>Ga0208783_10000774_pt1 | contig 19271 bp, 15 predicted proteins | sample DEB19_08_DNA_2_FD_184529 | JGI IMG/M metagenome (GOLD analysis project Ga0208783, IMG submission 184529) | Aqueous microbial communities from the Delaware River and Bay under freshwater to marine salinity gradient to study organic matter... | ecosystem: Environmental > Aquatic > Marine >...
CTCCCCCTTGTTGAATCGCACGTTCTCGAGCACGAGCACGCCCCCGGCAGGCAGTGCCTTCGCCTTGGCCTGCGAGTCGGGGCCGCCTGTGTCGCCCGCGAGCACGACCGGCCGGCCGAGCAGCTCGCCCAGCCGCTTCGCCACCGGCGCGAGCGAAAAATCCTGCTCGAAGCCCTTGCCCGCCGGCCGGCCGAGGTGCGACATGAGGATCGCCTTGCCGCCGCGGTCGAGGATCGATCGGATCGTGGGGAGCGCCATGCGGATCCGTCGGTCGTCCGTGATCGCCCCGGCGTCGTCCTGCGGCACGTTGAAGTCGACGCGGACGAGAACGGTCTTGCCGGACGGTTCGAGACTGGCGACGGACTTCTTGGCCATGGGGCGGTGCTCCTGCGGAGGTGTCGGACGGTTGCGCGAGGCCGTATTCGACAACACCTCCCCCGCCGCCGCAACCCTCGCCACAGGGTGGGCAGGAGTGCCGCGCGGCACATGCGGCGCGGTTGGGTCGCGGCTGCCGGCGGGCCGAACGCACCGCCTAAAACTTCTGGATCAGGTCGAATCCCAGCATCGTCTGCTGATTGCTGATCCCGTCGTTGAAGGGCGCCCGCGGGCCGCCGTAGGGGCCGCCGAAGAAGTCCCAGCGGAAGGCCGGCCGCACGAGGAAGTTGCCGGTCGGCGTCCAGTTGGGTCCGATCGTGAGCGAGTAGTAGTTGCCGGGCAGCGGCACGTGGTTGGGATTGCTCGGCCGGTTGAGACCCACCCGCGTGCCGTCGGTGTCCTGAAACCATTCAAAGCGAGCGCCCCAGCGCCAGGTGTCGCTCGCCTTGTAATAGAGGTACTGGTCGATACCGGTCCACAGTGCCGTGCCGCCGTTGGCCAGGCCGTCGGCCTGCGTGCCGAGCCATTGGTGGAAGAGGTATTCCCAGGTGTCGTCGGGGCGGAACTCGAAGATCAGGCTGTAGCGGGTGCGGTTGGCCGACTCCAGCGGCGGCGCCGGCTGGAACAGCGGCGAGAAGTCGTTTCCCTCGTCACCGGTGACGATCGCGAATGAGGACGCGAACGAGTTGGCGTCGTTCTTCATCCGCACGCGGCCCAGAAAGTTGGCCTTGCTGTAGGTCGAGGCCAGGCCGTTCCAGCCGTTCACCAGTCCAGCGTTGACCTCGACGTTGTCGGTGGCGTTCCAGTTGACGAGGCCGCCCCAGTGGGTGAAGGGGCCGGCGAACTGGTAGCTGTAGGACTTCATGTAGAAAAAGTTGCCGACGGCCGGCACGCCCTCGTAGCCGACGATCGTGTAGAAGTGGCCGAGCTTGAGCGAGAGGTCCCGGCTCCCGATCTCCGCGTAGAGCTGCGGGATGGCGATGCCGTAGTACTCGCCGCTGTTCCAGTCCCGCGGGCCGGGATTCGTCTCCCAGCCGAGCGACATGGCCAGCGGGAAGTCCTCGCCGTAGAGCAGGTCGGTGCGGGCGCCGATGCCAGCGGAGCCGTCGGTCGGCAGCGTCCGCTCGGCGATGATGTAGACCTGGTTCATCATCGCCTCGTTGGCCCGGTCGACGGCGTTGTAGGGGCCGTTGAACTTGCTGGCGGGTACGCCGAAGTTGCCGACGAAGCCTCCGTCGAGCCAGCCGTACACGCCCCCCTGCTCGGGTTCGCCGAAAAGGAACCAGTCCTGTCCGGTCGGGATGATGCCCGTCATCACCTCGTCGACGAGCTTGGGGTTCGACGCCTCGAAGCCGCCCACCTGACCGGGACGGCCGACGAAGGCGTCCTCCTGCCCCACGGCCGTCGCGGTGGCCAGCAGGCCCACCGCGAGCCCCATCATCGCCACCGCCCCTCCTCGGGGCCGAACTTTCCTGGAACGCATCGCTGCCCCTCCCGCAGAAGGCCACCGAATCCTGCACCGCCCGGCGTCCGCTCGCCCGTGCGGCAGGTCACGGCCGCGGCTTTCCCTCGGACCATCGACCTGACCACCGGCACGGACTTCACGGCGGGCCTGCCCGCGGAAACCGTCGGGGCTTGCCTCGCCATCCACCGCAACCGGCAGGGTGGCCCGATCCACCCGAGCCTGCCAGTTCAGCCGGAAACGGCTGCCATGCGATCGCCCGCAGGCCTTGCCAGGCCCACGCGGCTTCACGCCGCCTTCGTCCCAGCCCGGGCGGCATCGGCCGCGGTCCGCAGCCGTCAGGGCATGTCGACGACGGCCTTGATGACGCCGCTCGAGGGCTCGAGCAGCGCCGGAAACGCCGCGATCGTGCCGGCGAACTCGACGTGGTGCGTGATCCAGGGCCGGGTGTCGATGCGATCCGTCTCGATGAGCCCGATGATGCGGCGAAAATCCCCAGGCAAGGCGTTGCGGCTGGCCAGGATCGAGAGCTCGCGACGGTGGACCAGGGGCGCGTGCGGAAACGTGATCTCGCCCTGGGTGATGCCGACGTAGACCAGCCGGCCGCCGAAGCTGCAGTACTTGAGCGCGGTCGACATGCTCGCCGCGCTGCCCGTCGCGTCGATGACGGCGTCGGCCAGCCGGCCGTCGGTCAGCCGGCCCACCGCCTCCTCGTCGGTGGCATCCCCCTTCGCCAGGAGCGTGTCGGCGATCCCCATGCGGTCGCGGACGAAGTCGAGCCGGCTTTGCAGCATGTCCATCACGATCACCCGCGCGCCAGAGAGCTTGGCGAACTCGACAGCCGACAGGCCGATCGGCCCGGCGCCGATGACGAGCACGTTCTCTCCCGTCGTGGCCCGTGCCCGGTCGACCGCGTGGCAGCCGATCGCGAGCGTCTCCACGAGGGCGTTCTGGGAATGCGACAGCTGCGGCGAGGGATGCAGCTTCTCGGCGGGCACGGTGAACAGCGGCCGCAGGCCGCCGTCGCAGTGAACGCCGAGCGTCTGGTTGTGCTCGCAGCAGTTGGTGAGCCCGCGCCGGCAGGCGTAGCAGTTCCAGCAGCTGATGTAGGGCTCGACGCAGCAGCGGTCCCCGGCCTTCACGTTCGCGACGCCGGCCCCCACCGCCACCACCTCGACCCCGAGTTCGTGCCCCGGAATTCGCGGGTAGCTGAAGAAGGGCATCTTGCCGAGGTAGCCCGCGTAGTCGGTGCCGCAGATTCCGACGGCCCGCACGCGGACGACGGCCTGGCCCGCCGCCGGCGGCGCCGGCTCGGGCGCGTCGACGAACCGAAACTCCCGCGGCTTCTCCAGCACGAGCGCCCGCATCGCATCGCCTCCCCCCATCGCGTCACTCCTCGGTAAGACCGTAGAACCGGGCGGCCGTGCCGCCCCACAACGCCGCGTGCTCGCTCGGTGTCAGCCGGGCGAAGAGGTCCTCGACGATGCCGACGACCTCGTGATACTCGGCCGAGAGCAGGCAGACGGGCCAGTCGCTGCCGAACAAGAGCCGCTCGGGGCCGAAGACCTCGAGGACCGTCTCCAGGTAGGGCGTGAAATCGCTCCGCTGCCACCGCCGCCAGGCCGCCTCCGTGACCAGCCCCGACACCTTGCAGCAGACGTTCGGCCTCGCCGCGAGCGGCTTGATGTCGCGCCGCCAGGCGTCGATCTCGCCCGACTTGATGGCCGGCTTGGCGATGTGGTCGAGCACGAACGGCTGCTCCGGCAGGAGCCCCGCCAGCTCGACGGCCGCCGGCAGCTGCTGCGGATAGACGAGCAGGTCGTAGGTGAGCCCGAACCGCCGCAGCTCCCGCACGCCGCGGACGAACGCCTCGCCGACGAGAAACCGCGGGTCGGGCTCGTCCTGCACCACGTGCCGCACGCCGACCAGCCGGGGATGGTCCGCGAACCGGGCCAGATCCGCGGCCACGTCCGGGCCCCGCAGGTCGACCCAGCCCACCACGCCGGCGACGAGCGGGTGTTCGTCCGCAAGCGTTAAAAGCCAGCGGGTCTCCTCGAGCGACTGCCGCGCCTGCACCGCCACCGTCCGCCCGATCCCAGCCCCCGACGCGACCGCCGCGAGGTCCGTGGGCAGGTAGTCCTGCGTTAGCCGCTCCATGCCCGCACCGATCCAGGGATACTCCTCCGGGGAATACCGCCAAAAGTGCTGGTGGGAGTCGATCCGCATGACGTGCACTCGGGCCGGGGACGCGAGCCTACGGCTCGATGCTGGCTCTTGCACCGCCGGTGCGAGAGCCCACGCTGCTGTGGTGTAGCATCGCCGCGGGGGCGGCAAAAGTCTCCTAGTTGTTTTCGGGCAGGCCTTCGACATGTCCGACGTTGTGCACCGGCGCGAAGATCCCCTGTACGTCGCGGAGCAGCTCGCGGTCGAGCGGCTCGGCGGCCCAGGCGGCCCAGTCGCGGATGTTCCGCGGGTTCGCGCTCCCGGCGATCGTCGTGGCGATGTCGGGGTTTTCCAGCGCGAACTGCAGCGCGAGCTTCGCGATCGAGCCACCGCGCGACCGGCAGAGGTCGGCCGCCTGCCGCGCGGCCCGCTTGACGCTCTCCGGCTCCTTGAGCCACGCCGGCAGCGGCGCGTCGGTGAGCAGTCGGGCACTGAACGGTCCGGCGTGCATCACGCCGATCCCCTTGGCCTTCAGGTAGGGCACCGTCTCCTCCGCGAAGCGGGCGTTCTGCAGCGTGTACTGGTTGTAGTTGAGCACGCAGTCGACGTCGGTCTGGTCGCAGATGAAGCGGAAGATCTTCTGGGGATAGCCGCTGAAGCCGACGAACCGCACCTTGCCCGCCTGCTGGATCCGGCGCAGGGCGGGGAGGGTCTCGTCGACGATCTGCTGCATCGGCACGAACTCGATGTCGTGGCAGAGGATGATGTCGAGGTGGTCGGTGCCCAGCCGGTGCAGCGACACGTCGACGCTCTCCGCCACGCGCCGCGCGGAGAAGTCGAAGTGGGTCAGGTCGTAGCGGCCGAGCTTCGTGCACAGGAGGTAGTCGCTCCGCGGCACGTCCCGCAGGGCCACGCCCAGGAGCACCTCGCTCATGCCCCGGCCGTAGAAGGGGCTCGTGTCGATGAGGTTCATGCCGCAGTCGAGCGCCGTCCGCACGCTGCCGAGCGCCTCGTCCAGCGTGATCGAGCGAAACTCCTGCCCTAAGGAGCTCGCGCCGAAGGCGAGGATCGGCACGTCGAGGCCCGTGCGGCCGAGCGGTCTGGTCTGCATCAGGTCACCCCTGTCTCCAATGCCTGTCTCCAAATGCCTGTCGCCGATGCCCGTCCCCGCTGGCGTCACCCGAACGTCCGACAGCCGACGGAGAGCAGCAGGTTGGCCCATGGCTGCTGGTCGGCGGTCTGGATCGTGAGCACGTGGTCGGCCGACTCGACCGCCTTGTAGAAGTCCCACTTCACGATCGGCTCGAGCCGGCAGGACGACCCGGCCGCAGCCAGGATCCGCCGGTATTCACCCCACACCGGCGGGTCGCCCGGCGTGGCGGCGGCGTAGGAATCGCTGCGGTCGACGCCCATCGTGTGGATCTCGTCGACCTGCACCGTCCCGAGGATCGCCTCGAGCACCTGGGCCACCGTGGGCACGCCCGGCATCAGCTGCAGCGAGACGAGCTCCGCCCGCGGCCCCCGCTTGTTGGCGGCCGGGTAGTTGCCGTCGGCGATGAGCACCTTCGAGTGGTGCCCCGACTGGGCGAGGATCCGCAGGATGTCCGGGTGCAGCAGGTGCGTGTTGAGCATCGTGGCTTCTCCACTGTCGGCCAATCACTCCGGCATCAGCGGCCGCTCCGCCTGGCGACGGCGGCATGCGCGCGGAGGCTCTCGATCGTCCGCCGGGCGGCGTCGGCGGCCGTCGGCTGCGGAAACACTTCCGCCGAGAGGAACCCTTCGTAGCCGATCCGCTCGAGCACGGCAATGACCGGCCGGGGATCGGTGTGGCCGCTCCCCATCGCCTGGCGGTTGGAGTCGGCCCAGTGGACGTGGCCCACCCGCGGCCCCGCGGCCTCGAGCGCGGCGGCGGGATCGACCTCCTCGATGTTCATGTGAAAGAGATCGCAGAGGAGCCTGACGTGACGGATGCCGCGGGCGTCCAGAAACGCGGCCGCCTCGGCCTGCCGGTTGAACAGGTTCGTCTCATAGCGGTTGAGCGGCTCGTAGAGCAGCACCTGCCCGTGGCGGGCAGCCCGCTCGCCGAGCTCGCCGAGCGCCGCGGCCAGGTGATCGAGCGCCTCCTCGCGGGCCACGTCCGGGGCGGCCGATCCCTGCATCGAGCCGATGATGGCCGGTGCCGCAAGGCCTCCCGCGACGTCGACGACGCCGCCGATGAACTCGCGGGCGGCCGCCCGCACCGCCGGGTCGGGGTGCACGAGGCTCAGCCGCTGCCTCACCCAGCCGGCCCCGGTTCCGACGGCGGCCAGCGCCAGGCCGTGGCTCGCGAGCAGCGGCGGAAGCTCCGCCGTCGGGAACGCGGCGGCCGATTCGGGAAAAATCTCGACCGCGTCGAAGCCGAGCTCCGCGGCCGCCCGGCAGCCTGCCTCGAGGCCGCCATCGGCGGCCGTGCCGTGGAAGACGAACGGGCCCTGGCGGGCTTCCGGCACCAGGCAGATCGTCACGGCAGATCGCATGGCGGCCTCCCTGCCCCGACCCGTCAGCCCAGAAACAGCGGCCGCAGATGCCGCTCGAAGATGTTCTCGGTCACCTGCCGGCCGACGATGTCGCGGTTGGCCACGAGCAGGTCGGTGTACCGCGCGCCCTGCTTCGCGGCCACCTTGAACGAGACGTGCAGCAGCTGGCGGACGTCGGGGTTGAAGGAGGGATTGCCCGGCACGTGACGGATGGCGGCGGCCAGCCGCGGACCGCTCCAGCCGTTCACCTCCGCCACGGCCGGCAGCCGCCTCCGGTCGATGTCGATGACGCTCGCGTAGGGGCCGCACAGTTCGTCGACGTGGTCGAGCGCGTAGGCGTAGATCTCGCGGGAGAGCGCGAGCCCGTCGCCGCCGGCCTCGGCCAGGCCGATCAGCTCCTCGAGCCAGGTCGTGCCCGCGGTCTTCAGGTGCACGCCGGCGCCGGTCCTGTCCAGCACGCGGCGGATCACGGGATAGAGGGAGAACTTGTCGCTGCCGGAGTGCACGGAAAGTTTCAGGTTCCGGGGCAGGCCGTACCGCTCCGCGGCGTAGGCCAGCACCGCCACGTCGTCGGCGAACTCCCGCTCGAACTGCGCGAGGTCGCCGACGTAGTCGACGCCCTTGTTGAACCGGCCGGTGAACTTGGGGGCGATCGTTTCCAGCGGGATTCCCTCGTCGGCCAGGAGCGCCAGGATCACGAGCAGCTGCGGCGGGGTCTGCGGCAGGTCGGTCTCGTCCATGCTCACCTCGGTGACGAACGGCCGCCCCGCCCGCTTGGCCTCGATGTGCCGGTAAATCTCCCCCGCCTCGCGACAGGCCAGCAGGTACGTGCGGGCGATCGACGCGACGCCGGCCGCGTCGATCTCGATGGGCTGGGACACGCCGGGAATCGCGAGCCGTCCCGTCAGCTCGGCGTGCCGGGCCACGAACGCGGCCACGTCGGCGTCGCCCGCGGGCCGGCCGATCGAGTCGGCGACGTCGATCGTGAAGAAGTCGCTCGTATCGAGGAACCGGCCAACCGTCTCGAGGCGGATGTGATCGGCGTCGACGAACCAGGGGTGTCGCCAGCCCCGGGCGGCGACCGCCGCCGCCGCCGCAACCCGCACGCTCGCCGGCTCGCTCCCGATGAACGTGTGCTCGCGGTTGGACTTGTTCCACACCGGCGCGACCACCACACCCGCCGACGCCAGCCGCTCGAAGGCCTCGAGCTGCGGCGCGGCCTGGTGGGCGAAGCGGTCGCCGACGCCGAAGGAGAATCGCGGAAGGCTCATGGTGACGACTCGCTCCACAGGCGGCGGGGCCGCTAGACGTCGAGGTGCTTCACGTCGAGCGCATGCCGCTCGATGAACTCCCGGCGGGGCTCGACCTTCTCCCCCATGAGCACGCGGAACAGGTCGTCCGCCGCCGCGGCGTCGGCCATGGTCACCCGCAGGAGCGTGCGGTTGGCGGGATCGAGCGTCGTGTCTCGAAGCTCCTCCGCGTTCATCTCGCCAAGCCCCTTGAACCGTGTGATCGACAGGCCCTTCTCCCCCGCCCGCCGCACGGCGGAGAGGAGGCTGCGCAGGTCTTCCAGGCCGATCTCGCTGTCGCCGCGCCGCAGCGTGTACCGCGGATCCTCGGAGCCGGTGCGGTCTTGCGGCATGAGCGACTCGATCCCGAAGCCCATCGCCTCGAGCTCCTTGATCGCCGAATTGATGCTCCGCACCTCGTGCAGATCGACCACGACGAGCTGGTCGTCGCCGGTGTCGTGCGCGGTGCCGGGAGTGGCGTCGCCCGCCGCCACCGACTCCTCGATGCGGCCCACCGCCAGCGTGCCGCCGGCCGCCTTCTCCTTCCCCTTCACGAACGCCTCGAGCTCGTCGCGGCTCGTGAACCAGTGTTCCTCCAGGCCGTAGTAGACGTGGTACATGGGCAGCTTGCCGCTCTGCGGATCGCGCCGGGCGACGTGGTCGCGGAGGCTGATGCCCCGCTTCTCCATCGCGACGAGCGCGTCCTCGAGACCCGAGAGCGTGCGGCAGAGCTTCTGCATCTGCTCGCCCGAGATCTCGCGGCCGTCGCCGGGCAGGAAGACGCCCTCGCCGAGGCCCTGGTCGAGCAGCTGCGTCTTCATCTCCTCCTCGGTCTGCACGTAGTAGGTGTGCTTCTTCGTCCGCACGCGAAACAGCGGCGGCTGGGCGACGTAGACGTGGCCGGCGGCGACGAGCTGGTACATCTGGCGGTAGAAGAACGTCAGCAGGAGCGTGCGGATGTGGGAGCCGTCGACGTCGGCGTCGGTCATGATGACGACCTTGTCGTAGCGTCGCTTGCCGAGGTCCGACTCCTGACCGATGCCGGCACCGATCGCCGAGATGACGCTCCGCACCTCCTCGTTGGCGAGCACCTTGTCGTCACGGCTCTTGTAGGCGTTGATGATCTTGCCGCGGAGGGGCAGGATCGCCTGGTATTCGCGGCGCCGGCCTCCCTCGGCGGAGCCGCCGGCCGAATCGCCCTCCACGAGATACAGCTCGCACTTCTCCACGTCACGGCTGGTGCAGTCGCGGAGTTTGCCGGGCAGGCCGCCGCCGGACAGCGCCCCCTTCCGCTCCCGCAGGAGCGCCTTGGCCTTCTGGGCGGCGGCCCGGGCCTCGGCCGCGAGCACGCCCTTCTGCACGATCGCCTTGGCGCTCTTGGGGTTCTCCTCGAGGTACTTCGTGAGGAAGTCGCCCACGGCCGAATTGATGATCCCCTCCACCTCGCCGTTGCCAAGCTTCGTCTTCGTCTGGCCTTCGAACTGCGGGTGCGGAACCCGCACGCTGATCACGGTCGTGAGTCCCTCGCGGACGTCCTCGCCGGTGGGGACGAGGTCCTTGTAGAGGCCGCTCTTCTTGCCGTAGGCGTTGAGCGTGCGAGTAAGTGCCGAACGGAAGCCCGAGACGTGCGTGCCCCCTTCGGTGGTGGTGATGTTGTTGACGTAGCTGTGGACGTTCTCCGTGTACTCGGTCGTGTACTGCAGCGCGATGTCCCACGACACACCCTCGGCCTCGCCGCGGATCGAGATCACGTCGGAGTGGATGGCATCGCTGGAGCGGTTGAGCCACTCGATGAACTCCACCACGCCGCGCTCGTAATGGTATTCCTCCTTCTGGCCGCTGGCGGCGTCGATGAAGGTGATCCGCACGCCCGAGTTGAGGAACGCCAGCTCCTGCAGCCGCCGTGAGAGCACGTCCCAGGAGAACTTGGTCTGCGGGAAGATCTGCGGGTCGGGCTTGAACGTGGTCTTCGTGCCGGTGCGGGTGGTCGTGCCCATCTTGCGCACCGGTCCGGTCGGCTCGCCCCGCTGGTACTCCTGCTGCCAGACGTGCCCGTCGCGGGAGACCTCGACCTCGCACCATTCGGAAAGGAAATTCACCACCGTCACGCCCACGCCGTGGAGCCCGCCGGAGGTCTGGTAGGCCCCCTTCTCGAACTTGCCGCCGAACTTGAGCACGGTCATCACGCCCTCGAGCGTGGAGACCTCCCGATCCATCTCCTCCGAGAGCTGCGGGTGCGGGTCGGTGGGGATGCCGCGGCCGTCGTCTTCGACGGTCACGCTGCCATCCACGTTCACCGTCACGCTGACGTGCCGGGCGTGGCCGGCCATGCACTCGTCGATCGAGTTGTCGACCACCTCGTAGACCAGGTGGTGGAGCCCGCGCGACGTGTTGTCGCCGATGTACATGCCGAACCGCTCCCGCACGTGCTCGCGGTCGGAGAGGTGCTTGAGGTCGGCTGACGTGTACTGGGCCTGGGACGATTCATCGGCCATGGCGGCGGTCTCCCGGAAAAGGTGGTCGTCGTGTGCGTGGCGGCGGCGTCATGCGGGCCGCGTGTCCGTGCGGCCCGCATCGGCCATCACGCGGCAGCGGATGTCGGTGATGCCCTCGGCGGGGACGAGTTCGCCGAGACGGGCGAGCACCTCGCGCTTGTGGAACCCGAACTCTTGGACGAGCGCCGAGTGGCTGACGAACACTTCGAGCACGCCACGCCGCACGCGTCCGACGGCCGACGCTGCACGCAGACTCTCGGGCGCGGCCTGCCGCCAGGCGTTGGCCAGACCGTCGGCGGTCTGCTCGCGCTCGTAGCCCGTGCGGGCCATGAGTCTGCTCATCACGCTCCCGATGGAGCGCGGACCGCCCGCCTGTGCCGGATGTGGATTCGCTCCTTGCCTGCCCGTCATCGCGCCGCCTTTCAGTCCGCCGCCAGCGGCATGATCACGTAGCCATACCCGTCGTCGGTGCGGCAGACGCACGCGCTCTGCGCGTCGGTGAGTTCCACCGTCACGTTCGTCGCCCCGTCGAGCACCCGCAGAAACTCGCTCATGAACCGCGGATCGAGCTTGATTCGCACCGACTCACCGGCGTGCTCGATCGGCAGTTCGATCCGGCTCTCGCCGCTCTCGGCCGACCTGCCGGACAGGACGAGCCGGCCCGGCTCGAAGGCGAAATCGACCCCCTTCGACTGTTCGCTGGTCACGATCGCCGCCTGCCGCACGGCGGCCAACAGCGGACCCGCCACCAGCGTCACATGCGCCGCGTCGGGCCGGTCGGGGAACACGTCCCGCCACCGCGGGAATCGGCCCTCGACGAGCCGGGCGGAGATCGTGGTCGCTCCAGTTTTCACGAGGATTTCGCTCGGCCGCACCGCCACGTGCACCGGCTGGCCGGCGTCCCCCAGGCAGCGCTCGATGAGCTGCATCGCCCGAGCCGGCACGATGGGCTGCGCGGCGGTCGGACTGCCTCCCTGTGCCGCTGCCGGCCCTTCCATCTTCGCCAGCCGCCTGCCGTCGGTGCCGACGGCGATCACACCCGGCTTTGCAGCCCCGGCATCGGCCGCCAATTCCAGGAGCACGCCACCGAGGGCGTACCGGCTCGACTCGTTGTCCGTGGAGAACACGGTCCGGCGGACCAACTCCCGCACCAAGGGCGTGGAGATCTCGAAGCAGGCATCCGTCGGGAAGCCGGCGACCGCGGGAAACTCGAGCGGATCCTCCGCAGGCAGCCGAAACTCGCTCCTGGGCGCCTTGACGACGGCTGATGTGCCGTCGGAGTGAATGTCGAACACCGTGCCGGGCGGGCTCTCCCGCACGATGGCCATCAGCCGACCGCACGGCAGCAGCACGGCGCCGGCGGCCGCCGACTCGACGCCATCGATTTCGATGCGGATGCCGACCTCGAGGTCGGTTGCCGACAACACCGCCGACGAGCCGTGCGTCTCGACCTTGACGTTCGAGAGCACCGGTTTCGGCGACCGTGCCGGAACCACGGCGGAAGCGCTTTGCAGCGCGGCGAGCAGTGGCTCGCGTGTCACGCGTACCTTCATGTGGAAATGACCTTCCTGTTCGTCCCACCGTGGGCGGCCGACGTGTCGTGATCGCCCGGTCTGGCGCGACCGCAGGGGCCGGTGTTCGCCAGGGTTTTCGAGCCCGTCAGTGTACCCGACCTCGAGCCGGCGGGTATGCCCCCGAGAACCCGTTTTTGGGCCGTTTTGAGGGGTCTGCATCGGGATGGCGTGTTCGCTGCTCTTCTGGATTGTGTTTCTAGAGAACAGGAGAAGTCAGTAGGAGCGGCGACGGCACCGCAGCCGCGTGCGACGGCTGAAAGCCAGGTGCACGAGCAGGGGCGAATGCGACGGTGCGAGATTGACGTCCAACTCGTTTCATACAGAGGGTTTGTGTCGGTGGCACGGTGTGGAAAACCCGACTGGCACAATGTCCGTGAGATGTCTCGATCCCGTGAGTCTGGGACACGCGAATGCGTCGTGTCGCCGTCGTCTTGCCGTCACAGACATCGTGCGTTCACCGTCTGCACGGTGCTGTCTCCGCGACCGATGCGTGTGGCCGCTCGTGTCGGCTGGCCCGTGACAGTGAAACGGCCTCCGAGCCGACAACGGATCGACATCGCACATCGTGCGTCGATCGCCGCGATTGCGATTCGTGCCCGTCCGCACGGGGGATTCACGACACTCTTTTTTCTCGGAGACGCCCACGGTAGCCTGCCGGTCGTTCGTGGGCGCGACCAACGCAGCCGCACGACGCAAACCGACACGGCACGGATGCCGCGATTTCCTCCCGGAAACGCCGCGATGTCCGCGTCAACCGTCTCTCCGGAACGCTCGGCACGGTCTTGCCAGCGATCCCGATCGGCCTACGCGACGGGTCGGCTCGCGCACCATGCCCTCGAGGTCGTGCAGGCAGCCACCCGGCACGGCCGGGAGCCGCCCGCCGGCTATTCACCGCTCGTGATCGTGGGGCCGTCGGGCGCCGGAAAGTCCCGGCTGGTGTCTGGGATGTTCATCGAACATGGCCTTGCGAGCCGGAAGGGGATGCCGGCGGCGGAAGGCGGCGGGTTTGCCGGCGCCATGTGGGACGGTCGGTCGTTGGGCCGCGACATCACGCTGGCGTTGACGCAGGACACGCTGCACAAGCTCCGCGGCCGCTTCGCCGCCCAACGGCTGGTCATCATCGACGGCGTGGAGCAGATCACGGCCTGGGACGTGCAGCGGGTCTGTGCGCAGCTGATCGACCTCGCCAGCGCGGGCGGCGCGACCGTCATCGTGACGACCACGTCGCACCCGATGGCCTCGCCCTCGCTCGAGCCCTCGCTCGCCTCGCGGCTGACGGGCGGCCTGGTCGTGCCGCTGCCGCCCCCCGCGGCCGCTCCCCGCGGGCTGCCCGGCGGCGGGGACGGGCCGGCCCCGTCGCTGCGCCGCGTGATCGGCGCTACCGCCAGGCTTCACGGCCTTCTTCCCGCCGACCTGACCGGTCCGTCGCGGCGGCGGCAGGCGGCGCAGGCGCGTGGCATGGCGATGTACGTGGCGCGGACGCTCACGGGCAAGAGCCTGCAGGCGATCGGCCGGGCATTCGGCGGCCGCGATCACACGACCGTGCTGCACGGCATCAAGGTCACCGAGGTGCGCCGGTCCCGGGATCCTGCCGTAGCCGCCGATATCGAGCGTCTGGCGGCGAGCCTCCAGCGGCCGTAGCCGCCACGAACCGGCTGCAGGGGCGTTTACACTGGATGGATGAGCCCGGATCGCCACGTCTACCTCGACCATGCCGCCGCGACGCCCCTGCGCCCGGAGGTTGCAGCGGCCATCGCCGCCGCCCAGGCCGAGGGGTTCGCGAATCCCTCGAGCCAGCACGCCGCCGGTCGCGCCGCTCGCCGGCTCCTCGAGGACGCCCGCGAGCGGATCATGCACGCTCTCGGCGGCCGGGCCGCCGGAGATCGGCTCGTCTTCACGTCGGGTTCGAGTGAGGCCAATCATCTCGCGATCGTGGGCATGGCGTCCGCCGTCGGCAGGACCGGCACGGTGTTGTTCTCACGCCGCGACCACCCCAGTGCCGTCGCCGCCGTGCAACGCGTGGTCCGCGGCGGCTGGCGCGGCGTGGAACTCCCACTCGATGCCGACGGTCGCATCGATCGGCAGGTCGCTGCCGTGGAGATAGCCGCTGCCGCCGGCGCCGGTGCGTCGATCCTGTCGGTGACGCAGCCCTGCGGGCAGACGGGCTCGATCGACGACGGGCCGGCGGCAGCCGGAGGCGTGCTCGTGCACGTCGATGCGACGCAGTCGGCAGGGCTGCTGCCGCTCGATGGCGCAGCGTTGCCCGTCGCCACGCTCGCGCTGGCGCCGCACAAATTCGGCGGCCCGCGCGGCATCGGCGGCCTGATCGTCCGCGCGGATGTGGCGATCGCCCCCGTCGTGGTGGGCACGCAGGAGCAGGGGCTGCGCGGCGGTACGGAGGCCGTGGCTTTGGCGGTGGGCTTCGCCCGGGCTCTCGAACTGGCCACCGCCGACCGGGAGGCCGACGCCCGCCGGCTCGCGGTGCTGCGCGACCGGTTCGAGGGCCTCGCGGTCGCCGCGGCGCGGGAGGCCGGCGTCGTGGCGACGGTGGTCGCCGCCGGCGGGCCCCGCAGCCCGCACATCTCGACGATCGCGTTTGCCGGTGTCGATCGTCAGGCGTTGGCCATGGCGGCCGACCTCGCGGGCGTCTGCCTCGCCACGGGCACCGCCTGCGCGAGCGGGGCGAGCGAGCCGGCGCCGGCGCTGGTGGCGATGGGACTGGACCAATCTCTGGTCCGCGGTGCGGTACGGTTCAGCTTCGGTCGTTCGACGACCGGTGAGGAGATCGAGGCCGCCGCGGCCCGCCTGGGGCCGCTCGTGCGCCGGTGCCGCTAGAGCGCATTCGACTTTGGTGGAGCACCGGCTCGGGGGCGGCAAAAGTCTCCTCGCTGTGGCCGAAGCGGCCACACGCTCGTCGAGCGTTCGCCGACCCCCTCGCCTGCGTTCCCCAGACATCCAAGCCGGAGCTACAGCAAAACGAGATGCGCTCTAGACCGCATCCGTCTTTGATGGAGCACCGGCTCGGCGGCGGCACACGGGCTGTCGCGCGGGCCCGGAGCGTCAGCGCCGTTTCGGCTCGCCGACCGCATACATCGTGATGTTGCTCAAGTCCTGCCCGACGGTCACGCGGAAGACGGTCGAGTCGGGATGCTTGTAGGTCGCGGGCACGGGGGCGTCGGACTCGCCGACCGGGTTGAGCGTCACCTTGTAGGCCCCGGTCGGCAGCCCCTTGATCTCGAATGACCCTTTCGGCGTCGTACGGGCCCGCACGGGCGCGGCGCCTGACTCGGCATCCGGGTGAAAGGCCACTTCCACGTCGCCGAGCGGCCGGCGATCGAGCAGGACCGTTCCGGCGACGGTGTGTGACGAGAAGCCGAACGAGGCGATCGCGACCAGGAGGGCGACGACGGCCGCGAGGCCGGCGGGAACGGCCCAGAGGGGCATCCGCCGGCCGGTCGGGGCATCGACGTCGGCTGCGTGGGCGGTCGCGTGATTGAGCTGGCGGCTGAGCTTCGCCACGAAGACGTCGTCGACGTCCTGCCCACGCTCGCGGCGGCGATCGATCGACTTCATGTTGGCGATCGCCCGATCCGCCACGCGAGCCGAATGGCTCGCGGTCGCGGCCGCCTTGCGGCTGCGTCCCTTGAGCCGCGGCTGCCAGTCGAGATCGTCATTGTTCTTCGCAGTCATGGCCGGTCCTTGGAGGCAGGACCCCCTGCGGACGGGGGTGTGGATCGGGAAAGCGACTGGAACGATGTCGAGCCTGGGGATCTGCCGGCCAGCGACAGCCGGGCCGACGATGCTACAGTGGAAACGGCACGACCCGACGAACGCGGCCAACCGACCGCATTCCTGACAAAACTATAGCCCGGCTCGACCCGCGCAGACTCGTTAGTTTTTCATGAGCAAACGGGCCGCGGCGGCCCCGATCGGGCTTTGGCCAAAACCGGTCGGAGCACTGCAAAACCCCCGGATTCACATGGTTGATCAGGTGGTGATCATCGGCGCTGGGCCAGCCGGCCTGACGGCCGCATACCTGCTGTCGCGGGCGGGGGTGGGGGTCACCGTGCTCGAGCAGGACCCGACCTACGTCGGCGGCATTTCCCGGACGATCGAATACAAGGGGTTCCGGTTCGACATCGGCGGGCACCGGTTTTTTTCGAAGTCCCGCGAGGTCGAGGACCTCTGGACCGAACTGCTCGGCGACGATCTGCTGCAACGGCCGCGGTCGTCCCGGATCTATTACGGCGGCAAGTTCTACGCGTATCCGCTCAAGGCGGGCGAAGCGCTCAAGAATCTCGGCATCGTGGAATCGGCCCGCTGCGTCGCGTCGTATGCCAAGGCCCGGCTGTTCCCGGTGAAAAACCCGAGGACGTTCGAGGACTGGGTGTCGAATCAGTTCGGCCGACGCCTCTTCGGCATCTTCTTCAAGACCTACACCGAGAAGGTCTGGGGCATGAGCTGCCGCGAGATCTCGGCCGACTGGGCCGCGCAGCGGATCAAGGGCCTCTCCCTGTCCAGCGCGATCATGGCCGCGATCCTGCCGAAGAAGAAAAAGCCGGCGGGCGACCGTTCGCAGACGATCAAGACGCTCATCGACACGTTCCGCTATCCGCGCAAGGGGCCGGGCATGATGTGGGAGGCCGCGGCCGCCCGCACGCGGGACCAGGGGGGCACGATCCGCATGGGAGCCAGGGTGACGGCGCTGGAGAAGCTCGGGTCGGGCCGCTGGCGGGTCGGCTTCCAGTCGCCCGGCGGCACCGCCGGCGCCGGTGGTTCTGCGACGGAATGGGTCGAGGCCGACCATGTGATCTCCTCGGCACCGCTGCGGGAGCTGGCGACGGCGGTCTCCCCCCCGCTGCCGCCCGCGGTGCTCGCCGCCGCGGACAAGCTCCGCTACCGCGACTTCCTCACGGTGGCCCTGATCGTGCGGCCGACGCACCGGTTCGACGACAACTGGATCTACATCCACGAGCCGGGCGTGCAGGTGGGCCGGGTGCAAAACTTCGCCAGCTGGTCGCCGGAGATGGTGCCCGACGCGGCCTTGGCCTGCTACGGACTCGAATATTTCTGCTTCGAGGGGGACGGCCTGTGGACGTCGAGCGACGCGGATCTCGTGAGGCTCGCCTCGCGGGAGCTCGAGTCGCTGGGGCTCGTGGCCCGGGGCGACGTGCTCGACGGTCACGTGGTGCGGCAGCCGAAGGCCTATCCCGTCTACGACGACGACTACGCCCGTCACGTCGACACGATCCGCCGCGGCCTCGAAGCCCGCTATTCCGGGCTCCACCTGGTCGGACGCAACGGCATGCACAAGTACAACAACCAGGATCACGCCATGATGACCGCGATGCTCACCGCGAAGAACATCCTCGCCGGCAGGCAGCTCTACGACGTCTGGCAGGTGAACCAGGACGCTGAGTACCACGAGGCGGGGGACCGGGGTGCGCAGGAGACCGACACCGGCGGGCGGCTCGTGCCCCGGCGGGTGTGACGGGCCGGCGCGTGGCAGAGAGGCGCGCGAAAACACCCCCGGTTGCCCGGGGGTGTTTCGCATGCATCAGACCGCTGTCGACCGACGAGGGGGTCACTCGAAGGGCAGTGGCTGCTCCACGTCGTTCGGATCGACCAGCTGCCGCAGCACCTGGACGTCCAGCTTCTCGTTGAGCCAGTGGACGCTGCCGTCGGCGAAGCCGGCGAAGCAGCCCGAACCGGCGTGCAGGCTGAACGGCTCGTCGTTCGGGCCGCAGTTGTTCTGGTCCCACGTGCAGGTCGAGCTCGAGCCGCCGTTGGGCGTCTTGGTGTTGTTGATGATGGGCTGGGTCCGCGGCACGGTGGTCTGCTCGTGCGGGGGGCCCGACACGCCGCTGGCGTTGTCGGGGTCGGCCCAGCGGTTCGGGCAGGTCTTGTTCGACGGCATGTCCGCGCTGGACGCCACCGTCGTCAGCTCCGTCCACTTGCCGCCGGCGGCGTAGCCCCACTTGCAGTTGCCACCCACCGTGGCGTCGCGGGTCCCCGTCGTGAAGCGGTCGCGGCCGGAGTCTTCGAAGAAGATCGCGGTGTTGCTCGTGCCGTCACGCGCCGTCGACACCTTCGAAGACTGGTCGTAGGTCAGGAGACCCGGCTTGTACGCGCCGTTGGAGGTGCCCGACTGCTGGACTCGCTGGCCGTCGGTGGCGCTCAAGTCGGTGTAGGCGGCCGGCATGTAGTCGGTCTGGCCGTAGTACTTGTAGCCCGAGGGCGGCAGGGTGGTGACGGTGCCGCCGTACTCATCCTTGCCGATGCTGTTGCTCGGGCAGAGGAAGCCGGGGATCTTGGTGGCCGCCAGCGGCATGTTCGTGGCGTCCCAGTAGGGGAGCTTGGCATTCCACTTGGAGGCGATGCCCGCCTGCTCGACGAAGGGGAGAATCTGCGTGAAGAAGGATTCGGTGTTCATGTAGTTGACACCCTTCTCCTTGCCCTCGCCGCCGGTGGGGTAGCGGCCGTTGCCGCTCTCGTAATTGAGCGCCCCGAGCGCCATCTGCTTGACGTTGTTGCTGCAGGCGCTCTTGCGGGCCGACTCACGGGCCGCCTGAACCGCGGGCAGCAGCAGGCCGACGAGGGTGCCGATGATCGCGATCACGACGAGAAGTTCCACGAGCGTGAAGCCGTCTCGCTTCCTGGGGAACGCAGGGGATTGCATGAGGGAAGATCCTTTGGGGTGGGTCTGTCTTTCGGTGGCCCGGACGACGGACGACGCGTCCGCGGCGGGTCGATGCACACGGTAGGGGCGGGTGGTCAGCGGCGTGTGAGCAACGCGTGAGAATCGTGTGAGCGGCACCGAATCCCGTCGCGGACGGTCCGGGGGGTAATGCCGGGGCCTTTTGGAGAGTGCAGAATCTCATGCGAAACGTACAATTCATCATGGACGGCCGTTGATCTGTGTGAAATAAAGTGGTCGTCGTCGTCCGCCCACTGCCCGCAGGAGCGCGCGTCCATGCCCACCCCCGCCCGCAAAGTCCGCACGGCCATCGTCGGCCTCGGCTTCGGCGCCGAGTTCATCCCGATCCATCAGCGGCACCCGCACGCGGAGCTCGTGGCCATCTGCCAGCGTTCGGCCGACAAGCTCGCCGCGGTCGGGAAGCAGTACGGCGTCGAGCGGCGGTACACGAGCTACGCCGACGTGCTCAAGGACAAGGACGTCGATGCGGTGCACATCAACTCGCCGATCCCCGACCATGCGGCGATGTCGCTGGCCGCCCTCGAGGCGGGCAAGCACGTGATGTGCACCGTGCCGATGGCGACGAGCGTCGACGACTGCCGGAAGATCGTGGAGCTCTCCGCGAAGACGGGGCTGAAGTACATGATGGCCGAGACGGTCGTCTACGCCCGGGAGTTCCTCTTCATCAAGGGCATGGCCG
>Ga0208783_10000776_pt1 | contig 19237 bp, 18 predicted proteins | sample DEB19_08_DNA_2_FD_184529 | JGI IMG/M metagenome (GOLD analysis project Ga0208783, IMG submission 184529) | Aqueous microbial communities from the Delaware River and Bay under freshwater to marine salinity gradient to study organic matter... | ecosystem: Environmental > Aquatic > Marine >...
AGGAAGCGATTGATCGTTATCAACGGAGCGGATTGGTGGAATACGCGGAGCCGGATTATGAAGTCCAGGCTTTGAATACTCCCAACGACCCACGGTATCTTGAATGCACACAATGGGCATTGCACAACATGGGGCAAGGCGGCGGCACAGTCGACGCGCACATAGACGCTCCGGAAGCTTGGGATGTGCGCAACTCGGCCAGCAATCTAGTTGTTGCTGTCATACACACGGGTGTGCGCTACTCGCATGAAGATTTGGTGGCGAACATGTGGACAAACTCCGCCGACGGCAGCTTTGGCTTGAACGCGCTGACTGCGACCAGCAATCCATCGAATGAGGACGGACATGGAACTCCGGTTGCCGGAGTGCTGGGGGCTGTCGGCAACAATGCTGTTGGCATTTCCGGCGTTGCTTGGCGGGTGCGCATCATGGCCTGCAGAGCCCTCGGCTCTTTAGGCAACGGAAATGTGTCTGATATTATCACCTGTCTCGATTACGCCAGAACCAATCGAGCTGCCATCATCAACGCCAGCTGGGGCCTCAATGAACCATCGGATTCATTGTCCAATGCGGTGCACAGCCTGCGCGAAGCGGGCATCATTCTGGTGGCCGCTTGCGGGATAGCGCCAACGAAATTGACACGATTCCAATCTACCCGGCCAGTTATCCCTTCGACAACATTGTCTCGGTTGCCTTCAAGACACGCAATACGCCCTGGCGACCAGAAGCAGCTTTGGCGCGACCCTGGTTGATTTAGCCGCCCCTGGAGAGCAGATCATTTCCACGTTCGGAGCGACTGACAGCTACTATTATAGTTCCTCCGGTTAATCCTTGGCAGCGCCGCATGTCAGCGGTGCCTTGGCACTCATGCTGGCCAGGTTTCCTGGCGAAACACACCAGCAAATCATTGCCCGCCTGCTTGCCTCGGTGGATCCGCTGCCCTCGCTCGCGGGCAAGTGTGTAACCGGCGGTCGCCTGAATCTCCGGCGCGCCCTGAGTCCGGACATTCGATTGACTCCGCAGCCCGGCTCACCTGCCGTGGTCACCGTGGCGGCGGGACCCAATCGCCAATGCGTGACACAGTATTCTACCAACCTCGTCGACTGGGTGTCGTTCGCCACCAACACCACCATCTCTGGAGGAACCTTTCAATTCACCAATGCGTTCGTTGTCTCTCCGGTTTTCTTCAGCGCCACAGCAGCCCCGTGACATTCGCGTCTTGTTGAGGGCTGGCTCGTGCGCTTTAATCGCGCCCATGCGGAATCCCATCATCGTTGCCCTCGATGTACCCAACGCTGAACAGGCCATCACGCTGGCGGATCAGGTAGCTCCAGCCGTGGGAGCGTTCAAGATCGGCAAGGAACTGTTCACGGCAGTGGGGCCGGACATCGTGCGACGGATTCGCGCCACGGGCGCGAGCGTTTTTCTCGACCTCAAATTCCATGACATCCCCAACACCGTGGCGAAGGCCGTGGCTTCGGCGGTACGCCTAGATGTGCAGATGGTGACGATCCACACAAGCGGTGGCCCCGCCATGATGCGGGCGGCGGAAGAATCAGCCCAAAAGACCGCTTTGCAATTGGGTCGTCCTGCGCCACTGGTGCTGGGGGTTACGGTGTTGACCAGTATGGACGGCAACGAGCTTGCCGCCATTGGCTGCGACAGCAACGTGGGTCGCCACGTGGAGCGTCTGGCCAAGCTTGCCATGGATTGCGGATTGCGCGGGCTGGTGTGTTCGCCCTTGGAGATCGCGGCACTGCGCCAAATCATTCCGGCACATGCTCAGCTTGTGACGCCCGGCATCCGCACGGGCTCGGAAAAGGCCGACGACCAGAAACGCACGCTCACGCCAAAAGAGGCGATGGATGCGGGCGCGAGCTGGCTGGTGATTGGTCGGCCGATTTACGCCGCCGACAATCCACGCGAGTCGGCGGAGAAGATTTTGGCGAGCCTCACCTAGCCTGAGCCACACGCATTCATGAAAAACCTCACTGTCATTGCCGTTCTTAAAGCCAAGCCGGGCAAGGAAGCTGCGCTCCGCCAGGAACTGCTCAACTTGATTCCCTTCACGCGCAAAGAACCCGGCTGCGTCAACTACGACCTGCACGTCTCCACGGAGAATCCGGGTCACTTCATGTTCCACGAGAACTGGACCGGCAAACAGCACCTTGATGATCATTTGGCTCGTCCGCATCTGACCGCGCTCGCGGCGAAAGCAGATGAACTGTTTGCTGAGCCCCCGCGGCTCACGCTTTGGGAACCGATTGGGTAGCGCCCAACTCCGTCCTTATGACTGCGGACACTTGAAAGAAAGTTGACCTGCCAGTGGCCCAAGCGCGCGATGCTTGGTAATCGACTCTATTCATGCGCAATGATTCGGTCACTCATCCGATACGCTTCTCCAGCCTGATTTCTGTGGGCTTGATGCTGGCGTGCTTTTCAGATGTGCAGGCCCAATTGCAATTGGGCATCTCTTTCAGCGTCCAACCGCTGGTCACGATCAACGGGCTGGCTGGCGCCGTGGTGGAAGCCTCCGATCCGGCGCCCCCACAATCGGCGCACCCTGCCAGACCCGCGTGTACCGGGTGCGGGATTCACGAACTGCGTGATGCGCGGTGGCTCGTGGATTGATGACGCCTCGCAAGGGCGTTGCGCGAACCGCCTCTACCCAGTGTTCCAGAATCCAAATTTGGCCATTGTCACCAACGTGCCGTGCATGGCCTAGTTCAGCTTTACCAACATTGCGGTCGGCTCGCCGTCGGGCCGCTATTATCGCAGTTGGCTGTTGCCGTAGTCACTGCCATCTCCCGTTCCAAGTCCCAATCACTCCGGCAAATCCGCCAGCGACTTGTCGATTTGCGTCAGCTTGGCCTGCCAGTCGGCTCGCCGTTGCTGGTGCTCTTCGAGAACCTTGGCGGGCACCTTCTGTGCGAAGCTCGGGTTGGCCAGCTTTTGCCCCACCTTGTCGATTTCGCCAGCGGTCTTTTCGCGTTCCTTGGTGAGGCGGGCGCGTTCGGCGGCGAAGTCCACCAAGCCAGCCAGCGGCATGTAAAGTTCGCCCAGCGAGTTGCCGGCGCTGGGTGTCCCCTTGTCGGGTCGCCAGGCTGAGTCCACCACGTCGAGGGATTCGGCATTGAGCAGCAGGCGCAGCACTTCCAGTTCGGCGCCCGCGAGACTGCCGCCGGGACGCAGGACAAACTTCACCTTCTTGGCCGGATCGATCTTGCACTCGCGCTTCAAACCGCGCCCCAGCGAAACGAGGTCGTATTTCGCGGTGGCTACTTTGTCCGCCGCATCATCAAGGCCAAAGTATTCTTTCTCCTCCGCGATGAACGCCTCGGGCCACGGCGCGAACATGAGGGTTTTGCCGCCCTGATCGGCAGGCATCTCCTTGCTGAATCCCATTCCGTGCCAGAGTTCTTCGGTGATGAACGGCAGGAACGGATGGAACAGTCGCAGCGTGTTGCCGAGGACGAAATCGATCACCGCGAGCTTGTTTGCCTTGAGCTTCGCGTCCTCGCCGAAGAACGCGGCTTTGCTCGCCTCGACATACCAGTCGCAATACTCGCTCCAGAAGAAGCGATAGAGCGCCTGCACCGCGGTGCTGAAGTTGTAGCTGGCGAGCGCGTCACTGACTTCGCGGATGGCTTGGTCAAGACGAAGGAGAATCCACTTGTCGTCGCTGGTGAGCAGCGCGGGATTAATCTCGCCCTCAGATTGGCCATCGGCACTGCCGACCATCTGACGGAAGCGACAGGCGTTCCAGAGTTTGTTGCAGAAGTTGCGGCCGAGCTCGACGTCCTTCTCGTCGAAAAGCACGTCCTGACCCAGCGGCGCGCTGCGCATCGTGCCGAAGCGGAGGGCGTCGGCGCCGTATTGGGCGATGAGCACGAGCGGGTCGGGGGAGTTGCCGAGCGTCTTGGACATCTTGCGGCCCTGCTTGTCGCGGATGATGCCGGTGAAATAAACATTCCGGAATGGCATGGCATCAGGGAGGCCGAACTTCGGCTCGCCCATGAATTCGTAGCCCGCCATGATCATGCGCGCGACCCAGAAGAAGATGATGTCCGGCCCGGTGACGAGGTCGGTGGTCGGATAGAACTTCTTCAACGTCTCGGTGTTCTCCGGCCAGCCCAGCGTGGCAAATGGCCAGAGCCAGGAACTGAACCAGGTGTCGAGCACGTCGGGGTCCTGGGTCCAACCCTCGCCTGTTGGGGCTTCCAGCCCGCAATAAACTTCAGAATCACGATACCAAACCGGAATCCGATGTCCCCACCAAAGCTGACGGCTAATGCACCAGTCCTGAATGTTCGTCAGCCAGTGGTCATACACCTTCGCCCAGCGGTCGGGATAAAACTTCATCTGCCCGTTGGCCACGCACGCCTTGGATGCCTCCACGCTCGGATATTTGAGGAACCATTGCTCGCTCAGGCGCGGTTCGATGGGCACATCGGCGCGCTGGCTGAAGCCGACGTTGTTCTCGTAGGGCTTTTCCTCGGCCATGACGGCGAGTTCCTTCAACCGCTCCACGGCCACCTTGCGCGCCTCGAAACGGTCCAAGCCCGCGAGGCTTTCACCGGCAAGGTCGTTCATCGTGCCGTTCGCGTTCATGATGTCCACGATGGGCAGCTTGTGGCGCTGGCCGATCTCGAAGTCCGCCTTGTCGTGCGCGGGTGTCACTTTGAGCACGCCGGTGCCGAACTCGAAATCCACATGGTCGTCGCCGATGATGGGGATGAGCTTCTGCTCGCGCGGCAGCTGGATGGGCAGGGGACGGATGATGTGTTTCCCGATGAGTGGCGCGTAACGCGGATCCTTCGGGTTCACGGCCACGGCGGTGTCACCGGGGATGGTTTCCGGACGCGTCGTTGCAATGGTGAGCCACGTGCCGGGCGCTTCGGCCACCTCGACCTTGAAGTGATACATGAACCCCTTCTGCGGTTTCATCTCCACTTCCTCGTCCGAGAGCGCCGTTTGAGAAACGGGGCACCAGTTCACCATGCGTTTGCCGCGATAGATGAGGCCCTTCTGGTAAAGCTCGACGAAGACCTTCTGGACGCAGCGCGAATACTCCGGGTCCATCGTGAAACGTTCACGGGTCCAGTCGCATGAGCAGCCGAGTTTCTTGAGCTGGTTGATGATGATGCCGCCGTGCTTGTCCTTCCATTGCCAGACGCGCTTGAGGAATTCCTCGCGGCCGAGGTCGTATTTGGTCTTTCGTTCCTCCTTTTTGAGCGCCTTCTCGACCTGGACCTGGGTGGCGATGCCGGCGTGGTCGGTGCCGGGGAGCCACAGGACCTCCTTGCCGTCCATGCGCGCCTTGCGGCTGAGGATGTCCTGGATGGTGTTGTTGAGCACGTGCCCCATGTGGAGCATGCCGGTGACGTTCGGCGGCGGGATGACGATGGAGAAAGCCGGGCGCTTGTCGGTCACGCGTGCCGGGTCGGCGGTGAAGCAGCCTTGCTTCACCCAGAAGTCATACCATTTGTCCTCAACGGACTGCGGTTCGTAGGCTTTCGGAATTTCCATATGAAAACGGTTTTACGCGAATTTCGCGAATTACTCAGAGGCGGAAGTCCTTGGGCAACTCGCCAGGACCTTGTTTTTGGCTTCGGATGACGCGTTTCCATTCCAACGACTCAGCGCCAAAGTTAACCAGCAAACCCAACTCTAGTTTGGAAACTGCCAGATAGTTTAGCACCTGTTTGACATGCGCATCGGTTAGTCGCTCGACGGCCTTGGCTTCAAATAGGATTTTGTCCCAAACGACAAAATCAGCGTAGTAGTGGTGTGGCAATACCACTCCCTTGTAAACGGCCTCGTATTTGCGCTCGCAAGCGAACGGGATTTGAGCGCGGTTTAGTTCAACCACAAAGGCATCCTTGTAGAGGACTTCATCTTGCCCTTTTCCAAGCTCACGATGGACTTCCATGCAATGCCCAACGAGCTTGAAAACTTCTTCTTTGTAAAGCAGCTCGCTCATGCTCTTGGTCTGAATTCGCGCCCATTCGCGAAATTAGCGTAAACCCGTCCCTCACTTCTTTAACAACGCGAACTCCAGCGAGTCCACCAGCGCCTCGAGCGAGGCTTCGATGATGTTGTCGTGGACCCCCACGGTGCCCCATTCGGTCTTGCCGTCGGTGGACTCGATGAGCACGCGCGTCTTGGCGGCGGTGCCGGTGCCGGAGTCGAGGATGCGCACCTTGTAATCGGTCAGCGTCACTTTCTTGAGCTTGTGGAACGACTTGGCGAGCGCGGCACGCAGGGCGTTGTCGAGCGCGTTTATCGGGCCGTCGCCCTCGGCAACTTCATCGTGAATCTTTTTGCCGACACGCACCCGGACGGTGGCGTCGCAGACCGACCCTTTGGCATCGCGCCGCATCGACACGTGGTATTTTTCCACCGTGAAGAGCAGCTCGGGGTTGTGTTCCAAGATGCCGCGAATAAGCAGCGACATGGAGGCCTCCGCCGCCTCGTATTCGTAGCCGGAATGTTCGCGATCCTTGATGGTGTTCAGAATCTCCTTCAGCTCGGGCGTGTCGTTGCTCAACCTGAAGCCGAGTGACTGCGCCTTCATCACGATGTTGCTGCGACCGGCGAGGTCGCTGATGAGAATGTTGCGGGCATTGCCGACCAGCTCGGGATTGATGTGCTCGTAACTGGAGGCGAGCTTCTGCACGGCATTGACGTGCGTGCCGCCCTTGTGGGCAAAGGCGGATGAGCCCACCCACGGTTGACGTGGATTGTGGCGGATGTTCGCGACTTCGTCCACGAACAGGGAAAGTTCCTTGAGCTTCGCCAGTGATTTGGGTGGCAGGCAGGATTTGCCCAGCTTCAATTGCAGGCACGGGATGGTGCTGATCATGTTGCAATTGCCGGTGCGCTCGCCGTAGCCGTTGACGGTGCCCTGCACATGCACGGCGCCGGCCTCGACCGAGGCAAGGGCGTTGGCCACACCGACACCGCTGTCATCATGCGAATGGATGCCGACTTTGCAATTCAGTTTGCCGATGACCGTGCGGGTGATTGCAGCCACCTCGCCGGGCATGCAACCGCCATTCGTGTCGCATAGCACCACGATGTCGGCCCCCGCCTTTTCGGCCGCCTGCATGGTGGCCAGCGCGTAATCAGGATTCAGCTTGTAGCCGTCAAACGCATGTTCGCAGTCATAGATGACGAACTTCTTGTGATCCTTCAGATAGCGCACCGTGTCGCCGATCATGGCGAGATTTTCCTCGGGGGTGCACCGCAGGACTTCCTTCACGTGCAGCATGGAGGTTTTGCCATAGATGGTGACCACGGGGGTGCCGGCCTCGATGAGCAGGCGGACTTGGTCGTCCTGTTCGACGGGCACGCCTTTTTTTCGCGTGGAGCCGAACGCGGCCAGTTTGGCCTTCCTGAACTTGCGCTTCTTCGCCTGCGCAAAGAATTCGATGTCCTTGGGATTGGAGCCGGGCCAGCCGCCTTCAATGTAATGAACCCCAAACTGGTCGAGCTTCTCGGCAATGCGGAGCTTGTCCGCAACCGAAAAATTGATGCCTTCGCCCTGCGAACCGTCGCGCAGGGTCGTGTCGTAGATTTCGACTTGGGATTTCATCGTGATGCCCGCCGGAGCGGGAGCGGGATTAAACCGAAAAAACAGGCCTGACGCAAAGAGAGAATGGGGTGGGGCGGGAGCGCGGTTACTTGGCTTGGCGTCGGTGAACCTTATGCATCGCGGCTTGGTCGGTGGGTTTCACCACAATTTCGTCAATGTTCACGTGCGCCGGGCGCGAGGCGACCCAGACCATAATTTCTGCCACGTCATCCGCAGTCAGGGGAACCATGCCCTCGTAAACCATGGCGGCCCGGGAGGTGTCGCCCCTGAACCGGACAGTAGAAAACTCTGTCTGTGCAGCGCCGGGGGCGATGGTCGAGACGCGGATACCCGTGCCGTTCAATTCCAGTCGAAGCGTGCGGGTAATCTGCAATTCCCCCGCCTTGGCGGCGCAATAGGCAGCTCCGCCTTCATACGCCACGCGGCCCGCTGTGGAACCGATGTTTATGATGGAACTGCAGGGAGTGGATTCCAGCATGGGCAGGGTGGCGCGAACCATGCGCAACACGCCGAGCACGTTGGTTTGCATCATGGTTTCCCAATCCTGGTCGTGTCCCTTGGCCACTGTGTCCAAACCCAGCGCACCGCCGGCGTTGTTGATGAGGACGTCGAGGTGTTTAGTGAGCGTGCGTGCCCACCGGATGAATTCATGCACGCTGGCCGTCGAGGTCACATCCAGCGGATGACACGAGGCGCTGGCGGCGCCGGATTCCCGGGCACCGCGGGCGACGGATTCCAGCCGGTCCACGCGCCGCGCCCCCAGCAGCAAGTGCGCTCCTTGTTGCGCAAAGAGCCTAGCGGCGGCGGCACCAAATCCACTGGAGGCACCCGTAATCAAAACCCACTTGTTTTTCAGGAAAGCGGTCACAGGCCCAGTATGCGCCGCATCGTTTCCCTTGTGAAGCCCGGCGTCCTTGCCTAGCTTGCGCGCACTTTTGCGATGAACATCGGCGTACTCACCCACGAGCCATTTCACCCGCCCAGCGGCGGGGGATCGTCGCAGGCCCTCTACCTGGTCGAGGAAATGGTGCGGCGCGGCCATGCCGTGCATGTCTTTGCGCCCCAGCCGGACAACGTTGCGGAACTGGAAGCCAAGTTTCGCATCAAGATCCATCCGTTCACGACCTGGAAGATGGGGCGATATGCGAAGCTGAGGAACCTCAAGTATCTCGCGTACCCGTTCTTTCTTGAACGTCTCGTGCGTCGGGCGGCGGCGAACGTGAAGTTTGACGTGTTGCTCGCGCAACATGCCATCTCCTGCGTGGCGGCGGGCAAACTGCGACGCGACTTGAACTGCGCGGTGGGAATGAACTTTCTCGATTATCTCACCGGCTATTTCGACAGCTGGCCAAAATACATGGCGCCCGCGCCGGTGGTGAGCCGATTGAAGCAGTTTGAATTGTCGTTGCCCCTCAAGCACCGGGCCGAGGCCATCTTCACCATCTCCGATGAACTGGCCGACCTGTTCAAACACGCGGGTTACCCGACGGAGCGCATTCTGCCCATTTACTACGGCTACGACGGAAAACTCTTCCAACCCACGTTCGAGCCATCGCCGACGCCACTGGTCGTGATGCACGGGTCGCTGGATCATCATCACATCAATGCGTTCGGCGCGGACGCGTTGATGAAGATTTACGCGAAGCGGCCCGACACGAAGTTCCGTTTTGTCGGACACAAGACAGATGCGTTGTTGAAGGTGTTGGAACTGGTGAAAGGACAAATTCCGGAATCAGCCATCGAGTGCACTGGCTTTGTGCCGTATGCCGAAGTGTCAGGGCGCATCCAGAACGCCACCGTGGGCGTCGTTCCCTATGCCGCTTCGACAGGAGCGCACAACACGGTTGTGGCCAAGACCGTGGAGTATGCGGCGATGGGCATCCCGATGGTCTGCACACCGCTGCGCGGCACGATGCGTTACTGGGGTGAAAGCCCCATCATCCGGTTCTCGGAAATGAACCCCGGGAGCTTTGCCGAGAGGGTGTTGAGCTGGTTCGATGAATCCGAAGGCTCCCGGCTTGCCTGGGCCAAAGCCGCCAGTGAAAAGGTCCGGCAGGAGCTCGACTGGGTGCCGTTCTCGGGACGGGTGGTGGATCGGCTGGAAGCCATCGGTCAGAAGTAGTCACCGACGTGGGGAGGGGGAGAGCGGTTGGCTGGATAGCGGGAATCCGACTCGTAACCTCCGGGGTTACATCCGTCCGCGCTGGCGGTTGGCTTCGTAGAGGAAGACGGATGTGGCGCTGGTGACGTTGAGGGAATCCACGTTCGCCGGCATAGGGATGGCCACGGCCTCGTCGCAGACTTCCAACACTTCCGGGCGGATGCCTTTTCCTTCATTACCCATGACGATGCAGCAGTCGCCGGTGAATTGTCCCTGCGTCAGGGTGCGTTGGTCGGTGTGTGGATGCGCGGCGACGATGTGAACGCCTTGTTCCCGGAGGCCGCGCAACGTCAGCATCAGACTGGGGGATTCAATGACGGGCAGCGTGAAGATGGTTCCCATCGAGGAGCGCACGGAACGCCGGAGCCAGGGGCTGGCGCAGGTCTCGCCAACGATGATCGCTTGCACCCTGAAGGCGGCGCAGTTGCGGACGAGTGCGCCGACGTTTTCCGAGTTGGCCAGTTCATCGGCAGCCACGAAGAGCAGGGGGCGTGGGCTTGTGGCGATGACTTGTTCAAGGCTGGGTTGCGGTGGAATGACCCCTACAGCCAATACACCTTGATACATGTGAAATCCAATCAGGTCCTGCAGCAATGACTTGGAGGCGATGAAGACGTCGAAATTCTCGGGGCGGGCCTGCAGCAAGGGTGTGAAGTCCTCCACGCGGTCAGGAGGCAATACCACGGAAACGATACCGTAGCGCGGATCACGCAGCAGTCGCTCGACAACTTTGTCGCCCTCGGCCACGAAAATGCCCAGAACATGATGCTCCTTCGGCCGCCGCATGGTGCGGTAAGGTGCCAGTTCGGGTGCGTCGAACTTTTCAATGTGGCGTAAGCGGAACATGGGTGTCGTTTGTGGAAGACGACGTAAGGAGTCTCAAATGATATATGCGGGGAAGGAGACTCCTCATGGCGTCTCCTTCCTGTGGCTAATCTAGAGGGTCAGTGTTGCGGTGATGGTCTCTTGCGAAGTGACCACGGTGTGAACGTGATCCGCACCCAAAGATTGCAGCCGGGAGGAAACGGTGTCCATCGCGAGCTCGGGACGATTGCAATCCTGGCTTAGGTGGCCGAGGAACAAATGTTGCAGGTCGGCCGAGACAATTTCTTGAACAGCATCCGCTGCCGCTTCGTTGGAGAGATGCCCGTGACGGCCCGCAATGCGTTGTTTGATGCTCCATGGCCGCCGGGTGTCCTCCTGTAGCAGCTTCATGTCGTAGTTGGCCTCCAACACAAGGGCGTGGGCGGGTTTGACGCGGTCCAACACGAGGGTGGTGGCGTGGCCGAGGTCGGTGAGGAATCCGATGTTTGCGGTGGCGGTGCGAATCAAAAAACCCACAGGGTCCTGCGCATCGTGCGGGATGCTGAAGGATTCGACGGCGATGTCACCGATCTCGAAGCCTGCGCCGGTTTCGAACAGGTGGCTCAGCAGGCGTATGCCCATCAGCGATTCGATGGCGTCGCGCGTGAGGCGGTTGCAATAAACGGGAATGCGCAGCTTTTCAGCAATGCCGCCCAATCCTTGGATATGGTCGCTGTGCTCGTGCGTGACCAGGATGGCGGTGAGGCTTTCCGGTGACCGGCCAATGGATGCGAGGCGCTGGCGGATCTGACGGGTGCTGAACCCCGCATCAATCAACAGGCGCACCTGGTCCGTTTCCAGATAGGCACAATTGCCCTTGGAACCGCTGCCCAAAATGGTGAAACGACACGCCACGCAGCGACGTTAGGAACCGGGGCGGGGTGGGGCAACGGATTTTTTGCTCCAGACCGGGGATGTTGCATTGGGCAACTTAAGGGGAGAGTGCGCCGGCACAGCGAAAGTCATGCCAGCTTTTGCTTGTGCGGCGGGGATGCCATATTACACTCGGCGCATGTCGCAAGGCCTGTCGCTACAAGCCCGAATGACGCAGTCGCTGGTGTTGGCTCCGCAACTCCAGCAATCACTCGCGTTGCTGCAGGCACCGACCCTCGAACTCAAGGCCCTCGTCGAGCAGGAACTCCAGCAAAACCCCGTACTTGAGGAAGTCGCCACCCCCGAACCGGAAATGTCCGAGCGCCGTGAAACCGAGGGCGAGACGGTTGGCGAAGCCTCCGATCCAACCGAGCCGCCGGCAGACGTCAATTTTGATCCCGCGACCGAAAAGCCCTCCGAGGATGGTGCGGATGACTTTCAGGCGGAATTCGAGCACCTTTCCCAACTCGATCAGGAATGGCGAGACCAATACTCGCAGAGCAACGCTCCGTTACGCGCGTCAGCCGAGGATGAGGAGCGTCGGCAGTTCATGTTCGACTCGCTCGTGGCCAGCACCTCGTTGCAGGAGAAACTGCTCGAGCAGGTGCGCGATTCGGATTTGAAGCCGGGTCTCTGGCAGGTCGCCGAACTGATCATCGGCAATATTGATGACTATGGTTATCTAAAGGCGACTGTGGATGAGATGGCTTCCTCCACCGGTATTCCCCCCGAAACCATCTTGGAAGTGCTCAAGGCAATTCAAGCCTTCGACCCGGCTGGCATCGGCGCGCGCGACTTGCGCGAATGCTTGATGTTGCAGTTGGAGCGGGAGGGCGAAGAGGAATCACTCGAATACGAGATCATCCGAGACCACATGGAGGCCTTGGGCCGCCGCCGTATTCCCGAAATCTCCCGCGCCACGGGTGAAACGGTCGAGGAAGTACAGGATGCCATCGCGCGTATCGCCCGCCTGGAACCGCGTCCAGGGCGTTCGTTTCTGCCGGACAACGACCAATTCGTCGTTCCGGAAGTATTCGTGCACCGGTCGGGTGACGATTTCGTGGTCAGCACCAACAACGACCACGTGCCCCACCTTCGCATCAGCAACACCTACAAGGACCTTATGTCCACGGGCGGCGAGAACGCCGAGGTGCGCAATTATATCCGCGAAAAGATTCGCGCCGGCAAATTCCTCATCAAAAGCTTGCACCAACGTCAGCAGACCATCCTCAATATCGCCCGCGAAATCGTGAATCGTCAGCATGACTTCATGGACAGAGGCGTCGCTTTCCTCAAGCCGATGACCATGGTGCAGGTGGCCGAAGTGGTCGGTGTGCACGAGACCACCGTGAGCCGCGCCGTCTCCGGCAAATACATGGAGACACCGCAGGGCGTGTTCGAGATGAAGTATTTCTTCACTGCGGCCATTTCCACTTCCACCGGGGAGGGGGCGATGTCCAACACCAGCGTGAAGGACATGATTTCCGACATCTTCAAGAACGAGAACGCAGGCGAGCCGTTGTCTGACCAAGAAGTGGTGAAGATGCTGGCCGATAAAGGCATCGTCATTGCCCGCCGCACCGTTGCCAAGTACCGCACCGAGTTGAACATCCTGCCGTCAAATCTGCGCAAGGTGTATTGAGGGTTTGGCGAGCCTCGGGGGATCGATAAAACTTAGCCCGCAGCCTCAGCTGCGGGCATTTGACTTCCAGAATCGGAACGCCCTGCAGGAGAAAGGGCCGTGCGGTCGCCCCCTCGGGCTTGTGTGCTTCTGATTTTAATCCACGGCTCACGCCCTGACCACCATCTGTCGCGTCGATGGCGCTGGACCGAAATACCGCTTCCCTACCTCTTTTTCGCCAGCGCTTTCTTTGTGGCGGTGTGCAGGTCATCAATTTCCCCCCGCAATTCAGCCTTGTCTGAGGCGGTCATGCGGTCGATGAACAGCACGCCATCCAAATGATCCACCTCGTGCTGGACGGCGCGGGCGAGCAGTCCGCCCGCGCGGAAGGCGATCGGGCTGCCGTTGGCGTCGAGCGCTTTCACGTCCACGGATTCTGGACGCGTAACGTCGGCGTAAACCTCCGGGAAACTCAGGCAGCCTTCCGGGCCGGTCACCTTCTCGCCGCGCGGAGTGGTCTTGGGATTGATCAGCACCAACGGCATGTGCGCATCCACGTCCACGGGCAAACCGTCAACCTCCAGCGTCGAGGGGCGGTCGGTGACGCCGCGGACGTCAATCACCGTCACTTGCAGCGCCCGACCAATCTGTTGCGCCGCGAGGCCGATGCCCTTCGAGTCATACATCGTCTCAAACATGTCGGCGACGAGTTGCTTGATCTCCGGGGTGATTTCCTTGATGCGCGCCCCACGTTCGCGGAGCACGGGATGGCCATATTTGATGACTTCGAGAATCATGGAGCCTGCTATTATGCGATTACTCTGGCCTGACCCCCAGCAGACTCAAAATCCGCTCCAACTCGTCGTCGCTGAAGAACGCGATCTGCACCGAGCCCTTGCCCTTGGCGTAACGCAGATTCACCTTGGTGCCCACGCGTTCGCGGATGCGGTTCTCCAGGCTCGCCACATGCAGGTCTTTGCTGGCGACTTTGGCGGTGCGAGCTGAGATCGGCTTGTCGGTTTGCAGGTTAAGAATCATCACCTCGGTCTGGCGGACGTTGAGGCCTTCGCGAATGACACGCTCCGCCGCCATCTTCTGAAGTTCCTCGCGGTCGAGCCCGAGAATCACCTTGGCATGCCCCACGGAGAGGCGTCCATCCCGCAAATACGCCTGAACTTCATCCGGCAAGCGCAGCACGCGCAGGGCATTGGCGACGACGGCGCGGCTCTTGCCCACCTTGGTGGCGACCTCCTCCTGCGTCAGTTTGAACTCGCTCATCAGGCTGGAGTAACCTTGCGCCTCTTCGATGGCGTTCAGGTTCTCGCGCTGCAAGTTTTCAATGAGCGCCAGTTCCAACACGGCGGCATCATCCGCCACACGGACAACCACCGGCACCTCGGTCAACCCGACCAGCTGCGCCGCACGCCAGCGGCGTTCACCGGCAATCAATTCCAAGTGGTCAGGCTGTTCGCGGACGATCAGCGGCTGGACGATGCCTTGCTCGCGGATGGAGTCGGCCAGTTCCCGGAGCGCTTCGGGGGCAAAATCCTTGCGCGGTTGAAAGGGGCAGGGGCGGACGCGGCTCAAGGGCACGCGCAGCACGCGTTCCCGATTGTCTTCGGGGGCAGGCGCTGACGTTGCCGCCGGAGCGGGCGCTGGACTGTTTGTAGCAGGGGCGGGGGCGGGCCTTGGAGCAGTGGCAGCGCCGCTGATCAAGGCTCCCAGACCGCGTCCCAAAGCGGGCTTGGACATGCGGTCAGAGTGCGAACTGGCTGCGCGATTGTCAAATGCCAGACTTGCGCGACTTGCCTGGTTTTACCCGCAGATGATAGGTTCGTCCCGTGATCGCCGACATCCTCGCGCAACGCCATCGCTACAGCGGCCTCTGCAGCCGCTTTGACGCCGCCTTTGCTTTTTTGGAACTGCTGCCGGCGGGAGCGGCGCTGGGACGGCATGACATTGACGGCGACAATTGTTTCGCCCTCGTGCAGACCTACAGCAGCAAGCCACTGGCGCAGGCCAAGTTCGAGGCGCACCGGAAGTACATCGACATCCAATTCATCCAGTCCGGAGCCGAAACGCTCTTGTGGGCACCCCTATCTGCTCTGACCGTGACGACCGAGCCTTATGTCGAGGAGAGGGATGTCGCTTTTTTCGCCACGCCGAGCCAATTCACACCGCTCACGCTCAAGACGGGCGAGTTCGCCATTTTTTATCCCACCGACGGCCACGCGCCTTGCCTTGAGTGCGGCATGGCAAGCGAAGTGCGCAAGGTGGTGATCAAAGTGCGGGTCTAGCCTTTCCGCGGCTCACGCGTTACCGCCGGTCAGTTTCAGCTTGCCCTCGTCCAAATCAATGAACTCAAACATGGTCTGCACGGTGCCGGGCGGCAGACCGATTTCGGCGAGGCGTTCGTTGAGGCGTTGGGTGCCCGTATCGCGCCAGCCGCGCTTCATCATAAAGCCGTTCCAGACTTCGATCTGCTGTTCGTCCGGCCGGCGGCCTTGGCGAAACGCCCATTCCAACAACTGCTCATCGGTTTTGTCGCCCTTGAGCGTTTCGGCTTCGAGCGCCGCGTAGTCAAGCTTCAGGAACTTGCAGCAACGATCATCGAAACTGTTCCGCATCTGCTGTCCGCGCGCCGCCTGCCAGCCCTCGGGAAGCCCACCTTTGGCGGCGAGGCGGATTTTGTCCAGCATTCGCCCGAACCAGACGATGCCTTGGATCTGCTCTGCCGGGCTACGCAGCCCGGGAATGATCGTGGGATATGGATCAGCCATGCCTGGACTATGCAGGCTGCGAGCGATCTCGCAAGGTGAAGCGGTCCGCGGGCCAGCAGCGACAATGACTCGGCGCACATCGAGCCTTGTTCGCAGGTTCGCCGTTGCCTTACGTTGGAGGCTGATGAGCAAACCGGCATGTCCGATGTGCGAGATGGATGAGATTCTGGAATCTGCCTCCAAATGGGAGTGCGTGACCTGCGGGCACGAATGGGAGCGCACACCTGATCCCGAGCTCGCGCCCGGCCCGCGCGTGGTGAAGGATGCCCACGGCAATCCACTGGCCGATGGCGACTGCGTCATTCTCATCAAGGACCTCAAGCTCGGCGGTTCGCAAGTGCTCAAGGGCGGTTCAAAGTCCAAGCCCATCAAACTCGTGGACGAAGACCATGAAATCTCCTGCAAAGTGGACGGGATTGCCGTGGGATTGAAGGCGTGTTTTGTCAAGAAGGCCTGAGATAGCTCATCACTGTGGGTTCCGCCGCAACAGATCATTACGCCACGCTGGGATTGGACCGTCGTTGCGGCGAAGCCGAGATCCGCAAGGCCTATCGGTTGCTGGCCAAGCAGCTTCATCCCGATGTGAACGGCGGCTCGGCCCACTCGGTCGCCCAGACGCAGCGGCTCAATGAGGCCCATGAGACGCTCAGCGATCCGACACGTCGGGAGCGGTACGACCGCGAATTGCGGGAGCAAACCAAACCCGTCGTCCGCCCGGGCAGGGCGCCGATCAAGCTTGCGAAGGAAGTCCACCTGCGTCTCGAGGAGTTCTTGCGCGGCACCCGGCTGGAAGTGCGCGTGGACGATCCAGGGAACGAGGTCGGTCCAGAAACCTACGAATTGGTCGTGCCTGCGGGGACAGCACCGGGAACGCGCATCAAGCTGGCTCGCGACGGGGGTGGCACGCTCGTGGTTCGCGTCATGGCCCGCCCGGATTTCCGGTTCAAGGCGCGGGGCTCGGATTTGCGCTGCGATTTGAAGATCAGTTTCCAGCGCGCCCAGCAAGGCGGCACAGAAACGGTGCGCAATGTCCTGGGCAGCTTTCTACGCATTCAGATTCCACCGAATGTTGCGCGCGGCGAAACCATCCGGATTGCCGGCGAGGGGCTGCCGAAGTCGCGAGGCGGGCGCGGCGATCTGCTGGTGCGTATTCTCCATCAACCCAAGATCCAATTCCATCGAACCCACCGACGATGAGGAGACTCGTCGGTTAAATCTTCCGCATTCGCAGCACGGGCGATGGGCCGACTCAAAGATTCGTCCAACTCGGGGCCGGAGCGGTGAATTCGGTTGGCTGCCGGGTCAACGGATGCAGGAACTTGATGCGCCAGGCGTGCAGGCAGAGCGGCGGATCGTCCAAGCGCAGGGTCTGCGTGTCGCCAAGTTGTTGACCGCTGACATAGGCAGTGTCGCCGCACACGGGGAAACCCAGATGCCACAGATGAATACGGATCTGGTTGGTGCGACCGGTGAGTGGTCGTGCTTCCAGCAACGTCGTGCCATCGTGATGACGCTTGAGCACCCGGAACCCGGTGCGTGCGGCCTGTCCGCCTTCCTCGTCCACCGTGCGTGAACCCAGCTCCCGCGATGTGTTGCTGATGGGCGCGTCGCAGTCAAACGCGTCATCCGCAGGATGACCCTGAACCCTGACCAGATACGTCTTCTCCACCCTGCCGTTGGCAAACTGCGGTTGCAGGCGTCCGGCGAAGTGCTGCGTGCGGGCCACGAGAACGATGCCGGTGGTGTTGGCGTCCAAGCGATGCGCCGGATGCGGCCGCTGGGGATGATAAACCTCGTGGAGCAGGTAAGTGAGCGTGTTGCGATAGAACCGGCCGCCCGCGTGCATGGGCAGGGGAGCGGGCTTGTTCAGGACGATCAGGGCTTCATCTTCGTGGAGAATCTCCACTGCACCATTCACGTCCGGCTCCGTCACGTTCGGGAAGATGCGGCGATAGCGCTGGCCGTTGCGAACGATCTGCGAACCCGCCACCGGCGCCTGCTGGTGATCGACGACCAGGCCCCGGGCAATCAACCGCTCCCATTGGTCGCGGTTCACGTTCTTCACCACATGGCAAAGCGTCTCCAACAGAGTCTTGCCGTCGCAATCCTCCGGCACGTTGATGGACTTGTGATTATCCCGCGGCTGGCTGCCGGGCAACGGCGTGAACACGCGCCGAATCGCCTCGTGCCGCCGGGCGATGTTGTCGGCCATCTGCTCCGCGGGCGTCCTGAAGCAATACGGGCACGATTGGCCCGGCACGAAGCGCGGATCTTTTTGGTCGGCCTCGGTCAGCGGCGTCTGGCATTTGAAGCACTGCGTTGAACCGGTTTCGTGCAGGCTGGGGTCGAGGCCGACGCGTTGATCGAACACGAAGCATTCGCCGTCGTAGTGAGCGCCACCGCAGTCCTCGAAATATTTCAGGATGCCGCCCTCGATCTGGAAGATGTGCTTGAAACCTTCGCGTTCCATGAACGGTCCGGCTTTCTCACAGCGAATGCCGCCGGTGCAAAACATCACGACGGGTTGTTCCTTCAGTGCGGGAGGCAGTTTACGGACGGCCGCCGGGAAGTCCCGGAAATGGTCAATGCCGATGGGGAGCGCGTTCCTGAACGTGCCGAGCCTCACCTCGTAATCGTTGCGGGTGTCCAGCAGCGTCACGGGACGGCCCTCGTCCAACCACTGCTTGAGCTCCTTGGGTGCCAACTTTGGGGAGGTGCGTTTGGCAGGTTCAATGCCCCCGACGCCGAAGGCGATGATCTCCTTTTTGACCCGCACCAGCATCTTGCGGAACGGTTGATGATCGTTCTCGCTGAATTTGGGCTGCAAATCCTCCAAGCCGGGGACCTGTTTGAGTTCCTGAAGCAGCCGGTCAATCTTTTCCGGGTCGCCCGCCACGAACAGGTTGATGCCCTCGGTCGCGAGCAGAATGGTCCCCTTGAGTTCCCAGCTTTTGCATAACGCCAGGAGCCGTGCGCGCAGTGACCGAAGATCGGTCAGCGCGACAAACTTGTAGGCGGCGATGTTGGTTACCTTCGTCATCGAATCGGTCGGCATGCTAAAAACAGATCCGTCACCGAATTCCGGGGGATAAAGTTGCCGGCCGACGGGCGATGGAGGGGTAAAATCGGCATAGCTCCCGGAGGATTCTCCCCCGAATGGACAGGAAGCTAAAAATTCTTCCCATCCTATTAATATAAAAATACTTATACAGATTTAAACCACCACAATATCCACCCAGCGACTTTACCTTTGCTTTACCATTCCGTTGCCAGGTTTCGGGCTGGCGTCGGACCCCGCCGGGCAAGGATGCCCGGCTCACCCGCAGGCAAGATGCCTGCGC
>Ga0208783_10000777_pt1 | contig 19235 bp, 20 predicted proteins | sample DEB19_08_DNA_2_FD_184529 | JGI IMG/M metagenome (GOLD analysis project Ga0208783, IMG submission 184529) | Aqueous microbial communities from the Delaware River and Bay under freshwater to marine salinity gradient to study organic matter... | ecosystem: Environmental > Aquatic > Marine >...
ATCGACGTAGAACTGACGACGCCAAAGGTCTTCGCGCTGGTCGCGTCGCTGGTATTGTACGCCAGCTTTACCGATGCCATGTTGCCGGTCGCGCCGAAGAGATAAACGACCTGGCCCTTGGTGATCGCGACGCTTTCGGCATTTTTAACCGTGGCGGTAAGCGTCTCCTGGGCGCCGCTTGCGTCGATCGTGATCGAGCCAGAACCGTTCGTGACGGTGATTCCCGTGCCGGCCGTCAGGGTGGACTTCGTAAATCCGGTGCCGTTGCCGATCAGCAGTTCGCCGTTAGCCGCGGATCCCAGCGCGGATGTTGGCACCGGGTTAGCCGCATAGAACTGAGCGGCGGTCGGCGTCGTCAGCACATTTACATTATCAACCGTAACTTCGCGGCCTCCGGTCGGGCTGGCGCTCTCGGTGTTCTGGGTGTCGCTAATCGCCCGGTAGCGAATCGGCGTCCAAAACATTGCCCGGGTGATCTCGTTACCGCTCGGATCGGCCACACGGATCTGCTGCCAGAGATTAGTGACCGGGTAAGGCTGCGAGACGCGCTTGGTGTTGAGCAATCCCACCAGGTCATACGCATTCAGCGGAAGGACGATGCTCCATCCGCCAGTGATCGGCGTAGCGTTGCCAGTCGTGGCCGCTGGCGAGAAATCGCCAGAGACCGCATCCGACAGCGCCCAGGTCACCGTGTAGGCCGCATTACCCGCCCAGCTGGGCCAGACGTTGGTGTTATCGGTAAAGTAGAAATTAAACGTCGGCGTGTCACCCAGAACGAGCTCGGGCACGGTAGCCGCGGTCATGTCCTGCTGGCCGGTCACGACGGCATCTGCAGGTGACAGTGCGTTGATGTTAAGGTAAACGTCGTTGCGGGCCATTTGTCAGAGGGTGTTTCGTCAAGTTCTCGGCATGACGCCGGTTGTCTGGAGATCGGTGATCAGCGCGGCCACTCGCTCGGCAAGTTCAGCAGTAGTCACGGTGCTGGTCGCGAAGGTAGTGCGCGTCAGGGTGCCAGTCGGCGCGCCGTAGCTATTGGGACTCTTAATCGGTAGCGCTAGCGTGAACTGCTCAGGATTCTGCAGCAGCACCTGGTCGGTCGCATTCGTGCCCGGAGCCACCAGGCGCAGATTCATCGCATAGAGCCGATTAACGATTGAGACGAGCTCGTCGGCAGCCGCCGGGTAGCGCTGACGCCAGCCCATCAGCGAATCACCTGGGAGCGGAACTGGGGAATTCGTCGCCATCAGAGATCGTCAACATCTATCTGGATGAGACGCTGGCGAAACATCGGGCTTGGCTCGCTGGGCCATGCGGTAACCGGCTCGGCGTCATAATTCTGAAAACCGGTGGCAGATCCTGAAATCAAATTTAGCAGCTGGACATCGTTGATCGCTACATCTGGCACCGGGATGTCGGCGCCGGTCGTGATTCCTGGCGTGACGCCTGGAAGGTAGAATTTGTCAGTTAGTTTAGTAAGGACGCGATCGGTGCCCGGTGTGTATGTTCTAAGAATGTAACGGTAGCCGGTATAATTTTGCGATGTGCTGGTGTTCTGCAGAAAGGTAAAGTTATTCGCATCAACTATGGAATTAACCGTGTAAAGACTTCCTCCGCCGGTGCTGCTTGTCATAACGCGCACTGATGCGCTGTTGCTAAGCCCGTGCGATGTTTTATTTACATTCGGCGATGTTCTGGCGCAGTTAAAGTCGAACGTGTTGGATGCAGTTGAAGTAGAGGTTGTCACGCCTGGCGTGATAGATCCGCTGGCTATGATCCAATTTCCCGCCACGAACGAATAGCTGCCGGTTGCCCGTGTGAATCTAAGTAGCCCAGATGTAGTTAGGCTGTTAGTTACCGAAACAGTAAAGCCGTCTGAAACGACTGATGCCAAAGCATTGATTGCGGTCGCAATCGTGGCAGCGGAATCCGTCGTGTTTAATGCTGCTGTCGTGCTGCTCTTGAATGTGACCGTGAATGTCCCTCCTGTCGGATAAGAAGAAACGGTAGCGGTAATTACGTTGCTAAAGACATTAGCCGTCGCATTTGAAGCCGTAGAATCGACGTAAGCCCCATTATAATCGTTCGTCGGGAACGCCGGCTTCGTGATCACCAGCGACGAATAATCCACCTGATCTGTCGGCACCTTGCAGTAAGTGCGGCTGTAGCGGCCAAGTCCGCCTTCGACCGATAGCTCGCTTTCTTGCAGCAGGTACTGCGTATTGTCCGCCGGATCCGTGCTGAGAGCCGCGGCCGGCGTGTAGCTCGAAGGCACGACGACGTAACTGCGCACGGTTCCCTTGGTGGTCGTGTCCTTGGTCGGCGCGTTGATAAACGGGTAGAACACCCGCGCCGGGCCATCTTGGATCGCGTTGGTGAAATTGCCGTCTTGATACGCCATGATGATTTACTTTCCGAAGCCGGCCTTGAGCAGCCGCTGATTGATGTCCGTGAGCTGCCGGCCGTTTTCGCGCTGGATCTCCTGGGTCGAGCGAGTGTCCTCGACGAAGCGCTGCACCATCGACTCGAAGACGATAGGATCGCCGCGGAAGGTCTGCCTGGCGCCCTCGACGCCCATCATGCGGACGTTCCGGCGGAGCTCTTCGCGTGCATCTAGGATCGCCTGCGCGTTCTGGGCCTCGAAGCGGAGCCGCGATGCTTCGCCTAGGTTGAGAGAAGCGACGAGTTGCGGCTGGCCGATGCCCTCTGCCTGCAGTCGGCTGGCTTGCTCCTGGTTGCGGCGGATGATCTCGCGCAGCGTCTCGTCAGATTGCTCATTGAACGTGGCGCCCCCGCGGAACGCCATGACGCGGTTTTTCTGAACCTCGGCCTGGACGGCGCGCTCGCCCTGGTCGGCGGTCTGTTTCGCGATGTCAGCGCGGACCTTTGCAAGCTGGTTCCCTTTTTCGAGCAGCAGAATCTCGACATCGGTAGTCTCGAGTCCGTCGGCCTTGACCTGGCGAAACTCCTTTTCGAGCTCATACATTTCGCGCTGCAGAATCACCTCTTGTTCGGTGGCGGTCAGCGCATCGAACTTCAGCTTCTTTAGCTTCTCGCGTGCGGCCAGCGTTTCGTCGATCGCCTTAAACTCGTCTTCGACCAGCTTCTCGTTTTCCTTGGCGAGCTTCTCTTGGTCCTTGCGGTTCTCTGCGATGATCTCGGCCCGGGTCTTCTCAAGCTGCCCCTGCAGTTCAAGCCCCTTAACTGATTTTTCGCCGACGCGGGCGATCTCCTCCTTAATCGCGAGTTCGCGCTGCATGAGCAGGAAGACTTTGCCGACCTCGTCGGCGTTCTTCATCGCGGCCTCGATGCGGGCGTCGGCCAAGCGGCGTTCAGCCTCCCGAATCTTTTCTGGGTTATTCTCCTCGCGGGCCTTGGCGAGTCGCTTCTCGGCCTCCTCGGCGGCCTTGGCGGCGCGTTCGGCATAGACCTCCTGGGCCTCGGTGACTCCGCGGACGCGGTTGATCACTTTGCCGATTTCGTCGCCGATCATCGTGTACCCGGAAACGATGAATGTGGCCGCATCGGCTCCGAATTGCTTGGCCTGGTCGAAAGCGTCGCCCAGCTTGGCGACGGATGCCGTTGCGTAATCCAGCGGCCGGCCGAGTCGCTCTGACTCCTCGCGGAGCTTTTGCGCGTTCTCGGTAGCCAGCATGAACCCGCGGATCAGCGTCGTCCCGATCCCGACCGCGGTCAGATTCTTCCAGACGCTCGATTCGCCAAAGGTATCGCCCAGCGTCTTCTTTAGTGCCTTGCCCTCTTCGCCAGCCTGGCGCAGACCGGCAGCGAGCTCGTCGGTCTTGGCAAAAAAACGGAATCCAACGCCAAATTCGGCCACGGTTAGTTCCTCCCGGTTAGCCCGGCGAGATAGTCGCAGGCGATTTTGTCGCTCTCATTCGTAAGGTGCGTGCCGTAAATCCTGCGGCTCGCCAGGCGGATCAGTTGCCAGAGACGGGCCAGCGGCATGTCCAGCATCTCGTCGGTCGTGACCTGGAAGCCCCCGGCGGCCAGAGTGTCAGCCAGATAGGCAGGCATGCCGGCGACGGCTTGCCCCTGCGTCTCGCCGCCCTTGGGTGCGTCCATAAATGCGTCGCGGAGGTAGCGGTTAGTATCGGCGGCGAGTTGCTTGGGCCTGGTTGCTAGGTAGCGGATCAGAGCCTGCTGCCGGCCTGCGATCCACGGATGGAAGACGCTGCGCGAATAGAGCGGGGGCTTAGGCAGGTCAGACATCCACCAGACCAGCTGCGCGCAGTGCGATAGGAACTCCTCGTCGGAATCGAAGCGCCAGGGAGCGAAAAAGCCGTTCTGCAGCTCCTCGAGAATGACGACATCGCGCATCGTCAGGACGCGGACGCGGATCCCGGCGATCTCTGTGTGCGTGTGAGCCCATGCCTCCCGACGCACGGCGGCCTCGCGGCGCAGAGCGTCCGCGAAGCCTGGGATCTGTTTATATTCGAGGACTGCGGACATCACGCCAGCCGGCGCGTGCCGGTCCTCAGTTGATCTTTTCCTGCCAGTTCAGCGTCGCGGTCCAGGGAGCGTCTTTCGGCTTGGAGATCGAGACGCTCGTCACGAAGCAGTTCACGTTCGCATTGTCGATCGTCGCGACGAACACGCCGGTCGTGCTGTTATAGGCAGCAGTGGTCGGCTCCGCGGTCGTGTTGGCAGCGAACTGGACCTCGGCCGTGCCGTTGCGCGGCTGCTTAAAGCTGATGGCGCCGGACGGATCGCCGTTGTTGTCCGTGATGTTCACGGTGTTCGCCGGCTTGGTGACAGTAAAGCTGTTCGCCTTGTAGGCGACGCTGTTAATCGTGATGGTGGGCGAGCCACTCGGGAATGTGCCGTCTTGGTAGGGCATGGGAGTCTTTTAATTCGCGCCGGCGTCAACTTGCCGGCCACTGGTCGGGCTTGATGTAGAATTCGAGGTTATAGGTTATCTGCGTGCTGATCTCGTCGTTCTCGGCGTCACTGAGAGAAACGCAGGATCCCTCGCGCAGCGTGATGACCTGGTAGTAAGGCAGCGTATTTACGTTTAGCGCCGCGGTCGCCTGCAGCATGGCCTGGCGGATGTTGCCGCGGATCGTGCCGAGAGATTGCCCGGTGCCATCGCGCCGGGTGGTGCCGATCGCCTGGACGGTGCCGAGCTTGTGCGAATCGTAATCCTGGCTGGTGCCGGCCCGGGTTCCGGTCTGGTTCGCATTGGTGCCGGTAACGCCGACGACCAGCGTGATGCGCGGAGTCGTGAGGATCGGTGCTGTCCCGATCAGCACACGCGGGGTCAGAATCTGCGTCGTCGGCAGCGTGTTTTGGAAGTGGGCCTTTAGCGCGTCCTCGATGTTCGTCTCGTAATCAAGCAGCGCTGCGATGGTGCTGGCTGGCATATTAAAAGAACTGCTCGGCAATCGCTTGCTGCTGGGCCTGAAATGGCGTCAGTTTGCCCTCGGCGATCATCTTTCCGATGGTGTCGAAGTAAGACCGCATGGCGTTAGTGCGGCCCTTGATGGCCGCGTTCATAATGCGCTGGGCCTCGTCTGATTTCTTTCCCCAGCCGGTCTGATTATAGGCGGCGATAAAAGGGTTTTCGGCCTTGCGCCCATCCTGGAATACGCCCTTGCCAGGGTAATGCCGCTTTACCCATTCGGGCGCCCGATCTCCGCCTAGTTCAGTGTACGCTCGCACCCAGCCGGCCTTGGCGTGCCCGACGTTGGCCTGGGATGCCAGGATCATCTGTTTAAGCGTGGCCTGGTCTGGCTTTAACGTGACCATCTTAGGCCGAGGGTTTCGGTAAGCCCGGCCGCGCTTGTCGCGGTTAACCCGGTGCAGGCGTTCGTTAGGAATGATCGCCCGGGTCTGCGCCAGTTCCCCCTCGCGCAGCTTGCTCGAGAAGTTCTCCCAGGCGATCGGATCGCCAACGCGGATCAGTTTTCGGATGCTCTCGCTGCGGAATTTGTTAGGATCCAGCGGCCGAAAGATCCGCTCTAGGTCGATGCGCACCCGATCTTTGCCCTGACTAATCGTCTTGGGCGGCGTAATGCGCATAACGTGCTCGAGGAGCAGTTTGCCCTGCACGCTTAACGTACCCATTCCCGGATCAACCAGACCCTCTTTCGCGAGGTCTTGGATCCGCATGAGCCGGAATGCCAGCTCGTTGTCTAGATTCTCGCGGTAATCAAAGGAGATCACGAAAGCCGTTTTAGCCTGAGCGTGTACCACGGGTCGCCGGCAGTGTCGGTCGCGTCGATCTTGTCGATGACGTAGCCCACCCCGCCGTAGGTGATCGTGGCCCGGTTCGCAGGAACCGTCGCGCCCCATTGCGTCTTGCTGGTGCAGCAGTCTAGCTCGACGGTCCTGCGCTGGGAGTGATCTTCGAATAAATAAGTGCTCTCGACCTGGTTAAACACGCCTACCAGGCCAGCCGTTGTCACGCCGGCGAGAGACGTATAGGAGAACGTTTCGCCCATCGTGTCCTCGGCGAATTCCGCGGCCCGCGTGTTCAGATCGTTGAATGCACTCATCCTATACGAGCGTGCTCGGGCAATCGGGGTGTTTAATCCGGCGGAGCTCGCCGACTGCCGCGAAGATCTCCTTGGGATTCGCCGGATAGGTCAGATCGCCGATGTGACTCAGTGCCACTTTCGTGTCGGTGTGGATCTTGCCGCCGAGCTTTCGCCATTCGTGGCAGAGCATGTAATCCTCTGACAGCCAGATGGGATTCCCGGGCTGAACCTCGCGAACTCCAGATTTAAAGTAAGCCCTCGAAGTCTTGAGCGTGTGAACGTCGGGATCATTCGTTCCAAGATTGTACTCGGGCGCCAGGCCGGCCTCGCGGATCGCGTCGAATACGCTGCGATGGATCAGCATGAAGCCGGTGCCGGCGTGCACGACCTCGACCAGCCCGCGCTCGTCGATCTTGGCGCCAGCAAGCCCATTGATCGCGAATTGAGGCACGACGCCCTTGAGCGCGTAAGGTGCGGTAACGATCTTGTGCCCGACCATGCCATGCTGCCAGAGCCGCGCCACCGCGGTGCCAGGGAAAACGATGTCGGCGTCGATATAGAGCAGCCAGTTGTACTTGGTCGCTAGAAACTTGCAGGCGATCTTGTTACGCGCCCGGTCGATGTGACTCTCCTTGTCCAGAAACATGCTCTCGGCCACAAGCGGCTGGAGCTCGACCTCGCCCTGGTCGTTACGGACGCGAATGCGAACGTGCAGCAGCGTCTCGTTGTACGAGGTCATGAAGCCCATCTTAACGTTGCCGCCGTAGCACGGCGTACCGATGACGATCCTATCGGACTCGTCGAAGACCATAGGCGCGGGCGCGTCCTCGGTCTGGCTCGAGACCGCTGCGATCTCGGCAGCGTGGTCTGTTAATGCGTTGCCGGCATCAGCCGGCGCGTGTGCTTTTTTGTTGCTCATCGGAATCGTGTGGTGCTCGCGATTATGTGGCTAACCCAGCCCCCCTTTCGAGAGGCTGGGTAGCACACGATAAACCGGCCGCGAGCGGTGGCCGGGAGTTTGTTAGGCAGTCTTAACGTGCGCGCCGGCGGTGTTGTCACCGAGAGCAGCGCCGAACATGACATCCAGCGAAGCCCACGCGGAGCGGCTCGAGAGAGAGCCCCAGGTGTTGAGCTGGACGGACAGACCGAGATCAGGCAGCGTGATGGTGCGAGAGCCGGCGAGCAGCGAAGCCACGCCAGGATCGACCGTCGGCAGACCGGCCGCGGCGGCGACCGCCTCGGGTCCGACCGCGAATCCGTAGATGTTCGTGCCGGCGCCATCCCAGCGGGTGTTGAGGATGACCGCATCGAAACCATACGAGCCCGGGCGGTAGGACGAATTCTGGATCCCGAAACCGAGCGTGTCGGTGGGCAGCAGCTGCGCGAAGGCAGTGCCGTCGAGGATCAGGTGGCGCATCGAGCTCTTAGCGACCGCACCCCAGAGGGTCTTGGCGTTGGTCGCGGAGAACGAAGCCTGGGCAACGGTGACGTTGCTCGGGAAGTTCGTCGCGGTGATCGGAGCCAGCGCGATGTCGATGATCTTGTTAGCCAAGACCTGCGCGTTGATCGCGGCGAGCTGCTCGAGGCGGAAGCCCTGGTTGAGCTCCTGGCTCGAGAGATTGTAGCTCTTCGAGTAGTGCTTAACCTGGACGGCGACGTTGGTGACGTTCGTGTCACCCGTCTCGAAGTTCGTCGGGTTGGTCTGGACCGCGCCGGCCGCGTTGGCCTTGCGAACTTGAACCATAGCGTTCTGGTTCATCATGTCGGTCGTGAAGTCCGTGCTGAAAGCACGGAGCGGAGCCAGGCGGTTGCCCAGCGTGGTCAGGGTGGCCTCGGCGAGCGTGTCGAGGACCAGGGAGGAGCTCAGGGAATTAGCCATGAGAGTAGTAGGTTAGTGGTTATTATTTACGGGCGGAAAAAGCGGCGAAAAGAGCCTCGCGGTTCAGTTTGCGGAAGGCGCGCTTTTCGGATCCCTCGGGCATCGCCTCATAGCCGGCGAGCATCTCCTCGGGCGTCTTGAAAGCGGCGCTCTTGCGGGCGAGCTGCGCGTGCGCGACCTTGACTGGAGCGACGCCGAGCTGGCGGGCATCGAAGGCAGCGAGATCCTCGACCTTGACCTTGAGCTCGTCGCGTTCCTTGGAGAGCTCGGCAACGGCGGCCTCGGCCTTGGCCTTGTCGGCGGTCAGCGTGGCGATCAGGGTGTCCTTTTCAGCCAGCGCGGCCTTGTGGGTCTCAGAGAGCTTGGAGAGCTCGGCAACTTGCTTCTCGGCCTCGGCCTTGAAGGTGGCGATTTCGGAATCCTTGGCAGCGAGAGCGGCGGCGTCAGGCGCGGCCACAACCTCGGGCTTGGTTTCGGTGGTCATGATGGGAGTCTGTAAAGTCGCAGGCGCGTCAACAGCGGAGAGCAGGCCGTTGGGATTTGCAGCGGGTCGCTGCACCAGATCGGCGGACATCACGTTCGCGATGCGCATGCTGGGCGAGGAGCGGAGCGCGCCGCTGGGAGCAGAATCCCCGAGAGAGGCTGGAATCTCGCTGCCGTCAGCCAGAACCCATACTGGCCGATACTCGAGCACCAGCGAGACCCCAAACTGATCAGGCACTTTCTGCGCGAGCTCGACCAGCTTATCATACGTTGCGCCGGCCTCGCGCTTGAAACTCTCGAGGAACTCGAAGGACTTGGCCTTGATCTTATTTCCCTCGCGGTAGATGCCGCTGAAAAAGCCGATCTCCTGGCCGAGCCGATCGGATCCGGCGCCGTCGTGCTTTAGATAGGCGCGCAGAGACTTGCCAAGCAGCAGCCGCATCGCGTCGTCAATACTCTTGTCGTCGATGTAAAGCCCGTGGCCGGCAGCCTCGATCCCGCCAGTAATCAGCGAGACGTTAGCGAAGCCGCTGGCGTCAGCGGAGAACTCCTGGAGGCAAACGCGATGGCTCATAATTGGTTCAGAATTCGTCAACTTTCGCGCTCGATTTCGAGTACCTTGCGCTCCGCCCAGGTATAGCCCGGATCGCCGCCCCAGAGCGCCCACGCGATGCGGCCGGCGGACGGATAGCCCGGCTCGCCCGGGTTGAATCCCTCGCCCTGCTTGTCCACTTCGTGCCGGCGGAAAAACGACTTCATGCGGAAGATCGTCTCATTAGAAAGTGCCCGGCCGTTAGAAATGTCGCGTGCACGGGCCACACCGACTGCAGTGCCTCCGCGGTTAAACTCCTCGCGCCAGCGTAGCCCGCGGGCGGCCTCCTCGCGCATGGCGTCGGTCGGCTCGGTGTTCACCTGCAGCGCAGCCTGGCAGAGCGCGGCGGCGTCGCTTGGGATCTGGACCGGCACCGGGATCGGCTCGTTAGCAGTCGGCGACAGATCGCCGCGGAGCCCGGGCACCGGCAGCCCGGCGTCCTCGAGCGCTTGGTTTTCAGCGGCGCGGCCGGCGATGTGGCTTTTTAGATCGATGCCACGCTCGGCGCAGATGTCGCTAAGATTGATGATGCCCGACAGATAGTCTTCGCGCTGGGCGGCGGCATCGCGGCCAAAGTCCACGGTCAGCCGCGGCGGCATCGTGAAGGACCACTTCCACCAGTCAGGATTCGCCGGCAGGCGGCCGTTCTTGATCGCCTTCGCGATCGCGTAGCCAACGGCGCGCCGGGCGAACGGCTTAAGGAGATCCTGGCGATCCTCGACGCTGCGCATGGCGGTCGAGATCACGAAGCGTGTATTCGCCCCGCCAAGTGCGCTGATGTCCCAGGCGAGTTCGAACGGCCAGTTGATGCCGGCCATCGCGTTACGCAGAAGCCGGTCCATGAATTTCTGCCAGGCATCACCCGGGCGATCATTCTTAAACGCCTCGAGCTTCGATCCGCTGCCGGCCTTGAAGTGCCGGACCATGCCGCCGAAAAACTCCTTGGCGGCGACATCCTGCGCCACCGACGAATAGCCAGACAGCGCAATCGCTGGGTCGCTTGTGTCAGCCAGGCCGCTCTCGTTGTACTCGATCAGGCCGATGCTTGATGCCAGCGCAGACGCCATCTTTTCGTACCCCTGCACCGTGCGCAGATCCTTTAGATCCAGAATAGCGTGCGCGAAGCCTGGCAGACCGCGGAACTGGTTAATCCAGGCCGGCTCCGCGAGCAGCATCATATCGCGGGCTGTAACGTATTCGCGGACCTCTGGCATCTCCTCCTCGCTGCCCGGCATCTGCGATTCTTCCTCGACGTAGAATGCCACTGGGCGCCCCTGCGGGTTGATGATCACGCCATCGATGCAGCGCAGCCCCTGGTACGGGCCTGATAGCAGAAAGCCCTCGCGATCTAGTTTATCGCTGCTTGGATTATGCACGCCCTCGCTCGGGATCAGCTGGATCGCCGGGAAAGCGGTCTCGTACTCCGTCAAGATGGCGCCCACATCGCCGTCGCGGTCCACGGCAACAGATGCGAGGAAAAGGCTGGTCTGGAAATCGCGGCCGCTGATGTCCGCAATCGGATACCACTCATTGAGCAGCCATTCGCGTGCTCTCTCGCCCCAGGCCTGATCAGCGCCCTCGTATTTCGGCAGCCAGGATCGACCGACAGCATACATCGCCTTGGCGTCGATTGCACCCTTAGCCGGGCCTAGGTTGGCGTAGAGCTTGCGCGAATCACTCAGCAGCTGCTGGCGGTCGGTGGAATTGACCTCGCTCGAGATGCTGCCGATCGTGCGGACCTCGAGCGGCCGGCGCACAATTTCCTTTTGATTCGTCGAGTCGAATAAAGCGCCCAGCGCTGCGCGGAACCGTTGCGGGAGTGGCTTAGGCATAGTCAGCGGAGGAAAGCGGCTGTCTGTGAGACGGGTGCAGTGAATCCAGCGTCAATCGTCTGGATGGCTAATTCGCTCGCCATGATTAGGTCGGCGATCGTCGTCCCCGGCAGAGCCTGGACCGTAATGGATTTACCGTTCAGCGCCGTGCCGACAATCTGCCCGTTCTGGGCGCTCATGTCGGTCCATTTGGAAGCCTGTAGGTCTTCGAGCCATTTCCGCGGATTGGCCGCGTTGTTCCGCCTCGCTTGACGCAGCAGAATGGAGACGAGGATTTTCATCTGAAAACGCTCGGCGCGTCAACGTAGCCCAGCGTGCGCCATATCTATGGCCGAGATCTCGGGCGGCCGCATCTCGCCGGTCTTGCGCAACGTGGAGAACTCGACGCGCATGTTATCGCGCACGATGCAGTATGCTTGACGCAGCGAGCCTTTGATCAGGCTTTCTGGGTGAATGGGACAGCCAGCCTCGCGCAGTTGCTCGAGCTTGCTAAAGGTCTGAAAGTACTCGGCCGCGGCCAGTCCGCCCATGATGGCGAAGCGGTCATTGATGCCACCGAACCGGCCCCACCAGGGTGTTAGCGCCTCGTTAATGATCGGCGTGTAGGTCTGGTCGAATGAGTGGAAGAACAGATCCGGCCGCACGCGCACGAACAGATCAGCATCGCCCACCGGATGATCGCTGTAGAGCTTCCACCCTTGCTCGAGTTGCCAAAGTTGGCGCAAGACAGCCTGCACCGGCACGCTGCGCGCATATGGTTCGAACCGCACGAACTCGGCCGGCTCCGGGATTTCTGGCTGATTTGGCTCGACCTTGCTGATCAGGGTTTTCGGCCGGAACAGCTGCTGCGTGATTTTCCAATCGTCGGCGTCTTCGTCCTGCACCGTAGAAATGTAGAAGTGCAGAGGTTTCGGCAGATGCCTAGCGACATGCCATTTGAACGTGTGCGCGCACGTTTTCCATGTGCGCATGTGGCCGGCGATGATGATAACAGAGCCCATAAGTCAGGAAGTGCGACTTAGCACGAGCAGACCCCACTGCGAATGATAATACTGCAGCACGCACCAGTCGGGGTTATCCGCGAGAAATTCGAAGATGGCCTTAACGATGCCTTCGCCGCTTTCTCCGTCCTGGGCGAACTTGTACGCATCATGCAGCGCGATATATCTGCGCACCATCGGCGAGTGCTTTAACTCCGCCTCGACCTGGGCGGCATTATGCAGAGTATCAATAAACAGCAGATCCGTCGGCTCGATCAGATCCAGCTTCGCCGTGTCGGCGCGGTGCCACTGCCATTTGACCGTCGCGCTGGCTGGAAACTCGAACTGCGGATCGTCGCGATCGTAGGATGTTAGCTCGCCGCCGCCGCCGGCCTCGAGTCCTGCTGCAATGGCAATCGTGCTTTGGCCCGTGCGGATCCCGAATTCCGTAGCCGTGCGGCAGCTTGCGGCCAGCTGCTTTAGCTGGTGCATGTGCGGCAGCATGTCCTTGTGCCCGTGGAATGCGGCGCGCTCCTCGAAGAGAGTCTGCAGTGGTGTCATAATTTCATTTCGCGGAGCTTCGCCGCTCCGTCTGGATTCGCGACATAGGCTTCGTCGATTTTAGCGGCGGCGTATTTTTCAAGTGAGCCAGTTACCTTGAGGGTGTGCAGCGGTGTCCCTTCGATCTCAGCGGTGCCGCTCAGTTGATGCGTGTCTAATCCGCCGGTGTCGTAAAGGTCTTTTATATAGGCGATCGTTTCCTGCTGCTGCTCCTTGGTTTCACCAGGCAGCCCCACCGTGAACGTGCCGTGAACGGTCATCCCTAGCTTTTTCAACATGCGCGCCGTGTCGGCCGCCTTCGCTAGATTTAGCCGCTTATTGATGATCTTATCAATCACGGTCTGCGATCCGCTCTCGAAGCCGAGTTTAACTCCGCGGCAGCCGCATTCGATCATGAGCCTCCAGGTCTCTTCCTTGATCGTGTCGGCTCGGCACATTGCGAACCAAGGCAGGCGGAACTCTTCCATCACCCGGGAGATCAGCCGCGTGTGCTTCTCGGTCAGGTTAAAGGTGTCGTCGTCCAAATAGATGCTCTTGTAGCGCACGCCCTTCGTCCAGGCGTCGTCGATCTGCGTTTTGATGGCTCCGCGGACCCACTCGGGCGAATGGCAGCGCACCGTGCGCGCCCTGGTGCCATCTGGATCGTTGCCGGTCATTACCGCCGGCCACACGCAGAAAATGCACTTGTAAGGACACCCGCGGCTCGTGATCAGCTGCAGCTGCGGCGCCTCTTGGCCTTTTGGACATGCGTCCCAGTAATTACCGACGGCGACCTCGTCGTGCAGCGGGTAAGGCAGGCTGTCCATCTCTTGCACGGTCAGCAGATCGTGCGCGATCACTCCGCGCTGGCCGCGGATCACGCGCAGCACTTGCTTGTCGTATTCGCCCTGGACGATCGCCGCGATGTTACGGTGCCGCCCCAGGATCTCGTCGGCCTTGGTAATGTCGAGCGGCCCGCATAGGATGATCTGCGCGTTAGTCTTGGCGGCGAACCAATCAATCACTTTCTCGTCGTGCACCCAGGCCGCGGTCGCCGTCTCGAGCACGACCCAGTCAGGTGGCTCGGCGAGGACAGCGTCGAAGAACTGCTGGTAGGATTCGCCGCGTGCGATCGAGTCGCGGATCTCGACTGTCGCCTCTGGCAGTGTCGCCCTGGTGCGAGCGGCGGCCGAAGCTAGGAAGAACGGAAACGGCAGATAGCCTCCGTGTCGGAATTCGCCCGGCGAATGGACCGAATAGCGGGTGAATGGCCAGCGAGATCCGGCGCGCACGCCGATCAGCAGCTGCTGCGTCTTCAGATCCACATCCCACCAGGGAGGGTTAGAGAATAGAACTTTCATAACGTCTGATTTATGGGGTGCTCTTGCGTTTAGCGTCTTATGTATCGGATGCCGTGCTGGCGTCCATCTTCTCAGGTGATGGTAAAAGCTGCAGTGCGAGAGCAACGGCCACCTGCATGGCCTCGCAGTCCCACATGTGATTGGGTCCGGTCTTGGTCCAGCGCCACTCACTGCGCCCAGTGCTCTTGCTGATTCGCTCGCGCTTTACTTCGCCGCGGAGGTGTCGGGCGTACTCCTCGCCGTGATCGGTGCCGCATTCCCACGGGTGCGAGCTGCCGGCGACCAGCGCGGCCAGAACGTCCTTAACCGGATCCGAAGCCCAGAACATATATCGCGCATAACCGCCGGGCACTTGGGTCTGCTTGATGCTCGAGTGGAATTTCTGCACTTTCTGACCGTTCGGCCGGATGTGCACGAATGAGTCGTCGCCGCTACCGTGCAGCGCCGTCCAGCCGAAGCGGATGCAGTCCTCGTACACATGCGCGGTGCTAAACTGCGCGTCTTGAAAGCATAGCTGAGACTCGACCCCAAAGTGCTGCCGAATCCCCTCGGCCTGCTCGGTGGTGCTGAGTTTGCCACGCCAGAGCAGCTGCGAGCCGCCGTCGCTCTTCCAGGCGCGCACAACCGCCCAGAAATGATCGCGCTGGCGGTCGATCGTCATCATGCGGCGGGCCTCGTTCTCGAGCTTCTCGCGGCCCCGGGCGTGCATGTCGGCGAGCGTGTAAGTTCCGCGGAGCTCGACCGTCGTGCGGTTCAGTTGCGCCTCTTCGTTACGCCACGGCAGTGCCAGCCGTTGCATGTAGAAATCGCGCAGCGGGTTGATTTGTCCGCGTTTCTTGAACTCGCCGGCCTGCAGGAACTCGACCGCCAGCTGGCCCATGTCCTCGGCCAGAATCGCGTTCCAGTTAAAAGATCGGTGCTTGCCGTCGCGATCTGCTCGCGGCGCCGAGTAGCGGCCGGTGCTGTTCCAGCGTGCCCGGGTGGTGGCGCTGTTGGCGTGCTCATGCGCGCAGTGCGGACAGATCCAGCGCGTCGAGTTGCGCACCAGTTGCTCGTCCCACATGCCGTTTTCCTTGCGGGCGCCCTCGTCCCACACGACGCAGACGCGCTTGGCCGGATCGTCGGCAGCGCGGCCAAAGAATTCCAGCGGCACGAAGCGCTGGCAGCCGAAACACTGCACCGACCAGATCTGCGCCGTGCCCTCGTGCCAGAGTCGGTCGAAGTCATCATCCGCGTGTGATCCCTGGCTCTCGTTTAGGATCTTGCTGATGCCGTCGCGAGCATAGGCCGAGACGCGCCGACGAGCATGCGTCAGCAGTCCTTGCTTCCAGAGCCAGCACTCGCTGTTGAGCTTCCAGCGGATCGACTTGCTCTGCAGATTGTTTAGATTGGCCCCGTTGATGATCAGGTAGAAATCACCAAAGTAGATCTCGCAGGTGGCGGCGTCGTGCTTGTTTTTCGGCAGCAGCCTGGCTACCGGCTCGCAGTTGCGCAGCAGATTGCGGTAACGTCCCTTAACATGCTCGGCAGCGCTCTCGTCGTCCTGCTGCGTCCACATGATCGGCCCCGGCTCGTTCGCGATGGCCCAGAGGCTGCAGATCTCGACGAATAGCGTTTTGAGGGTCTGGATCGCGGCCCGGCATGTAACCTCGCGCACGCGCTCGTCGGCGACGGCCTCGAACGGCTCGAGCAGGTGCCGGCAGGTGCGGATGTCGAACGCGCCCTGGCGTGCGTATCCTCCGCCCAGCTGCACGAAGTCCCGGGCCCAGTCGTGGATCGGCCGGCGATCGGGGAGCGCCCAGCCGCGGCGCCAGCCCTGTAGGATCTCGAGGCTCATGCGCTCTTAGCCTCCTGGGCGGCGGCCTTGCGCCGTGCGGCTTGCTCCGTCTTCCAGTCCTCGAGCGCGTTCTGCATCGAGACGCAGACAAGATCCGCATGTTCTCGGGCCAGCCGGCGGATGTCGCTCACATCCAGCCCGGCGACCTTGGGCGGTAACTCGGTGGTAAAGCCCTGGTACATGGCTGATTTTACCCGGGCGGCGAGAAACAGCAGGTAGTTGTCCACATCCTCGGCCGGGATTAATTTCGCCTCGGCTTGCGCAATCTTGATCTGGTTAAGCCGCACCTCGCTCGCGAGCTTTTCAACGAGCAGTTCCTCGCGCCGCCTGCTTTTGCGCGGTCCAGCCTGGCCGAGCCCATGCCGGTCGATGAAATCGCGCCACTCAGCCTCGACCCAGGCTTTCGGAGCGTCGTCATATTCGCGCTGCCAGTTGCGGATCGCGGTCGCGGAAACGTTCAGCGCTCGTGCTAGCGCCGTGTGCGTCTTGTGCTCGCTCACTTGGCTCGCTTCAGATCGTTGAGTGCCTTCTCGAGCTCCGGGAAATGTCGTGCGATCACGAGCATCGCCCGCTCGGTTTCCTGCTGCTCGGCCTGCTTCGTGCGGCTGCGCTTTTTGCCTAGCTCGGTGAAAGAGCTCGTCAGTTCTCCTAGGTCGCCGGTCGAAAGTCGCAGATATAGCCACATCGCCTCAGTGCTCTCCGGGTCGCCGCCCATGCGCGCCACCTGAGAGATCCAACGGTGCACACGCGGCCGGCCCTCGAGCTCTGACCATTCGATCAGACGCTCGGCAATTTCACCGACTAGCTCGGCGCGCTTAGGCCGCTCGAGCTCCTGCCACGGGTGCGTGGTCAGATTCGGCGTCAGCGGCACAAAGTTCACTGGTACTTCGCCAGCGGACTATCGAGCAGGCGGATCAGTTCTGGCGTCAGACTCGAGTCGATGTCGAAGAGCTCTGGCTGTTGCAGTGTCTCGACGGTCGCCAGCTTAAGATCCAGATTCTTTAGCGCTCGCAGATCCTCGTCGTAAGCTGCGATAGCTTGTTTCCTGGCTGCCGACAGTTGATGGGTTGCCACTCGCACGCGCAGCAGGACATCGCTCGCGGTTTTGTAAGGTGTGTGTGCCTTGCTCATCTCAGGCAGCACCGTGGAATAATTCCACGCCGGCGCAAGCCAGGGAACGCTTTTTGTCGCGATCCCAGAATGGCCGGAAATGGCGTTTCCTTTGGAAATCTGACTGTCAGATTGTCTGAACCATAGCAGGGTAGCCATTTACTGATTCAGCAGCCCTGCCGCGATTTCGGCCCCGTTTAGGTTTTAGCGATCGGCTGAAAAACACGATGCGGCGAAAAATGAGACTAAACCCAGTATCATGTGCTGGGATTGTCTCACTACGCCCCCGTATATATATACGGGGGCAGTGAGACATAAGACAATGTCTCAATGAGACGCAAATGAGACTACCCTGAGACTTGAGACTTAGGGGTCAAAAAATAGGCGCCAAAGTCCACATTTAGCACACCCGCCACCTTGGCCTGATTGATCCACCTGGCGACCGTTGCCCGGCTCGGCTCGTGATTCGGCGTACTTCGCGCCTCGGTCAGATCCTTTACCATATTCGCCCAGGTCTTCTTTTGCCCAGGCTGCAGTACGGACTCAATTAGTTCGCGCAACTCCGCGACCTTTCGATCCTCGCTGGCTACCGTGGACACGGTAACGTGCATTTTCATGTCCTCTGACCAGCGGAAGCGCGGCCCGTTTTTCTTCAGAATCGGCGACCGCCGCTGCTTCTGGGACCATACGATCGTGACCTCGTCCTCTTTATCCAGGCTCAGATTCGTCTCGGCCTTGCGCTCTATCTGGCTGCCAAGATGGCCGCGGACCTTATCGCTCCCGGGGTTCTTATGTATCACTGCGATGATCGCGCAGTCATACCTGATCGCGAGCGTGTGCAACTCGGCCACGATCTGATTGCACTCCTGGGAATCGTTTACGTCCACGACCAGATCGGCGATTCCGTCGATAATTACGGCGTGGATGCCACCGTGCGCAGCCGCCGCGTCAGCCATTACAACTGCCAACACCGCTTTCGCAGTGTGGCTCGGTAGGTCGGCCAGCGTAGCAGCATGCAGCCAGGCTGGGATCTCCTCCACCCTTGCGCGGCGCTTTGCCCGCGCCACTAGGTGCCAGAAATCGTCTGGGCTCTGCTCAGTGTCCACATAAAGCAGCGCCTTGCCGGCTTCGTTAAACCCTCGAGCCGAGAGCGTGTCCACCTCGTCATAATCGTTCGTGAGAGCGGCTGCTATCATCGCAGCGACGAGCGAGCTTTTGCCGGTCTTGGCCTGCGCCGTGATCGCCGTGAGATTGCCTGGCGTGCAGATCACGACACCGCCGAGCTCGAAGATCGGCCGAATCGGTGGCGGCTCCTTGCTTGGGTCGAAGATGCGCGCTTTCCATAGCCGGCGGAGCTTATCGGTATCGGTCTCGGTGGTCGGTGCAGCCTGGAGCGGATCCTTGCCCTGCGGTGTTGGTGTCGGCAGCGTCGTCGTCTGCAGTTTGTGTGAGCGCTGGCCGAATCCCTGCCGCTGAAGTTCGCGAGCAGCCGCGGAGAAATCGCCGCCGCATTCCAGAATCGCGTAAACGTGCCACGGCTTGTAAACTCTCCCGGTCTCGAACTTCGTGCTGCTCGAGAAGACGTAAAAGCGCCCCGGGACTTGATTCCAACTGGCCGAGATCCCGTGCTCTTTTCCTGGCCGCGTCCAGTAGCGGCTCGAGTCGCCGATTGATTTCCAGCCGTGCCGGCGCAGCAGGCTGGGAAGATCTGCGCGCTGGTCGTAATCGTCGCCCGGGGAAATGTCGTATCCAGCCGGCGGAAGCGTGACCGTTTTAGGAATCTCGACTTCCTGCGGGCGGGTCTCGTCCAGGCTTCGCGCCAGATTCAGCAGCGCGTCGCGGTCGTCTTCGCTGATCGTCGGGACTGCTGTCCAGTCGCCCTGCTCCATCGTGTAGCCGGCCGACGGCGCAATCACGAAGTACCCGCCGGCGCCGCGGGTCTCGATCATCACGAATTCCTGCACATCAGGATTCGCATTCTTTTCCGCCTCGGTCGGCATGCGGCTGGCAAGCTTTTCATTGCCGATCGGGTTAGTGGGACAGCGGAAGACCAGGTGAAAGCCTCCGTTTTTAGTGCGCTGGCGCACGAGCTCGCCCAGCAGATGATCGAGCCCAAGTTCCTCGGCG
>Ga0208783_10000779_pt1 | contig 19215 bp, 11 predicted proteins | sample DEB19_08_DNA_2_FD_184529 | JGI IMG/M metagenome (GOLD analysis project Ga0208783, IMG submission 184529) | Aqueous microbial communities from the Delaware River and Bay under freshwater to marine salinity gradient to study organic matter... | ecosystem: Environmental > Aquatic > Marine >...
GTGTTCGACGCGCGGACGGCAGATCGCGAGGCGCTTGGCACGCTGATCGCCACGTTGCGCCAGCGGGTCGCCGAGGGACACACCGCTGAATCAGACCTGCTCAAGTTCGAGACCGAAGCCGCGCGCATGGACATTGAAATCGCGCGGGCGCGGCTCGATGTGGAACGAAGCGTCAACACACTGAGCTACGTGATCGGCGCTGCCGTTCCGCTGTCCGCGACGCAATTAGTTGAACCCGCCAACGTGACGCCACCGCCTGTGGATCCGTCGGCAATTGCCGCAGCCATTGCACGGCATCCTGATCTGGCTGCGGCGTCAGCGCGCGTGGAGCGCGCGCGGCAGATGGCCGCACTCGAGCGCGCTCGCCGCATCCCGGATCCTGTCATCAGCGGCGGCTACAAACGCACCAACGGTTTCGACTCTGCGGTCGTGGGCGTTGCGGTCAGCGTGCCGATCTTCGAGCACAACGGCAGTGCTGCGGCGAAGGCGGCGGGCGAAGCGGGGGCACTCGCGGCCGAGCGTGGGGCGCTGGCGGCCCGCCTTGCCGCGGATGCGACGACGCTGGTGATCACGGCGGAGGCCCTTGCCCAGCGATCAGCGCGCGCCGCAGATGAACTGCTCGCACCGGCTGATGCGGTGCGCAACGCCGCACTGGTGTCGTTCAGCGAAGGGCGCAGCGACGTGCTGCGGCTGCTCGATGCACAGCGCGTCTACGCCGACGTGCGCCGAACCATTCTCGAGTTACGGCTCGATGCCATTGCCGCGGCGCTTGAAGCCCGCTTCGCGCTCGGAGAGGAGATGATGCCGTGACGAACGGTCGCCTAGTCTTACCGTGTCTTGTCGGATCCATCAGCGTGTGGGCCGCCGCGTGTGGCAGTTCGACCTCCCCGCCTTCTGGAGCGGAGAGCGCAGCCGGTCCAGCTCGCCCGGCGGTGGTTGTTATCAGTGAAGCGGCACTCGCCAACTCAGACATCGTTGTTGAACCGGTTCTCACGCGCACCCGGCGTGCGCAGTTGCAGGCGCCGGGACTGATCGCGCTCGACGAAACGAGAACCGCGCGGGTCGGAGCGCTGCAAGAAGGCCTGGTGCTCGAGACCCCGGCACAGGTTGGCGATCGCGTGCGGCCGCGCCAATTGCTGGCCTCGATGCACGGACACGCGATGCACGATGCGTGGGCAGGGTATCGCAAAGCGGTCGCGGATCAGCGGCGCCTCGACAAGGAACTCAGCTACGCCGTGGACGCGCACCGTCGTGCCGAGCGACTGTTTGCCGCCAAGGCCATCTCGCTCCAGGAACTGCAGCGCGCAGAGGTCGACCGCGTATCGGCGTCGCAGTTGGTCGACATGGCCAAGGCCGAAGTGAATCGATCGATCGAAGAGCTCGAACACGTCGGCGTCACGATTGCCGTGTCGGCCGAAGACAACCCGGCTGATCCTGCGGACGAAGCCACCGAACAGATTCCCGTGCGCAGTCCGATCGGCGGCGTGGTGTTGGAGCGGCTGGTCACGCCGGGAACAACCGTCGTGCCAGGCACGCCGTTGTTCGTGATCAGCGACCTGTCCACGTTGTGGGCCGTCGCCGAGATCGATGAGTCGCAGTTGTCGCACGTGCGGACTGGCCGCCCGGTCGAGGTGGTCGTGGCTGCGTACCCCAACGAACGCTTCAGCGGCACCATCAGCTTCATTGCCGATGTCGTGAATCCAAAGACACGGCGCATCACCGTGCGGTCGACCGTTCCCAATACTGCCGGCCGCCTCAAGCCAGACATGTTTGCGACGGTGTCACTCGGTGAGGGCGAACCGCGTCAGGTCGTTGTCGTGCCGTTGGCGGCGATTCAGACGATCGACGGTCGGCCGTCGGTATTCGTCGCCGATGGCACTGGCCGATTCACACCGCAAGCTGTGATCGTCGGCGCCGAGCAGGAAGGACTGGTCGAGATCGCCGATGGGTTGGAGACCGGCCAGCGGATCGCGGTGTCGGGGAGCTTTGCCTTGAAGTCGGAGCTGCTCAAGGCTTCGGCGGGTGGTCAGTGACATGGGCGTGATCGAGCGGATCGTGGCGGCGAGCCTGCGTCAGCGGTTGTTCGTGCTGCTGTGCTTGGCCGCGGTGATCGCCACCGGCGTGATCGCGTACCGCGACTTGCCGGTCGAGGCATTTCCCGACCTGACCAATAACCAGGTCACGGTTGTGACCGAGGCCGCGGGACTGGCCGCCGTTGAAGTGGAGCAGCGCGTGTCGTACCCAATCGAGACCGCGCTGATGGGTGTGGCCGGGGCCGATCAGGTCCGTTCGCTGTCGAAGGCCGGGCTGTCGCTGGTCACGGTGGTCTTCAATGATGCCGTGCCGGTGTATCTCGCGCGGCAACTGGTCAACGAGCGCGTCTCCGAGGCGCGGAGCCGGCTGCCCGTCGGCCTCACGCCCACGCTTGGCCCCGTGGCGACGGCATTCGGTGAGATCTACCAGTATCTCGTCGAGAGTGACACTACCGACGTCATGGAGCGAAAGACGATTCACGACTGGGAATTGCGCACGCAATTGCGCTCGGTGAAGGGCGTCAGCGAGATCAACTCGTGGGGCGGTCTCACGCGGCAGTATCACGTGATTGTCGACCCCGCCAGGCTCGAACGATTCGGCCTGCCATTGCGACAGGTGTTCGATGCGATTGCCGCCAACAACACGTCATTCAGCGGCGGATTCATTGAGCACCGCTCCGAGCGCTACACGGTTCGTGGTGCGGGTCTGGTGCAGAACGAAGCGGATCTGCGCGGCGTCGTCGTCGATGAAGTCGATGGTGTTCCGGTGCTGGTGTCAGACGTCGCCGACGTGCGGATCGGCGCGATGCCGCGTCAAGGTGCGGTGACGCATGACGGCTCGGGCGAGTCGGTCGCCGGCATGGTGATCATGCTGAAGGGGGAGAACGGCCGCGATGTCGGCGCCAGGGTCAAGGCACGGATTGCCGAAGTCGCCAGCACGCTGCCCGGTCGCCTCCGGCTGACGCCGTTCTACGACCAGACCGACGTCATCGACCGCACCTCGTCAACGGTGCGCCGCAACCTGCTCGAGGGCTCACTGCTGGTCGTCTTGGTGTTGTTCGTGTTCCTCCGTGACGTGCGTGCGTCACTGATCGTCGCAGCGGTCATCCCGGTGTCGATGTTGGCCGGCTTCATCGGCATGCGGTTGTTCGGCGTGTCGGCCAACCTGATGTCGCTCGGTGCGATTGACTTCGGCCTGATCGTCGACGGGGCGGTGGTGATGATGGAGAACTTCATCCGCCGTCGCGCCGAAGCCGGCCACACGCAGGAGCATCACGATCCTCACGGCAGCCGACTGGCGTTGTTCACGAGCGCCGCGACCGAGGTCGCCCGTCCGATCCTGTTCGGCGTGCTGATCATCGTGGCGGTCTATCTGCCGATCTTCACCCTCGAAGGACTCGAGGGCAAGATGTTCAGGCCGATGGCGATCACGGTGTGTGCGGCGATCCTGGGATCGCTCCTGCTGTCGCTGACCGTGGTCCCGGTGGCGTCATCGTATCTGCTGAGGCTGTCGCACGCGCATCAGGACGAGCGCTGGTTCGTGGCGCTGAAGACGCGCTACCTTCGTGACCTGCAATCGGCGATGGACCATCCGGCGCGAACGCTGGGCGTGGCGCTGGTCGCAGTCGCGGTGGCGCTTGCCTCCTTGCCATTTCTGGGCACGGATTTCATGCCGAAGCTCGACGAAGGCTCGATCCTGATCGAGACACGCAAGCTGCCGTCGATCTCCCTGCCGGAATCGGTGGAGACGTCCAAGCGTGTCGAGGGTGTGGTTCGGTCTTTTCCGGAAGTGCGGCAAGTGGTGACCAAGATCGGTCGTCCGGACCTTGCCACAGAGGCCATGGGCATCTATCAGGGCGATGTCTATGTCGCGCTGCATCCCGTAGAGCAGTGGCAGACCGGCCGCGACAAGTCGGCACTGGTTGATGCGATGGCCGGCGCCCTCGAGCAGATTCCCGGCATGACGTTCAACTTCACACAGCCCATGGCGATGCGCCTGGACGAGGTGATCTCCGGCGTGAAGGCGGATGTGGCGGTGAAGATCTTCGGTCCGGACGCGGTGACGCTCGAGCAGCTTGGTGCGATCGTGGTCCGGGAGCTCGAACAGGTTCGCGGCGCCAGCGATCTCCAGGCCGAGGTCCTGTTCGGAGCCGCCCAGCTCCAGATCGATGTCGATCGCGCGCAGATTGCGCGCTACGGGCTCAATGTGGCCGACGTCAGCAACCTCGTCGAGACCGTCGTGGGCGGATCGCAAGTCACTGAGGTGCTCGACGGTCCCAGGCGCTTCCCCGTCGTGGTCCGCATGCCTGATGAGATGCGCGCCAATCCGGATGCGGTCGCCGCGATGCTGCTGACTGGGCGGCGCGGCGAGCGTGTGCCGCTTGGGCGCGTCGCGCATATCTCGGAGATCCAGGCACCGGAGACGATCAACCACGAGAACGCTGAGCGCCGACTCGTTGTCCAGACCAACGTCCGCGGTCGCGATGTTGGCAGCTTTGTGGCAGAGGCGAAGGCGCGTGTCGAGGTGGCGCTCGCATTGCCGCCTGGATACCGGACCGCGTGGGGCGGGCAATTCGAGAATCAGGCGCGGGCAGCAGCCCGCCTGGCCGTGGTGGTCCCTCTCTCCGTCACAATCATCTTCCTGCTGTTGTTTGTGACGTTCGGCCGCGTGCGACAAGCCGGACTCGTACTGCTCAACGTGCCCTTCGCGCTGGTTGGTGGTGTGGCCGCGCTCTGGATCCGCGGGCTGACGCTGAGTCTTTCCGCGTCCGTGGGTTTCATCGCGTTGTTTGGTGTTGCGGTGCTCAACGGCGTGGTCCTGGTGACGGCGGTCAACCGACTGCGCGAGGACGGGCGCGAACTGCGCGATGCGGTCCTGACTGGATCGGCCACTCGACTGCGGCCGGTGATGATGACGGCATTGGTGGCAGCACTTGGATTCGTCCCGATGGCGTTGTCGACAGGCGCCGGTGCCGAAATCCAGCGTTCCCTGGCGAGTGTCGTCATTGGTGGCGTCGCGACGTCGACGCTGCTCACGCTGATGGTGCTGCCGACATTGTATGAACTACTCGAGCGTCGCGTGCTTCGCAGCGACGACGATGACTGACGCGGATGAGACAAGACGTGCTGGTCGCCGGTGTGACGGGCCTCGTGGCCGGCGCGTTGTCCATGGCGGCCGGCGAATACGTGTCGGTCAGCTCGAAGCGGATACCGAGCAGGCAGATCTCAGGCGCGAGCGCGCTCGTGCTGGTCGTGGCCGCGGTGTCGCTGCTGTGCCTGGTGGCGTTAGGCGCGATCGCCGCACGAGTGGGCGGCGCACCGGTCGTGATCGGCGCGGTGAGAGTCACTGGGTGGGGCGCGCTGGCGATGCTCACGACAGCCGCGGTCGGACGGCTGTTCGGCACGGCCGTCGGTTGAGGGTCGAAATCGACGGCTCGACCAACCCCTTTCCGCGCGGATACTTGCCGGGCTGCTGAGGCGGCCGGCAAGACCAAGGCGGCGCGCCTGGCCGCCCGCTGGCCATCTCTAGATTGCGTTTGAACAGCGCCGTCGAAGCCGATACGCTTTCAGCTTCGTGCAGCCGGACTCCTCCCTGAAGACGACGGTGCGCTCGTGGTTTGCGGCCAACGATCTGGTCGGCACCGTCGTGCTCAACGTCCTGGTTGCGTTGGTCGCCTGGGGCATGTCGGCGCTGATTCTCCTGCCCACCGTGAGCGGCCGCGCGATCACGCCGATCTGGCCGCCGGTCGGCTTTGCGGTGGCGATCTATTACATTGCCGGCAACCGCGTGCTCCCTGGCATCGTGCTGGGCACGGTGGCGCTCAGCCTGTCGTACTACTCGCTGCCGCTGGCGATTCTGTTCGGGCTCGCCCAGGTCGTGCAGCCGATTGTCGACGTGCGCATCATGCGCGCGCTCAAGTTCGACCCCAGGCTGGAGCGCGTGAAGGATCCGGTGATCCTGCTGGTGGTCGCCGGTCCGATTGGCGCGCTGGTGGCCGCGGCCATCGCCGTCGGTCTCTACGTGATCTTCGTTGAGCGCTCCGCCGATCGAATCACCTACGAATTCACGTTGTGGTGGCTGCGCGACTGGCTCGGCGTCATGGTCGCGACGTCGCTGATCTTCGCGTGGTACTACGGGCAGCCGCTGGCCTGGAGCTGGAAGCGCATCGGCGAAGGCCTGGCGTTGCTCTTCACGCTGTTTGCGGGATCGCAGCTGATGTTTGGCCTGTGGGGCATCTTCGCGACGCGCGACGTGCCGATCGCGTTCATCTTCTTTCCGATCGTCGGGTGGGCCGGCCTGCGCTTCGGCACGCGCGGCAGCACCACGGTGACCGCGATGATCTCGAGCTTTGCGGTCGTGATCGCCGGCATGGGTGTCGGCCCGTTTGGTGCGTTCTCGGTCGAGTTCGCGCAGTTCCTGCTGTTTTCGTTCATCGCCCTTGGCACGTTGAGCGGCATGTTGCTCGCCGCGATCATGGCCGAGCGCGACGACGCGATGACCAAGCGGCTGATTCTTGAAGAGCAGCTGCGCCACTCGCAAAAGATGGAAGCGGTCGGCCGCCTGGCCGGCGGCATCGCGCACGATTTCAACAACCTGCTGACCGCGATCATCGGCTACACCGAGATCGTGCTGACGTCGCTCGATCCCAAGGACGATCGCCGCGCCGACGCCGAAGAGATCGGCCGCGCCGCGATGCGCGCCGCGGACCTGACGCGGCAGATGCTGGCGTTCAGCCGGCGCCAGGTGCTGCAGCCGAAGATCATCGATCTCAACACCGCGCTCAGCAAGGTCGAACCGATGCTGCGCCGCGTCATCGGCGAAGACATCGTCATGACGGTGACCGGCAAGGCGAGCCACGCGTTTGTCCGCGTCGATCCCGGCCAGGTCGAGCAGGTCGTGATGAACCTGGTCGTCAACGCGCGCGACGCCATGCCGCAGGGCGGCCGCCTCACGGTCGAGACCGCCGACGCAATGCTTGCCGCGGAGGATGTGGTCGACCAGCCGGACGCACTGCCCGGCGCCTACGTGATGCTGTCGGTCACCGACTCCGGCACCGGCATGCCGCCCGAAGTGCGCGCCCGCATCTTTGAGCCGTACTTCACCACCAAGGATGTCGGGAAAGGCACCGGCCTTGGCCTGTCGACGGCCTACGGCATCGTGCGGCAGAGCGACGGGCACATTTCGGTGTCGAGCGAAATCGGCCTCGGCACCACCTTCCGCATCTACCTGCCGCGCTCGGAAGCGCCCGAACAGCGCGAGAGCCAGCCGCGCGCGGAGCGCATGCCGGAAGGCACCGAACACATCCTGCTGGTCGAAGACGACCCATCCGTGCGCCGGCTCTCGAAGGAGCTGCTCACCAGGCTGGGCTATTCCGTGACGGAAGCCGCGTCAGGCCGCGCCGGCCTGGCCCTCGGCAGCGACGACACCAGGCACTTCGACCTCGCGCTGTGCGACGTCATCCTTGGCGACATGAGCGGCCCGGCGGTGGCCGAAGCGCTAAGTGCGCTTCGTCCCTCCATTCGTGTCCTTTACATGTCGGGCTACACGGATGAGGCTATCGTGAGGACTGGCGTGCTCGATGAAGGGAAGCCCTTCCTGCAGAAGCCGTTCACACCGATGCAGCTGGCCAAGAAGATTCGCGAAGTGCTCGACGAACCGGAGACCGGCACGCTGTGATCGGCCAGGACGTCTCGCACTACAGGATCCTGTCGCGTCTTGGAGCCGGCGGCATGGGCGTCGTCTACGAGGCGGAAGACACGCGCCTTGGCCGCAAGGTCGCGCTCAAGTTCCTGCCCGAGGATGCCAACTCGGACGCTGATTCGATCCAGCGCTTTGAGCGCGAAGCGCGCGTCATCTCCAACCTGAATCATCCCTACATCTGCACGCTCTACGACATCGGCGTGCATCAGGGACGACAGTTCATGGTCATGGAGCTGCTCGACGGCCAGCCCCTGAAGGACCGCATCGCGAAGGGCGCGCTGAGCGTCGAAGAGGTGATCGAACTCGGCGCGCAGATGGCCGACGCACTGGATGCCGCGCACAGCCAGGGCATCGTGCACCGTGACATCAAGCCTGCGAACCTGTTCGTGACCAAGCGCGGCTCCATCAAGGTGCTCGATTTCGGAGTCGCGAAGCTGAGCGAGTCCGGGCGATCCGATCTCGACGCGACCGTCGCCGGCACCGATCAGTTGACGACAATGGGGACGACGATCGGGACGGTGTCCTACATGTCGCCTGAGCAGGCGCGCGGCCAGGAGATCGACGCGCGGAGCGACCTGTTCTCGGCCGGCGTGGTGTTGTACGAGATGGCTTGCGGCAAGTTGCCGTTCCCGGGCGTGACCACCGCGACGATCTTCGAAGGCCTGCTGACGAAGTCGCCAGTGCTGCCCTCGCAGATCAGGGCTGACGTGCCGGCGGAGCTCGACCGGATCGTGCTCAAGGCGCTCGAAAAGGATCGCGACACGCGGTATCAGGGCGCTGCGGAACTGCGCGCCGACCTCAAGCGGCTGAAGCGATCCGCGGAATCTGGCGCCATCACCTCGGCGCATTCGACGCACGTTCGACACGCGGCTCAGTCCGGGTCTTCGCCTAAGGCCGCCTCCGGGCGCTGGCGGACGCCGTTGTTCGTGGGCGCGCCACTGGTGACCGTGGCGCTCGTCGTCGGCCTGTTCCTCTACCGTTCGCAGGTCACGCCGGCGCTGTCCCAGCAGGACTCGGTGGTGTTGGCGTCGATCATCAATCGTACCGGCGACACGATGTTCGACGACACGCTGGGTGAGGCGCTGGCGATGCAACTGCGACAGTCGCCGTTCCTGAATCTCGTGCCCGACCAGCAGGTGCAGGCCACCTTGCGCTTGATGGGCCGCGAGCCCTCGACGCCAATCACCGCGGACGTCGGCCGGGAGATTTGCCAGCGCGCCGGCGCCAAGGCGCTACTTGGCGGCACGATCGCGACGCTCGGATCGTCGTACGTCATCACGCTCAGCGGACAGGACTGCGTCGACGGCAAGGTCTTCGCTGAAGAGCAGACGCAGGCGGCGTCGAAGGAAGCGGTGTTGAACGCCATGGGTACGGCGGTGTCGGCGTTCCGCGGAAAACTCGGCGAGTCGCTGGCGTCGATCCAGCGTTACGACACCAGGATCGAAGAGGCGACCACCCGGTCGCTCGAAGCCCTCAAGGCCTACAGCCAGGGTCTGCGGACGAGGCGAACGACCGGCGATTTCGACTCGGTGCCGTTCTTCCGTCGCGCCATCGAGCTGGATCCCGAGTTTGCCCTCGCCTACGCCCGCCTTGGCACCGTCTACTCGAACCTCGGCCAGTTGGATGAAGCCAAGAAGATGACCACGCGTGCCTTCGAGCTGCGCAGCAAGGTCAGCGAGCTGGAGCGCTACTACATCGAAGCGCGCTACTTCACCACGGTCGAGAACGACGTCACCAAGGCGCTCGACACCTACAAGGTGTGGCTGGCGACCTATCCCAACGACTACTCCGCGCTGACCAATTCCGCGCTGTTGCACAAACAGCAGGGCGATCGGGCCGAAGCCGTGCGCAAGCTGGACCTGGCGACGAAGGTGGCGCCGGATCAGCCGCTGGCGTGGACGAATCTCGCGCAGACGTATTTCGAACTCGGCCAATACGCCGAGGCACGCCGCGCGTCGGAAAGCGCGATCAAGATCCAGGATTCCACGAGCGCGCGCATCGCGCTCTACCAGGTGGCGATCTTCATGGGAGACGACGCGCTCGCAGAGCAGCAGGTTGCGGCCGTGCGTGGCCGGCGCGACGAAGCGGACATGGTGGCGATCCGGATGTTTGCCGCAGCCTACCGCGGCCGCATGAATGAGGCCGGTGAGTTGGCCACCGATCTTCAGGCGCGCACCGTCGCGTTGAGCCGGGCGCAAACCGCCGGCAACGCGATGATGCAGCTGGCGATCAGTGAAGCCATGGTCGGGCTGGCGGATCGCGCGAAGGCCCGTGTCGAGAAAGCGGAGGACGATGGTCTTGTGAACGACGCGCTGCTCGATGATTGCCTCGTCGTGGCGGCGATCACCCGCGACGCAGCCGCGGCCCGCGCGATCCTGCCAAGAGTGCTTGCCGCCGCAGAGAAGGCCGCGCCTGCTGGATCCACGGCGGCCGCCGAGCAACTCAAGGCCATTCGCGCGCTGGCCGCGCTGGCGGAAGGCAAGCCGGCGGAGGCGGCGGCGCTGGTGGAGCCGATCAACTACAACAGCGCCAACACCGATCAAGTCCTGTTGTGGTCGATGGCCAAGCTCCAGGCGGCCGATTACGCAGCCGCGCTCAAGGGTCTGACGTTCCTGGTGTCTCAGGATGCGCGCCCGGGTCTGAACACCTCGGCCGCGTTTGCCTACGCGCGGCTGGGCGACGTCAACGTCCAACTTGGACAACACGGTGAGGCGCGCAAGCACTACGAGCGCGCCCTCGAGATATTCAAGAACGGCGATCCCGATCTGCCGCTGATCGTCGAGACGAAAGCCGCGCTGGCGAAGCTGGGTTCGTAGCCCGGCGGACGTAGAATGCTAGGCGCAATGTCCAAACGCGTCCTGGCCGTCATCATCTTCGTGCTCGCCGCATCGTCGGCATGGGCACAATCACCCGTCGAATACACCCTGTCGTTTCCGGCACCGCAGCATCGCTGGATGCAAGTCCAGGTGCGGTTTGCGAGCGTGCCGGCCGGCGTGCTGCAGGTGCGCATGGCGCGCACCTCACCCGGCCGCTACGCCCTGCATGAGTTCGCCAAGAACGTGTTCGACGTCTCCATCGCCGACGGCAAAGGGCAGCCGCTGGCCGCCACCCGTCCGGACCTGCACCAGTGGAACATTGCCGGTCACGACGGCACCGTCGTGATCACCTACAAGGTGTTTGGTGATCGCACCGACGGCACGTATCTCGGCATCGACGACATGCACGCGCACATCAACATTCCCGCCGCGCTGATGTTCGCGCGCGGCTGGTTCGAGCGTCCGGCGCGGGTCACCTTCGTGCAGCCGCCGGGCAAGGCGTGGCGCGTCGCGACGCAGTTGTTCCCGACATCAGATCCACTGGTGTTCACCGCGCCGAACATCCATTACTTGATGGATAGCCCGACCGACTTCAGCAACTACATGTTGAGGGAGTTCACGGTTGACGACGGGCGCAAGCGCAATGGCCCGCCGCCCACCTTCCGTATCGCGCTGACCCACGATGGCACCGAGGCGGAGGCCGACGCGTTCGCGAAGGATGTCGAACGCATCGTGCGGGAGACAATCCCGATCTTTGGCGAGTTGCCGAATTTCGAAACCAACACCTATACGTTCCTGAGCACCTATCTGCCATGGGCGAATGGTGATGGCATGGAACATCGCAACAGCACGTCGCTGACCAGTTCCGGCGCACTGCGCAGTCCGCAGCAGCGTGCCGGCATTCTGGGTACCGTCGCGCACGAGTTCTTCCACGCCTGGAACATGGAGCGCCTGCGTTCGGCCGGGATCGAGCCGTTCGACTTCGAGCAGGCCGACATGAGCGACGACCTGTGGCTGGGTGAGGGCTTCACCAACTACTTCGACGGATTGATCCAGCATCGCGCCGGCATCACCACGGTCGACACGTTTGCGGCGGAGCTGACCGGGGTGATCAATACCGTGCTGCTCAGCCCGGGTCGGATGTTTCGCAGCGCGGTCGACATGAGCCGACTCGCGCCGTTCGTTGACGCGGCCGTGTCGATCGATCGCACGGCGTGGCCGAACCTGTTCATTTCCTACTACACCTACGGCCAGGCGATCGGCCTTGGTCTCGACCTGTCGCTCCGCGACCGTTCGGACAACAAGGTGACCGGCGACGCCTTCATGAATGGATTGTGGGCGCAGTTCGGCCGGCCTGGTCAGAAGGAACCGGGGAAGGTCAGCGCCCCGTACACCATTGTCGGCTTGAAGGAGTCACTGGCCAAGATTTCCGGCGACCGCGGGTTTGCCAACGACTTCTTTGCAAAGTTCGTCGAAGGCAAGGACGTGGTCGACTATGCGCGGCTGTTGTCGCGCGCGGGCTTCGTGATGCGCAAGCGCAACGCCGGTCGCGCCTTTGCCGGCCAGGTCAACCTGCAGGCAGGCGGCAGCGCATTACGCGTCGGCAGTCTGGTGCCGTGGGAGTCCCCGCTCTATGACGCCGGCGTGGCGCAGGACGATCAGTTGGCAATGCTGGGTGACACCGCGTTGACGTCGACCGCGGCGTGGGATGAAGCGCTCTCGAAGCACAAACCTGGTGAGCGTGTGCCCCTGCGGTTTGTCCGCCGCAGCGGCGAGACCGTAAACGGCACGATCACTCTGGACGAGGATCCACGCATCGAGATCGTGCTCGTCGAAAAGACCGGCGGCACGCTCACGGACGATCAACGGCGCTTCAGGGAGTCATGGCTCGGCTCGCTGCAGAAGTAGCCTGCGACGTCCGGAAGGGATCGAGGGGTCGGCGCGGCTCAGCGTAGTCGCGCGACTTCTTCCGTCTCCCAGCGATCCCAATCCTCCTGGTTGACGACGCGGTACTCCCCGCGCATCCGGTAGTGGCCGAGCCCACAGAGCTGCGAGCACGCGATCTCCCACTGGCCGGTTGCGATCGGCGTGAACCAGATACGCGCGGTCATCCCCGGTATCGCATCCTGCTTCACCCGCATCTCGTTCAGCGTGAAGCTGTGAATGACGTCGCGGCTGGTGAGTTGAACGACCGCCGTTCGATTGACCGGCAGCATCAGCAGGTTCTGGATGCCGATGTCGTCCTTCGCCGCCTCATCCTCCCGATCGATGCCGATAGGGTTTGACGCGCTGATCAACTCGGCGCGTGTGCGCCCGAACCTGCCGTCCGGGCCAGGGTAGTGAATGTTCCACGCGAACTGCTCGGCGGTCACGCGGATCTCCACCGGCCGGGTCCCCGCGGGTGGCGGTTCGTTGCGCGCCGCCCAGGCCGGCAACGCCTGCGTCGTGAGGATGAACACGTCTCCGAGGATCACGAGTCCGATGGCGATCGCCGGCCAGAATCCGCGGAGGCCCTCCTGGCGGGGCGCGGGATTGGCGCCGCTGCGAAACCGGATCAGCGCATAGACGAACAGCGCCAGCCACAGCACGAAGATCGACGCCATGTGCACATGCACGTTGAGCAGCACGCGATCGAGCAGGGCGGCGTGCCCGGACGCCGCCGCCGGCATCCATCGCGCGATCATCTCCGTCACGCGCGTTGCTCCGCCCGCCAGAGGCGGATGGCGAACCTGGCCATGCAGCCGATGACGAGGCCGGCGGCGATGATCAGGACCGCGGCGCCGGCGCGCATGCCGTCGCTGATCGCGGAGCCTTCAGGAGAGGCGCAGATTGGGCACGACATAAAAACTCAGGATCAGGATCAGCCACAGCGCGGCGGTAAAGAGCCAGTAGCGACGGGTTGCCTCAATGCGCGCCTGCCAGCGCGCGGTGTCGTCGAGCGTCATGCGATACGCCGGTCCCGCGAGCCATCCGGTGAAGATCGCGCCGCCGAGCACATAGATGGCGTGAACGGCGCTGAGCGTGAACCAGCAGGCCCACATCAAGTTCGTGGCCGGCGTGATGCCCTTCGAGATCAATGAGACGTCGGTCAGGACCTTGAGTGCCACAAACGTCAGCCCAAGCGAATTGGCGATGACCAGGCGAATTCGCTCGTGACTGAACACCGCACTCGCTCCAACCAGGAGCAGCGTTTCGATCCACGGCAGTCCGCCGGTCAGCGACGGCCAGGCCTGGGATCCGGCGCGCAGCATCACGTAGCCAGACAGCAGCGACGCAAACAGCATGGTCGCCGACGCCAGGAACAACCACATGCCGAGCCGCCCCGAATGCGGCAGGACCTGGACCGGCCCGCTCCCGTCCGTCGTCGAGGCAGATGTCGTTCCCGGGGCCGTGCCCTGGCGGTCCGCAGGGAGGGGCCGCGCGGATCTGAACAGGTTCCAGAGGAAGGGGACCTGAAACGCCGCAAGAGCAAAGGCGGCGTAGGTCATGTGGGTCTGCCATTGCAGGGTGGGTTGCGCGTGCGCGTAGCTGGCGCCGGCGTCCCAGAGGCGTCGATTCACGCCCATCAGGCCGATCGCGAACATCGGCATGAAGATCAGGTTCATGCAGAGGAACGATCCCCAGAAGTGGATCTTGCCCAGCGTTTCGTTCAACCCCCGGCCGGTGATGGTCGGCCACCAGTAGTAGATGCCGGCAAACAACGCAAAGACCGTCCCGGGCGCGACGACGTAGTGAAAGTGCCCGACGACGTAATAGGTGTCGTGCAGCGAGACATCGCTTGCTGCCAGCCCCAGCGGCAGCCCCGTCAGGCCGCCGATGCCAAACATCGGCAGGAACGCCAGCGCAAACAACATCGGGGTGTTGAACGTGATCGATCCGCCCCAGAGCGTCAACACGAGCGACGAGATCAGGATCACCGACGGAATCGAGATCAGAAACGTCGTCACCTGGAAGAACGATGTCATTGACGTGCCCATGCCAGACAGGAACATGTGGTGCGCCCACACCAGCATCGACATGCCGCCCATGAACAACACCGCCGACACCATCAGGCCGTGGCCCCACAACGGCCGCCGGGCGTTGGTCGTGATCACTTCGGCGACGATGCCCATGGCCGGCAGGATCAGGACGTAGACCTCGGGATGCCCGAGAAACCAGAACAGGTGCTGCCATAGCAGCGGATTGCCGCCGCCGGAAATGTCTTGCAGCGGCACTCCACCCACCATCAGGCCGCTCGGCAGGAAGAAGCTCGTGCCGGCCACGCGATCCATCACCTGAAAGATTGCCGCCGCTTGAAGCGCGGGGAAGGCGAGCAGCAGCAACAGCGCCGAGATCAACTGCGACCACACGAAGAAGGGCAGGCGCGCCAGCGTCAGGCCTTCGCGGCGGTGCGCAACGATCGTGACGATGACGTTGATGGCATTCAGGCTGGACGAGACGCCGATCAGGAAAATGCCGGCCAGCCAGAAGGTCTGCCCGGTGGCCTCGATCACGGCAAGCGGCGCGTACGAGGTCCAGCCCGATCGCGCCGCCCCGCCCTCGACGAAAAAGCTGGCCACCATGATCACGCCGGCGATCGCGTAGAGCCAGTACGCGACGGCGCTCAGGCGTGGGAACGCCATGCGCGACGCGCCAACCTGGAGCGGGACGAAATAGGTGGCGAACGCGCCGGTGGCCAGCGGCACGACGGCGAGAAACACCATCACCGAACCGTGCATGGCGACGAGCTGGTTGTAGAACTCGGGCAGCACGATCCCGCCCGGCGCATTGGCTTCACCGAGGAACTGCGCGATCCACTCCGGGAGCGGCTGCCCCGGCCAGGCCAGTTGCATGCGCATCAGGATCATCAGGAGGAATCCGACCAGGAGGAAGGCGAGGGAGGTGAGGCCGTATTGCAGCCCTATCCTCCGATGGTCGGTCCAGCGCACGTTTCAGAGGCTATCAGCTTTCGGCTTTCGGCCCGTCGGCTTTCGGCTCTCGGCTACACTACTGGCACGATGAAATCCAGACTGCTCCTCGCCGTCGTGATGCTGTGTGCCGTGGTTTGCAGCGCCGCCCCAGCGGCGGCGCAAGCCCTCGAGCCGATTCGCTACACGCTGCGCTTCCCTGCGCCGCACACCCACTACGTGGAAGTGGAAGCGATGATTCCGTCGGCCGGCCGCGCCGAGGTCGAGGTCTACATGGCCACGTGGACGCCCGGGTCGTACTTGATCCGCGAATACGAGCGCCAGGTCGAAGCCGTCACCGCGACGGCCGCCAACAAGCCGACCGCCGTCGTGAAGTCCACCAAGAACCGCTGGAAGATCACGACCGGCGGCGCCGCCAACGTCACGCTCCGCTACAAGGTCTACAGCCGCGAGATGACGGTTCGCAACAACTGGGTCGAGACGGCGTTTGCCATGCTGAACGGCGCTCCGACCTTCATTACCCTGGTTGAGCGCGCCGCGCGCCCGCACGACGTGCGCATCGAGTTGCCGGCAGCCTGGAAGCGCGTCGAAACCGCGCTCGAGCCGGTCAGCGGATCACCGAACACCTTCCGCGCCGCGGACTTCGACGCGCTGGTCGACAGCCCGATCATCATCGGCAACCCGCTCACGCGCGAATTCACCGTCGACAACAAGCGTCATACCGTCGTCTTCGAGGGCGACACCGCGATGATCGACGCCGACAAGGTGGTCGCCGACGTGCAGAAGATCGTGCTTGCCGGCAAAGCGGTGATGGGCTCGCTGCCGTACCCGCACTATCACTTCATGACGATGGTGACGGAGTCGAGCGGCGCGCTCGAGCACAAGAACAGCTACCTCGGCATGACCAATCGCTTCGCCACGCGCACGCGTGGCGCATATCTCGGCTTCATCGGCACGCTGGCGCATGAGTACTTCCACAACTGGAACGTGAAGCGCCTGCGGCCCGTCGAGCTGGGGCCGTTCGACTACGAGAACGAGAACTACGTGAAGACGCTGTGGGTGGCGGAGGGCTTTACCGACTACTACTCAGACATCCTCAACAAGCGTGCCGGCATCCAGACGAGGGACGAGTACCTCAACGCGCTGTCCAACCAGATCGAGCAGGTGCAGACGATCCCCGGCCGCCTGGTGACGCCGGTGGCGATGGCGTCGTTCGACACCTGGATCAAGCAATACCGTCCCGACGAGAACCTCGCCAACATGAGCGTCAATTACTACCCGAAGGGCGCGGTGATCGCGTTTCTGCTCGACGCCAAGATCCGCAAGGCCACCAACGGCGCGCGGTCGCTCGACACCGGCATGCAGTGGGCGATGCAACGCTACTCGGGTGACAAGGGCTACACGCCAGAGCAGTTCTATGCAGTGATGAGCGAGGCGGCCGGCAGCGATCTCAAGGCCTGGTTCGCCACCACGGCGGACTCCACCAGCGAACTTGATTACACCGAAGCGCTCGAGTACTTCGGCCTGCGCTTCCGCCCCGTCGATTCGCGCAACGCCGCGCCGTATATCGGTGGCGGCACGCGCAATGACGCCGGCCGCCTGGTGATCACGTCCGTGCGTCGTGGCACACCGGGTATTGACGCGGGTCTCAACGTCGACGACGAGATCATCGCGGTCGACGACGTCCGCGTGCGTGCCGACGGCTGGGCGGCGCGGCTTGGCCAGTACAAGCCGGGCGACAAGGTCTCGCTCACCATCGCTCGGCGCGACCGGATGATGAAGCTCGACGTGACGCTTGGCGCCGATCCAGGTCGTCCGTGGCGACTCGAGGCGTTGCCGAACGCCACGCCCGAGCAGGCCGCTCGGTTGTCCGCGCTCATCGAAGGCAAATAGTTACAAACGCCGTTTCGTAGCAGATTACGGGGCAATTTCGCCTGAAGAGGCGAGTTGCCCCCCGCCTGCCCGTTCGTTCCCCCAACCTTTCGCTCGTCACTTCCGTCTATTCGTGTGCTTATGCGTTTCTTGAATGGCGGCCTGATTGCGGCCGCATGTGTACTACTGGTTCCCACGACGTCCTTTGGCAACGAACGCTCGGCGAACGAGCGTCGCGCTGCGGCTCTCACCAGGGCGGCAGTGGAGGCGGTGGCCGTTCCGGCGACCAGTCCGATCGTGCTCGACGGCAAACTCCACGAGGAGATCTGGCAGCAGGCGCCGGCCATCGCCGAGTTCGTGCAGCGCGATCCCGCCGAAGGTCAATCCCCCACGATGAATACCGAGGCGCGCGTCGCCTACGACGACAACGCGCTCTACGTGGCCGTGCGCGCGCACGACACGGACGCGTCCAGGATCGTCGGCATCCTGACGCGACGCGATCAGCGTTCGCCCTCCGACTGGATTCGCATCGTCGTCGACTCGTACTTCGACAAGCGCTCGGCGTATGAATTCGGTGTCAATCCGGTAGGCGTCAAGACCGATCGCTACTACTTCAACGACGGACAGAGCGATGAAAGTTGGGATGCGGTGTGGGACGTTGAGGTTGCGCGCGATGCCACCGGCTGGAGCGCGGAGTTCCGCATTCCGTTTTCGCAGTTGCGTTTCAACAGCGCCGGCACCGGCGGCCCGGTTGGCTTCGCGGTGACGCGAGAGATTGGCCGGTTGGCGGAAACGTCGACGTGGCCACTGCTGTCGCGTAACGCCAACGGCTTTGTCTCGCAGTTCGGTGAACTGCGCGGCCTGAAGATGTCGGGGACGCCGAAGAAGTTCGAGCTGCTGCCGTACACCGTCGGTGACTTCCGCACGCAGCCGGACGACGCCGGTAATCCGCTGAGCAACCCGCGCGACCCCGGCGCGGCCATTGGCCTCGACATGAAGTACGCGTTGACACCGGGCCTGACGCTGACCGCGACCGTGAACCCCGACTTCGGTCAGGTCGAAGCGGATCCCGCGGTCGTCAACCTCGACGCGTTCGAAACGTTCTTCCAGGAACACCGTCCGTTCTTCGTCGAAGGTTCGGGCACGTTCCGCTTCAACATGGACTGCAACGACGGCAACTGCACGGGCCTGTTCTACTCCCGCCGTATTGGCCGCGCCCCGCAGGGCTCCGCCAACACCGCGGACGACGAGTATTCCAAGCAGCCGGACTCGGCCACGATCATTGGTGCGGGCAAGCTGACCGGCCGCGTTGCCGGCTTCTCGATCGGCGCGCTGACCGCGGTCACCGCGCGTGAGGACGCAGAGATTGCCGCGACCGGATCGCTGTCACGTCGCGACTACACCGTGGAGCCGCTGACCGGGTACACGGTTCTCCGGGCCCGCAAGGAATTCAGCAACCAGTCGTCGCTTGGCTTCATGACCACGGCGACCAATCGCCAGAACGATCCGGCCACAGCCTTCCTTGCGAGCAACGCCTACGCCGGCGGCGTTGACTACGACTGGCGCCTCTCGTCGAAATACAACATCAGCGGTTACTGGGCGACCAGCCACATCCAGGGGTCAACCGAGGCGATTACCAGGCTGCAGGAGAACACCGTCCACAGCTTCCAGCGCCCGGACGCCGACTACGTCGAGACCGACGCCTCGGCGACCACGTTGCGCGGCCACGCCGGCTCGGTGTCGATCGGCAAGATCGCCGGCGAGACCATTCGCTTCAATTCGTTCTTTGGCTACAAATCGCCCGGGTTCGACTCGAACGATCTCGGGTTCATGCGCCGGGCCGACGAGCGGCAGCAGTCGAACTAGATCCAGTGGCGCAACTTCCG
>Ga0208783_10000781_pt1 | contig 19168 bp, 26 predicted proteins | sample DEB19_08_DNA_2_FD_184529 | JGI IMG/M metagenome (GOLD analysis project Ga0208783, IMG submission 184529) | Aqueous microbial communities from the Delaware River and Bay under freshwater to marine salinity gradient to study organic matter... | ecosystem: Environmental > Aquatic > Marine >...
TGATGTGGGCCGAGGATAACCTCAAGGACTATCCGTATTTGCTGGTGAATCCGATCACCGGACCGGACGGCTCTCAGCAGATCGGCGGCCCGGTGGCATATACCAAGCCTCCCCAGGTTCCTCCGGCCATGGCCGCACTGCTGCAGATTACCGAACAGGATATGCAGGAGATCCTAGGCAATCAGGCTGGTGCTGATAAGGTCGTCTCGAACATCAGCGGCGAAGCCGTGGAGATGATCCAGCAGCGTCTTGACATGCAGGCTTACATCTACATGTCAAACTTTGCCAAGGGTCAGCGGCGCTCTGGTGAGATTTGGCTCTCGATGGCCAAAGAAATCTACGTCGAGGAAGGCCGCAAGATGAAAACGGTCTCTCCTGAAGGCAAGACGTCACAGATCGAAATGATGCGGCCAATTATCGGCGAGACTGGAGAGGTAGAGCTTGAAAACGATTTGACCTCGGCCAATTTCGACGTGGATGTTGATGTTGGACCGAGCAGCCAGAGCAAACGGGCCGCTATGGTCAAGGCGCTGACCGGGATGTTGGCGATTACGGACGACCCTCAGACCAAACAGATCCTGCAATCCATGGCGCTGATGAACATGGAAGGTGAGGGAATCAGCGACATTCGCGAATATTTCCGCAAACAGATGGTTCGAGCTGGCGTTATCAAGCCAACCGACGAAGAAGCGCAAGAGATGCAGGCCGAGGCCCAAGGTCGTCAAGATCCGAATGCAATCTTCCTGCAGGCCGCAGCAGAGGAAGCTACGGCGAAGGCTGCCAAGGCTAGGGCGGATACCGTCAAGACGATTGCAGACGCTGAATTGTCGCGGGCTAAGACGGCTGAAACGATGGCCAAAGCTGGGATTGCAGAGCAGGATATTGCAATCAACGCGGCTCAGGTATCGCAGCAAAACGTTATTCCTGAACCACAAGGAATGCCTATTGTCAATCCGTTACAATAGGCTCAGAATTATGTAAAGGCATCCACCCGGCCTATTTCGGGTGAGTTTGGGATCAAAAATGAAACAGGCAGACGATACGGAAGACATCCAATCCGAGGAACTTGAGATTGTTGAAGATGTTGCGGAGGAAACCTCAGAAGTTGTTGAGGAGTCTGAGCAAGACAATCAAGAGGCGGAGGACGAGGTTGTTGTTTCGATTGATGGGGAATCGCCACCCCAGGAAGTGGAGCAAACGAAGGCACCTGAATGGGTGCGAGAGCTAAGGAAGTCGCATAGAGATTTGCAACGTCAAAATCGTGAGCTGCAATCAAGACTTGAAAGTTTCCAAAAACCTGAGCAAAAAATCGGTGAACCAGGGCCGAAGCCGAAACTAGAACACTTTGATTACGACGCGGATTTGTACGAGCAAAAGCTTGAGGAATGGCACGAGCAGAAACGTAAATTCGAACTTGAGTCTGAGAAGGTTCGGCAGCAACAGGCCGATCAAGATAAGGTGTGGAAGGATAGGTTAGAAGCCTATTCAAGAAACAAGGCAGAGCTCAAAGTAAAGGATTACGAAGATGCGGAAGCCACGGCTCAAGAACTCTTTAATGTGACACAGCAAGGCATCATTGTTCGCGGTGCAAATAATCCTGCTCTGTTGGTGTACGCTCTCGGCAAGAACCCAAAGAAGGCCGCAGAACTTGCAAAACTCAGTGATCCTGTGGAATTTGCTTTCGCGGTGGCCAGACTGGAGAAAGATTTGAAAGTCAGCAATCGCAAGTCAGCTCCGGCACCGGAGAAAATCGTTCAGAATTCTGGGCGTGTAGTATCTTCTGCGTCGGTTGATTCAACACTCAATAGGCTACGTGCAGAGGCTGAACGAACTGGTGACTATACAAAGGTCATGGAATATCGTCGGCAGAAGCGCAACTAAACTTAAGGAAATATCATGGCTAATTCATTTTCGAAAGAGGAACGGGTCGCGTTTGAGGACATCCTCGAAGGCTTTCAAGATGCTCTGGTTTTGAGCAAAAACGTCGCTGTATACCGCACCGATCAAACGATGATGGAGCGTACCAACAACGTTATCTGGCGTCCACAACCCTACATTGCCACCTCTTACAGTGGCACTGATATGTCGTCCAATTTCGACGACTTCACCCAATTGTCTGTGCCTGCCACCATCGGTTTTAGCAAGTCTGTCCCCTGGGTCATGACCGCAACCGAATTGCGTGACAGCCTGCAAGAGGGTCGCCTCGGTGACGCTGCCAAGCAAAAGCTGGCTTCTGACATCAACGTGGCAATCATGAACGTGGCCGCCAATCAAGGCACCTTGTTCGTGAAGCGCACTTCTGCAGCTTCCGGCTTTGATGACGTCGCCCAGTGCGAAGCCATCATGAACGAGCAAGGCGTTCCTTCTTACGATCGTTTCCTTGCCCTGTCCACCCGTGATTACAACGGCATGGCTAACGACCTTTCGAAAGCTTCCCGCTCTTTCGGTAACGAGATCAGTGATCGTGCTCTGCGCAAGGCATTCGTCGGCGAGATGGCAAGCTTCGGCACCTATAAGTTTGACTACGCTAACCGCAAGGCTGCAGCCGCTGGCGGGGCAGGTCTGACCGTTGATACCCGCGTTTCTGCTGGCAATTACTACGTTCCAAAGGCCACCTCGGTCGCTGCTACCGGTGAAACCTCGAACGTTGATAACCGTTTCCAGACGATCACCATTTCCAGCACGACCAACGTCGCCGCTGGCGATGCGTTCACGATTGCTGGCATCAACGCTGTGCACCACATCACCAAGGGCGATACCGGCCAGTTGAAGACCTTCCGCGTCATCTCTGTGCCAAGCTCTACCACCCTGGTCATCAGCCCCCCTCTGATTACCGCTCAAGGTGGCACCGATGCTGAAGTCCAGTATCAGAACTGTGTTGCAACCACCACGGCTTCCAATGCTGCTATCGTGTTCCTGAACACTGTCAGCAACTTTGTGAACCCGTTCTGGCAGCGTGATTCGCTCGAGATCCTGCCTGGCCGCTATGCTGTTCCTTCTGACGCTGGCGCTGCTGTGATGCGTGCTTCCACCGACCAAGGTATCGAACTGGTCATGCAGAAGCAATACGACATCAACACCATGAAGACCAAGTATCGTCTGGATACTCTGTTCGGCGTTGTGAACAAGCAGCCAGAGATGTCCGGCGTGATCATGTTCTCGCAGACCTAAGATATAACGGGCCGGGTCATCCCGGCCTTTTCAAAATTCAGAAAGGAAAATCATGTCTAACTTTGTTGCAGTGAATGGCGAAGCTACCGTTATCATCCCGGCCAATGAATCTATTGCCGTGTTCACCCCTGGCGAAGCCCAGGTTTCCCGCACCATCGGGTTCCCTAACTACCCAGACCAAACGACTTTGATCGGTACGGTGCGCAATGGCCAAACCGTTTTTGGCCCGTATGCCTCTGGCGCAACCATCGTCGTTGAATCCACGGGCAGCCAACAAGTTTATTTCGAAGTTGGCACGTCCCCACAGGTTCAAGAAGGCCGTCTGAACGCGCAGATCCAAGATGCACCGACCAACATTGCAGACGGTGGCGCTATGGCCTTCACTGCTGCCTCGTTGCTTGGTGGCATCGTGACCGCTACGCCAACCGCTGGCCGTAACGTTCAATTGCCTACTGGTGCTGCTTTGGACGCAGTGTCTGAGTTTGCGATTGGTGACAGCATTGACTTCTCGCTGGTCACATTGGCTGCGTTTGCTCTGACGATTACCGTCAATACTGGCGTTACCATCGTTGGTTCACCTGCAACTGCCGCAACTGCTGGCGCTCCTGCACGCTTCCGAGTGCGCAAGACTGCTGCTGATACTTTTGTTGTGTATCGCATTGCCTAAGCTGTAAACCTGGCCCGGGGAGCGATCCTCGGGCTTCTTACTGGAGCAAGTGAAATGCCGCTCAAAAAAGGTTATAGCCAGAAGACGATCAGCTCCAACATTTCTAAGGAAATGAAGGCTGGTAAGCCACAAAAACAAGCTGTGGCGATTGCTCTGTCTACCGCTCGCACTGCTGCGACGAAGGCAGGCAAGCCTAGCAAGGCACCGTCCAAAAAAGGCAAGTGATGGAGTTCCCTGTTTTTGTCTATCGTTGCCCAGGTGCCAATTTTGGGCCAACTGGAACCACATATAGTTCTGCCGTCGCTGAAGACTCGAAACAACTTGAGCATCTGCTGGCCGATGGATGGAGTGAAAGCCTGATCAAGGCCGTGGATGCACTCCTGAATCCATCAAAATCTGTGGACGATTCCACAGAATCAGTGGATGATTCGCCAGTGACGCGCGAAGAATTGGAACTGAAAGCCCGTGAGCTTGGGATCAAGTTTGACGGTAGAACCACCGACGCGCTGTTATTGAAACGCATTGAAGAATCCATCGGGGGCCAGTGATGGGATACACAAAACGTCAATTCGTGACCGCAGCACTAGAGGAAATCGGGCTGGCGTCATATGTGTTCGACTTGCAGCCTGAACAGCTTCAATCGGCCCTTCGGCGGCTTGATGCGTTGATGGCTGACTGGAACGGCAAGGGTATTCGCCTCGGCTATCCATTGCCATCCAGCCCACAAGACAGCGATCTCGACGAGGAATCAAACGTTCCTGACGCTGCGAATGAAGCTGTGATTCTCAACCTTGCCATCCGGCTCGCACCGAGCTATGGCAAGCAAGTCGCAATCGAGACAAAGGCATCGGCCAAACAAGGTTATGACGTACTGCTGCAGCGGGCCACTGTGCCACCACAGCAGCAACTCCCAGGTTCATTGCCGTCTGGCGCTGGAAACAAGCCCTGGCGCGTTTACGATGGTCCATTCATTCGTCCGCCAGTGGATCCGGTTACCGTTGGCCCTGATGGTCCACTAGAATTCAATTGAGGGGTAAATATGGCTCAGATCAATCAATTACCGTTGATGTCCAGCATTTCATCGGGTGAGCAATTGCCCGTCTATAGTCCGAACAATGGCGATGCACGGCGTGTTTCAATCGGTACCCTGCTCGATTACTTTGAGCAGACTTTTGCAAGCCCTACGGTAGCCACGAACGTTTATACGCCTGGCACCGGGTTCAACATTGCAGTGCCTACGCCTACCGGACCGCAATGGATTCTGATCCAACCTACCGGCACGCTAGCAGCCGGGACGGTAACGTTGCCACTAAACACGACAACGCCAAACGGCACGGAGATCTTGGTCACAACGACCCAGATTATCACCACGTTCACGCTGGCACTGAATGGCGCAACGGCAGCATTTGGGGCGCCTACAACGCTCGCAGCAAACGCATTTTTTAGAGTGCGCTTCGTACAGTCCACGAATTCGTGGTACCGTATTTCTTAACTTTAATTCTCCGGGGGAGTGAGAATGGCTGACATCATCAAGAGTTACAACGACGTTGCGCGACGCAATGTCGATATGAACGATGGAACTTGGGCTGAAAGAGTCGCAAGCGAGCCGTTAGGAATTCCGTCCGTCGCTCGGCAATTGGCAGCAGGTGCATCAAGCGCAAACACGGAACTGACCACAACATGCCGACGAATTAGCATTTTTGCACGTGGTGCCGATATTAGGTATGCCATCGGAAGCACCTCGCAAACTGCTAATGCCTCAACGTCTCATTTTGTTGCCAATGGAGAGCGAGTTGATCTTCGGCTACCTGCAACACCGAATATAGCTGTTATTCGTGCTGGTGGTACTGATGGGACTCTTGAACTTACAGAGCTGACATAATATGCAGCTACGTGCTACTCGTTTGATGGCTTATGGGCGTGGCCGTCCAGCATGGACCCCTTCGCAACTCACAACTGCTCTATGGCTTGACGCTGACGACGCAAGCACAATCACGCTAAATGGCTCGACCGTTTCTCAGTGGAATGACAAGTCGGGTAACAGATGCGATGTGTCTCAATCTACCGCATCTAATCAGCCGACGTATAGCGCAGCCGGGTTCAATAACAAGCCAACATTAGTCACGGACGGCACAGACTTCTTACAGAGCGTAGCAAACTCAGGACACTTGCTTAGAAATGTTTCTGAAGCCATGTTTTTTATGGTGGCAGAACATAACGGGGCAACGAGCGGATCTTGGTATTTTGTCTCAAAAGCAGATTTTGCAACCCGAGCGTTATTCCAAAACCAGGGTTTATCAAGACTATCCTTGGCCGGGCGTCGTCTTGATACGGATACGTTAGGGTCTGCGGTAATCCCGACAACTATGACGGCTGGGCAGCAGTTTATGTCCATGTTGTATATTGATTATGCAAATGCGCAAGTTTCGCATTATCTGGATAGCGTTATCAACCTTTCGCCAATAGCATTTCAGACTGCTGGCAGTACTTCAAACACGGCTTGCGCGGGTTTTTCTGTGTTTGCAAATTTCGGCGGCGCTAACCCGCAGCCAGCGAATGCTAAATTGTCAGAGCTTATTTTAGTTAACCAATCTTTATCTGTCGCTGACAGGCAAAGAATGGAAGGATATTTAGCTTGGAAATGGGGAGGGTTCTGATATGGCTATGGAAATGGTATCAAAGCTGCCTTACAATCACCCCTATCGCTGGGACGGCTCTGAATTTGGCAAACCAAAACTGTGGCGGCCGAACGAAGTTGGAAGTAATCTGGCCCTTTGGCTTGACGCAGAGGATGCCGCAAGCATTACGTTAAATGGCGCAACCGTAAGTCAATGGAACGACAAATCTGGGAACGGACGCAACGTGGTACAGCCCACCGCGATCTTGCAGCCAACCTATACCGCTGGCGCAATAAACATTCACCCAGCAATGACGTTCGACAGTACGCGGTGGATGGAAAATATTAGTTTTGTTATTCCTACTGCGACAGTATCAACGTTTATTGTGTATCAAGATACTTTGGGAGTGTCCAGCACTAGGCGGATGCTTAATTACTACGTTTTGCCGTATTCGTCAGGCAGTGTGATTTTTGCTTCTGCAAGTGCCGGGTACAGGAATCCAGAAAATTCTGGCACTGTGTTTACTTACCAATCGTCACCCACGATTTTATCCTACACGCGGCCATCTACAACATTGCAGCAAGTATGGATAGACGGAACATTTGGTAATCAAATCACAAACACCACAACAAATTTTACGACGTCCAACTTAATGGTTGGAAATGATGGCGGAGGTTTTGGTGGGCCATTTAATGGTTTGATAGCCGAAGTTGTTGTGATGACACAGCCGATTTCTGCTGTATTGCGCGAAAAAGTTGAGGGGTATTTCGCGTGGAAGTGGGGCTTGCAAGCCAACCTGCCCGTTGGACACCCTTATAAATCCCTTCCGCCTACGGTCTGACACAATGGATGAATATCTTATTTTTGAAACTCAAGTAGCTGCCGAGACAGCCATAGAGACGATCTACGCAAACATGGTCGAGGCGATTAATTCTCCTGACCTGCTGAATGTGGATACTCAAGAGGTGGTTGTGAAGGACGACCTGACTCCAGATGAAATGGTTCAGACTGGTGCAGATAATCGCCACTACCCAATCTTTGGCGTCAATGCAGATACTGGCGTTAAGAATTCGGTAGATGGCTACACCACTGCATGGGCCGTTGCGCAGCAAACGGCGCAAGGGCAGTGGGTGTTTCCAAAGCCGGATGACACGCTGCTAGATGGGGTGATTGGCTATACGGTCGAGCCATTTGATCCTGCGTGGTTTCCGACAGTGAGCATGGAATGAAACAAGATTCGCGCTTAAAACGTGCTGGCGTCGAAGGCTATAACAAGCCTAAGCGCACGCCTTCTCATCCAACCAAGTCGCATGTCGTCGTTGCTAAATCTGGCGACCAAATCAAAACGATTAGGTTTGGACAGCAAGGCGTTAGTGGATCACCAAAGCGTGAAGGCGAAAGTGCAGCGGATAAAGCGCGACGCGAATCATTCAAGGCGCGCCATGCTGGAAACATCGCCAAAGGAAAGATGAGCGCGGCGTGGTGGAGTAACCGCGTAAAGTGGTGAACATCATGTCAACATCAGAAAATCGCTTCTACGTCTATGAGCATCTTCGCTCAGACACGGGGGCTGTTTTCTATGTTGGAAAAGGCACTGGAAAGCGTTATGCAGTCCGAAGTCATCATCATAGAAATGAATTTTGGCAGAGGACTCAGCGTAAGGCCGGCGGGTTTTATGTCCGCATGGTTGCAACCGATCTTGATGAAGAACTTGCATTCTTGATTGAACAAGAACGCATATCTCAACTTCGCATGACAGGTATCAGGCTATGCAATCTTACAGATGGTGGTGATGGAACTTCCGGATGGGCGAAGACGAAAGAATGGCGAGAAAAGGTCGGCGCGGCACATCGCGGTAAAGTTGTTTCTGCTGATGTGCGTGCAAAAATCTCAGCGTCTGTGAAGGCGAATGGTTTTACTCACACGGAAGAAATGCGTCAAAAAATGTCAGATGCCCACAGAGGAAAAAAACGTTCTCTCGGATATAAACACACTGATGAATGGAAGTCTGCGCAGCGTGAGTGGGTTACAGGAAACAAAAGTAGAACTGGTCAAACGCGAAGCAACGAAGAACGCAAAAGGGCATCTGTCGCACTTAGTGGGCGCATTCAAACAAAAATTGAATGCCCACACTGTGGGAAAATTGGCGGAAATGCAATGCGTAGATGGCATTTTGAAAATTGCAAGGCGAAATCATGACCCAAATTAGCATCCTTAACGGCATCTATACGGACAACGGGCCAGACCTGCGCACGTCTTACCCTGTGAACCTTGTTCCAGTGCCGAAGAATAGCGGCATCGGTGCAGGATTCCTGCGGCCTGCTGATGGCATCGTGTCCAATGGAACAGGGCCTGGTGTTGATCGAGGGGGGATCAATTGGAATGGCACATGCTATCGTGTCATGGGCACCAAGCTTGTGACCGTAGCAAGCAATGGGACTGTGACCGTACTCGGAGACGTTGGAGGGCCTGTTGATAGCCTAGTCACGCTTGATTACAGCTTCGACCGACTGGCCATCGTATCAGGTGGCCGTTTGTATTATTGGAATGGAGCATTAACCCAAGTTACTGACCCAGACCTCGGCGTTGTTCTTGATGTCGTTTTCGTCGATGGCTACTTCATGACGACTGATGGCACAAGCCTGGTTGTTACGGAGCTGACTGACCCTACCCAGGTCAACCCGCTGAAGTATGGATCTTCTGAAGTTGATCCTGATCCATTGCTTGCCGTGTTGAAGCTGAGGAATGAAGTCTATGCGCTAAACCGTAACACTATTGAAGTGTTTGATAACGTTGGCGGTGACTTCTTTCCATTCTCTCGGATTGATGGTGCACAGATTACCAAAGGCGTTATCGGTACTCATGCGTGTTGCGTCTATCTTGAGATGATTGCGTTCCTTGGCAGTGGGCGTAACGAGGCTCCCGGAATCTATCTGGGAGCAAACGCACAGGCTCAGAAGATCAGCACTCAAGAGATTGACGATATTTTGCTGAACTACACTGAGGCAGAACTATCAGAGGTCAAGCTAGAGGCTCGCAACGACAAGGCTCATCAGCAGCTATATATTCATCTGCCTGATCGAACGGTTGTCTACGATGGGGCGGCTTCGCAAGAGCTAGAGCAAGCAGTGTGGTTCACGCTGACCACATCGACGAATGGGTTTAGCCAGTATCGGGCTAAGAACATGGTTTGGGCCTATGATCGCTGGCTGGTTGGTGACCCTCAGTCATCAAGTGTTGGTTATCTGATCGACACCATTAGCACGCACTGGGGCCAGATTGTGCGGTGGGAGTTTGGAACAATGATCGTATACAACGAGAGCAACGGAGCCATATTCAACCGCCTCGAACTAGTCTCATTGCCTGGCCGTGTGGCTCTCGGTGCCAATCCAATCATCACAACCAGTTATTCGTTGGATGGGCTATCCTGGAGCCAGGATAGACAGATCAGAGTTGGCACCATCGGAGACACCAAGAAGCGGCTTGTGTGGTTCCAACAGGGCGCAATGAGGAGCTGGAGAATTCAGCGGTTCCGCGGAGACAGTCAAGCGCATGTCTCATTCGTGAGGCTTGAGGCTCAAATTGAAGGGCTGGTGAACTGATGGCAATGAAAAAGCTAGGTCTCACTCGCGATCAGCTTGCATCGTTTCTCAGTGACCATGAGAAGGTTAAGCAATTCGAGAACCTTTTCGGCACCACAAATAAGCTGATAGACATCACTGAAGGTACGGCAATCGAGGCTGGTGGGGCATCTGCTAACGCCAATCTTGCGCTGGATCTAGTTCAGAAGTTGGCTCAAGATTCTGCTATAGGTGCCGCTGTTGCTGACATCAAAGCGGAAGAAGCATTATCACAAATTGATAACCTACAGAAACAAACATCAATTGATTTAGCATTCATTGAGAACAAGGCAAATCACGTTTTAACTTTGCTTGACAAGGTTTCTAAGGATGTTGAGGGCCTGCAGATGATCCCGCCTCCACGGGAGTTCAAAAGATCCAGATATGGATCTTTCTACGACACAACGACTCAGACGGCTACGGTTATCAACACTGCAAAAGCAATCACATTTAACACAACCGACCTGAGTAGAGGGGTTTATATTGGATCCCCGACTTCGCGTGTTTATGTTGACACAGATGGAATCTACAATTTTCAGACAAGCATTCAGCTAGATTCAACAGTTGCTACAGCAGAAGCTTTCTATTTGTGGTTTAGGCTCAATGGAGTTGATGTAACAAACTCGGCAAGTCAGGTACGAGTTCAAGGGAACAACGCCGAGATCTTTGTTGCGCTTAATTACTTTTTTGACCTGAAGGCCGGAGACTATGTGGAATTGATGTTTTCTGTCAGCAATCTAGGCGTTCAGTTATTGGCGTCTGGAGCTGTTGCTCCGCATCCTGGCATACCATCAATAATTCTCACCGTCTCAAACAACATCGGAGGTATTCAATAATGACAGTCACACCTAAAACTCTAGTAGCCCCCAAACAGATGGAGGCTACCAACACAACGCAATACACAGCGACGCTTTGCAAGGCGCTGATTGACAAGGCGACCGTGACCAACACTGACACAGTTAACCGCTCATTCAGCGTCAACCTCATCCAGTCTGGCGGGTCTGCGACCAATGCAAACCTTATCATTGATGATCGAACCGTTGTGCCTGGCGAGACGTACAATTGCCCAGAGTTGATTGGTCACGAACTTGATCCTGGCGCATTCATCAGCACCATTGCCAGCGCAGCCACGGCACTCACTCTGCGCATTTCTGGGCGCGAGATCACTTAAAGGGAAGAACATGGAAGGCGCAAAGCTACCTAAGATTTTTGTCTCTCGCTTCGGAGGGCTTCCAGTTGAGGAACCATTCATCACTGCAGCAGAGAACAAAAAGAACACCAAAACGGTCATTGATGACTGGATGCTCGGGCCAGAAAAACCGACCAACGAGCGCGGAGCAAATAAGCCTTATTGGATGGCGCTGTCCAAGGCCATGCAGGTCGATGAGGCTGAAGCCCGTCGGCGCAGGTGTTCGAATTGCGAATACTACGATAATTCTGTCATGACCCAGGTGAAGATGGATCGCATCCCATGGAACGAATGGGATGTTGATGCCGGCTTCCGTGGCTACTGTGACAAGTTCGACTTTATCTGTCATGACCTAAGATCTTGTCAAGCCTGGGAAGAACGCGAGCAAGAGGAAGATTGATAAATGAGCGCCATTCAATCGCTGCATGACAACCTGACCAAGGCGTTTGGGTTGCCACCGTCATCCGTTGAATGGCTGCTGATGATCTATCAAGCTATCCAGGTTTTTGATGACGTTGCAGATGGCGACGAAGTGACGCGCCAAGAGCTTGATAAGACCATCTGGAATATGCTTGTTGCAATGCACCAGAACAAGTTTTGGCGACTGAATCAGGATGCATTGTCCCCATTGCTGTCAACTATGGTGCTCAAGTGGCAGGCGTCTGATGTGGTCGAGCGAGAAGGCAAGGCAGATGCTAAGTCTTTTGTCTGGCGTGCTGGTTACTATGATTTGGTTATTGCCTCCGTCCAGATTTGCCATGGGCCAGAGATTGCTATAAAAATGGCACCATACGTGATGGGTTTGTATGGCGAGAAATTCGAAGATTACATGAAGGAATTTAAAAATGCCTGATCCAGTAACCGGGTTGGTTGTCGGCGGAAGTCAATTGCTTGGCGGAGCAATGCAGGCTAGCGCAGCAGAAAAAGGAGCAGAGGCTCAGGCTGCGGCTTCGATGGCTGGCATTGAAGAGCAGCAGCGGCAATTCAACAAGCTTCAAGAGTTGCTCAAGCCTTATGTTGAGGCTGGCCTGCCGGCTATGCAAGCGCAGCGGGCGATGTTAGGACTCACTACTCCTGAAGAACAGGCCGCTCAAGTTGCACAGGTGCAAGCTTCTCCCATGTTCCAGGAATTGACTAGGCAGGGTGAGGAGGCATTGCTAGCGAGAGCCTCGGCCACTGGCGGATTGCGTGGTGGTGATATCCAAGGCGCACTGGCTCAGTTCAGGCCGCAGATGCTTGCACAGCAACTTGAGGATCGTTATTCAAAGCTTGGTGGCTTCACGGCATTGGGGCAGCAATCTGCTGCTGGTGTAGGCACTGCTGGAATGCGCACTGGTGAAGGCATCGCTGGCCTGTTGGCGCAACAGGGCGCGGCCCAGGCTGGTGCGGAGCTTGGAAAAGCACAAGCCTACTCTGGCTTACTTAATTTGCCTATGCAGTTTGCAGGGATGCACTTTGGATCTAAAGCCATGGGCGGAAAGGGGATTTTCTGATGGTTCAGCCAATTGATTACAGCATCAACGTCCAGAGTCCGTTTGAGGCGGCTCTTGGCGGGTTCAAGGTCGGCGCTGGCATGGCAGAGATGCAGCAGCAGCGAGAACTCGCAAGGCAAAGACAGGAGGCAGAAGCTTTAAAACTTCAACAGCAACAGATTGCAGCACAAGAGGCGGCAAGAAATAAAGGGTATTTGACTCTTGCGGCTCAATCTCTTGCAGCAATTGATTCAGGAAATCCAGATGCTGCCGTCAACCTTATGCAAGGCAGGATTGATGCAGCACGCAATTCTGGAGACGAAGAGCAGGCAAATGCACTTGGTACATGGTTGCAACTTGTTAAGTTCAATCCTCAATCGGCGTCGTCAGTTATCAACAGGCTTGTGATGAATACGCCTGGCGGAAAAGAAATGCTTGATGCTGCTAAGGTGGCAGGAGAAGAGGCTAGAAAAGCAGCTTTACAACCATCCGAATTGACTCAGGCAGAAGAAAAAGCAAAACAAGAAAGAATTAACACTCAATTTCTTGCGCAACAAAAACAAGCAGAGTTGAGAAAGACAGAAGTTGAGGCGCTTGCTCCATCTGTTAGAGAGGCAATTGACTATCAAAATTTAAGTCCTGAGCAAAAAGCATTATTTGGAAATTTGCAAATTCTGAAAAAACCTCCGGCTCCAGTTACAAACGTCAACGTATCAAATGTTATTGATAAAGCTGCAGGCGCAGAATTAGGAAAACTTGTTCCTGAACTTTATACACAAGCTAATGCATCAGCTTCATTTCTAACTGAGGTTCCAAGATACAAAAGAGCTCTTGATTTGGCGATAACTGGGCCACTTGCAAATGAAAGACTTGCTGCATCAAGGGTAAGTTCTGCATTGGGATTCGGAGGTGAAAAGGGCATTGTTGCAACAACAGAAGTTCTAAAAGGTCTTGCAAAAATGACTTTGGATGGACGTAAGACAATGCGCGGAGAAGGAGCAATTACAGAATCAGAAAGCAAATTAGCAGAAAGAGCATTTAGCGGAGATATAAGTCTCACAAAAGGCGAATTAATGTCGTTGTTTAATGCATCAGAGCGTGCCGCAAAATTCCAATATACACAAAGCAAAAAACTACTGACATCTGCTTCGTCAAAATCTCCTACTGCTGAACTTTTCTTACAGAATGTTGTGGAGCCTCCAAGATCAGAATCTGTAACTGTTGGAGGACAGACATATGAAAGGCCATCAAACTTTACAGATGCGCAATGGAATGCTTATAAGCAATCAATGGGGGTCAAATGAGTCCTGAACAATGGCTTGCCACTCAACAAGCACAACAGCCACAACCTCAAGCGGCTCCTGTTACTCAACCTCAACAGACTAAGCAGCAAGCTGCAATGTCTCCTGAGCAGTGGGCGGCTTCGCAACAAGAAAAACCAGAAATGGGGTTTTTTGAGTCAATTGGGGAAGCCATAACTGGTTCCAGAAGAACCACAGAAGAAAGCAAGACATTGCCTGAGTGGACTGGGATGCCTGAACTCAATCAAATGAGCATGGCATCATTCAAGTCTGCATTGGGAACACTTGTGTCTAATCCTGCTGAAACAGTGCAGATCATGAAAGCAAACTTCCCAAACTTGCAGATTAGGCAAGATCCAAAGGGAAATTACATCATGAGGTCTTCAATAGACCAAAAAGAATACGTTATTCCTCCAGGAGTCAGCATGGGGGACATCCCAAGGATTCTTGGTGGCGTTCTTTCTTTTACCCCTGCAGGAAGGGCAACAACTATTCCAAGAATGGCTATCGGATCGGCAGCAACTCAAGCAGCGATTGAGACTTCACAAGCGGCGACAGGTGGTGAATTTAATCCTGAAGAAGTTGCTATTGCTGGAGCGACTGCTCCAATTGTTCCTGTTATTGCTAGGACCCCAGGCGCAATCAAATCATTAGCTCAACCAATTGTTGAGCCAATCAAAGGAGCACTTGAGGCAGCAGAAAAATTCGGCGTTCGTGTTTTAACGTCAGATGTTCTTAGGCCACAAACATTCATTGGAAAGACAGGACAACAAATTGGAGAGCGTATTCCAATCGCTGGAACCGGGCCAGTGCGAGCAGCTCAACAGGCTGAACGGATGGATGCTGTCAAGAACTTGTTTTCTCAATACGGAGTAACAGGTTCAGAGAATCTTTCAGATGACATCATTCAAGATGTTGTAAAGAAAAGATCCGACATCGTTGCAAAATATACGTCAATGAAGAATGACGTATTTAATAGGCTTGATGCTGCAGGTACTGTTCCTGTAAATAAAACAGTTCAGCAGATTGACGACGAGATGATTAGGCTTAGGGATGTTACTGGAGCAGATCCTCTAATCAATCGCCTTCAAGAGCTAAAGATTAAATTACAGAATAATCCAAGCATTAAAGCTGTTGAATCAAACAGAAAAGTCATTGGTGACTGGCTGAAAGATGACAGCCTTGCATCAATCAAGACTGAAGCTCAAAAAGTTGCAAAGAAAATCTATGGACCTTTGCAAGATGATATGAGTGATTTTATTTCTGCAAATGGACAGCCACGAGACTTAGCAAAGTGGAAGATTGCAAATAAAAATCTTGCAGATTCAATTGGTGATCTGGAAAAAACAGCATTGAAGTCAGCAATAGACAAGGCAGACGTAACACCAGAACTTGTCATGAATATGCTGTTGAGCAAAAAGCCAAGCGATTCAGCATTGCTATATAAGTCTCTTTCTGATGAAGGAAGAAAAAACGCAAAAGCCGCAATCATTAATCAGGTTGCAGCTAAAGCTTCAGTTGCTGATGCAACTGTCCCAGGCGGGAAGGTCTTCAGTCCAGAGGCATTTGCAAGAGAGGTTGATAGGCTTGAACCTACAGTGAAAAACTTTTTCCGTGGTGACGAATTGAAGCAACTGCAGGGTCTTTCAAGAGTTATAACTCTGACACAAAGAGCGGCCCAAGCTGGAGTTAGTCCATCTACTGGCGCACAGATTGCACCACTTGTCACATATGGAGGATTGGCGCAATTCTTTAGCAGCCAAGGATTTGGGCCGATCGGGTCACTTCTCGGCACTGCTACATCTGTTGGCGCTATTGGTGGAGCGGCAAGAGTCTATGAATCTGCACCTGTCAGAAACATCATGATTAAGCTGGCTCAGTCTCCAAAAAATACACCAGAGGAAGCTAAATTGCTAAACAAATTAGCTCTTACCATCCAGCAGATGGAAAAAGAAAAACAGCCTCAAGAATAACGTAAACTCACACCATCAACACACGGGTGACCCATGCCAGCACTATCCATCAACGTACCTTTCCCAGTGTTCCAAGACCGTGATGGTCAGCCGTTGGACAACGGCTATGTCTACATTGGAACGCCATATCTTGATCCGCAGACTAATCCGGTTCAAGTTTATTTTGATGAGGCGCTGACCATTCTTGCAGCTCAACCACTGCGCACCATTAACGGTTACGTGTCGAATGCTGGCACCCCTGCGCAGCTTTATGTGAACGGTGTCAACTTCTCCATCAAGGTGCTTGATAGCAAGGCGAACCTGGTTTACAGCTTTCCAGATGGAAGTGGGATTAGCCCAAATGCGTCTGGTGTTCAGTATGACCCTGCAGGCGCTGGTGCTGTCTCAACAAACGTTCAAGCAAAGTTGCGTGAGATCGTTAGCGTTAAGGACTTTGGTGCCATTTGCGATGGTGTCACAGATGACACTGCATTTATTCAAACTGCTATTAACTATTGCGTCTCAAACCAAAAAGATTTATTTATTCCAGGAATGTCGTTAATCACGGCTTCATTGAATATTGACCGCCTTGTTGACAGTTCCGCCGCAGATAACTATTTCACAATTTTCTCAATGTCTGGAGGAGGAATTGTAGTTAATAGCGCAATTGCTATGTTCTCTACTACACTTGTCAATCCAAGCGACCCAAATCTTCCTGTTTCTCAAATGATCCGTTTTAGTGGGTTGATATTTGAGTCAACAAATAGTGCAATTTCCGCATATGTTCTTGATCAGAATAAATTTCTTAGAGTTTTATTCGAATCTTGTAATTTCCGTAAAATTAAATGTTTGAACGCTCCAGCAGGAAAGTTGACTCAAACAATTACTTTTCAAAACTGTCAAGCAAGAAGATGGAGCGGAACATTTTTTAAATCAGATGAAGCAACATTTGATTTAAAAGTTTTGGGTGGCCTTTGGGAGGCTGGCGGAGATGGTTTTGATATTGACTTTCCTGTCGGCACTGCATTCATTGGGGCAAACATCGAGGGGATGGCTGTATTTGCTATTAAATACACCGGCGGATATGCGCTGACTGTTCAAGGTTGCTATTTTGAAGAAAATGGTAATAACAATGCGAATGGATGTTCTATTGATGGATCAGCTGGCACAGGTGGCGCTGGTAGTGAAGCTGTTTCAATAATCGGAAATTACTTTTCTGGCGACACAGATACTCCGTCAAAGCCTCAAATTAAGTGGGGAGATGACGTTACAGCAGTGTCAACTGGAAATCTTTGTTCTACCACATTACACCAATTCGGAACAAATTCACGGGTCAATATTGTTTCAGATTACGCTAGAACTGCTATTTCAACAAACGATGCCACAAGTTATAACGGCATTAAAAATGATTTGCAAATTGGGTCAGTTTTCAGGGCGGAAAGCAATTATACATACGGTGGAATCATAAGGGCTTCTTTTGTTGGCGGGAGCGGTGGATTTTTAAGGCTTCGCTCATTGCAAAATAAAGTTGAAAGCTCAACTGGTCTAGACATTGATGATAATGGAAATGTTAATATCACTGGCAACGGTTCTCTTGCTGGATATATTGATATAAGTGAAATATCAACTGCATCACTTCCCGCAGCAAATAAAGCTAGACTTTACACTAGGGATAATGGTTCAGGAAAAACGCAGCTTGTTGTCCAATTTCCAACTGGATCAGCTCAGGTTATATCTACAGAGCCTTAAATTTTAATATTAAGTCGGAGCAAGTAAATTGGACAATCAAATGATCTTCAACGCAGCAGTCAGCCTTGCTGGTTTCCTTGGGGGCTGGGTTCTGAACAACATTTACAAGGCCATCGAGCGTTTGGAGGAGGAGGCAAGAACCTCTCCAGCAAAATACGTCAGGCGCGATGACTATCGAGAAGACATGAACGAGGTGAAAAACCTTCTCGGCAAGATCAGCGATAAGTTAGACAAAAAAGAGGACAAAAGATAATGCTTACCCTACTCAGCACAATCGTTTCGTTTCTAGCGGGTGGATTGCCTAGGTTCTTGGAGTTTATGAAGGATCGCAGCGACAAGAAACAGGAGATTGAGCTGTTAGGGATGCAGATCCAGAGAGAGCTTGAACTCCGAAAGCTAGGCTTTGATGCTGAGGCCAAGTTAGAGGAGATCCGCTCCGCTCAGTTGGAAATGGATATTGCAAGCCGCGAAATCCAGGCAAGAATCGGCGCACAAAGCGACGAAATGAAGGCCATTTATCACCATGACGCAGCTATCGGAGAAGGCGCAAGTAGGTGGGTAATTGACCTTCGCGCATCTGTGCGGCCCGTTGTCACTTATGGGTTCTTTATCCTCTTGGTGCTGATTGACATCGGCATTTTCTTTTATGGTGTGGCTGCTGGCGCATCGTTCGTTGATGTTTCTGCGCAGCTTTGGGATGAGAACACCCAGGCGCTATTTGCCTCCGTAATAGCATTCCATTTTGGTGGGCGGGCCTTCGGCAAATGAAGACTTCAGAAGCCGGAGTCAACCTAATCAAACACTTTGAGGGTGTCAGGCTCAAGCCATATAGGTGCCCTGCTTTGCTCTGGACTGTTGGCGTTGGTCACGTTCTGTACCCGAGACAGCACCACTTAACCCTTGAGGAGCGTATGCATTTCCAGCTTGCTCCAGCTCACAACCGTACATTCACACAAGAGGAAGTCAATGATCTACTCAGAAATGATCTTCGTCGGTTTGAGCGAGGTGTTAAAAGACTATGCGGAAGAAGCACAACGCAATGTCAATTTGATGCTCTGGTTAGCTTCGCTTTCAACCTTGGGCTCGGTGCACTTCAGCGGTCAACGCTCAGAAGAAAGCACCTCAGAAAAGACTACGCTGGAGCAGCCAGCGAGTTTTTGAAGTTTGTCCGAGCAGGCGGAAGAATCCTGCCCGGGTTACAACGGCGTCGTATTGCTGAACGACTTTTATACGTAAAGCATCACGATACCGGTGATGCTGGCGATGATTAGAACAATCATCAACAGGCTTGCCGCCATTGATGCGATTCCTTCAATCTCGGTTGGTTCGTTCCATTCGAAATCTGGAACGCAATCACATTGACGACCTTGACCACAGTTACCGTTACATTTCATCATCGTCCTCTTTCAGTCGTTGAACAATCAGAGTT
>Ga0208783_10000782_pt1 | contig 19166 bp, 25 predicted proteins | sample DEB19_08_DNA_2_FD_184529 | JGI IMG/M metagenome (GOLD analysis project Ga0208783, IMG submission 184529) | Aqueous microbial communities from the Delaware River and Bay under freshwater to marine salinity gradient to study organic matter... | ecosystem: Environmental > Aquatic > Marine >...
CTGTAAAAATAGATACAGAAGAAGCTTGTCCTGAAGAGGAAAAGCTTGGTGAAGAGTTTGATACAGAAGATATCGCTACAGCAGAGCCGGAGCTTGCCGAAGCAGAAGCCCCTGTAACACCAAAAGAAACACTTGATGAAGCTAAAGGAGCAGATGCGCTTCCGGAAGCAGAAACAGATCCAGAAACAAAAGAAGATGAAGTCTGTACAGAAACACCAGAAACAGATCCAGAAGAGGAGACGCCAGATACACCAGCTACCTCTACTATAAAAACATTAGGTCCGGAAACAGAACCCTGAGCTGAAAGTTCCGCAGGGGACTGCCCCCAGTTATAGCTGCCATTCCAGCCCTGAGAACCCCAGCCAACAAGTGTGACGGTTATATCAGCCAATTCGGCCTCGGATCTGGATCAGCCCTAATCAGTCAGGCCTGTTATGTCTGTTCTGTAGGAGAAACTTCCAGCTCTACGCGATCACCAACATCAGTTGTGGTGATAAGAAGATCGTATGTGGTGAAGCTTGCGCTAAGGCTTTGCCAAGAGCTAGTGCCAACAACAAAGCCTGATGAGTTTTGAAGGATAGCCCTAATGTACCCGATCCCGCCCGTGGCTCTGGCCCTTGTTCTAACAGAATACGTTCTTCCAGAAGAAAGCTGCTGATCTATTCCAAATACGATTGGTCCGGGATAATCTTCTAGAGACGGGCTTTCAACATAGTCAGAATCAACCGGCTCGATTTCGTCTATGTTTTTGTACAGATCTACGTTGTCGGGGTTACCGGTCCATCCATCTATGCTGATATCAGAGTCAGGCCTCGAATAGGTAAATGTAACTTCAACAGTTACATCAGAAGCACTACCCGTAGCCGAGACAGATCCAGCGACTACGGTCTCGCCAATAGAAACTAATACGCTTCCTGCCGAGCCTGTAGAAGAAACCCCATCAACAAACGCGGCGGACTCAGATGATCCGGTTGAAGAAAGAGAGTCTGACTCCTCTGTGACAGATAGGGATCCAGAGACAGCAAGAGATCCAGAAGACGCTAGAGAATCACCCTCTTCTGTAATAGAAGAAGATCCAGAAATCGAAAGAGATCCCTGAGAGGAAACGCTATCGCTTTCCTCTGATACAGACAAAGATCCAGAAATTGAAACAGAGGCCTGAGAAGAAAGCGTATCAGACGCTTCTGTAACAGAAAGAGACCCAGATATATTAAGATTTGATTGAGACGAAAGGGTGTCTGATTCCTCTGTTACGTTTAAAGATCCCGTACCAGCAGACCCGCCAATAGCTGATAAAGTATCAGATTCTTCTGTAACAGAAAGAGAGCCTGATATAGAAACTGTTGCAGAAGAAGATAAAGTATCTGAATCCTCTGTGACGGAAAGAGATCCAGATATCGAAACCGCGCCATTTGAGCTTAGAGTGTCTGATGCCTCAGTAGCGCTGAGGCTTCCTGAGATCGCCAGAGCGCCTGTGCTGGCTAGGGCGTCATCCGCCTCTGTGACATTGAGCGTGCCGGTGATTGCACCGGCCGCTGACTGTAACTGTGCCCCGCCTTGGAGTAGCGGCCCCCACCACATCATTTATTAGGCAACCGACCGGATGGACCAGTTGATGGTTCGGGCTGCCGCACCAAAATTTTGCTTAACGGTAAAAGTCCAACCGTGCAAAAAAAGAATCGCAGGCGTGACGTACACAGGCTCCGTGGTCTGAGCATTAGAGAAGATGACCTCTTGCACCACGCGCTGCGTGCTGCTTGACTGAACCTTTTCGTAGATCCGCAGGCGGAATTCATCGCCAGAAACCAACGCGCTAAGGTCGAGAAAAAGCTGGTAGATCCCGTCCGTCGTCTGTGCAGAGATGGTCGTGCTCGCGCTAGGCAAGTCGTACTCAGTCGTGCCAATCGAGGCGCTGCCATTAAATGCTTCAGAAATTGCCATTAGTCAGCGCTCCAGTAAGTGATTACAAGATAACCATCTGCACCGTCGCCGCCTGCTGCTCCGCCAGACCCGCCACCACCACCTGCGCCATAAGCATCAGAGTCAGCATTTGTACCAGCTACCGCAGTTGTTCCGCCGCCGCCACCTCGCCCGGCTCCACGGGAAGTAACGTCTTTCTGAATCAATGGCGAAAGCCCGCCGTGACCGCCTGCTCCGCGAGAAACAGCAGACGTTCCGGTTCCTGAAGTGTTGCCATTTCCTAGATTTGTGGTGCCGCCGTCGCCGGTTGTGAAAAACGGAGTAAGAAAAACATGTATTCCGCCAGCACCACCATTTGAGGTGTATGTAGAGTTTGATGCTCCTCCTCCTGCTCCGCCAACAGACCATAAAAGTCCGGGGAGAACGTTGGCGACTGTGCTTGACAGCCCTTGCCCGCCAGCGTTTGCACCTGCGCCCGCTGATGCTGATCCGCCAGCGACCCCAGCGCCCCCCCCATAGTTAGCGCCTCCGGCGCCGCCGGTTGCAAAAGTAGTAGTGGATGCTAGTCCTCCAAGACCCGGGTTGCCTGCGCGTATAGAAAGTTTTGGCGGAACCATTGTCCCGGTAGTACACAAAATAGAAGTCACCCCGCCCGCTGTTCCATTAGATCCGGTTAAAACCTCACCGCCAACAGCACCGCCAGTACCTTTTGCGCCAATTGTGACCGTCAAAACAGAGCGCGGGACAACAACGCAAGGATACAAATTTATTGCGCCGCCACTTGTGCCGCCACCCCCGCCACCAACGCCAGATGCCGCTGTGGTCGAAGGCCCGCCGCCGCCTCCACCACCACCGCCACCAGACACCATAGAGACCTGAATCTGAGTTACGCCGTCTGGGACGGTCCAGTCAAAAGGGCTAGATGTGTCTGTAGTATCAAGGACTCCATCATACAAAACGCCTGAGGTCGTAAATTCGACGATGTGTTGGTGTACTACCGGCCCGCCAAGACTCATTGCGACACCTCCAAAATACGGTCTGCATCTTCTGCACTGATGAATCCCTGCTGCTGCAGGTATCGAACGTAGAGGATCGTATCGGGATCGTCTGCCGAGACATCACTTGCCATGTCGAGCAGCTCGCGCCCGTCGATGATTAGCGGATCCGTCGATGCGCGGATTGCGATGCGCTGCTCAGGCGTGAAGCGCCGCAGGAACTCCAGCCGGGTGACCGGCACGATCACGGGCACGTATGGTGCTTTGCTGAAGTTAGTCCCATCGTACAGATCACCGGGGCCAAACTGGCGCAGTGCGTCAGTGCGTTCAATGCAAATGTGGTCCGGGTAGACTTCCTGCGCTCTACCCACGCTGCTAGCGTGTATGCAGTTGTCTACCTTGCCGTCTTTGATCAAAAGAACGTCCATCACGCATTGCCAGCAGTCAGTGTAAACGTCGTAACAGTGAAAGACTGACCAGTTGCGAAACTGGTATTGTCAACGATCATGTCCGCCCCGCTAGTGCCGACAGTTCCTTGGATATGGCAGGTCGTGCCGTCCGAAGCGTAAACACGGAAGTGCCCAGCAGTGCCATCTGCATCGGCCCCGGCATCCGTCCATGTGCCATTCTTTGTTTTGGTGCCGCTGCTAGCTGCGTTCATCCAATCTGACGGCAGGGTGATTGATGCAAGCACGGTGCCTTGGTCGGCTGACGCGCAGCTCGCAGGAGGCGTGCCAGACCGAATCTTGAGAATAGGAGAAACGTTAATCGTGTTCTCCACTGCATCAAGCTTGGCGTTACGAACTGTAACAGAGTATTGAAGTGCCATTTAAACTCTCCAATCACGCGATCTGGATGATCGATGACCCAGTACCCGGAGCAGGGTATTGAATGGTGAAGGTTCCAGACGTAACGGTCTTGTCGCCACCAAACGAAAGGGTCGCAACAGTCTTATTGGCGTTTGTCGTGTTATAGATCATTGCGCCGTTTGCCGTGAACGAAGCCGAACTCCAAGTGGAATCTGCGAAGTCGATGTAGGCTGTGGTGTTTGGCGTGCCTGTAGCGATAGGAACCTGACTGATAGTCAGAGCCAGACCGCCAGCAGCATAAGCAGATCCAGCGGTGTTTGTGATTTCGTTGGTGGAGCTATACGCGGTTGTCGCCGCGCCATATGAAGCCGTGCTTGTGTAAAGAGCAATCTTAAAAGAGTCCTGAGTGTTCGCAGTCAGGGCTCGGTTCGTAGTATTAAAGTTGTGGCCGCCGCTCAGGATGTCAACCTTGAACGATGTAGCCATAGCAGTAGTGATAGCCATTAAAGTCTCCTGAGATAGTCGGCAAGTTTTTCATCGCCGCTTTTGGCGACAGCACCGATTACGGTTGTTTTTGCTGATTCTTGAGCCAAAGCGAAATAGTGAACAAGAACCTTCCTGATGTTTTCTCGATAAGCTTTTGCTTGATCGACAATCACAGGATGGCTATTCCCGCCAACATGAATGATCTTATCGACCGCCATGTCAGCAAGCTCTTCAGGGTTATACCCCCTGTAGTCAAGTGTAGTAACAATTGGGTTCCCGATGATCGGGGCCGCAGAAGAACTAAACATTCAGATCCTCCCAGATCAAGTTCTCGGCCTAGTCAAAAGGCCATATCTGTATTGGTCTATCGTGAGAACGGCCTCTCCAAATACCTTCAGCCTGTCTATTGATTCTTGGTAGCGAAGATTTGCTCGCTCGATCATAGATTGATCCGACCTCTGGAAAATGCACGCCTCAACAAGAGCGCCATAAAACAAAGCATCAGGCGCGTTGGTGCTAATCCAAGTTGTTCCAGAATCCGCGCCATCAGCAAGACTTGCAGGCCTGTAATAGTATGCAAGCTCTACAGTATATGCCGAGTTCGGCGTTGGTCCAACAATAAAGGAGTCCTTGTCGTATATCGCGTAATACTTTGGAACGCCTTGAGATGACTGATCGGGCCAGTAAGACTGAATGAATGAAGAATCTTTTTGATCTAGAAAAACCTTGGAACCAGAAACAGTGATCGAAAGAGCATATGGAGCCAGATAGTCATCCGGGGTGGACAAAAATCTAACGCCAGAAGATAGGTTCCCATCACAGTTCTTCCTGAATACAGGAAGAGGAACCATCTTAAAGATTCGCTCTTCAGCGTTACGAATGAAGTCAGGGAGAGTCGAGACGAACGTAGTCTCGTCTGTCTCCATCTCATTCTGAAGAGCGGTCTTTAGCTGCCCATATGTGTATGCCATTGTCGCTAAACGCCTAAAGAAATAGAAACAAACCCGACAGAGCCTAGCCCCTGAATCTGGTAGTTATAATCCCAAGGAGTCTGAGGGATCCCGGCATAGAAAACATAAGGCTCGACCCTATCAGGCCTTGGGTTCTGTAGAGCCTGCGGGTCGTTTATAGGAATCTTGCCAAGCTGGAGCTGAGGCTGGTCTTCGTCTAAACACTCATCACAAACAAGAAGGCCAGTGAGTCTTGCGTCCTCAATCTGTTCCTTCAGCTCTACAAGGCGATACGTGAAACCGCACCGGTCACATATGCCTAGAGCCTTTTTGCCTTGTGCAAAAGGACGGGTCATTACCAGCTACTGTAAGGCACAAAAGACGTAGTCGCCCTTTCTCGATCTTCTTCCGCCGCCATCCTGAACTGCTCTTCGTACTCACCTTTAAGGAAAGCAACTCGATCAGCACTAGATGGATTCTTGACCGCCAAGTGGTAAGCAAGCCCGGCGACCAAGCAGGGAATAAACCTAGAAGGAACGTCAATGGTGTTAGCGCCGCCAGCCCCGACGTCCTGAATCCTACGCATACGCCAATAAGCAAGCGTATAAGAAGAGTCTGGAACGGGCCAAAGGGTTACCTGCGGGGCGTCTCTCTTGCGATCCACATAGATCTGTAGAGGCCTTCCGGTGACCAGCTTGTTTGTTTGCTGGGCATAGGTCGAAACAGAAATTCTTGTGAGCGTGTAATCAGTCTGAGACGCGCCAGATCCGTCTCTCAACTGATGCTCAATGATATCAATCGTATCCGCTGGAAGCGTGTATGTGGCGGTGTTGGCAACAATAGCTACCGTGCCGCTTTCAACAGTCCAGAGGTTGATGCCTCTGTTCTGCCACTCCTGCGCCATGATATTCAACGAACGGCGGGCAGAAGCAAACTGATAGCCAGTACGAAGCTCTATGCCGATTCTTTCGTAGGCCTCTTCTGCAATCTCCCCGAAGTCGGGGTTGAATATCGCTGTTCCACTGGTTGCCATTCAGGCTCCAATCACTTCTTCTTTTTCTTTGTCATGCCAGCTTCGGACAGAGCAATGGCGATAGCCTGCTTCGGGTTCTTAACCTTATCGCCAGAACTCGACTTGAGCTTGCCACGCTTGTACTCGCCCATAACCTTTTCGATCTTCTTGCCGTCAGACTTCTTGTTGCCAACCATCTCTTTCCCCATCTGCGCTCTAGAGATTGCCAATTAAATCACCATTTAACCTTGTCGGCCCAATATGCTGCTGACATTTTACCTTTTGCTATGTTCTTTCCATGACGAGCTTTAAAGCTGGCTCGCTTGTTCTTCATTCGCTCAGACTCACCAGCCTTCGGTTTGCCTGCGGTCTCAGCGCCTTGCTCTCCAAATCGAATGATCTTTTCTTTTCCGCCAGAGCAAGCCTTAACCACATGAGACTTCTTGGGGTGAGAAGGAGTTGCCTTCGGCTTATTGCAAGCCATCTTCGCTTTATTTAAACGCTCAGGCATTCTTTTTCTTCCCGCTTGGAGTTACAGGCCAAGACTTTCTTGCGGGGCTGTTCTTCTTCTTGGACATTTCAGTCTTCTGAGATGAAGACATTTTTGAAGCGGTGGCCTTGGGCCTACAGGCTGGATAGGCTCTTTTGTCTTTTGGGCCAGATCGACCGCACTCTTTGCCGGTCTTGATATCAACCCATTCTTCAGAGAACCATTTACCCAATCCGCCCTTAGCCACCCTTCTTCACCCTATTGTCTGGGCCTGACCAAGATCCCCCTCGCTTCTTGTATTCCTTGGATGCCCAAGCATTTGAATAAGCGGAAGGATGAACGTCGTACTTCTTTTTGGCTTCAGCCTGAACCCTGCCCCAGAGAGCAGGGTTACTGGGCTTTGGCTTCTTTTGCTCTGCCATCTTTAAGCCGCAGCGCCACCAGCAAACAGGAACGTAACGCTAGTCACATCAGCAGAGCTGACGGTGAGGTGGATCGAGCTTTCAAAAAGAATCCCATTGTCAGGGATAATTAGATCACTCGCCCCAGCCGCCGCAGGAGTGGCAAGAGTTAGCCTTACCGCGCCAGCAGCCCCGCCGTCTCGAAGCGTGATGGTTGCCGCAGTACCGGTGTTGGTGAAGTAAAGACCAAACAATCGAGTCCGGCCATTAACAGCAGCTCCGGTCGCAGTCTTCTGGACTGTCTGAATGTTGCTGGCGCTCATGGCAGCCTCCGATTAAGCGGTTCGAGTAAAGGCGTATGCCGTTGCGCTTGAAAACATCAGGGTGAAACGAGCAAGCCCGGTTGCACCAGAAGCCACAGTCAGGTCGCCAAAAGATGTTGCAGAATCCACGCCTGCGCTAGACAAAACGCCATTGGTAGCAGCAGCAATCGTGACCACGTTTGCGCCAGCGGTATTGTCGATATACAGATCAAAAACTGTGCCCCGAACCGCTCTCAGTTGGGTGCCCAGAAGAGTTCCGGTAGGCAGCGTTATCGTGGTGGCAGCGGCAGAAGTAGAGGTAATCCAGCCGGTAGCAACTTCAGAGGCGGTTGCAGTGGCCGTAGCGTTAATGGCCGCCGTAGTGGCGTGCGTGACGCTTCCGGATCCGGCGAGGTTGCCAACAAACCCGTTGGTAGAAATCACCGGGCCGCTAAAGGTGGTATTAGCCATTCAATAGTCCTCACATGCGAGTTGCGCGTCTGTCTGCATGTCGTCTACGGGATGTCAGATCGCGCGGTTTTTAGCCCGTATTTATGTTTATACGCTTAATGGCACATAAAAGAAAGCCCCCATAAGGGGGCTTTCCTTTTGGCTTTCGCCTAGCTCTCTTACGAAGAGCCGGGGCTTCCGTAGATGCCCAGCGGGTCGCTGACGCCGAACGAGTACCGCTCGCGTGCCTTGTAGCGCACGTTGCCGGTATCGAAGTCGCCGTCCATCGACGTTTCCATTGCGGTACGAACAAAGTGCTTCATACCATTCGGGACGTCGGTGATCAGGAAGAAGGCGTTGGTGTCGGTCAGGAAGTGGTTGACCGAGTAGCCTTCCGGGATAGCGCCCATGTTGCGGATCGCGTTTACGTCGTTATCAGCCGTGCCGGTACGCAGCGTCGTCTCAAGGAGGCGCTCTGCAACAAACATCAACTGACTCGGGACGATCAGGCGACGCGGACGAGCAGCGATCAAAAGACCGCGTTCGTCGGTGTAACGGCTGATTGCTATGATCGCATCTTCCAGCGAGGTCTCGTTCAGGTCAGCGCCAACCGCAGGACGGTTAGCGTTGGTGCCGCCCGATACCTGCGGGTGCGAGGTCGAGAACAGAGTAACCCCGTCGCCAGAGTTGAACGTGGTGAAACCGTTGTTCAACGGAGCGACAGCTTTTACCTGCTTCGTGTGAGCCATAGCGCGGGCCAGCGCCTTGGTGTAACGAGCCGAGAGCTGGTCGTACAGGTTGTCTTCCATCGCCTCTTCGGTGATGGAGAAACCCATAGCAATCGTCTCGTGGTTATACCGGGCGGTGAACGATTCCTGCGCCTGATCATAGCTGATAGAAGCGCCTTCGGCCTTAACCGGGGCTGCGCCAAAACCAGACAGCTTCACCTCTTCCTCGAACGAACGCTCAGAGGCATTCGTTTCGTAGATCATGGTGTGCTCATCTTCGTACTTGGCATACTCAAGCCCGAACAGCGCGTTAAGTCCGGGCAGCAACTCCTTGAGAGTTTGAGCGCGTGAAATTGCCATCTGTAATTACTCCTTATACGCCCGTAGTGGTGCTGTATTGATGGCCTGCATTGAACTTGCAGATGACATCCGTAAACGCATCGCCAACAACGCTGTCTGGGCCAGAAACAAAATCAATAATCCGCAAAGGCAGCGTAGCGGTGGTTGCGCTCGAAGAGCTAATAGCATTTTTGCTCTGACCAATCGAGTCCGAACCTGCGGTTTGAACAACCGCAGAGTTGTTGCCAAGAGCGGTCTGAGCAAGAGACCCATTCGACTGCATTTGAAACAGAACGTCAGGGTCGTCAATAACATAACCGACCGCATCAGCCGCCACCGTACCGGTGGGCCAGCGCTGATTAAACGTCAACTGGCCGCTGGTCGGGTCCGTGTAAGCACAGCCCATGAAAATACCAACAGGCGTCATCGTCGCGGTGCCGGCGTCTTTTTCAATGGTGCCAGTCGAGACCAGCTTAACAAAGTCGCCGGTGTAGATAGTTGTTGCGTAACCACTAGCAATCTTGATGTGACGAACTTTACCGGTAAAAGATCCGTTCGCACTCAGAGTGCCAATCGGGCGTGCGCCATAAGGGGCAGCAGTAGCCGACATAGTTTTTTCCTCTGTATATGTTTAGTTGGGAATTAACCCCGTCCGAAACCAGTAGTGCGCGTTGTTCGCTCCGGATTAAGCAGGGGCATACGCGAGTCGCCCTCACGGAAGAAGCTACGATCAACACCCTCGATCTGACGATTCGAGATCTGTTGATAATATTCCGACCGCTGCTCCATCTTTTCTTTCGGAGCCTTGCAAAGAAGCAGGCCGCCGACTTCAACATTGCCTTTAAACTGCGAATTGATGTCAGACATCACCTGAAGCTCAGGGACATCTTCTGCCCGTACCGGCTCCCACCCTTCGCGGAATTGTCGGGATACGTTGGTATTGTCGGAACGGCCAAGCACAGATGTCCGGATCCAACGGAACACCCAGCCGTCTTTTGGCTCAGGGACTGGAAGCGAAGACTGAGGCATCCAGCTATCGCTCTGCCGAGAATCAGTTTCTCGGGTTACTCGAACGCCACGATCATCAGCCATTTCCACTCTCCTTGAGAAGTTGGCGAGCGTATTGCTCTGCCGTAAGTCCAAGCCGCTTTGCGAGGGATACCTGCGTTGCGGTCAATTGGATTTTTTGCGGTCTAGCGCCATTGCTCCTAGTAACAGGAGCGACTACAGAAGAAGCTCGGCCCCGACCGGTCTCTCTAGCATCTTCCTGAAAGTAATCCGGAAACCTCAGACGCATCGCCTCGTCGATCTTTTTGAAGTACTCATCAGAGTTAACTTGCACGCCATCTTGCGTGATCAACCTGTGATGTACCCCATAAGCCATCGAGGTCATGTCAGGATGCTTCGGATCTTGGAACCAAGGATTCCGACCAGCCCAGTCGAGCGCCTTCTGATCGGGGCGTCTAACTTCGGGCGCGGGCTGAGGCGCAACAACCGGCTGGACCGGTCTGTTTTGGAGACTCTTCTCCATGCCATCAGCTTCTCGGAACTCGGTCTGCGCGGACAAAAGTTTTTCTTGTGCCGAGACAAGGCGCTCCGTGTCTCCTTGCTCATACGCCTCACGCCATTCTGCGCGAGCTTTCTCTAAAGCAAGGGCGGTTCGCTCTTTAATCTGGCTAACTAGAACGCTCTCTCCGCGTTTAATCAGGCTCTCGTATTCCTGATTTTTCTGCGCAAGTTGTTGCGCAATACGAACCGCTTCTTCGCGCATGCGCTCTGCGGATTCCCGCTGGCGGCGCTCTTCGTTGCGGTCGTATGTGAGTTTGTCGATTCGCTTCCTGACCTTGGCTCCATACTGAGCAAGCTCGGCTTCGTCTTCGTCACTAGAAGTCTCTTCCGCGCGAGGCGGCTTGCGATCTTCTTCTGGACGATCATCAACAATCTCTACTTCAAATTCTTCGGACTCAACCTCCGGCTGAGATCCGATTTGGGTTTTAACCCCGAAGAACCGGTCTTCCATGTCGCTCATGCTTTAACCACTCCCCGAGGATCTTCAACAACAGCTTCAACACTGTCGTCATTGATCAACCGAAACTCCTTGCCATGAATCTTGAAACGAGTCCCCGAGTAGGACCGCATCATGATCCAGTCGCCAAGCTTGCAGTAAGGGCCAGAAGGAAACCTTTCAGCGGACTTGTAAGCATCCGGCCCCATCTTCAAGACGAAACCAACGATGCTTCCAATCTCTTCTTCATGAAGAGTTTTTGCCGCCTTTATGATTCCACCACCAGTCTTTTCTTCAGGCTCAGGAAGAGCAATAAGAAGTTTGTACCCAGTAGGTTCGGGAAGTTGACTTGCGACCTTTTGTTGTTCCATGTGAAACCTTTGCACCCGGTAACGCCGGGAGTCGTTGCGTCGAAATGACGTTTAACTAGCACTGTTTAATCTTGTTCCAGAGCTTCCATCATGTCAAGAAGTTCTCTTTCAGCCATAGCCAAACCCTGAATTACTCCACAACATTTAGAGTAATCAGCGAAATCAGTACAGCCTCCAGTGGAAATATGATCACTCATGTTGTTCATGAGATCTCTTATGCGCTTGTGAATACTGTCTGAAAATGGATTAGGCATTTCTCATCTGGTCCTTTGCAATATCAACGCCAAGCCTTGCGCCAGCAATCTGTGCTTCTGTTGATATCTTTGTTTTTTCCAGACCTTCTTTAGCGTTGTTCTCTGCAATCCTGACGCCAAGCTTTGCCCCTTCGATTTGGGCGTTGGTCGCAATCCGTGTTTTCTCGATGTTTTCAACAGACGCAATTCGATCTTCTTCGATCTTCTGACGCATGCGCGCCTGTTCCATCTGCGACTGGATCTTGGCGAGTTCTGCTTCCGCTTTGGCGCGAACCTGCTCTTGCTGAATCTGGAGCTTTTGCATCTCCATTTGGATGACGGGGTCTTGAGCCATCTGCTGGTTCTGTTGCGCCTGCTCCTCGGCTTGGTTTTTGCCAAGAAGCTGTTGTGCAGCAGGAGCGACAAGGCGAGAGATGCGAAGCTCAATATCTTCCGGAAGAGGTTCGTCTTGACCCGGAAGCTGGACGCCAAGCTGTTCCTCGATCTGTCGGCGATACTCAAACGCCACGTGCTCTGCAACGTGAGCCTCGAATGCCGCCATGATGGCTTGGGCCATGCCGCTCTTCTCAAGCATCCCTCGGATCTTGGGATCTTCAGCAAATGCCATGTGAGCAGCGATGTGAGCCTGATGATCCTGATAGATGAACGCCTTAACAGGCTTGATCGTAATCAGGTCCATGTTCTCGGAGACAGGGTCTCTCGGGCTCATCTCTTCCTTCAGAGGAACGATCTTGTCTGCATCCTTGATGCCAAGGACTTCAAGCATCTGCCTGTGAAGAGCAGGCATGTCGTACATGTTCGGGTTCGTACCAGCCAACTGAAGAGCAGCCTGATACTTCATGATCCGTTGAGCCATCGTCCCGGCGTTTGGATCAGAGACGGGGATGATGTCTACACGGTCATCAAAGTCGGAAGAAGTAAGCTCCTTCCCTTTGATTTCATAGGGGTATTCGCCCGGCCCGAAGTCGCGAATCACATTAGAAATGAGTTTAAACTCATGCCGCATCGACGCATGAAGCCTTGCCTGAACGGCAGACATCACCTTCATCGACTGCTCAAGAAGAGCTAGCGTGGTGCCAACAGGAGCTTCATTGTTCATGTCAGCCACCTTCACATCGGTCTGCGATGCGAAGCGACGGCCCTCATTAACGATGTCGCCCAGAAGTTGATACAGGACGCCAGACGGTTCCTTGTACGGAAGGAACGTGATGTTGTCTCTAAGCGCGCCAGAGGGGATATCTACGTCCCTGAACTCTCCGGGCATGATGGGAGTGTTGTCTCCCTTAATCCGAAGGCCGCGAGTCTTTAGGCCGCCGGGAAGGTTAGACAGAGTTCCCGCATCAACAAGCTGACGAAGAATGCTAGTCGCAGACTTCGCGAGACCGCCCACGAGGTGTACGAGTCCGAAGCCGTAGAAGCCGAGTCCGGGCAGATACGGATAGTGGACAAAGTGCTGGCGACGCTCTCGGTTCTCGTCGTCTTCATACCAGTTCCTTCGGATAGAAAGGACCGTTCTGGACGACAGATCAATCGAGATCACGTAGGGGAGGGCGATACCGTCCTTGTCCTCAAACCCCGGAAGATCGTAATCAACCATCATCTCAAGGATGGTTCGACGATCATCGATGTCGTAACCGCCACTGGATCCGGTGAGCTTGTTGTACTTGTCCTGAATGTTGCTCTCGAACGGCGATGCCGGAGGCAGATCGACATCCGAGTAGAAGCCAGACACCTGAAGCTTTCTGACTTCGTTGGGCGTCTTCTTCATGACATGAGTAGCGCGCTCGCAGGTGTTTAAATCTGTAGCGCCATACGAAACAACGAAGTCTTCCGCCGGAACGAAGATCGAGCAGGGCCGCCCAAGATTCTGGTCGAAGTAGACCTTCCTGAACGCAGAGCCTGCCAAAGGTAAGGAGAAGAGCATCTTCTCGGTCTCAGACCGGTACTCGCTCATCTTTTCGGTCAGAAGGTAGTTCAGGTAAGACTGAACACGAATCGATTGCTCTACCTTCTCCTTTGTCTCTTTCCCGACAATGTGGGTCTTTACAGGACCGGAAGCAGGGAAGATCTCTTGGATTGATTGAGCTTGGAAGCGAATCACCGCCTCTGAAAGCATCGGGTGGAATACGCCACAAGCGCCCGCCCAAGGAGTAGTTCTGTCCTCGATCTTCAACCCAAGAAGATCCAGACCTTTGACGTAGGTCTCTTCCCAGTCTGAGCGGCTTTCCTTGTCTGCGTTGTAAAGACCTACAAGTTCACTCGCGATCTTGGTGAGATCGTCGTCGCCGATCAGGTTGGCAAGGTTGGCGTCGTGTTCTTCAGGGGCCGCCGTCTGGTTTGAAAAATCAAAGATGATGCCGCCGTCTTCGGTCTCGATAGAAACCGCGTCCGGGTTGATGATCTCGATTTCGAGAGGAGACTCATCGTCAATCTCTCCATCGATAGGCATGAGACCCCTGTCGATTGCCATAATTATCCCTTGTAGTTAGCGCCCTTGATTGCCGCGCCCTTACCACGACAAGTCATGCCGCCGTGCTTCATTTTCTTGGGCAAATACTTTTTGCTGCTGTTCTCAGCTTCTTCTTGCAATGCGCGCATCGTCGGCTTGTGATAAGGATCGTATTTTTTCATGGGATTAGTTCTTCCAACCTTCTCTGCAACTTGTAGAAAAAGCTTGGCTTTGCTTCCAAGTAAACTCATTTGAAGTCTCCTTTTGACCGTTTGGTCAGTAATACTCTGCTTTGCGTTGATAAAACGGCTCATCTTCCTCGTCCGTATGAAGAGGGATGAAGCCGCCCATCCTGAAACGAATCAATGCCTGAGTGCCAGAGTCAACCAAGTCATCATGTTCTCCGGCGGGAAAAGAAGCAAATTCCTCAACAACCTCTTCCGCCCACCTCGTCTCTGGCCGCCATACTCTTCCAGAGCTAAACAGGTCTGAAATTGAGTTTACACGAGCAATCTTGTCGTTGCCTCGTGTTGGGGTGTACTCGGACACGGGGATACCAATAGCCCTCATCTCAAAGATCAGGGGCATACCAGCAGCCTTTGCTTCAATGATACAAGCATCAGGCTTCCAGTAATCGTATAGCTCCTTCGCCCTTTTCTTTAGGACCGGGAATTCCATCCGCTCCTTCAAGGCATCAAGAAGGATGATGTTCGGGTGAAGGGTTCCAGTTTGGTCGGGGTGGTAGAAAACGCCCCAAGTGGTGCATGCCGAATAGTCGGCACGCTCATGCTTCATGAACGCCGTATCCCAAGACTGAATCAGGAACTGGCAATTGGGAGGCGATCTCTCTTCCCAGATGCTCCACCACTCCCTTTTTACTAGGGCTCCCTCTTCAGAGGTAGGGGATTGCTGGTACTGAGCCTGCCACTTCGGTGCGGGCAGCTCCTCTCGTAGGGCTTCAAGCTCTTTGAGAGGCCAGAACTCGGGCCAAAGAGGATTCCCTGACGGCATGATTGCAGGGAACTCAACAACCTCCCACTCATCAGTGTTATTCCTCTGCGCGGCAGCCTTGATGATCTGACCGGTGAGGTCTCTTTTCGACCATCTCGTCATAACAATGACTATAGACCCGCCGGGCTGAAGCCTTTGACGCGGGCCGGAGGTGTACCACTCATAAGCGTGGTCAAAAACAGAAGGATCAGCGCTCTGACCCTCCTGTTCTGAGTGAGGATCGTCAATGATCAGAAGATCCGCACCCTTACCGGTGACAGCACCGCCAATACCGATAGCGAAATACTCGCCATTCCTGTTGGTAGACCATCTTCCAGCAGCTTTTGAGTCAGATCTCAGCGTAACTCCGGGGAAAATCTTCTTGTAGTCGTCCTGATCCACCAAGTTCCGCACTTTCCGGCCAAAACCAACGGCCAACTCAGCGGTATGGGAGGACTGAATGATCTTCTTTCCGGGGAATCGACCCAAAAACCAAGCAGGGAACAGATAAGAAGCGAATTCGCTCTTCGTATGGCGGGGAGCCATGTTGATGATCAGCCTTTTGATCTCCCCAGAGGCTACTTTCTCGAACTTCTCGGCCATGATCTTGTGATGACGGCCCGGAATGAAGTCAGGCCACATGGCATGAACGAAATCCATGAAGGATTCTCGGCACTGCTCCTTAAAAAGAGCGTCCTTGTACTCATCCAAGAGAGAAAGAATCTCTGATTGGCGGTCCAAGGGAAGGCTTGAGACCTTCTCCAGCAGCTCAGGCGTGATCTTCACGGGGAGATCCTGCTGTTTTCAAAAGACAATACTCCCCCAGCCACCATATTCACTAAAGTTTAGACCGTTCCTTCCTATTATATACATCTTTTTCTATATTTACAGTCTATATATAGTGTTTTTTTACATCTAGAATACACTTGAGATCTAGAAATCCCCTACCCCTTCCAACTTTGAGGTTGGATTCATCTAGATCTTGAGATCTTAACCCCCCACTACCCTCACTTTAAGTCTTTGAATTCTAAATAATTATCCTATTTTACCATATTCTTAGTTAAAAGTCAATATTTATATAGGTCTAATTTATATCTTATGTATATTCTATATAAATATAATGTATATTATATACATATTATATATATCAAATATGTTTTTATAAACATAATTTTTATAAAAAATATTTTTTATTATATATTTAGTAGTGAAATAAAAAAATAATATAATTTTTAATATTATAATATGCACTGTTGCAGGTTTGATGTGGTGGTTTGAGTAAAGTGGGTAATCGTTTGTGCGGGGTAGCATGTAACCCAGACCGGTAACATGCCAGCACAAAGGGGGGTGTACCCCTCACAAGAGGCCGAACGGGGCTGAACCGACCCCTGCACCCCTCATTGCCACCCCATATCTAGTGGGTCGGCGGGCATTCACCACAATATGTAGTGGCGTTTAACCGTCAGTGCATCTGCACTTCATCGTCGAGCGAGGTCACCACCGACGGCCACTCCGTCGGTGCGGTCACCTGTATCAATCATTCCAGCCAGCCGGGACTGCAATTCGGCTGCTACCAGTGCAGCAGGGCGCTCGCGGTGGTCCTCGACAACCTCGCGGTAGAGGCCCGCAGCGCGCCCCAGAAGCTCGGCAGATTTGAGCTGGGCCGAGGTAGGCTCCCGGTCGCCAGTCACCCATGAGCGCAGCAGGGCTAGCACTGTGTCGCGGTCGGAGATCGTCGACGCCCGACTATCTCGCGCCATTTCCTCCCCCCTGATCTGCAACGCACGGGTCACATGGGGTAAAGCCGCAGTCCTTGCAGCCTCCGTCCTGATATGTCCCGGCGTCATCGTCTTAGGGCTATACGCATCGCGATAGCTCTGGGCAAGCGATTGACCTTTCAGAACATTTTCGACGAAAGCCCTTTGCCTTGGGGTCAGCCCCAGTTCATCACGCATCCCTGCCATAGCCGAATTCCTCAGCGTTTAACCGTTACCCGTTCATTATTGCCTGCGGGCCAAGTTGTTTCAAATTGTTTCAGGGCTGAAACACTCTGTTACAAAAAACATGTAGCAGTGTTCGTTTAACCATGGTTTACTTGACTCCGTTGCAGCGATGCAGCGGCCGACGAGGGGCGTAAAACCTGCCGGGCGTCAACCCGAAAGACTGAGCACTGACAGCCAACTGGGCACCGAGCGGAGAATGCGCTCGCTGTACCGGGACCGATCCAGAACGGGAACCGCTGAAGAACGGCGGGGCGACGCGGGGAGGTTGGCTGAAGCCCATATTGAGAGCGGCTGCGTGCGGCCGTTCGATTGTGTGGGTTTGTCGAACCGGGCATCTGCCCGGATTAATTGGAACCAATCGGAGGTGCGACATGTATACAGAACGCGAAACGTGGCTGGCGGCGGCTTCCGTCCTGATTGCTCAGGACGTATTCGCTCCGGTCAATATTCCAGAACTGACCGCCCGATACCGGGTTTCCTGTGGATTCCCAATCGGCTATCGCGGTAGCCGGTCGGGCAAGGTAGTGCTGGGTCAGGCTTTTGACCCTGCGGTATCCGCAGACGGCACGCATGAAATCTTCGTCAACCCGCTTCTGGATGCGCCGGGCGACGTGCTTGGTGTGTTGGTGCATGAACTTCTGCATGTGCATGCAGGGATTCAGTGCGGGCATCGCGGCGAGTTCGCCAGATCGGCCCGTGCCGTTGGCCTCGAAGGCGCACTGACGGCGACTGTGCCGGGCGCTGCGCTTCGGGAAACGCTTCAGGGTATCGCCGACATTCTCGGCCCGTACCCGCATGCGAAGGTCGACCCTTCGCTTCGTAAAAAGCAGACAACCCGTCTGCTGAAGCTGTGGTGCGGGCACTGCGACTGGGTCGCACGTGTTTCAGCACTACAGGCTAACCGCCTGTCACCGGGCAGCCACTGCCCTTGCTGTGGGCTTGTAGCGTCTTTAATTGTCGAGGGGAATGATCATGACTGAACTAACACAGGCGGATCGAGCACGGCTCCGCCGTCTGGCAATCTCGCGCGGTCTATCGCCCGCGCTTTCAGATTCAGAACTTCTGGCGCTCGAATCAGAAGCGCCGCTGGTCAACGTGCGCGAACAGGTCGAGCAGGCCGTTCGCGAGGCTCTCGAAAGGGCGGCCTCGCAGGCCGCTGCGATGGCTGAGCAGGAAGCGCGCCGAGCGGTGGCAGACGCTGCCGTTCAGGTCGGGTCTGCGCTCGACCAGCACGCGGACACGCTCCGCGATCTGGTCATCGGTCGGCAGGCTGACGCGGAGATGGCAATCGCCTCTGCCCGTTCAGCGGCAGAGTCCGCAGCCGCGACCCTGTCCGCCCGCTTGGCCGATATTGACTCGGCGATCAACGCACGGGTCAGCTCGGCATTCGACGCGTTTAAAGCGCATGTCGACTCTGTCCCCGGTGGTGCGGAGCGGGTTGCTGATATCTCGGGCCTGCGCCCGGTGGACCTGCTACCCGCCTTCGAGGTGTTTGGCGTCAAAGTCCCGGACGCCAACGGGGCGGACACGATGGTTCAGATCTGGAACCATCCGGACTCGCCGTCGATTGACGACGGCTACATATGGAATCATGACGCGCTCCGCTGGGCGCTGATTGCTGCGGGGGAGGCGAACAGCTCGACCCCTGCCATCCCCGCCAACATCTGGCTTGCTGGCGACCGCGGCACGGGCAAAACGCAGTTCGCGCAGCAATTCGCCGCCCGGACTGGCCGTGCTCTGGTGCGGATCAACTTTGACCGGCACCTCGAGCGCCTCGACTTCATCGGCTCGAAGGGTTTGGTGAACGGGGAAACAGTCTGGCAGGACGGCACCTTCCTGCGGGCGTTTAAGCGCCCCGGCACGGTGATTCTGTTGGACGAATTCGGGTTCGCCAACCCGGCCAACGTGGCGAACTTGCAGGCGTTGCTTGAGCCCTGTGCTCAGGTGACGTTCGACGGGATCAGCCACCGCCGCGCTCCGGGTGTCATCGTCTTCGCTGCCGACAATTCGACCGGATGCGGCGATGACGCGGGCCGGTTTCGCGGTGTTCAGGAACAGAACGTGGCGCTGCTCGACAGGTTCGCGGCGACCGTCGAGTTCGAGTTCCTGCCAGCCGACGTCGAGGCCGCCCTGCTCGAGAATCGCACCGGGTGCGGTGCCATGCTCGCGCGTCAGATCGTTGGTCTTGTTAATGAGTGCCGACGCAAAACGG
>Ga0208783_10000783_pt1 | contig 19143 bp, 48 predicted proteins | sample DEB19_08_DNA_2_FD_184529 | JGI IMG/M metagenome (GOLD analysis project Ga0208783, IMG submission 184529) | Aqueous microbial communities from the Delaware River and Bay under freshwater to marine salinity gradient to study organic matter... | ecosystem: Environmental > Aquatic > Marine >...
ATAACATTCGTTAAAATAATTCTTGACTTTTTTTAATTTTCTGAGACAATGCTCGCACGATGAAAAACTACAAGGTCAATGTCACGGTCAAGCTGACCATCGCCGCCGACAACGATGATGCCCTGACGTATCTCCTCCGAGAGATGGACTATGGGTTCAAGCACTGCGACTCGCAGAGCGAGATCGTGGACTCCGAGATCACTGATGCGGAAGTGGTCGCAGAGTACTGATTTTCACACGGTGGGGCGCGCACACCAACTCACGCGCATTTTTTTCTCGACTTCTTTTAATTTTTCACTACATTACCACGCATGAACAACACCCTTACCTTCCACTCCGATTCTGGTCACGGCTGGCTTGAAGTGTCCGCCGCCGATCTGGCTGATCTTCACGCGACTCCCAAGGACTTCTCTGGTTACAGCTATCGCAAGGGTAGCCGTTATTTCCTTGAGGAAGACTGCGATGCTCCCAAGTTCATTGGTCTGTTCAAGGCGAAGTATGGTGAGAAGCCCGTGATTGAAGAGCAGTATCACGACGGTGACTTTGTTGAGGACAACAATCTGAACAGCATCCGTTTCTAAAATGAAAATCTACAATCATATGATGGACGTTGCTTTCACGGTTGAAGGACCGTATGAGAGTTATGACGAGATTCCATATGAAGTTTTGGTTGCTGCTCTAGAGAAGCGTCTGGCTTATCTCAAGAGCCGTGGGCCAGAAGAGTTGGACGCTTTTGGACATTGCGACACTTACGAAGTTGAATAAACCTCTTGACTTTCTATAAAAACCTGCTAGAGTACCACCACGATGAAAACATACCGCATTCACACGCCTTGGGACAGTATCATCATTGAAGCCAAAAATCCCAAGCAGGCTCGCATTGACGCCGTAAAGCAACTGCTCTACGAGATTGAAACTGATTGTGGAGCTTCTCTTGACATCGAGGAAGTTGAAGAAGAGACGAATGGATTCGATGGTGTCGGTGCTGTTGACCAAACTGGCATTTAATCCTTGACTTTTTAAAAAAAGTCTCCATACTCTGGGTTAATGAATATCCCATTCCACCCAGAGGATGCCGAGGATTTTCGCGGTAATCCAAACGCCGAAGCCCACCTTGAGATGACGTTGATTTTTGGTTCCGAACAGCCACATCGTGCTTGGATTCTCACCGATTTTGATGTGTGGGCCAAGAACCCGTTTTATGTCGGTCCCGATGTTCCTCATCCAGAATCGGATGAAGAATGGGCTTGACTTTTTATAAAACCCTGCTAGAGTATCTCCACGATGAAAAACGAACTCGCAAAGAAGCTCGTCGCTGCTGCCGACAAGTATCGTGCAGTTGAGCGCAATTATGAGGGTGCTGAAAAGATGGTGCAATCAGATTACGAAGACCTCATCAGCATTGCTGGTATGATTGAAAACAACGAAAGTAAGAAATCCATTGCCAATGCTATGTGGAAGCTGGATACTCTTGTGCGCGATGTGATTCCTGACAAAGTTTATAACACCTACAACAGCTAAATCTTATGGCCAACTATTACGAAAAGGCTCGCACCAATTATTTCAACGTCAAGGACGCGGAAAAGTTCCAAGAGTTTATTAACAAGTTCAATGGGATCGAACTTGTTGTTGAAGAAACCAAGGGTGGTTATGCTCTGCTCTTTGACGAGGACACTGGTATTCCTGTCTGTTATTATGACGATGATGGCAGCGATGTTGAAGTTGACTTTGTTGATGAAGTCGCGCAACACCTCACCGATGACAGCATTGCTGTTTTCGAGGCTGTGGGCAGCGAGAAGTATCGGTACTTGAGCGGTTATGCCATCGCAGTCAACAGCAAAGGCAAGCGTGTTGACATCAACATCAGCGAGATTTATCAGCGTGCCAAGGCAGAGTTTGGTGTTGAAAAAATCAGCGAAGCAAGCTATTGAGTGCTTGACTTTATTAAAAAAAGTCTCATAGTTATCCTCACGATGACAACTGTGAACATTATCTCCACCGAGGACGATGTGCGTGATCTCGCCATTGCCATCGTTGACGAACTGGTCGAGCAGGGTATGATCCAAGATAATCTTGACACCGATGATCCAACCGAATTTGCTTTCCAAGATGTAATCTCGGAAGCTATCATCAAGAAACTGAACCTCAACATCAATAATTAATACAATGGGCTACACTACTGATTTCAACGGCGAGTTCAATCTGGACAAGCCACTTACCGAAGCGCACAAGAATTATTTGGAGAAGTTCAATGAGACGCGCCGTATGAAGCGCAAGCAGTCCTTGACTAGCAAGCGTAAAGACCCCGTTCGCATTGCTGCTGGTCTACCTGTTGGCAAGGAGGGTGCATACTTTGTTGGTGAGGGTGGAGACTTTGGTCAGGGTGATGGTGTTGGTGTCAACCACGGCATTACTGACCTTGTGGACTACAATTATCCTCCCGACGGTCAGCCGAGTCTGTGGTGTCAATGGGTGCCCAGCAATGACGGCACAAGCATCGTTTGGGACGGCGGCGAGAAGTTCTATCATTATGTTGAGTGGATTGAGTATCTCATCAAACACTTTCTCAAGCCGTGGGGCTACACTCTTAACGGCGAGGTGGAGTGGTATGGTGAGGACGCAAATGATCGTGGATTGATTGTTGTTGACAACAACGTTGTTAAGACCAAGATTGCTCGCATCGTTTACGAAGACGCCGAATAAAAATCTATGAGCAAACGCGAATACTTCACAGACAGAACTGGCAAGTGGGTCGGTTCTGTCACCACGGAGAGCAGTGGTCGCAAGACCATTTTGGACAACAAAGGTGCACTGCTTGGAAGAGTGCACGATGGCAAGACCCTTGACAACAAGGGTGCATTCTTTGGACGCGGAGATCAATCACAGCGACTTTTCAAGTAAAATACATAATGTCTGACACTGTAAAAATACTCATCATTGATAGCGCTCAAACGCCGATTCATACAGAAAAGTATGAGTTTCCAGATACTGATGGAGCAAAGATCAAGGACACTATTCTTTCTTCACTGAATCGACTTGGTAAGGCAACACATGCACTTATCAAGTACAAGAATGATTATTTTGTTGCAGATCATACTGCACAAGGTAAAGTAGAGTCTGACACATATTATCGACATAAGGTCAAGTATCATCCGTATATGAAGGAACTTGTTTAGTATGTACAATATCTACGGCGAAAGATATCATAAGTATGAGCCCATCATTGATCCCAAGTCAAAAGAGGTGATTGATGATGGTCTTCCCAAGAAAGTTAAATTGGGAAGTTGGGATAATAAGAAGACGGCAGATGTTATGGCAGACAATATCAAGGCTAATACAGGCAAGAGGCAATGGAGGATTTGGGTAGAAAGTTAAAAAAAGTGAAAAAAGTATATCTTTTTTGTTGACTTAGCAATATATATCGGTATAGTAGATAGTGTTCTTTTAAATAATATAAGTGTAGAAAGCATCCCTTTGATGAACCTACGGTGCGCTCTTCGCGCCGCCAGAATAATACAAGCAGATAGATACAGATAAGATCAGCGGGTAGTAAGATGGTGGGGTATAAAAGCAGCTAATGGATCGGGTGGAAACGACAATAAAACGCTTGTGAAAATCGTAGGCTGTGGATGAATGGAAAATCAGTGATAGTGAAAAAAGATGTTGACAAACAGAATAAAATCTGTAGTATGGTCAACAGTTAATTTTATGGCAGGGTAGAGTATGTGGTAACTCGGCACGCTCATAATGTGCAACAACGGATTCAAACGCCGTCCCTGCTCCCAATTTCTTGTTAGCATCAGTGGGTCTAACCTGCATATGCGAAGCAAAAAAACAAAATGGACGACCTCACAAGGGTCGTCTTTTTTCTTGATTTTTTATAAAAGTGTGGTAGGATGGTTGCGAAATGATCCTTAATCCATCCAACCCCACCGCAAGGCAACTGTCTGTTGGAACCTGTCCTGTATGTGGTGCTATTCCAGATTGGTTCAACAATGTTCCGCTGATGGCATATTGTTACGGAACAGAAGACAAGCCCCACAACGAAGCTCGCCGCATTGTGCCGTCTCCATATCAGCCGTATGCTGACTCATCTGAGTTCAAGCGCACTCGTTGGGTTGTTTCCAAGAAGCCGACGTTTTGATTTGACTTTCTTAAAAAAAGTCACCAACATATTCCTACGATGAACGACCACAGCATCAGCGTCAATGAGTATGGCTTGCCCATCATCATCCGCAACAATGTGCGAATTGATTGGGTCAATCTTGGTGAAGGACACGATGGGGATTATGACCCAACGGACAAATACGATGAGAACCTACTACGATTTGATGTGTATCGCTTCGATGGCAAGGAGTGGCAATCCATTGACGACGGCAGCTATTGCACTCAAGTCGTCGCTGGCACGGACTTCAAGACCCTCATCGAACACCTCGTTCACTTTATGGACACGGTTTATGACGATGTGTCCAATCACGGCAAGGCCAAGAGGCTGTGTGAAAGTTTGAGTTGGACGAAATAAATCATTGACTTTCTTAAAAAAAGTACCATTCTAACCACCACTATGAACGAACTACTGCTCGGTAAGCTCAAGAAGCTGCTTAATCTCAGCAAGTCTGCCAACATCCACGAGGCGGAACTGGCTCTTCAAAAGGCTACGGCGATGGCGGCGGAAGCTGGCATCGACCTCGCTATGGTCAGCGCCAAGGCTGACAGCGAAGCGGAGAAGCTGGAGATGGTGCAGGAGACTGCTTTCTCTGGCAAGCGTCTGCCATCGCTCCAGAAGTATGCCAGTTGGCTCCTCAACAAGCACTTCAACGTACACGTGATCTATTCTGGTGGACGTTACTTTGGTCGCAGCGTCAACATCCTTGGTGACAAGCGTGATGTCGAGTTTGCCAAGTTCGTCAACGAGTTTGTGCAGGACGATATGCAGCGTCGTTGGGAGTATTACAAGAAGGCGAACAATCTGACCGTGCGTATGAAGGACACGTTTATGTACAACCTTTGGCGCGGGTTGGACAGCAAATTGACCGAAGCCAAGGCGGCGGCGGAGACTGCCAAATTCAACGCTATGCCGCAGGAGGTGGTGGCAGACACCAAGGCTCGATATGGCATCGTGATCTCGGACAAGAAGGCGGCGGTGCAGCAGTTCGTTACCAAGACATATCCTCGCCTGTCAAGCGTGAAAACTCGCGTTAATAACTTTTCTAACTCGACAGTTGCGACGGATGGGTATTCAGTTGGGCGTTCAATGAACATCAGCCGCCCAATCGGATGCTAACCTATCGCCAAAACATCACCCACTACCCGCAGTTGGGAGCCTTCAACTGCGGGCCTGTGGCCCTTTCCTGCCTCTTCGATACTTCGCTGGAGCACTTGGAAAAGCTGGTGGAGTGCGACAAAGACAAAGGTACCTACACCACCAAGGTGGTAGAGGCTATGCGCAGCGAGGGCATCGAATGCAGCCATATCTCCCTCAACGGTGACGGTGAGAACCATCTGTGGTGGTTGGAGCTTAACTCGTTTCGTTGGCCCATCTATCTTGGTTGCCACTTCGTGGTGCAGGGTAAGCGTGGTCGTCCAAGCCATCGCCATCACGCTGTGCTGCTTGCCAATGGTATGATCTATGACGGCAACAGTCATCGCGAGGAACCAATCGGAGCCGTTGCTGAGAAGTTCAACAAGAAGTTCGTGATCAAGGACGCTGTGATTTTCCATCACGAATTGAAAAATTGGAAAAATAATCTTGAAGCTGCATAATTTTCGTTGACTTTTTTGGAAGAAAAAATATTTATGAGTGATCCTTTTTCTTCCCATGAAACTCCAAACCCAAAATGGAAAAATTCTCAAGGTCAATCATCCAACTCTTCCATCTCCAATTCAAGCGCAGCCACTTCCTGCTCCAAAATTGTTGACGGAAAAAAAGGTGAAAAAGCCTTGACTTTTTATAATTTTTAATTACAGTACCCTCATCATGAAAGTTGATGTGTACTTCAATCTTCACAAGAAGACCCTAAGTGTTCGTCACAAGGGTAAGGTCGTTCACCACAGCGACTATGTGAAGATACTCAATCCCAAGTTCGTGGTGAGCGAGGCGGGGCGGCAGCGAGTGCTGCGTGAAAAGCGCAAGAATGTCCACGCCTTTGTTCGTGGCGAGCTTGTTTCTCTTGTGAATGATCCCAAGGAGTCGTCGGAGAATCTTCAGACCATCACCTATAACCCATATAAGTATACCAGCTTCGTCAAGAAGAATGACGAGACCATCATCAGCACGGCTGAAGTAGCGCACATCTTTGGTCGTCATATTCTGGCAAAAATTGCTTGATTTCTTAAAAAAAGTATCCATACTCCTACTCAATGAACGCTATCAAGATCGAACCGCAAACCTGCTACTACATCACCGCCAACACGCTGGCGAAAATGAGCAAAAAGTCCGCCGAGGCTATTGACGCCTTGTTCGACTCTGATCTCGATGTGAGCTTTGGCGATGCTAATCGTACCCTTGTTGACATCCCCAAGTTTATGGAGATGTTGCAGGATGGTATGGATCAGCAGGGCATCTTCTACAAGGATGATGATAGTATCCATGCTGGTTACGAACAAATCAAGAATGCTCTTGACGAGTACGAAAACACCGTCTACATTGATCTGGAGAATTGATCTTTTGCGCGACCGTAGCTCAGTTGGATAGAGCAACAGATTTCTAATCTGTGGGTCGGGGGTTCGATTCCCTCCGGTCGCGCCATTTTTGGGGTGGTAGCTCAACGGTCAGAGCAGAGGACTCATAATCCTTTGGTTGTGGGTTCGAATCCCACCCGCCCCACCACTTTCTTCTTGCAAAATAAAAAAAGTCTGCCACAGTATTACCCATGCTCATCACCCTCCAAAACATTGTTTGGGACAAGGAAGATTCTCGTACTGACCTTCCTAGCGAAGTGTCCGTGAACACCAATTATCCCAACGGCTATATCCTCAAGGACGGTGATCTGGCTGATCTGATGGATGATGTCTCGATCCAGCACGAATGTGCCATCGACTCTTGTGAGTGGGTTTGTCACGATTCTGATTGACTTTTTTTAATTCTTAGGTAGTCTCCTAATTGTTCTTTTAATGGTCCTATAGCTCAATTGGTTAGAGCTGCTGCCTTTTAAGCAGTAGGTTCCGAGTTCAAATCTCGGTGGGACCACCAATTTCATTTTTAGAGCAACCCGGTCAACACTCCAGTAGGGTCGCAACCTGCGTTGTAAAGTCAACCGTTCTGGCGAAACGCGAAGTAGTCAGAACGCGAGATTCCGAGGAGAGTGCTATGCTCTAATTTTTTCTACGTAGAAAAGCCACCAGCCTAATTAGCTGTCCTATCAGCCGTGGCGATCCAGTATGATAGTGAACTGGCCAATTTCGCGATGAACCCAAAGACAAGGAGGGGGTGGGCTCGGTTCCCACAATAGTGCGTGAAAGCTCGCACCATCGCACAATTTCGTTGACAAAAGATAGATTAGGTACATAGTTATTCTTGTTCTTTCAATTATGCCCACTTGTTTTGTGGGCTCCATTGCCGTAGTGGCTCAGTGGCAACAGCACCGCTTTTGTAAAGCGGCGGGAGTAATCCCTACGTCGGTTCGAGTCCGACCTACGGCTCCATTTTTAGATGTGCCGCCATCGTCTAAGGGCTAGGACATCTCCCTTTCACGGAGATAATCGGGGTTCGAATCCCCGTGGTGGTACCAATTTTTGTAACGGTAAAAATCGGAAGCAAGAGCGCTTCTATGTGAAGACGGTAAAAGTCCGTATGACCCCGAGGCAAGTCACGAATAGAGGCTTGCTCGTTACAATTCATTTTCCTTGACTTATTTTATTTTTAGTTCAAACTGACAGCACAATGAACGATTCTCATTTATTTCCTCCTCAAGCAGACATTGACGCTGCTCTTAAAATTGAAAAGAGTGTGAAGCCAAGTGAGCGTGATCGTTATTTGGAGTTTATGAACAATGTTCCTATGTCTGACCGCAAGACAGCAAGAGAATTGCGTGATGGATGCATCTTGAGCCAACTTTTTAATCGTTTTCGCAGTTAAAGTCCTTGACTTTTTTTATTCTTCTGCTACTCTCATCTTTGTTCTAGGGTAGATAAGCGTTAAGTCGCCCAAGTGCTCACGGAACTATAGTAAGCAACAGTTAGTGCGGAACTCGTGACGATGGTTCTGATCAAACCTAGTTAGCGTGATTATGGATCGGCTCCATCGCTGTTGCTGAAATCTTTTTACGCAGTGTTGGTGTAGCTGTGCAATAAACATAGTTGGCAATCCTGCCAAAAGTCGGGCAGCGCGTTCTGCTCACACTGCTCCAATTTATCTTGACTTTTTTTAATTCTTCAACGACACTATCAGCAAGATGAAACTTGAATGCTGCGATGTTGAGTTAGATTATGAGAGTGCTGGACGGCGTGACACCGAGACGATTGGTGGATACAGCGTCGAGTATTTTATCTGTTCTGAATGCAAGCAGCGTTATGAACTTATCGGAAATAGTTTGTGTATGACTGAAGAAGAACCTTGACTTTTTTTAATTTTAGTTCAAACTGGCAGCAATATGAAACCGATGCGTTTTCTTATGACTTCCACAACTGAAGTGTGGGAAATTGAAGCAACTTGTTGGACTGACTTGATGGATAAGTTGTCCGTATTAACTTTATCTTCTTTGGTTAAAATTGAGAGAATTGCTTGACTTATTTTATTTTTAGTTCAAACTGTTATCACGATGAAGCCTGAATATCGTATCCAGATTTATTCTAATCAATATCTTGAATGGAATACTTTTCCTGATGGATGTTTTGCTAGTAAAGAAAAAGCTATTGCAGAAGCAGTTAAAGCTCGAAAGGGATGGAGCAAACGCAATCACAAGATTCGTTTGATTGAAGTGTGTGAGAAAGTTATTCGACTTCCAAGCATCAAAAAGTAATTCATATGGAACACCCTCTACACTATGCCATTGATTATGATCTTAATGTGATCAAGTTGGGTTATTTTGACAACGATCATCTTGCTTGGCTTTATGCTGAAAAAAAGGAGATTGAGTTTATGAAAATTGTCAATCACGCTGAACTGATTACTCTTTACAACAACATTGATGCTGCCACATCAGATTCACTGGCTGGACAACCTTTTGCTTGACTTATTTTAATTCTTAAACCATACTGTTCCCACAATGAGACCAAAACTTAAAACTGGTGACAGCATCCTTGTCAACAAGAGTAAGTTCAAGAGCACAGCACATTGGGGCATTTATCTCAAGTATGATGCTGGAGTTATTCACTACAAAACGAACAACGGCATTTTTTACTGTACTTTCAAGGACATCATTGAAGCAGTAAGCTCGACGGGTAAAAAGTTGAAATAATCCTTGACTTTTTATAATTTTAATTCAAGCTAGCAGCAATATGAAGATCAAAACTCTTGAAGAAATCTGTGGCTACAATGAACCTGCTCATCTGTTTGTTCGTATCAAGGAACTTGAAGCGAAAGTTGAAACTCTAAAGGACGCTTTGACTCTTATTGCCAATGGAGCAGAATCCGCAAAAGGCATTGCCAAAATTGCTCTTAAAGAAATTGTTTGACTTTTTTTAATTCTTCAACCATACTGATTGCACGATGAGAACATCTTTTAATCAAACCGAAAGAGATTTGCTCACCAAGAATGGTTGGCAGGTTGGTGATGCTGTGGCTGGAAAGAATTATCACGAAATAATTAAACGATCCGACACAGAGATTGAAGTGCAGGTGGCCGTTATAAATGATGATGAAATCAATGACTATTGGGAATGGGACAGTTCTTGGACTACAGTAGAAAGGGCAATCCAGTATTGCAAAGATAGGACTTGACTTTTTTTAATTTTAGTTCAAACTGACAGCACGATGAAAACAGTAATTCCCGCCATCACTGAAATCATTTGCGACATTTGCGGAGACAAAAATAATTTCCGCTGTGAAGCCAGCTTGAAAATCAAGCGTCACGGTTTGGATTGGAACAACATTCCTGTTGCTGATGCCAGCACAGAATATGACCTGTGCGATAAGTGCGTTGTTGACATTGAAGTTATGTTGATGAAACTTAAGAGAGAGCGTTGGAGCAAATAATATGACTGACATTCAATTTGAAACTCTAGTTGACGAACTTTTTGAAAAGCACGCCACACATCTTGGTGGCGATCATTGGAACAAGGGACAAGAAGGTTTGGATTTTTACACTGTTCAAAAGTTTGCCAAGGAACTGAAAGATATTCTTGAAAAGAAAACAGCTTGACTTTTTTTATTTAGGTCTCCATACTACTCTCATAATGAAAATCAAACTCCAAGAAGCACTCGACTTGATTCGTGCTGCTGATGTTGTTAAACTGACTGATATGGATAGTTTTTTTGAGCCCGTCATCTCATTCAGTGACATCGAAAACAAGCCAGACAATGAGTTTATGTATGTCAGTTGGCACGATGACGATAATGATTTTGGTGCTCGTTTCCTTGAAGAAGGCAATGATGAAGTTGAACGTGATGGCAACAAGATCGTCATCATTGATAGTGAAGGCAGTGAGTTTGAGTTTAATCTGTTTCGTTTAGTGCCAGTATTGCCTTGACTTTCTTTAATTAGCTGCTATCTTATCTCTCATACTCAAATGGGCGTTTACATCTATGGGATTCGTTCCCCCAAGCAGGTTGCCGTTGTTGAAATGGACAATGGCAGCGTGATTACCGTGGCAAAGTATGCCTACGCATACAAGCCAATTTCTTTCACATCCTACAACCCTGAGCCCAAGTGGCAGATTCTTGCCAAAGCCAGACTGACTCGTATGGCAAATATTTGGAACAAGTATGTTTCAAATGGGGGCAGTTGGGCGCAGGCTGGTGTTGTGGTTGACGACAAGAACAACATCTCTGTTGGTTCAAGTATCTTGAAATGGTCACACTCATTGCCAACATCCGTTGAAGATTGCACATTCAACGGCGCACAGATAATTGGCAAGGTTGTGCGAGTTATTTCTTGACTTTAACACATAGGCGCGAAACTTGACTGCCTATCAACGTGGGGCCAACCAAGCACAACCCCATCAATTTTTTTAAGATTTAGCTTGTTTTTTTTAAAAGGTGTGCTAGAGTATGAGCACGATGAACGCCACCAAGAAAGACACCCTTCAGTACGTCAAGCAGATGCTCGCTACGAACAAGGTCTGGGCCTTGAAGGCTCTCGTTCGCATCTATCAGGAAAATCAGACCGCCGACGAGCAGGCGGCGAAGGTCACCAGCCATGACAACGGCATCGGCTTCAGCGGCTGTGATGCGGAGTTCCTTTCCAGCCTCGCGGAGCAGTATCTCCGCCGTGGCAATCTCTCGGACAAGCAGATGAGCTTCGTCCACAAGAAGATGCCGAAGTATGCTCGGCAGGTGATCGCGATGAGCGATGCCGCCAAGCTCGACAGTATGGTCGTCTCTGCGGGGTAAGCCCCGTGGTGGGGAGCGCACACCAAGCACGCTCATTTTCTTTAAGATTTTTCTCGACTTTCTTTAAATTATCCACCATACTTTCGGCACAATGAAATACGGCAACATCAGCAACGTGATGGTCTTCAAAAACGAGACGGTCTTCAACAAGGCGGTCAAGGTTCTGACGGACGCTGGCAACGGCTTCGAGAACAGCGGCTATCTGTTCGCCCTCAACTTTTATGCGGACAAGCACTACAGCTTCCCCTACGCCCAAGCGGATCTGGGGATCGCTGGGATCAAGGAAGGCGAGGATTACAAGGTGATCTATCGCTAAGGGCTTGACTTTCTTTAAAATTTCAACGATACTATCCGCACGATGAACACCACCACTATCAATTACGCCTATCTCGCTGGCTTTCTTGAAAGCGAGCTTACTGCTCTCGCGTATGACGCCAAGTTCGAACAGTTGGACACTCCGACCGAGAAGTTGGAGTACATCAAGAAATTGATCGCCAACGCCAACAAAAGCGCCAAGGATTTCGCTGCCAAGTGTGGTACCAACTAAAATTTATGAACAAAACCAAGCGCATCAAGTACAACACGCCCATCAACTTTCCCGCGTCGTTCACGCTGCGGGAACTTCGTAAGGCCAATCACAACAAGATGAAGTACATCACGATGTATTCCCGCGTTCAAAAGGCGTTGGAAGATGGCGTGATTGTGGAGGCTGGTCTTAAGGATCCCACCAAGTCTAGGCGCGGTCGCAAGGAATTCGTTTACCGTCTCGTCACGGCAGATTCTGCTCCCGTTGAAACCACCGAGGTGGCGGTGCCATCCACGACCGATTGGTGATGGAAAAATTCAAGGTCAACTCCCAAGCTCGAAGGTACCTTGGCGTGATCGCCAAGGATCTATCCGACGGCAAGAAACGCAGAGGATGGAAGCGATACAAAAGCACTATCCGTCAGATGGATGCATTTTATCACGAGGGCTTGGGAGTTGTCTTGAAAAATCCAAAGTTCATTATGGAACCCAGAACACCATTGATTGTAAGGGTTCCAACAGTTCAGTTGGGTGATGGATGGGTAATTCAACCCATCACTCGAAAAACGCAATTAAAAGAAGCTGTGGAGCAAATTCGAAAGCAGCTTGAACCATACTTGGCAAAAGGAATTTTTCCAGATCTTCACGTGGGAAATGTTGGGTGGTATGAAAATAAGCCGCTAATGTTTGATTGGTGAAGAATTTTCTTGACTTTTCATAAAAATCAGTCCTTAATAACTCACGATGAAATACGAATACATTGCTGAGAAAGTTGCAGTGTTCATTACTGCGCTGTGCATCATCTTTCTTGCTTCTTTGGTTCTTGCACTTCCTTTGCTTTGGCTGTGGAACGCAACAATGCCAGAGTTGTTTGGCTTGAAGGAAATCACTTGGTGGATGGCTTGGAAGCTTATGCTGCTTTCGTCCATTCTTTTCAAAAATTTCTTCAGCGCATCAAAAAGTTCTTGATTTTTAAAAAAAGTCTGCCATACTGATCGGCACTATGAGCAACACCACCATCGTTGAGAAGCTGAAGCTTGATATGCCGCTGACGGATTTCATCCGTGGCGTGAACAAGATCTTGGACGACCATTGGACGACCAATGGGCTGACCTACAACGACGCTCCTCTCGTTATGGTGGAGCGGGTCGGTCCCAAGTATGCCAAGCTGGCGGTCTACGAGAAGCAACCGCACAAGACTGGTCCACTCGTTGCGAATCGTGTCTATTGCTTCTACGACCACACCAACGGCGACCTTCTCAAGGGCACGTGGAAGGCTCCTGTCGCCAAGGCTGTGCGTGGCAACGTGAAGGATCCGAACGTTCTTGACAAGTTCGATTGGCACGGCCCCAAGTATCTTCGCGGTAACTAAAAAAAGTATTGACTTTCCTTAAAACATAAACCAACATATCAGCATCATGAGCAATCCTCCTAACAACACCATCTATCAGTATGTCCGCAATCGGCGGCGGCAGAAGGTCGGCGTCGTCGTCGCCATCAAGCGGCACGACAACACGGTCGGCTTTGGCTACAGCCTATGTGCCACCAATCGTGGCGATGCGTTCAACCCCGAGACCGCGCTGAACATCGCACTGGGTCGGGCGGAGAACTTCCCTCATTTCGAGGGCGAGATTCCGCAGAGCGTGGAGAACGATTGGGATGTGATCTACAGCCGCGCCGTGCGGTACTTCAAGGGCTGCGAGATCGGTTAAGGTTTTCTCCTATGGTGGGGTGCGCACACCAGTTCACGCACACTTTTTTCTTGCTTTTTTTAAAAGTTCTGCCATTGTTTTAACCATGAACTCTGCCACCATCTCCAAGAACGAAATCGCTGTCGTTTATTCTGCTCGCGATGGACGCGAGTATTTGACCATCGACATTCCCAATGGTTGGGATGATGTGGCGAAACTGACCAAGAAGGTCTTGACCTATGACGGCAAGAAGTTTGTGTTCACGGGTTGGAACAGCGACACGCTGAAGTGCTACTTTGTCCGCAGCAACGAAGTGGCGAAAGTTTCCTAACTTTTTCCTCGACTTTCTTAAAAAAACTGCCATTGTTTTCAACATGAACTCCATTACCTTCACTGACACCGCTTCCTTCGACAGCGCCATCTCCTCGTTGGAGATGACCAGCACTCCCGCCTATGTGGTGGAGCGCGACAATCTCACCATCCTCACGGAGGATGTGGACGCTATCGTGGACATTCTCATCGATGACGGCATTGACGGCTTTAGCGCCCATTACGGCGCGGAAGACGAGCCGTTCGACGGTTTCCGCACGGATGCGGAAGCTGACGCTGACGCTCTCGCCTCTGCTGGATGGGGCACGGACGAGGACTATGGCGGCAGCAACGATGGGGGATGGGATGAGTGAGAAAGTGGTGGGGGCGGTCACCTTGGCGGACATTCTAAATGGTCCAAGACCCAAGATGGTAGGCCGTTTGGTCTTTGACCACAAGACCGCCCCCACTTTAATGCTGTTGACAGAAAATCAAGCCAAAGCACACGACAAGGCGACACGCCGTGCTGGATACGGCACTTGCCTACGCCAAGTTTCACCCCATAGATCATAATTTTATGCACCTTGTAGGAGACAGAGTTTTAATTCAAAATGTAAGGAATGAAGATGCTTACGGCACTCTTGCTGCCATTGATGAAGATCCACGTGGGGATGTTTCATATTTCATTTATCTTGATAGCGGTGAGATGATGGTACGATACAGCACCGATGATCGAAAAATTGAATTTGTTGACAACATCACTCTTGACTTTTCATAAAAACTAAGTATCGTCTTAAACACTATGAACTACACCATATCCTCCTGCCTCGTTAAATCGTCTGCGAATCTCAGCCATCCTAATGGCGAATTGACCGCTCGCGCTTCTGTCAATTTTTTCGACAACAAGAATGTTGGAAAGTATGACCCTGTGAAGGTTAAAGAGATTCTCATCACCAATCCTAATAGCGTGGTTTTTTTCAAGCGCGATGAAACTATCAGCGTCAGTGCATTGCGTGCTATTGCAGATGGTTTGATTGAGATTGCTGATGCTGCTGAAAAGGCACACGCTCGTATGGCTGAACTGAACAAGTAAGGCTTGACATTCTTAGAATAATCCCTCAATCTACTACCCATGCCCAATTATTGTTCAAATACTGTTGTTGTTAGCGGTGATGCGGCTGAAGTTGCCAAGTTCAATGAATGGCTTGGTGATGGCAAGGCTTTGTTGAATAAGATCAACCCCACGCCCCAGATTCTTGTTGAAACAATGTCTGGCTTTTATGGCGATGACGAAAAGCAAAAAGAGCTTGAAAAGAAAGAACAATCCAATCTTGAGCAGTTTGGCTTCAAGAATTGGTATGATTGGAACATTGGCAACTGGGGCACAAAATGGGATGTGGATGCTGAAATAGATGATGTCAGCAGCATCAATGAACAGGTTATTTTCAGTTTTGAAAGTGCTTGGGCTCCTCCCCAACGTGCCATCGCTCTGATGGCGGAATTGTTTCCTAGCCTGACCATTCGCCATTCTTATCTTGAAGAAGGTGTTGGATTCGTTGGTTATGATCTGTATGAGAAGGGCGAGTTAGCCAACGAAGAATACAACGAGGACTCTGGCAGCGATGCTTGGAAGCAGCTTGCGCAGGATGAATTTGGTTGGGAACCTTGGCCTGACGATGATGCTGAACTGGAGCAGGTGGAGGTTACGGAAGCTCCCAAGCCTGCCAAGAAGAAGGTGAAGAAGACTGTGGGAAAGAAGAAGACAACCAAGAAGGTTGCCAAGAAAAAGAAGAAATAATTTGGTAGGGTGTTCATAGTAGCGGGGGGAGCGTGGTGGCTCCCCCCGCGTTTTTTCTTGACCAAACTTAAAAATTAATCCTTAATAAGCAGCATGGACACCAAAGAATTAAATCGCCAACAACTGAAACAGTGCTTTGTTGATCTTGCAACCCGAGCAAAAGAATTGAATGAACCCTACATCTACAGCACTGCGTTGGTTCTTGCTGCATCAATAGCAGAAGAAAGTGATGCTGCTCTTGCTCTTTGGGTCGGTGAGTTTGCTAGGATGAGAATTGATCACATAGAAGATCAGATCCTTGGTGAAGATGAAGAAGATCTTTCTTGACTTTCTTTAAAAAACAGCCACTCTAGGCACCATGAAAACTACCACCACCAAATACGTCAAAATGAAAAAAGGATTCACGCTGCTTGAACTGATAATCATTGTTACCATCATTGGTCTATTGACGCTAATTATTGTGCCTGTTGGAAGTCACTTCATTGGCCCACCGTCAGAAATTTATGTCATTACTCATCGTCATAATGATGGCACAACCAAGGTGTACAAGTCATATCAACAACCGTGGAAGCCAACCAATGATGCTGGGCTGAAAGTTTACACAATTGAAGGCAACATAGTTTGGCTCAATGGCGACATCGTGGTTGAAGTGGTGAAAAATTGAAAAAAGTCTTGCTTTTCTTAAAATAAGTACCATACTTATCAGCACAATGAAGATCAATTCCCAAATCAAGATTCGCAGCGTGTTCACCAGCGGAGTCAACCTCGGCGGCGTTGTTCACAAGCCCAGCAAGGGCAAAGGCTCTTATTCCCGCAAGAACAAGTATGGCAACAAGTGGGAGTAATTTAAAATGAAAACCGCTCAAGATTACGACATTAGCTACACCATTACCAGTAATTCTCGGTTGAATCGAATTGATGAATCAAAGCACATCACATTCGTCAATGGGTCTATTCTTGTTTATGATGAAAACAAAGATATGGATGTCAAGATTGGTAGTTTCGACGCCACTTTTGTAAAAATGTCTCATCTTTGTGATTCGGATGAACATCCTTTTGATGTAATTGATCAAACACAAAGCATTGCTGATGTAGCCAATGCTGTTCTTGACGCCGACAATGATTATGATTTTAAAGAAAGTGTTAATGAACTATTTGACAATGATCTTATCAGCGGTGATTTTGTAATCATTGAGTCTGTTGAACTTGATCCAGAATGGCGCGGCTCAAACATTGGATTGGCTGTAATTCGTGATTTTATCAAAAATCATATTGACACAGGTACACTAGTAATTGTTGAGCCTTCTCCACTTACCAAGGATGTAAAAAATGAAACACAGACTCAAGTGAACAAGCGTGTAGCAAAACTGAACAAGCATTGGAAGAAGTTGGGATTCTTGCCCATTGGCAAAACTGGTTTCTATGGATTTGCAACCAGTCATATTCTTCCAGAAATTGAAATTGGTGGTTGACTTTCTTAAAAATTAATCCAACTTTGGTCACGTAATGAAAAACACCATCAAGTTCACCACGCCTGTTATCTTTGGTCTAGCTACCGTGTTGGCTGACTTTAATTCAATCAGCTGTGCCATTGACGTTGAAAACAAAGTCATTTGGACAGATGATCTTGAATCGTTCAAGACTGCATTTGACAATGGGGGTATTGACCCGGAAGAATTCATTGTTGAAGTTGGAAACAAAGCAGCCTTCAATAAGTTGATGAAAAAGATTGAAGCCGAGAAGATTGAGGCCGAAAAAGAACAACCCATGCTTGACATTTCAGAATAAAACACCACACTAGCCATCATGAACATCCTAGCACCCTCATTAGAAAACAAGCCCACTGTTGTCAACAATCCCAAGGTTGGTGACATTCTTGTCAGCACTTATGGCTATGATGCCTGCATTGCTCACTTTGCCAAGGTCGTTGCTGTGACCAAGGCTAGTGTGAAGATTGAAATGCTCGGCACCATTGATAACCACACCAGCCCCATGACTTGGGAAAGCAGGCCCAACGTGGACTCTAGCGGTGGCAACGTGGTGACCAAGCGGTTCAAGGCTTGCGGCGACACTTACAAGGTCAAGGACAGTAATTTTGCCACCTTTTATCCTTGGAGCGGTAAGCCGATAAACTGCTTCAACTATCATTGAGATTTGTTTGGTGTGTGTTCATTGGTTGGGCGGGGGAGCGTGGTGGCTCCCCCGCCTTTTTTTAAACTTTATGCTTGAAGTTTTAAAATAATTCCTCATACTTGTCTGCATGATGAACACCACCCTCACCGCCGATCAAGTCGCCCTCGATGCCTATCTCGCCGCCAAGAACGCGGAGTTCGAGGCCAAGTGCATTGCCGAGGGCGCGACGTTCTGGTGCGTCAGCGCCGTCACCGCCGCCGACCTCGCGGAGTATGGGGTCTACACCGTCGAGCAATACAAGGTGTGGCGCGAGGAGCAGGATGCTCTGATCGACGCCAAGGAGGCTCGCAAAGCGAGCTACGGATGGGGCGAGTAATACGAGGGGGCGAAAGCCCCCTCTTTTTTTTAAACTTTATGCTTGAAGTTTTAAAATAATTCCCCATTCTCTTCTTCGTTATGAACATCATCAACATCCTTCCCTCCACCGCCCGTGACGAAGTTGCCAGCCTGTCCGCCGCCGAGGTGGCCGAGCTTAACGCTTGGTTCTCGTGGGTGGACAGCATCAACGACGAGGTCGAAGCCGCGTGGGATCGGCTGGCGTCCCTTGTTGACGCTGGCGCGGTCTAACCCCCACACGGTGGGGGTGGGGGGTGGGGGTTAAAAAGGGGGTTGACCCCCCACCCACCCCCCGTTAGGTGGGGGGTTTAGGTGTCTTCTAGGTGGGGTAAACCCCCCACCCCCCTGCCGGGCAGATACGTTTTATATACGAGGTCAATTTTATATATCAACTTTTCATATATACGTTTTTTATATCTATATTTTCTTTATACTCATATTACCCTTTTTCGTATACAGACTTTTCTAGTCATTATCTCATTTTTTCAAATTTAAATTTTTGGAATTTTTGGTTTTGAAGTTTTTGTATATACAGATCTATTTTTCAAAATAATCACGGGCTAGTTTTTCTTTAATGAATTTTTGTATATACTCTAGCTTCTTATATTTATAGGCATATGTCAAATACACCCACGCCAACTCCAACACCCACTTCTACACCTACGCCTACACCAACTTCTACTCCTAGTCCAACAAGAACTCCAGATCTTACTCCTCCTTGTGAACAAGTATTGAATAGTGGCAGCATATACTTTAATGGAACTTCATATATTGAATTTCAATCAGGCAGCACATGGACG
>Ga0208783_10000785_pt1 | contig 19136 bp, 17 predicted proteins | sample DEB19_08_DNA_2_FD_184529 | JGI IMG/M metagenome (GOLD analysis project Ga0208783, IMG submission 184529) | Aqueous microbial communities from the Delaware River and Bay under freshwater to marine salinity gradient to study organic matter... | ecosystem: Environmental > Aquatic > Marine >...
CACCCGCCTCCCCTATGCGGAAGCCATCGCGATGGCCGATCGCGGCGAGATCGCGGACGCCAAGACGCTCCTCGGCATCCTGTGGGTCGAGCGGCTCCTTGCGCGTGGAGAGCTCGCCTGAGCGTCGGACAGACGCCTCACCCGAGACGGAGGAGCGCCTCCCGGTAGAGCGCGGAATCGGGCGCCAGGGCGCAGGCGAGACGGAGCTGCGTCCGGGCCTCGGCCGCGCGGCCGCTCCGCCGGTAGACCTGGGCCAGCCCGTAGCGCCCGTACGCGCTTGCCGGGTCGATGCGCACGAGCTCGTCGAAGGCGGCCTCCGCCCGCTCGAGCCGGCCGCCGTTGTAGGCAGCGCGGGCGAGCGCCTCCACGATCGACGCCTGGCCGGGCGCGAGCCGGTCCGCCCGCTCGAGGAGGATCACCGCCTGCGCATCGTGGCGGCGGAGGAGGAGCGCCTCCGCACGGCGGAGAAGGCCCCAGGCGCTCTCCCGCTCCTCGTCCGGGATCGGGGGCTCATCCGGGCCCGGCTCGGGCGATCCGGGGAGCCGGGCGGTCACCGGGTCAACCCGGCGCGGGCTCGGCGAGGGCAGCCACCGCGGCGGCCAGCTCGGCGAGGGCATCCGCGTGCCGGTCGAGGAGGGCGGCCTGCCGGGACGGGCCGGGCATCGGCGGCACCTTGCGTGCGCCGGGGTGGAGCCAGACGAGCGATTCGTCGAGGAGGAGGTCGCACACGAAGAGAAGCCGGGCGAGCGTCCGGCCGAGCATCTCCGCGTCCAGGAGCGGGGCGGGGACCTCCGCGAGGAGGACGGGGCGGTCGTCCGCGGAGAGCGCGAACTTCACCCATGGCAGCTCGTCGTTCCAGCGCAGGAGCTTGCGGTAGGAGACGCGGAAGGAGTCGTTGATCGGCGGCGCGTAGTGGACCCAGACGTGGCAGCCCTGGCCGGGGTCGAGGATGAGGGTGACGCGGATCCCTGCCCGGCGGCGGCCGTCGAGGAGGAGGTCGCGGCTCGCGATCCCGTCCCGCTCGGCGCGCTCGATCGGCTCGATGCCCAGCTCCGTCAGCCAGGCGTCGAGCTCCGTGCTCCCGATGCTCGCGTCAGCGATCGCGCCGGCCCCCGGTCGCGGTCCGGGTGGTGGAGGCGCCGGGGGCGGGCTCCGGCCCGCGCCGCTCCACGCTCCCGCCGCTCGCGACGACCTTGCGCCCGAAGTCCGAGGGCCGGACCCCTTCCGCGATCCGCACGTTCCGGCCGATCCGCGCGCCGGCGGGGATCGCCGCGCGCTTGCCGACGATCGTGATCCCCGTGTTCAGGCGCGTCGGCTCCTGGCGGTTCGGCGTCTCGAAGTCCGAACCCATCCCGACCACCGCGTTCGGCCCGACGGAGACCTCCTTGTCCAGGATCGCCCGGTCCACCACGGCACCCGCCCGGATATGGGCGTCGAACATGATCACGCTGTCCCGCACGATCGCGCCCGGATCGACCCGGACGCCCGGCGAGAGGACGGAGCGCTCCACCGTCCCGGCGATCTGGCAGCCGTGCGAGATGAGGCTCCGGTGGACGTTCGCGGTGGGGCCGATCCGGGCCGGCGCGCGCTCCTCCGAGCGGGTGTGGATGACCCAGTCGCGGTCGTAGAGGTCGAGCGGCGGGTGGTCGTCCAGGAGGTCCATCTGGGTCTGCCAGTAGCTCTCCACCGTTCCCACGTCCTGCCAGTAGCCATCGAAGCGATAGCCGAAGACACGGGCGCCGGCACCGAGCATGGCGGGGATGATGTGGGCACCGAAGTCCGGCCGGTCGGCGTCGAGCCAGGCGAGGAGCGCCCGGCGCGAGAAGACGTAGATGCCGAGGCTCGCGAGGTCCGAGCGGGGCTGCTTCGGCTTCTCCTGCCACTCGGTCACCCGATCGTCGTCGTCCAGGGCGAGGATGCCGAAGCGGTGCGCCTCGCCGATCGGGACACGCTTCACGGCGATCGTGACGTCCGCCCGCTTCCGCCGGTGCTGGGCGATGAAGGGCTGGTAGTCCATCTTGTAGATGTGGTCGCCGGCGAGGACGAGGATCGTGTCCGAGCGCGAATCCTCGATCGCCCACACGTTGCGCAGGACGGCGTCCGCGGTCCCCCGGTACCACTCGGCGGCCCGGCCGCGCGCGAGGTAGGGCTGGAGGAGGCGGATGCCGCCCTTGGCGCGGTCCATATCCCAGGGACGCCCGGAGCCGATGTGATCGTTCAGGGAGCGCGGGTTGTACTGGGTGAGGATCGCGACATCCGTGATGTCCGAGTTCACGCAGTTGCTGAGCGTGAAGTCGATGATCCGGTACTTGCCCGCGAACGGGACGGCCGGCTTGGCGCGGACACCGGAGAGGATGGAGAGACGCTCGCCCTCGCCGCCGGCCAGGACGATCGCCGTCGTGCGCTTCACCGGACCGATGCTAGCGCATCGCCAGGTGCGCGCGATCGCCCGCGTGCGCTCAGACGAGCCCGCGCGGGTTGATCGGCGTGCTCCCCCGGTAGACCTCCCAGTGGAGGTGGGTGCCGGTGCAGTTCCCGGTGCAGCCCATGTAGCCGAGGAGCGTCCCCTTCCGGACCGCCTGCCCCTTCCGGACCACGGCGCGGGGGAGAAGGTGGGCGAAGGTCGAGTCGTAGCCACCCGGGTGGGCCACCACGACGAGGTAGGCGGGGTCCGATTCGTACGGGTTGTAGCCCACGAAGACGACGATCCCGTCGTACGGGGCACGGATCTGCGTCCCGGTCCCGTTCGCGATGTCGATCCCGTCGTGGAAGTGGGAGCAGTCCCCGAGCGGCGGGTTCCACGAGAAGCCGGTGCAGCCGAACTCCTGGGAGACCGTCCCGCCGGTGGGCCAGCTCCACGCGCCGCCACCCTCGCCGAGCCCGCCCCCGAACTGCTGCTCCGCCTGCTTCCGGGCGGCCGCGATGAGCTGCGCGAGCTGGTTGCGCAGCTGGCGCTCCGCGGCGGCCTGGCGGGCGACGAGAGCCGCCGCCTCGCGCCGGTTCGCCGCGATCTTCTTGAAGGTCTCCTTCTGGCGCTCCTGGATCTCGCGCGTCCGCGCCTCGAGCTCCTCGAGCTGGACCCGGGCCGCCGCGAGCCGCTCCGTCTGCGCCGCGAGCTCGATCTCCGCGCTCCGGGCATCCCGGCGCAGCTGGTCGGTCCGGAGCTGGGTGCTGACCGTGAGCGCACGGAGGCCATCCAGCTCGCGCCGGTCCGCCTCGATCCGCCGCGCGAGCTCCACGTCCTGGTCGCCGTAGGCGAGCGCACCGCCGGCCGCCGTGAGGCTGTCCGTGAAGGAGCCGTCCGCGAGGATCTGCTCCAGGAGGGTGGTCCGCTGCGATCGGTAGGCCTCCACGAGGCGGGCACCGAGGAGGCGCCGGCGGGCGGCGAGATCCTCCTCGCCGGCGGCGATCTGCTCCTCGAGGAGCGCCAGCGTCCAGTCGAGCCGGGAGATCTCCGTGGCGAGCGCGTCGCGGCGGGCCTGGACCTTGCCGATCGCATCGGTCGCCTTCTCGATCTCGCGCCGGACCTCCCGCGAATCGGCGTTCAGCTCCCCGAGCGTATCCGCGGTGGTGCCGAGGGCCGCGCGCGCGACACCCTCGTCCGCCTGCAGATCGGCGACGAGCTGGCGATTGCGCTCGAGGGAGCGCTTGAGGGAGGCCTGGCGCTGGCGGGCATCCGCGAGGCGGTCATCCAGCGACTGCGCCGCGCCACCGGCCGCACCGAGCGGCAGGGTCGTGAGCACGATGAGCGCCACGAGCGCCAGGTGGACGCGGGCGGCTCGGCCTCGGCGGCGCGGCGCCGGGCGGGTCACGTCGGTCAAGCTCGATCTCCCTTGCGGGGCGCGCTGGGCAGGCGGGCCGCGGGAACCATACCACGCACCGGCGCGATCACGGCAGGAGGGCGCCGGCGAGCGCCGCGCCGATGAGGATCGGGCCGAAGGGGATCGCGCTCCGCAGGCCGATCCGGCGCAGTGCGATGAGGGCGAGGAGGACGACCGCCCCGGCCACCGAGGCGAGGAGGAAGCCGCCCACGAAGCGGCTGATCCCGAGCATGAGCCCGAGGCTGACGGCGAGCTTCACGTCTCCCAGCCCGAGCGCACCCCGGAGGAGGCGGTCGCTGACGAGCAGGAGGATCGGCGCGCCGATCGCCGCGGCGACCCCGGAGAGGATCGCCTGGTCCTTCCCCGCCAGGAGAGGGTCCGCCCCGGCGACGAGGAGGACGAGGCAGACGGGGATGAGCGGCAGGGTGAGGAGGTCCGGCAGGAGGCGCTGCTCGAGGTCCGTGGCGAGGAGGACGAGGAGGACCACCCCCCACGGGAGGAGGACGGCGAGCGCTGCGGGATCGGGATGACGCAGGGCAAGGAGCGCGAAGGCAGCCGCACCGGCCAGCGCGATGAGGATCGTCCGTGGCCCGGCGCCCCGGACCGGATGCCCGGGCCGGGCCGGCCAGCGCGCGGCGATCCGCTCCGCGACGATCCCCGCGGCGAACCCGGCCGCTCCCGCGAGGAGCGCCGTGAGCATCCGGGGCGCGCCGGGAGGCTAGGCCGCGCCGGTCGCGCCCGCGAGGGCGAGCTCGACGAGCATCGGGTGGGAGACGCCGGTGGCGCCACGCGCGGCCCACGGGAAGGGCTTCCGGTGGTAGGCGGTCCCCGCGATATCCAGGTGGACCCAGGGCTTCGTGACGAACTCGCGGAGGAAGATCGCGCTCGTGATCAGCGACCCTTCCGCGCCACCCGTGTTCACGATGTCCGCGTAGGCGGAATCCATGAGCGGGCGGTAGTCGTCCACGAGCGGGAGGAGCCAGGTCCGCTCGCCCTGGCGGTCACCGGCGGCGGCGACCTCGTCCCACCAGGGGCGCGAGGTGGTGAAGGCGCCCGTGACCTGCTTGCCGAGCGCACGCTCTACGGCACCGGTCAGGGTCGCGACGTCCACGAGGTGGGTCGCCCCCTGCTGCTCGGCCCAGGTCATCGCGTCGCCGAGGATGAGGCGGCCCTCCGCATCCGTGTTGTTCACCTCCACGACCTTGCCGTTCAGGGCGCGGACCACATCCCCCGGACGCGTGGCGTGGGGGCCGGGCATGTTCTCCACCGCGGGGGCGACGGCGAGGAGCGGCGTGCCGGGGGCGAGACGGGAGACGGTATCGATCGCCGCGAGCACGGTGCAGGCGCCGGTCTTGTCCATCTTCATCTCCTCCATCCGGTCCGCCGGCTTGATGGAGATCCCGCCCGTGTCGAAGCAGACGCCCTTGCCGACCATGGCGACGAGCCGGCCGCGCGCATCCGTGGAGCCCGCGGCGCCGGAGCGGAGGGCGATGAAGCGGGGCGGGTTCGACGACCCGCGCCCGACCGAGAGGAACATCCCCATCCCGAGCCGGCCGGCCTCCTCCGGGCCGAGGATCGTGAGCGTGAGGCCGTGCTCCTTCGCGATCGCCGAGGCCTCGTCCGCGAGGACCTCCGGGCTCACGTCGTTGGCGGCACGCTGGGAGAGGCGGCGGGCACGGTTGCTTCCCTCGCCGATGATCCGGCCACGCTCGGCGGCGGCGGCGAGGATGCCACGGTCCCCCGCCTCCACGGCGACGATCAGCTCGTCCAGGACGGGCGGCATCCCCTCCGGCGCCTCGCGGTAGATCTGGGCCGGCTCCGTGCTCCCCTCCACGACCCCACGCACGACGAGCTCCACGCTGCGCGCCGGGTCCGCGCCGAGGAAGGCGGTGGGGAGCCAGAGGGCGAGGCGGCGCACCGTACGGCCGGCGAGCCGGCGCTCCACCGCGGCGCCGTAGCGGACGGTGGCGACGGGGTCACCCGCCTCGCCGCTGCCGGTCCCCATGGCGAGGATCCAGCCGGCGGCGCTTCCGCGGCCGCGCACGAGCGTCCCGCTCCAGGCGCTCCCGCGCTGCTCGCCCACGGCACGCAGGTCCGCGAGGATCCCGTCCAGCCGGGAGTCGAGCGCCGCAAGGAGCGCCGAGGGCTCTCCGTCCTTCGCGATCGGGACGGCGAGGACGTCCGCCTCCACCTCCCAGGGCTGGGCGACGACGACTCGGGTCTGCATCCGGGGTGCTCCTTGCGCGCTGCGGGGCCGGTCCGCCGCCCGGCGGGCCGGGCGCTCTGCGGGGAGTCTAGCGGCGCCCCGGATGGGCGCGACGGCTCAGGCCGGCTCCTGGTCGGCGGGCTTGCGGCGCAGGTAGCCGAGGCGGCCGTCCATCGCCATCGGTGCGAAGCCCCAGTCGCGCTGGACGACATCACGATCCGAGGCGTTGTCGAAGGAGAGCTGGCGCAGCTGGTCGCTCGCGACCGGGAAGGGGATGCGGATCTTCTCCGCGGTGCGCGCGACGAGCTTGATGAGCGGCAGGGGGACGGGGGCGATGAGCCGCCGCTTCCCCATCCCGCGCAGGACCTCGCGGACCATCTCCTTGTAGGTCCAGAAGGCGGGCCCGCCCAGGTCGTAGCTCTTGCCCACCGCATCCTCGCGCTCGAGGGCAAGGACGACGACGCGGGCGAGGTCCGCGCAGGCGAGGGGCTGGAAGCGGCTCTTCGCACCGGCCGGGACCGGGACGATGCCCGGCGAGGTGCGCACGAGCTGCGCGATCACGTTGAAGAAGCCGTCGCGCTCGCCCCACAGGAGGGAGGGCTTGAGGATCGTCCAGCGCAGCGCGGACGCGCGGACGGCGGCCTCCGCGCGGGCCTTGGAGCTCGCGTAGTGGAGGGCGGGGTCATCCACCACGCCCATCGCGCCCACGTGGACGAGGCGCCGGACCCGCTCGGCCTCCATCGCGGCAACGAGATCGACCGTACCGAGGGTGTTGATCCGGGTGAGGTCCTTCCCGCCGTTCCAGTCGCGGGCGATCGCGACGAGGTGGACGACGGCATCCACGCCGCGCAGCGCGGGCCCCAGGGAGCCCGCGTCCGTCACGTCGCCGATCGCGAAGGTCACGTGCGCGGCGGCGTCCGGCGAGAGCCGGCGCAGGACCCGCCCGCGCGCCGCATCGTCACGGACGAGGGCACGCACCTCGTGGCCCGCCTCGATGAGCGCGGGGAGCACGTTGCTGCCGACGAACCCGCTCGGCCCGGTGAGGAGGATGGTCGCCATCGTGTCGTCTCGTCCCTCTGCGCGCGTCGCCCCCCGCGGTCGTCCCGGGCGGTGCTCGCACGAGAAGGTTCGCGCTTCGCCGCCGAGCGGATGGGCGGCGCTAGGATGGCCGGGTGACCGAGGCGGAGGTGGACGCAGGCGACCCGGGCGGCGAGGACGACCTCCCCGCGGACCTCGCGGGGGCGATCCGGCGGCTCCCCAAGGCGGAGCTGCACCTCCACCTGGACGGCTCCCTCCGCCCCGCGACGGCGGTCGAGCTCGCCCGCGAGCGCGGCATCGCGGCCCCGCGGGGGGTGGCGGAGATGCGCCGGCGGCTCGTGGCGCCGATGCCCTGCCCGGACCAGGCGCGGCTCCTGGACGCCTTCGCCCTTCCGGTCTCGCTCCTCCAGGACGGGGCGGCGCTCGAGCGCGTGGCGTCCGAGCTGGTGGAGGACCTTGCCGCCGAGGGGACGACCTACGCCGAGATCCGCTGGGCTCCCACCCTCCACATGGAGCGCGGCCTCGCCCTGCGGGACGGGATCGGGGCGGTCGTGCGTGGCGCGCGGGCGGCGGCCCGGACGCGGGGGGTGACCGTGCGGCTGATCGCGGTGATCCTGCGCACGCACGATGTCGAGCGCGCGGTCGCGATGGCGCACGCCGCGTCAGCCTTCGCGGGCGACGGGGTGGCGGGGATCGATCTCGCGGGTCGGGAGGCGGCGGCCCCCGACCCCCTCCCCTTCCTCCCCGCCTTCGGCATCGCGCGCGCGGCCGGTCTCGGGGTGACCTGCCACGCGGCGGAGTGGGGCGGTCCCGCCCAGGTGCGGCGCGCCCTCGCCCTGGAGCCGGACCGGATCGCGCACGGCGCGGCGAGCGCGGAGGACCCGGCGCTCGTCGCCGAGCTGCGCGCGCGGGGGATCACCCTCGACCTGTGCCCCACGAGCAACCGCCAGGCCGGGCTCTACCCCGCGCTCGCGCACCACCCCCTCGTCCGGCTCCATCGGGCCGGGGTGGCGGTCACGCTCTCCACGGACGACCGGACAGTGAGCGACCTCACCCTGACCCGGGAGATCGGCCGTGCGATCGGTCGTCTGGGCGCCACCTTCCCGGAGATCGTGGCGATGACGCGGACCGCCCTGCGCGCCGCCTTCCTCGCGGACGACGAGCCGGAGCGGGCGCGCCTCCTCGCGGCGCTCGAGGCGTTCGCCGCCGGGGAGCCCCTGCTCGCCGCGAGCCGCTGACCCCGGACGGTCTCAGCCGGCGGCGAGCCGGTCGAGGATCGCGGCGAGCTCGCCGGCATCCGCCGCCACGTACGGCGGGCGCTCCGCGGGCGGCAGGGCATCGACCGTCGCCCGCGTCGTCACCCCGGTGAGCATGAGGACGGCACGGGCCCCGATCGTGCGCGCGGCCACGAGGTCGGTGTGGAGCGAATCGCCGATCACGACCGCGGAGGCGGGATCCACCCCGACGCTCGCCGCCGCCTCGAGGAAGAGGCCCGGCTCGGGCTTGCCGATCGTGAGGTCGGGCTCCCGCGCGGAGGCGTAGGCGACCGCCTCCACGATCGATCCCGCCCCTGCGTGGAGGCCGTCCGGGAGCGGGAAGACCCGGTCGCGGTTCGTGGCCACGAAGAGCGCGCCGCCGCGCGCGACCATGACGGCGCTGGAGAGCCGCCGGTAGCTGAGCGAGAAATCGACGCCGACGACGAGCGCATCCGGGGCCGCCGCCACGCCGCGGGGGGTGGGCGGGACGACGCGCAGCCCGACATCGCGGAGCTCGCGGGCGAGCCCGGGCCCTCCGAGGACCATCGTGCGTCGCGGTGCGCGCTCGGCGAGGGCGAGCGCGGTCGCCCGCGCCGCGCTCACGACGCCTCCCTCCGCGACCGGCGCACCCATCTCGGCGAGCCGGGCGCGATACTGCGAGCGATGCCAGCGAGAGTTGTTCGTGCAGTAGATCACCCGGTCGCCCGCCGCCACGCGCCGGGAGAGGAGCTCCGCGACGCCCGGGACGGGCTCCGGGCCGCGGTAGACGACGCCATCGAGGTCGACGAGAAGGAGCATCCGAGGATGGTACCCGCGCCGGTCCGGTCCACGGGGGATGCCCGATGAGCGGGCACCGCCGGCCGGTCGCCCCTCCCCCGCTCCCCGCGGATGTCGACCTCGTCCTCGTGGACGGGAACAACCTCCTCCACCGTGCCCGCGGGGTCCCGGACGAGGCGGGGATCCGCTGGCTCATCCCCCTCCTCCGGACGTGGCGGCCGCCGGGCGCCCAGATCGTCCTCGTCCTGGACGGCCACCCCGACCCGGGGGAGATGAAGAACCGGGCGGTCGTCACCGGGATCGCAGCGGTCCACTCCGGCGCGATCGACGCGGACACGAGCCTCCTCCGGCGGCTCGAGGGGCGCCCCTACGGCGACCGGATCCGGACGCTCCTCGTGACGGATGACCGGGCGCTTTCGGACAAGGCGCGGCGGGAGCATGCGATCGTCCGGCGGCTCGACTGGTTCCTGGACGAGCTGCAGCGGGCGCGGGCCTCCGGCGGACCCGCCGCGCTCGGTCCTGCGACCGCCCCGGCAGGCGCTCCCCCGGCGTCCGTCCGACTCTCCGGGTTCGGTGCCGGCCGGCCCCCGGCGCCGCGCACGGGCACGCCGCCGGATGCGGGGGATGGGGAGGCGTCCCGCCGTCCCTGGACGCCCGGACGGGGTGCCACCCGGAAGCGCGGCAACCCGCGGCGCGGCCACCCGGGCGCCTGACCGCCCGCGGACCACGGCCGGTCCGCTATCATCCGGGCCGTGAGCCCCGATCCGTGGACCGCCTTCCTTGACTGGCTGACGACGATCGTCGTCCCCGACTGGAACCAGCTGATCGCGATGCTGCCGCTCTTCCTCGTGATCGGGGTGACCGGCCCGCTCCTCTCGCTCGTCTTCCTCCTGTGGGGCTGGGAGCGCTTCAAGCGGCGATCCGGCAAGGTGCGCGTCGCGCTCCCGGAGCCGCAGCCCGCCCCGCTGGACGCGGACGGCCGGCCGCTCTTCCCCGCGAACGTCCCCTACGACCCGCGGACGGGCCTCGTCTACCCCCAGGACCGGATCACCTCGGCCGAGGACGGCACGACGCTCCTCATCCGCTGCCCCGTGGATGGCACGGTGCGCGAGGCGTCGATCCAGACCTGCACGGCCTGTGGGACGCGCTTCATCCTCGGTGCCGCACGGACCCCGGCGGTCATCCGCCGGACCGGGAAGCCCCCCGCCGGGGGCGCCGCGGCCGCCTGACCGCCCGCCGCGCCGGATGGGCCTCGGTCCGCTCTCCCTCTACCTCACGACGATCGGCGCGATCGCCCTCGCGGTCGCGTTCCTCCTCGCCGTCGCCCGCACGACCCTCCTCGCCCTGGAGCGCCCCGCCGTCCTCGTGAGCGCAGCCGGGCCGGCCGTGACGGCCCCTTCGGCTGCACCCGGACGGACCGCGTGGGCGATCGCGCACGCCTTCACGTGGGTCGCGGCGATCACCCTCGGGGCCGGCCTCGTCGCGCGCGGCGTCCTCGTCGGACGCGGCCCGTGGGGGAACATGTACGAGTTCTCCGTCGCCTTCGCGTTCGGGATCGTGGCGGGCTGGCTCTTCCTCCGCCGGCGCTACCCGATCGACCCGATCGCCTTCCTGCCGCTCGGGGTCGCCCTCTTCCTCGTGGGCTACGCTGCGACGCTGCCGGCCACGATCGGACCGCTCGTCCCGGCCCTGGACAACGCCCCGCTCCTCACGATCCACGTGGCGATGGCGATGATCGCGTACGGGATCTTCGCGACGAGCTTCGGGGCTGCCGTGGGCTACCTCATCCAGGGCCCCGAGGACCGCTTCTCGTGGCTCCCCTCCCACCGCGTCCTGGACGAGGCCGCGTGGCGCGCGGTCGTCATCGGGTTCCCGGTCTTCGCGACGATGATCATCCTCGGCAGCTGGTGGGCCTCGATCGCGTGGGGACGCTACTGGGGCTGGGATCCCAAGGAGACCTCCGCGCTCGTCACCTGGCTCATCTACGCCGTCTACCTCCACGCGCGGAACCAGCGCGGCTGGGCGGGCCGCCCGAGCGCGCTCATCCTCGTCATCGGCTTCGGCGCCGTCCTCTTCACCTACTTCGGGAACCTCTTCTTCAGCGGCCTCCACAGCTACAGCGGCCTCTGATCCCGCCCGGCCGAGCCGGGCGCGCCGATCCCCCCGCGACCCCGGTCCCGGCTGCCCACGGACCATCCCCAGCTCGTCCACGCTCCATCCCCCGCCGTCCGCCCCCGATGCCCCCCGACCCCAACATCTGGTGGTGTACCCCCAAGGGAGGGCCCCATATCTTGTGGCGGAGGCCTTGACAACCCGGCTCCGAAGCGCGACCATGCTCGTCCCGGAGAACGACAGATAGCGCCCTGCCCCCCCGGCCCGGGAGGCGGCTGCAGAGGGCGACGAACAGAACGGCGGGGACCACCGCCACGATCGGGAGGGATCGACGGATGACCCAGGCGACGACGGCGCGCCGGAGCGCGCCACGGCGGACGGACAGCGCGGCGAAGCGCGCGACAGGGCTGCAGAAGCCGGTCGTGGATGCGGAGCACCGCTTCACGGGGAAGGGCGTGCGCGGGATCACCTTCGAGCGCCGCTGGACCACCCCCGGCGTCCATCCCTACGACGAGGTCGCCTGGGAGCTGCGCACGGCGAACATCTCCAACGAGTCCGGGAAGACGGTCTTCGAGCAGAAGGACATCGAGGTCCCCGCCGCGTGGAGCCAGCTCGCCACGAACGTCGTGGTCAGCAAGTACTTCCGCGGCCATATCGGGACCGCGCAGCGCGAGCGGAGCGTCCGCCAGCTGATCGACCGGGTCGTGAACACGATCGCCGGCTGGGCGCACACGCAGCGCTACTTCGCCACGGACGCGGACCTCCAGGCCTTCCGGGCGGAGCTCACCTACCTCCTCCTCCACCAGAAGATGGCCTTCAACAGCCCGGTCTGGTTCAACGTCGGCGTGGAGGAGCGGCCGCAGTGCTCGGCCTGCTTCATCAACTCCGTCCGCGACTCGATGTCCAGCATCATGGACCTCGCCAAGACCGAGGCGATGCTCTTCAAGTACGGGTCCGGCGCGGGCGTCAACCTGTCGCCCATCCGCGGCTCCCGCGAGAAGATGTCCGGTGGCGGGATCGCGAGCGGACCGGTCTCCTTCATGAAGGGCTTCGACGCCTTCGCGGGCGTGGTGAAGTCCGGCGGCAAGACCCGGCGCGCCGCCAAGATGGTCATCCTGGACGTGGACCATCCGGACGTCCTCGACTTCATCGACTCCAAGATGAACGAGGAGAAGAAGGCCTGGGCGCTCATCGAGGCGGGCTACGACGGCTCGTTCACGGGTGAGGCCTACGGGTCGGTCTTCTTCCAGAACGCGAACCACAGCGTGCGCGTCACGGACGACTTCATGCGTGCCGTCGAGGCGGATGCGCCGTGGAGCACCCGCGAGGTGACCTCCGGCGAGGTCAATGCGACGATGCCGGCGCGCCAGATCCTCCAGCGGATGTCGGAGGCGGCCTGGCTCTGCGGCGACCCCGGGATCCAGTACGACACGACGATCAACGACTGGCACACCTGCGCCAAGACGGACCGGATCTTCGCGTCGAACCCGTGCTCCGAGTACATGTTCCTCAACGACACGGCGTGCAACCTGGCCAGCCTCAACCTGATGCGCTTCATCGGCGAGGACGGCGAGTTCGACATGGACGCCTTCCGCTTCGCGGTCCGCGTGACGATCACCGCGCAGGAGATCCTCGTCGACAACGCGAGCTATCCCACGCCGCAGATCGAGGAGAACTCACACCGCTTCCGCCCGCTCGGGATCGGCTATGCGAACCTCGGCGCGCTCCTCATGCGCCATGGCGTCGCGTACGACTCGGACGAGGGTCGTGCCTACGCGGCGGCGATCACCGCGGTGATGACGGGTGAGGCGTACCGCCAGTCGGCGGTCATCGCCCGTGACCACGGTGGCCCGTTCAGCGACTACGCCCACAACGAGCAGTCCTTCCTGCGGGTGATCCGGAAGCACCGGGACGCCGCCCACGAGATCCCGGCCGATGTCGCCCCGCGCGGCCTCGCCGCCGCCGCGCGGACCACCTGGGACGAGGCGCTCGCCCTCGGCAAGGAGAACGGCTACCGGAACAGCCAGGTGAGCGTCCTCGCCCCCACCGGGACGATCGCGTTCATGATGGACTGCGACACGACCGGGATCGAGCCGGACATCGCGCTCATCAAGTACAAGAAGCTGGTCGGCGAAGGCTTCCTGAAGATCGTCAACCAGACCGTCCCCGTCGCCCTCCGCCGGCTCGGCTACAGCGCCGAGCAGGTCGAGGAGATCATCCGCTACATCGACGAGCGGGAGACGATCGAGGGCGCGCCCGGCCTCCGGCCCGAGCACCTCTCCGTCTTCGACTGCGCCTTCAAGCCGGTGAACGGCGAGCGCTCCATCCACTACATGGGCCACATCCGGATGATGGCCGCCACCCAGCCCTTCCTCTCGGGCGCGATCAGCAAGACGGTGAACATGCCGGAGGCGGCCACCGCGGACGAGATCGCGGACGTCTACCTCCAGGGCTGGAAGCTGGGGCTCAAGGCGATCGCGATCTATCGCGACAACTCCAAGCGCTCCCAGCCGCTGATGACCGGCAAGAAGAAGGACGCGGACGCTGCGGAGGCCCCGGTGGCCCCCGCCGCGGAGCCCCGGCCCTACCGCCGGCGCCTCCCGGACGAGCGGCGTGCCGTCACCCACAAGTTCCAGGTCGCGGGCCACGAGGGGTACATCACGGTCGGGCTCTACCCGGATGGGCAGCCCGGCGAGATCTTCCTCAAGATGGCCAAGGAAGGCTCCACGATCAGCGGCCTGATGGACACGCTGGCCACGATGACCTCCCTCGCCCTTCAGTACGGCGTCCCGCTCCGGGACCTCGTGAACAAGTTCGCCCACGTGCGCTTCGAGCCCTCGGGCTTCACGGGGAACGCGGAGATCCCGATCGCGAAGTCGATCGTGGACTACGTCTTCCGCTGGATGGGGTCGCGCTTCCTGCCGCGGGATGACCGCGATGCCCTCGGCATCGTCGGTGCCACCGGCGCGGAGCCGGCTGCGACCCCCGCCGCGGAGAGCGCTCCGGAGCCGGCTGCTCCGGAGGCCTCCGGAGCCACGGCCACCGCGGTGGTGGCGGCACCCGTCATCGAGCGGGTCGCCCTCCCGGTCGTGGAGAGCGCCAACGGGAACGGCAACGGGAACGGTCACGGCAGCGCGACCGCCGTCCTTGCCTCGCTCGGCGTGAACACGAAGGTCGCCTTCAGCGTCAGCTCGGACTCGCCGAGCTGCTCCGAGTGCGGCAGCATCATGGTCCGCAACGGCAGCTGCTACAAGTGCCTGAACTGCGGAGCGACCTCCGGCTGCTCCTGATCCCCACGGGCGCAGGGCGCCCACCACGCGAGCCATCGGCAGCGGCCCCGCTTCGGCGGGGCCGCTGCTCATCTCCCGGCCGCGGCGCGCTACCCTCCGTGCATGCGGATCGCCACCTGGAACGTCAACTCCCTGAAGGCTCGCGCGGAAGCGGTCGCGATCTGGCTCGATCGCGTCCAGCCGGACGTCCTCCTCCTCCAGGAGACGAAGCTCGCGGACGCGGATCTCCCGGACGAGCCCTTCGCGTCACGCGGGTACACGCTCCTCCACCACGGCGAGGGCCGCTGGAACGGTGTCGCGATCGCCAGCCGGGTCGGGATCGCCGACCCGGTCACGAACTTCGGGGACGGGCCGGTCCGGGACACCCGTGCCGGGGCGAGCGGCGGGGATGCGGACGAAGGCTTCGACCCGGGCCGCGAGGCGCGGATGGTCGCGGCGACCTGTGGGGGCGTCCGCGTGGCCAGCCTCTACATCCCGAACGGGCGGGTCGTGGGGACCGAGTTCTACGAGGGCAAGCTGCGCTGGCTCGCGCGCCTCGAGCGCTGGCTCGCCGAACGGTGCTCGCCGGCGGAGCCGCTCGTCCTGGGCGGTGACTGGAACGTCGCTCCGGCGGACGAGGATGTCTGGGATCCGGCGGCGATGGAGGGGAGCACCCACGTCACCGCTGCCGAGCGGGATGCGCTGGCCCGGATCCGCGCCTGGGGCCTCGCCGACGCATACCGCCGGCGCAACCCGGAGCCCGGCCGCTACTCGTGGTGGGACTATCGCGCCGGCGCCTTCCCGCGGAACATGGGGCTGCGGATCGACCTCCTCTACGCGAGCGCGCCCGTGATGGAGCGGCTCGTCTGGGCGGAGATCGACCGGACCGCACGGAAGGGTCCGCCGACCCCGTCCGACCACGCGCCGGTCATCCTCGACCTGGATACCCCGGGAACGCCGATCGATGCCGGATGGTCCGGCGCCGCCGAACGGGCAGCCAGGCGGGCCGGGCGGGCCTGACCGGGACTCGCGCGCGGCCTGCGGCGGTCAGCGCTCGACCGCGACCGCGTAGCCGGCGAGCAGGGTCTCCACGAGCTGGGGTCCGAGGCGCGGCGAGAGATCGCCTCCGAACATCAGGCGGAAGTAGATCGGCCCCACGAGGAGCTCCGTCGCGATCTCCACGTCCGCGTCCGGGCGCAGGTCGCCGCGCGCGACCCCGCGGGCCATCACCCGCGCGACCTCCTCGCGCCGCGCGCGGACGACCGTGGCGCGGAAGGGGTCGCCGATCGCCGGGTTCCCCGCGAACTGCGAGAGGAGCGCCCGCATGACCGGACCGAGCGGGGTCATCGTGAGGGCGCGGATGATCGAGCCGACGAGCGTCTCCAGCTCGTCCCGCGTGCTGCCCAGGTCCGGGATCGCGATGTAGGGCGAGGTGAGCTCCAGGAGCAGGTCGAGCGCGAGCGATTCCTTGGACGGCCAGCGCCGGTAGATCGTCGCCTTCCCCACCCCCGCCCGCGCGGCGACGTGCTCCAGCTTCAGGCGCGTGAAGCCGACCTCGATGAGCAGCTCGCGGGCGGCATCGAGGATCGCCTGGTGTGCGGCATCGCTCCGCGGACGGCCGCGCCGGATCGGCATCGGCCCGAAGGTCGGGAGGGCGGAGGGTGTGGGGGGAGTGGCTTGACGGGTCATGGGTCCGGCGTTATGATACGCAGCGTTCCGTATCCAATGCAACGGGACAGACCAGATCAGACCCCCGCCCGGTGACTCCCCCTCCTCCAGTCACCGGCGCGGGGGTCAAGAACGTCCGGGAGCCCCGCTCCCCTATCCTGACGCCGTGAGCCTTCTGCGCATCGACGACCCCGGACCCTGGCGCGACCCCCTCGTGGTCGTCGCCTTCGATGCCTGGGTCGATGCGGGTTCCGCCTCGATCGCCGCCGCCGAGCTCCTCGGTGGACCCGGCCGGATCGTGGGCCGGGTCGACGGGGATGCCTGCTACGACTACCGCTCCCGGCGGCCGACGCTGGAGATCGTGGATGGCCGGCCCCAGGCGCTCACCTGGCCCGAGGTCGTCCTGCGGCTCGTCCCCGGCCGGGAGCGCGACCTCCTCGTCGTCTCGGGCGCCGAGCCGGACTACCGCTGGCGCGAGCTGGCCGGCGAGGTCGTCCGGTTCGCCCGGACCTACGGGATCCGCGAGTGGCTCAGCCTCGGCGCGATCCCGGCCGCCGTCCCGCATACCCGCCCGGTCCCCGTCCTGGGTACCGAATCAAGCCCGGGGCTCCTGCGCGGACCGATCCGCCCGGGCCCCGACGGAACGCTGCGCGTCCCGTCGGCCTGCCTCTCCGTCCTCGATCACGCGATCGCGGAGGCCGGCCTGGATGCCGTGGGGTATTTCGCCCAGGTCCCGCACTACGTCTCCGGCCCCTATCCCGCGGCCTCGCTCGCCCTCCTCGATGCGGTCGCACGTCACCTGGGGGAGCCGGTCCCCCGCGGAGACCTCGCGGAGCAGGCCGAGGAGCTGCGGCGCAGGCTCGATGCCGCCACGACCGTGGACGAGACCACGCGGACCTACGTGGACCGGCTGGAGGCGACCTCGGACGAGGAGCGGCTCGCGTCCGGTGGCGATCTCATCGCGGAGATCGAGCGCTTCCTGCGCGAGCAGGGTGGCCCCGGGGGGTCCGAGACGGACTGACGGGGCGAGGGCTCAGCCGCGACCGCGCGCTGCCCGGCCACGCTCGTCGCGCGACCCACGCTCGCCGGCGTCCTCGCGCACGCCATCCGAGCGCCGCTCGGCCGCAGCCCGGCGCGCGCCGATCGTGAGCGTCCGGAGCGCCGGTCCGCTGTAGAGGTTGCGATCCACGGGACCGGAGATCCCGGGGACCTGGCCGCGATCGGTCCACTGCCAGAAGCTCCAGCCGCGGCCGGCCCATGCGTCCCCCGGAAGGTCGGGGCGGCGGGTCCCCCAGTGGGCGACCCAGAGAGCCGGCGCGTGGTCGCGGGCGAGGGAGCGGACCCCCGCGAGCTCCGCGCTCGCGAAGCCGGGGGAGGTGTAGAGGACGGGTCGGACGCCGAGGCGGGTCTCCACCCGTGCGAGGAAGGCGACCGTCCAGCGGCGGAGAGCCCCGCGGGAAAGCCCGCCGTCGACCTCGAGGTCGAGCGCGGGGACGAGGTCGCCGGGGCGTGCCTGCGCGGTCCGGACCAGGTGGTCCGCCTGGCGCCGCGCATCGCGGACGCCGGCCTCGGGGACCGCGAAGTGGTAGGCGCCGACCCGGATCCCCGCCGCGCGCGCCCGGGTCACGTTCCGGCGATAGCGGCGGTCCACGAGACCGGTCCCCTCGCTCGCCTTCACCCATGCGAAGTCGACGCCGCTCCGTGCGACGCGTCCCCAGTCGATCCGGTCCTGCCAGTGCGAGACGTCGATCCCCTCGCGCAGGACGGTCCGTTCGCGGACGGTGGCCTGGCGCCCGCCCGCGCTGCGGACCATCCGGAGCGTCGTGAGCGGCGGCGCGGCGGCGGCGCGGGCGCCGGGGGCATCCGCGCGGGCCGGAAGGCGGTCCCCGAGGACCGCGACGGAGCCGAGGACGAAGCCGAGGACGAGGATCGCGCTCACGCCGCGCGCGGCCCGTCCGCCGTCGATCCGCATCGTCGCACCCTCCGCGCTCCCCGGCCCGGGCCGGTCCCGGCCGCCGGTGGCGACCACGGAAGGGATCGTCGCAGGGGGTGCAGCGCCGACGGTACCGTTCGGGGGGACCACCCCCCTGGCCCGAAGGTCCCATCCCGGGGCCGTCCCGGGATGCGGGCTCTATGCTCCGCGGATGCGCCCCCGAACCCCCGCCTCCGCCATCCGTGCCCTCCTCACCGGCGTGGCGCTCGTGGCGATCGCCTCCGGCACGAGCACGGGGCAGGAGGTCGCGCCGCCATCCGGGCGGATCGCGTGGGTCGAGCGCCACGAGCGGCTCCACATCACCCGGGCGGACGGGGCGGACGACCGGGTGATCCTCGAGACCGGGCTCCCCGGCTCGCTCGGCCAGGTGGCATGGTCACCGGACGGGACCACGCTCGCCTTCGCGGGTGCGCAGGAAGCGGACTGCTCGATCTGGCAGGGCGACATCTACACGATCGGCGCGGACGGGCGCGGGCTGCGGCGGGTGACGAACGGACCGGCCTGCCGCGAGCTCGCGGGCCTCGCCACCGGGACGATCGTGGTCACGATCCAGAACCGGCTCGAGAGCCCGCTCGACCTCGCCCTGCACGCCCACGGGCTGGAGATCCCCCTCGGGGTCCGCGTCGATGCCGGCTGGCAGATCACCGTGGAGCTGCCGGCGGTCCACGACCTCGGCGCGGAGACCCCCCAGTTCGTGGTCGCCACGGACGGCACGAGCACCTGGTTCGACCCGGAGGTCTACGCGGACGTGGTGCCCGGAGGGTCCACCGACGCCGGGACGCTCATCGTGGAGGGCGATGGGCTCCCCGCCTGGGGTGCCTACGGGGCTGCGTGGAGCCCGGACGGCGGCCGGATCGCCTACCAGCAGGGTCTGGATGCGATCTGGGCGGTCGATGCCGATGCGCCCCCGCTCGCGATCGGCGCTCCCCTCCTCGCGCTCGGGAGCGAGGGCTTCCTTGCCACGAGCCCCGCTTGGTCGCCGACGGACGACCGGAT
>Ga0208783_10000786_pt1 | contig 19135 bp, 23 predicted proteins | sample DEB19_08_DNA_2_FD_184529 | JGI IMG/M metagenome (GOLD analysis project Ga0208783, IMG submission 184529) | Aqueous microbial communities from the Delaware River and Bay under freshwater to marine salinity gradient to study organic matter... | ecosystem: Environmental > Aquatic > Marine >...
AATAAAGAACTTACATTTGAGATGTATAAGGACTATGCGGTATGTGCTAATGGAGCAATGTATCGTAAGGATGTTCGTGGTTTCCTTCCTGAACTGATGGATAAAATCTATCAAGAACGTACCATTTACAAGAAGAAGATGCTTGCTGCTGAGCAGGAATATGAGAAGACGAAAGACAAGCAATTGATTAAAGAAATTGCTCGTTGTAATAACATTCAGATGGCACGTAAGATTCAACTTAACTCTGCTTATGGTGCCATTGGAAACCAGTATTTCCGTTATTACAAACTTTCGAATGCTGAAGCAATTACTTTTTCTGGGCAAGTATCAATTCAGTGGATCATGAATAAGATGAATTCTTATCTCAATAAAATTCTTAAAACGGACGGTGAAGATTATGTTATTGCTTCTGATACTGATTCTCTTTATATCAATATGGGTCCTTTGGTTGAAACTGTATTCAAGGGAAGAGAGAAAACTACTGAAAACATTGTGTCTTTCCTTGATAAGGTGTGTGAGATGGAACTTGAAAAATATATTGAGAGTTCTTACCAAGAACTGGCGGATTATGTAAATGCCTATGATCAAAAGATGTTTATGAAGCGTGAGTGTATTGCTGAGCGTGGTATTTGGACTGCAAAGAAGCGATACATTCTAAGTGTTTGGGATAGTGAGGGTGTTAGATATGAAACTCCTAAACTGAAAATTAAGGGAATTGAGGCAATTAAATCATCTACCCCTGCGCCATGTCGAAAGATGTTAAAAGATTCTTTTAATATTATGATGAGTGGAAGTGAGGATAATATGATTGAATTTATTGAAAATTGTAGGGAAAATTTTAAAAAGATGTCTGCTGAAGAAATTGCTTTTCCAAGAACTGCCTCAGATGTTCAAAAGTATTCATCATCATCGAACATTTATGCCCCAAAAACTCCAATTCAAGTTCGTGGAGCATTATTATTTAATTATTATATAAAAAAGAATAACCTTACTAATAAGTATTCTTTGATTAATAATGGTGAAAAAGTTAAATATATTTTTCTTAAGAAACCAAATATTATTCATGAAAATGTTATTTCCTTTATTCAGGATTTTCCAAAGGAACTTAATCTTGACAAATACATAGATTATGAACTACAATTTGAAAAGGCATTTCTTGAGCCACTCAAATCCATTCTTGATATTATTGGGTGGAGTGTAGAAAAAACAGCAAACCTTGAGGCATTTTTCTCTTGATGGAATTACCTATTACCGAAAAAGAACTTGATACTATCATCAGTGCTATGCGATTAGGAGGAGATACTTCTCTATATCAAAAACTGTGGTGCTATAAAATGAACTATTTGAATAAGGATAAAAAGGAGAATAGATGATGGACTTTCTTAAAGATATTGTAAAAGAAATCGGTGACGACTATACTAAGTTGGCATCTGATATTGATGAGACAGAGACTTATGTTGACACAGGTTCGTACATTTTTAATGCACTGGTTTCAGGTAGCATTTTTGGTGGTGTATCTGGGAATAAGATTACTGCTATTGCTGGAGAGTCTTCTACTGGAAAGACTTTCTTCAGCCTCGCCGTTGTTAAGAATTTTCTTGATAATAACCCCGATGGTTATTGTCTCTACTTTGATACTGAAGCTGCTATCACAAAATCTCTTCTAGAAAGTCGCGGTGTTGATACCTCAAGATTTGTAGTTATTAATGTTGTTACCGTAGAAGAATTTAGGAATAAAGCACTTAAAGCAGTTGATCTTTATATGAAGAAACCTGAAGCAGAACGTAGTCCTTGTATGTTCGTTCTTGATTCCTTGGGTATGTTATCAACAAGTAAGGAAATTACTGATGCCTTAAATGAAAAAGAAGTTCGTGATATGACTAAATCACAACTTATTAAAGGTGCTTTCCGAATGCTCACACTTAAACTAGGTCAAGCAAATGTTCCACTCATTGTCACAAATCATACATACGATGTCATCGGAGCTTATGTACCAACGAAAGAAATGGGGGGAGGTTCTGGACTCAAATACGCAGCAAGTACAATCATTTATCTCAGCAAAAAGAAAGAAAAAGATGGAGCAGAAGTGGTCGGCAATATTATCAAAGCTAAGACTGCTAAGTCGCGTTTGAGTAAAGAGAATAAAGATGTTGAAATTCGTCTTTTTTATGATGAGCGTGGTCTTGATAGATACTACGGTCTTCTTGAACTCGGTGAGATTGGAGGACTTTGGAAAAATGTAGCAGGAAGATATGAGATTGATGGAAAGAAACTATATGCTAAACAGATTCTGAAAGAACCTGAAGTATATTTTACCGAAGAAGTAATGCAACAGTTGGACGAAATCGCACGTAAGGAATTTAGTTATGGAGAAAGTTGAGTTTCTAATTCTTAGAAACCTGTTACATAATGAAGAATATATCCGAAAAGTAATACCCTTTATCAAATCTGAATATTTTGAAGATGCAAATCAAAAGATTGTATTTGAGGAAATACTTTCTTTTGTTCAAGAATATAATCAACCAGCAACTAAAGAAGTGCTTTGCATTGAAGTAGAGAAGCGTCAGGATATTAATGACACTTCTTTCAAAGAAATTATTCAACTGATTTCTTCTCTTGAAGATGTTCCTGTTGAGTTCAATTGGTTAGTTGATTGTACTGAAAAGTGGTGCCGTGACCGTGCCATTTACTTGGCACTTATGGAGTCAATTCATATTGCTGACGGTAAAGATGAAAAGAAAAATCGAGATAGTATTCCTTCTATTCTTTCTGATGCTCTTGCTGTAAGTTTTGATACTCATATTGGACACGATTACTTACAAGACTATGAACAAAGATACGAAGCATATCACAAAAAGGAGGATAAAATTGAATTTGACCTTGAATACTTTAACAAAATCACGAAAGGTGGTCTCCCTAACAAAACTCTTAATATCGCTCTTGCTGGTACGGGCGTCGGAAAATCTCTATTCATGTGCCATGTGGCTAGCTCCGTCTTGCTCCAAGGACGGAACGTTCTGTACATTACGTTGGAAATGGCGGAAGAGCGAATTGCTGAAAGAATTGACGCAAACCTCCTGAATGTTCCTATTCAAGATATTGTTGACCTTCCAAAGCAAATGTTTGAGACTAAGGTAAACAATCTTGCGAAGAAGACACAAGGAACTCTTATAATTAAGGAATATCCTACTGCTTCCGCACATGCAGGACACTTTAAGTCACTTCTTAATGAACTTGCACTTAAGAAGTCATTTAGACCTGATATTATTTTTATTGATTACCTCAATATTTGTTCTTCCTCTAGGTATCGCGGAAACAGCAACATTAATTCTTATACTTTCGTCAAGGCAATTGCTGAGGAACTTAGGGGGCTCGCAGTTGAGTTTAATGTCCCGATTGTATCCGCTACTCAGACCACTCGTTCAGGTTATGGTAGTTCTGATGTTGAACTTACTGATACTTCTGAGTCCTTTGGTCTCCCTGCTACTGCTGACCTTATGTTTGCCCTTATTAGCACTGAAGAGTTGGAAGGTCTGGGACAGATTCTAATTAAACAACTTAAAAATCGGTTTAATGACCCAACCATTCATAAGAGGTTTGTGGTTGGTATTGATAGGGCAAAGATGCGTCTTTATGATTGCGAACAATCTGCTCAAACCGACATACTTGACTCTGGTAAAGAAGAAGAGTATGATTATGAAGAAAAGAAACCTAAAAAATCATTTGAAGGATTTAAATTCTAATATGACCCAAGTTATTGATACAAACAAATATATTGAATTTGTAAAGCAAACTACAAGCACTCCGTCTTCTGACCTTGCTGCATTACTTGCAAGGATTACTGAACTTGAAGCAGTTAGTGATTGTAATGTTCCACATCTTCTAACCGGTGCTCTTGGACTATCTGCAGAGGCAGGTGAGTTTGTTGAAATTGTAAAAAAAATTCTGTTGCAAGGAAAATCTTATACTGAAGATAATGTTATTCATATGAAAAAAGAGGCGGGTGACTGCCTTTGGTACATCTCTCAAATTTGTATTGCACTTGATACTAATTTTGAAGAACTAATGCAAATGAACTATGAGAAACTGAGTGCAAGATATCCTGAGGGGACTTTTGATGTTTATAAATCTGAAAACAGAGTAGAAGGAGATATTTAATTATGTCTAAAGAAAAACAAGTAACTATTAAAATGGATGCTCGTCAAGCGGCAGCAGTCCGTCAAATTCTTTTTGATGCACAAAAAGGATACACTTATGATGAGGTCAGTGTTCCTCCTCGTATTGCTGATGTTCGTGAAGTCATTCAACAACTTGATGATAGTATTGGTTCTGTAGTTGGTGAATAATAAATACTTAGAAAACGACAATGTACTTTTCTGAGTGGAGAAAATATCAAAGAGACAGTGAGATGTTCAACATTTCACTGTCTTTTATTGCAGAAGGAATATCAACAAAACAGTTTGAGAATATTGTCCATACCTTTTTGCCTTTTGTAAAAAGAGAACTTGGAATTAAAGAACTTCCAAAAATTCATTTTGTTGATGACCCAAAGTTTGCAAGGAGAATTGCAGCATTCGGGCAGATTAAAGATAATCGTATTGTAATTGATATCAAAGGTCGTCAGACGATGGATATCTTAAGAACATTAGCACACGAACTTACTCATTATAGTCAACATAGACGTGGAGTTCATGGGAGTGGGGCAGCGGGAAGTCCAACAGAAAATCAAGCAAATAAACTAGCAGGAACAATCGTAAGAAAGTTTGGAGAAAAGCATTCTAATTTATTTGTACTGCCTTCAGTTAATGAGGCAAAGAAAAGAAAGAAGAAAATAGATATTGATTCGGAGCATTATCCGATGGAGTTAGTTTAAATACTAAATAACTAAAAAAGTATTTGTAAAAAGATGTCTAGACTTACTGGAAAGGATGCTTTAGGTTTATTTGAAGCATATAATGCCGTTTACACTCCACAAGAAGAAATCTCTGAAGAGCAAATCTGGGAAGAGGTTGAAGAGTGGGTAAACTCACTTGTAGAAGAAGGTCATGACCTAAGTGAGTTTAGCTGGGAAGAAATGTATGATGCTTATTTGGATGAAGCAGGTAGTCCTGGTGGAGCAATTGCGGCTACTCAAGCAAGGCAAAGACAAGCACAAGCTGCTTCTGCAAAACAAGGATTGCAACAAGGTAAAACTTTTGGTGTTTCTGGAAACCTTGGATTCCAAAGTGGAACCAAAGTTAAAATGGACTCCGCTGCTACTAAATCTCAGGGAAGAACAGTTTTAAGATCCACAACTCCCCAAGGCGCAGGTCCTCGCGCAGGAACTTCTCAGTCAAGACCAAATCAAATCAATCTGGGTGGTCAGAAACTGTATGCCGCAAAACTTGGTGGTAAAGATGTTTATGTAGGTGCTAAAAAACCAGGACAAACTCCTGCTTCTCCTACAAAACCAGCAGCAACCACTCCAGCAAAACCAGCAAGACCTGCTGCTCCTACCTCTGCTAGACCTGCAGCAACTGCAAGACCTTCTGCTGCTCCTGCTGCTAGACCTGCAGCGACTGCAGCAGCAAAACCAGCACCTTCTGCGGCAGCAAAACCAGCACCTTCTGCGACAGCAAAACCAGCAACTCCTGCACCACAACCAAAGATTAAGCAAGATGTTGCTGATATCAAGTCAATGCAAGCAGCATCTCAAGCAAGACAAGCAGCACCTTCTCCCGCAGCAGCAAAACCTGCAGCAAAACCAACTCCAGCAGCAACAGGTTCTAAGAAACCTGGAAGTATTGTTTCTGGTTTTGATATGTTTGATGTTGTAAAAGGACATCTGATTGATGAAGGATATGCTGATACAGAAGAGGCAGCGATTGCTATTATGGCAAATATGAGTGAAGAGTGGAAAGCAAGTATTATTGCTGAAGAGCAACTTGATGAAATCAGCCTCAAAACTAAAATGTCTGCTTTCAAAAAAAGAGCAACTCATGATTTTGAATCTGATAGTGATGATGATAATTATACTAAGAGTGGTGAGAATAAAACAGATAAAATCAAAGCAAATATCGTTAAGAAGCACGGTAAAAAAGCAGGAGAACACGCAGAAAGAGCAGCACACGCCGGAATCTTTGGGCGTAAGAGTTTCTCTATGCCTAAGAAACCATAATCTAACTAAATAACCACGGAAGGTTGCTCTAACCCCTTGACTTTTTAGTTAAGGGGTTTTATAATATCTGAACTTGGGGGATTAGCTCAGTTGGTAGTAGCACTTGCTTTGCAAGCAAGATGTCATCGGTTCGAGTCCGATATCCTCCATTCTAAATATTATAGGAAAATAAAGTACCTATAATGTCAGATTCTGAAGTATTGCTTGCGATTAATACTGCATTGCAGGGTCTCCAAACTAAGGTAGTAAAAGCAGGTCCGAAGGTAGATAAGATTCGTGTGATTGCTGCTCAGAGAGCGGAGATTCAGGACAAAATATCAAAACAACTTAAAAGTATGAGAGTCAATTATGTTAATGAAATTGACAAAGCAGAATCATCCTTTCCAGTAACAAAAATTATTCTTTCAAAATCCATCATCAAATTAATATACAAAAAAGGTTCTAGTGGTGGATCGGGTGCTGGTGCCGCACTTACTAAACTTGCCGAATCATCTCAAGCACTTTATGCTGCTGTAGTTTTTAATGTTCTTGGTCGTGAAATGACTATTAAGGATGTAACAAAAGACAACTTTATGAGAGCTGCATCAACTGCAATTACTGATGAGAATATAAACAATATGATAAACAATCTTCCCGACGATTGGATTAACTCATCTATTGCTGGAGCAAATGCATTATTCAGAGCATATAAGGGAAAGGGAAAATTTACTTTTCATAGAGGATCTTCATTAGTTAATGCAATAGAAAAAACATTTACTTTGATTAATAGAGGGGAAAGTGCATTTGGAAATTTAAACAAATGGAGTCCAGCAGACATTTATATGGTAGGTGCTGGTTTTAACGTAGGAGCACTTCAAGCGGAGAGAACATTAAAGGGTCTGAATGAGAAAATGTTTGAATATATTCAAAATAATCAACTTATTGGTGTTTCTCTAAAGAAAATTACTGGTTCGGGTAGAATATCTAAAAAGAATTTCCCAACAGATAAAAAAATAACCACAGCATCTTTTAGGGGAACTACTACTAATCTTGATTCTATGGATGGATATATCCAGTGGGGATCTGCTAGTACTGAAAAAATTCAATTTAGAAGTTTTGGTGGAGATGTATCTTTAACTGGATGGCAGGGAGAGATTAAAGGTGCTTCTGCTAATCAGGGTAAAATATCTTTGGGACCTATAAACTTTATTTTAAAAAGACACGGACTCCCTCAATTACCATCATCATCAGAATCTGCCGCACTTGCAAAACAAAACAAAGATTCCCACTGCCAACAAATTACTCAAATGCTATTGTCTCTTGGGGTCATAACTGCGGATAAAATTCAGGAAACAACATCTACTATTAAGAATAACTCAGATAAATATCGTTATTCAAAGTATCTTGTGGCAAAACTTCTGACAACTGTAAAATCAGCTCCAAAGCAAATACAGGATCAGGTTGTTCAAGATTTTTATCTTTATGCCAGTTCTCAGGCAAGTTATTCTGCCCCGTATATTAAATTAGAATAAATATTAGTACATCAACGCACAATATGAAGAGTTTTTCCCGATTTCTAACAGAGGCAACTCAATCCCAAGCAGCAATGCAAGCCAAAAAACTTGGTTTGCGTGGAGATGGTCACGGAGGATGGGTTGACCGTTCTGGTAAAGTGGTAGCAAGAACTGACAAGGGGAAACTTAAGTTTACTGATGGTCGTCAGGCAAAGGGAGCACAAGAACCTTCTGCTGCACAACCCCAACAAACTGCTGCTCCAGTTCAACAACAACCTCAAGCAGCACAAGCACCTGCCCCTGAAGTTCCTCAGCAAGCACAGGCAGCACCAGAACAACAACCTCAGGAAGAACCCGCACCAACTTTAACTGTTGTATTTGGTCGTTTCAATCCACCAACTGTTGGTCACGAAAAACTCTTAAAAGCAGCAAATAGAGCATCTACTGGTGGAGATTTAAAAATATATCCATCAAGATCTCAAGATCCTAAAAAGAATCCTTTAGATCCTGATACTAAAATTTCTTTTATGAGAAAGATGTTTCCCGAGTATGGGGAAAGAATCATTAATGATTATAAGATGAAGACCATCTTTGATGTTCTTGTAAATGCAAATCAAGATGGATATGGAAGTGTAAATATCATCGTTGGATCTGACCGTCAGGCAGAGTTTGAAAATCTTGCTCAAAAATATAATGGAGACCTTTACACTTTTGATTTAATTCGTGTAATTTCTGCTGGTGTTCGTGATGCTGATGCTGAAGGTGTAGAAGGAATGTCCGCATCTAAGATGAGAAAGGCAGTAATGGATGATGACTTTGCATCATTCCGCAGAGGAACTCCAAAGACACTTGATGATGCAGAGACAAATAATCTTTTTAATGCTGTTCGTCAAGGAATGGGTGCAAAGAAAGCAAAGGTAAAAAAAGAAAGTTATCAACTCTGGCAGATTGCTCCAAAGTATGATATGAGAAATCTTCGTGAGAATTATGTGAGAGGTAAGATTTTTAGAATGGGTGATAAGGTTGAAAACTTAAATACTGGACTGGTTGGCGAAGTAATGCGTAGAGGAACCAATCATTTAATCTGTGTGACCGAAGAAGGTTATATGTTCAAGTCCTGGATTAAGGATGTGATGGAATATACTGAAGTTAAGATGGATAGTCCTATGAGAGATAAGAAGCATCCTAATACACTTGTAGGAACTTTAGGTGCTTTTAAACATTATGCCTCATTGACTCCCGGTGCTGTGGGAACAAATAGTAAGTATCTTCAGCACGGTGGTAAGGCATATGGTATCAATTTCATAAATAAGTATAGAAAAATAAAAGAAAGCACTTATTCTAATGGATACTAATATTGTAAACGATATTACTGAAATTTATTTCAATCAGATTGTTGGCGAGCAACTTGATGAAGAAGTTGTATCTGAAGAATCTGAAGATGCTAACAAGAGAAAGGTTGTAGTAACCAGAGCAAAAAGAATTAAGGATATTAGAAGTAAAAAAGAAGCACTCGCTCATCTTCAAAAGCACGCTAAGCTTCAGAAAGCAGGAATTGCTGACGAAGTTGAAATTGATGGTCAGTTAGTTGATGAGGAAAAGGATGAGGATGATTTAGAATCTCTTCAAGGTGATACTCAAAAATCTATTGATAAAATGAAAAAAGGTAATAGAAAAGTAACTAGAGCATCTGCATCTATTGCTGCAAGTAAAGCAGAAAGAACTGCAAGAGGTATGCACCCAAAGGCAGGAAAAACTGGTGCTTATCGTATTGAAGCATTAGATCCAGTAGGAAAAGAAGATTCTGACATTGACAATGATGGTGATACTGATAAGTCAGATAAGTATCTCCATAAGCGTCGTAAGGCAATTGGTAAAGCAATTGCAACTCGCAAAGAGGCATTAGATCCTGTTGGTAAGGAAGATGATGACATTGACAATGACGGAGATGTAGATAAGTCGGATTCATATTTAAAGAATCGTAGAAAAGTTCGTGGTGCGGCTATAAAAGTTACTAAAGAAGGTTTCTCAAATTGGAGAGGAGATCTTATTGAAGTCACTGATAAGATTAAAACAAACAAGGGTGAAGAACCAAAAATTGTAGAAAAAGCAGTTAATAATAAGATTAATATTAACCCAAAACTTGACTTAGGAGAAGTTGCACAAAATCTTGGTGGAACTCTTCTTGAAATGGTAAAGATTGAGGACTTTGAAGGAGTTTTAGATGAACTCACTGATTCTGAAATTTTCTTATTAAAAGACGATTTAATTGAAAGCATTGTAGAGGAAGTTTTTGTTGAGTGCATTGAAGAGGGTTATGATCTGACTGATATTGAGAACACTCTTCTTGAATCTCTTGAAATTTCATCATCAATTCTAAATGAAGAAACCAATGTTGATAATACAATTAGAGAAAGCAGATTAGAAAAAGTCAAGTCAGCAGTTAAGAGTGTAGCAAAAGGTCTTGCTCGCGGTGTTGGTTATGTTGCGGGTGCTGCTGTAAGAGCAGCAAAGGGTGCTGGTAGAGAAATGAAGTCGGGTTATGAGAGAGGAAGACAAGGTTCTTCTTCATCTCAACAGAGTTCATCTGATTCTGGTGAATCTGGTGAATCAAAGGATTCTGGTGAAACTAAGAAACCAGGATTACTCTCAAGAATTGGTTCTAAACTGAAGAGAGGTCTTAAGAAGGCTATTGCCAAAGGTGCAAGAGCAGTTTCTAGAGGAGCAAGAAATGTTGCTCGTAAAGTAGAAGGTGGTGAAACTAAAAAAGCAGAAGCACCTAAGGCAGCACCTAAGAAAGCAGAAAAAGCAGAAGACCCTTGGGCAGGTAGTGCAACAACTCCACCTAAGACAAAAGCAAAAACTAAAAAACCAGCAGCACCAAAGGCAACAGCAAAAACTCCTGCAAAGAAAAAGAGAACATCTAAGTTAGACGATTTACTTGCCTCAGTAAGAAGCGAAGAAATGCAGATTAATGAAATGCCCTATCAAGTAATGGGTTCTCCTGATGGAAAGAAGGAAAAGAAGATTGGTAAACCAGTGAAGAGTAAAAAGTATGCTGACGCAAGAGCATCAGAACTTGAAGATACTCATAAAAAAACGGGGGGCAAATATCGTTCTCAGTATGTGGAAAATGTCCAAATTGATGAAAAAACTTTGACAGATAAGGAGACATCTGAAAAAGAAAGAATTGTAAAGTCCATGAAATCAAAAGAATCGGACTTTGAAAAGAGATATCCTGGTCGTGGTAGAGAAGTTATGTATGCCACTGCTACTAAGATGGCAAAGAAAATGGCAGAGCAAAACCTTGATGAAATTGCTCCATTAGTTGCTGGCGGATTAGCATTAGGTGGTGCCGCACTTGCTGGAAAGGCAATCGCAGATAAAATGTCGCAAAGTAGAAAGAAAGTAACTAGTGAAAAACCACCTACAGCAAAACCATCCCCAAATGCTTCTTTATCGGATAGAATGAGTCAAAGAAACGCATTGATAAATTCAATCAAATAATTTCTAAATAGGAGAGGATACTCTCTTACGGAGGACATTATGGGAGCATTAGTAGCTGTTGTAAAACCACTTCTTCTTGCCGCACTTAATTCTTGTCATACCAAAAGATTAGTATGTGAACTGATTGATCGTTATGTTGATACGACTGATAATGATATTGATGATATCCTTGCAGCGACTGTTAAAAAAGCACTTCTTAGAGATTGCTGATGTTAAGTTGTTTAATTTTGAATTGGGGAGTTTCAGTAACTTTCGCTTTTCTTTTGGCATTTTCCGAATATCTTTCTAAAACAAAAAGATTTAAAGAAAATGGAATACTTGACTTAGTTTCTAATTTTTTAAAAGTTGCTTTAAATAGAGGAGATCAAAAGTAAGATCTCCTTTTTTTATAAATATCTTATAGCAAATAAATTTAAGGTAAAGAGAATGGCACTCTGGGGTAATAACGATTCAGTTTATTCTGTCGGAACTATTGCCGTCAATCTTGGTACTAACACCGCAACTGGAACGGTTGGTGTTGTTACGTTTACTACTGCAGGTATCAAGACCGGTGATATTTTAACTGTTGGGACTGGCGGAACTTATGGTCAAGCAGTTATAACAGGATTTACGTCCACGACTATTTCTATTGCTGGCACTGATGCCTTCATTTCGGGAGTTTCTACTATTCCAGCAGTAGCTTACAATATTAATCAACAACCAATTTATACTCTATTTGATAGCACTTTTAATAACAAAAACGATTCTGCTGCTACATTCCAAAATTTTGGAGTAACTGGAACTGCTACCACCAACGCTGGAATTGGAACTAACATTATTCCTGTTGTAGTTGGAACCCGCGACGTAATTGTTGGAGATGCTATTGTAAATGGTGGAAATAATATTGTAATCTCAACAATTGGTGCAACTACAATAAGCCTTGCTTCAACTATTTCTGCCGGTATTTCTACAGGAAATACTATTCAATTTAGAAGAAGGGCTGGTGGATATTTTAAAGATGTATTTGGTGTAGATGCAAATGAAGTTTCTACTGCTTCTACAACTGCTTATGCTGTTGGTCATAGTGGCTGGGTTGGAATTATGACTTATATTGATTGCAGTGGAGCATTAAGAGTTAAGCACGAAGTTCTCGTTGCTGGCGGAATTAATACAACCACTGATGCTAGTGATGATGGATTCTTCCTTCCCTGATAATATATGATATTTAATGAACTGAATGAGGATAATTTCCTTTTATTTGCAATTAAACATTATGAAAATCCTCAGGCAGTAACTAAGGAAGATTTTGAGAAGGATTTAAATCATTTCAAATATATTAAAAGATTATTGAAAAGATATAAAAGAGAAGGTGAATTAAAAACTCACCTTCTCCTCAATCATTTTATTATTCTTTATAATATTTTTGGTGAGGCAACGACTCCAATGTTGTTTTTTAAAATTGAAAAGGATTTGTGGTCTTTTTTAAAATCCTTTATTATATTTCTTGGAAGGCTTCCAGAATATCCAAAGACGAAGATACACGATATACCCGTTGACATAGATTGTTTAGCACAACTTTATAAAATCTACAATGGAAAAGAAGAAGATTGATAGAGTAATTGAAGCATTTCGCAATTATATAAATTTGAAAGAGGAAATGATGACTACTCAAAGTACTCCAGGTAAACCTGGACTTAGTGCTGATGCGGATGATAAAGGACCAGTTGCTGGTAGAAGTCCTAAAATGTTCTTGTTGGCAAGAAAGTTTGCTAAGAAATATGCAAAAGGTGGTCCTGGTTCAAGAAAGAAATGGTTAGATTATCTAAAGAATAAATAATTTCAATACTACTTGAGGTATTTGTTTCATAGGGGTAGTAGGAGAAATAATCACCTCAAAAACAATGTTTAATCAAAATACATCTGCAGACACTAAAATTGCTGTCCTAGAAGAACGACTTTCTGCATATGAAGTTATGATGAACAAAATAGATGAAGCAATACAATTAATGGGTAAGACAAGTCAGAACATTAGTAAAATGCTGGCAGTCCACGAAGAAAAAATTGACCAGTGCAACAAAACTGATGACCTAATTTCAAAAATGCTTAATGACTTAAAAGATGAAAGTGAAAAGCATTGCGAAGCAGTAAATAATAGAATAGAAAAAATAGAAACCAAATTAGACGAGTTTGTAAAATATCGTTGGATTATAGTTGGTGTTTTTGCAGTTGTTTCTTTTGCTCTTTCACAATCTAATATGGTTGTTGACTTTTTAACTCCTGATAGTTCTCAAGTACAGATACAACAAAAATAAATAATTGAGTGTTGGCGTTAGAGCCAATGAAAACTCAAAAAAAAGTCACTCTCTATACTCTACAAAAAACAACAAACTCTGTTGTAAAGTGGACTGGAATAATCACCTCTCATTGCCTTGACAAGTCCAAATAAACTGGTAGAATACATCAACTGGATACTGTTTGATTATGGACTTTGTTGATGTAAAGTACATCAATTTGATTTCTGCGCGATTTCAAAAGTTTAAGAAAGTAAAGCACAATCTCTACAACTTTCGCTGCCCTATTTGTGGAGACTCGCAAAAGAATAAGAATAAAGCACGGGGATATTTGTATCAAGTTAAAAGCAATACAAACTTTAAGTGCCATAATTGTGGACTTAATATTTCCTTTAATAATTTTCTCAAACAATTAGACCCAGTAATCTACAAGCAATATACTTTTGAGAAATTTAAGGACGGAAAAACAGGTAAGAACTTCACTGTAGAGGAACCAAAGTTTAACTTTGAGACCCCAAAGTTTAAACCAAAATTGGATTTACCAAAAGCGTCTGAAAATCAAGCATCAAAACTATACTTAGAAAAGAGAAAATTAAATCCGGATAAATTTTATTATAGCGACAAATTTAAGGAGTGGACTAATTCTCTTCGCCAAACATTCGACAGTACAGAAAGAGATGAACCAAGGATTATTATTCCTTTGTTTTATCAAAATACTTTAGTCGGATTTCAAGGAAGAGCACTTGGTCCAAATAAGATTAAATATATTACCGTAATGTTGAATGATGATGCCCCAAAAATCTATGGTCTTGATGAGATACAAGAAAGTGAAACTGTCTACATCACCGAAGGTCCATTTGACTCAACATTCATTCGCAACGCGATTGCTTTATGTGGAGCTGATGGTGATGTTAGTAAGTGGGGTATTAACGATCCTGTTTGGATTTATGATAACGAACCACGTAATGCAGAAATCCATTCAAGAATCTCCCGCGTCATTGATAGAGGAGAAAGGGTCGTCATTTGGCCTTCAACAATAAAGGAAAAGGACATTAATGAGATGATTCTATCTGGACTGAATGTTCAATCTGTGATAGAATCAAACATATATTCTGGACTAGAAGCAAAACTAAAATTTACCACTTGGAAGAAAATATGAGTAACGGAACCAAAGTAAAGAAGCGTGATGGGCGCATTGAGTCGCTTGACTTAGACAAGATGCATTTGATGGTTGAAGAGGCGTGTAAGGGTCTTGCAGGGGTCTCTGCGAGTCAAGTTGAGATGACCTCTGGTATTCAGTTTTATGATGGAATTACGACAGGAGAGATTCAAGAAATTCTGATTCGTTCTGCTTCGGATCTCATTGATCTTGATCATCCTAATTATCAGTATGTTGCTGCTCGTCTGCTTCTTTTTGCAGTTCGCAAGCAACTTTACGGAAAGATGAGGGAACTTCCTACCCTTGAGCAGCACATTTACAACTGTGTAAATGCTGATGTTTATGATAATGAAATTTATACTAAGTATTCAAAAGAAGAGATTGAGAAATCTGACTCTTATATTGATCATGACCGTGATTTTCTTTTCACTTATGCGGGTCTTCGTCAAGTAGTTGATAAGTATCTTGTTCAGGACAGAAGCAGCGGTGGAGTATATGAAACTCCACAGTTCATGTATATGATGATTGCTCTGACTATCTTTGCAGAGTATCCAAAAGAAACCAGAATGTCATATGTCAAGAGGTATTATGACGCAATCTCAAAGCACAAAATCAACATTCCCACACCTATCATGGCAGGGGTTAGAACTCCACTTCGACAGTTTGCTAGCTGTGTTCTTGTTGATGTTGATGACACCCTCGATTCTATCTTTAGCTCTGATATGGCAATTGGCAGGTATGTTGCACAAAGGGCGGGAATCGGCATCAACGCAGGTCGCATCCGTGGCATCAACAGTAAGATCCGAGGTGGAGAAGTTCAACACACTGGTGTTGTCCCTTTCCTCAAAAAGTTTGAAGCAACTGTCCGATGCTGCACTCAAAATGGCATCCGAGGTGGATCAGCGACTGTCCACTTCCCAATCTGGCACCAAGAAATCGAAGACATCCTAGTGCTGAAAAACAATAAAGGTACGGAGGATAATCGTGTTCGCAAACTTGACTACAGCATTCAAATCAGCAAACTCTTCTATGAGAGGTTCATTCAGGATGGTGAGATCACACTTTTCTCCCCACATGATGTACCTGGACTATATGATAGCTTCGGACTCCCTGGTTTTGATGATCTCTATGTTTCGTATGAGAAAGATCCGACCATTAAGAAAAAAACTATTAAAGCACAGGAACTTATTCTTAACCTCCTTAAGGAACGTGCGGAAACGGGTCGTGTCTATATTATGAACATTGACCATTGCAATTCACATTCTTCCTTCAAAGATAAAGTGAATATGAGTAATCTCTGTCAGGAAATTACACTTCCAACCGATCCTATTCAACATATTGATGATAATATTGGAGAGATTGCTCTTTGTATTCTTTCTGCTATTAATGTTGGTAAAGTAAAGTCAGATGAAGAACTTGAAGAACTTTGCGATCTTTCTGTTCGTGGTCTTGAAGAACTCATTGATTATCAGAAGTATCCTGTAGTAGCAGCAGAGATTGCTACAAAGGCACGTAGGTCTCTTGGAGTCGGTTTTATTGGTCTTGCTCATTATCTTGCCAAACTTGGGTTTAATTATGATTCTCAAGAAGCTTGGGATGCTGTTCACGGTCTTTCGGAGTCATTCCAGTATTATCTTTTGAAGTCATCTAATCAGATTGCAAAAGAAAAGGGTCATTGCGAATACTTTGGACGTACTAAGTATGCTGATGGAATTCTTCCCATTGATACTTACAAAAAAGATGTAGATGAAATCTCTTCCATTGCATATGAACACGATTGGGAATCTCTTAGGAAATCTATCCTGGAGTATGGTCTCAGGCACTCAACATTGTCCGCACAGATGCCATCGGAGAGCAGTTCCGTTGTGTCAAATGCCACTAATGGAATTGAACCCCCAAGAGATTATCTGTCCGTTAAGAAATCCAAAAAAGGGCCACTCAAGCAGATTGTTCCGCAGTATCATACTCTTAAGAACAATTATACGCTTCTTTGGGATATGCCTAGCAATCGTGGTTATATCAATATTGTTGCTGTTATGCAAAAATTCTTTGATCAAGCAATTTCTGGAAACTGGTCGTATAATCCAGAAAATTATGCCAATAATGAAGTTCCTACTTCGGTAATGGCAAATGATTTTCTGACTACATACAAGATGGGATGGAAAACTTCATACTATCAAAATACTTATGATATTAAAACTGATGAGGTAGTAGAAGAGAAGAAATCCGAGTTGGAAGATCTTCTTAATGAGTTAAGTTCAGTAGAGGAGGGAGAGTGTGAATCCTGTGCAGTTTGATTTCAAAGTGTCTTCTGTGGAAGAACAACAAACAAATATTCAAGGAATGACGGTTTTTAATACCGAAAAAGTAGACACCAAAAAGCAACCAATGTTTTTTGGAAAACCTCTTGGAGTTCAAAGATATGATTCATACAAGTATCCTATCTTTGATAAACTGACTACTCAACAACTTGGATACTTCTGGAGACCCGAAGAGGTATCCCTCCAAAAGGACCGTGGAGATTATCAAACTCTTCGTCCTGAGCAGAAGCATATCTATACTTCTAACCTGAAGTATCAGATTATGCTTGATTCTGTTCAGGGTCGTGGTCCTGGTATGGCATTCATTCCTTATTGTTCACTTCCCGAACTGGAAGCATGTATGGAGGTGTGGGGATTTATGGAGATGATTCATAGTCGCTCATACACTTATATCATCAAGAACATTTATTCTGACCCATCTGAGGTGTTTGATACTATTATTGGAGATGAGCGTATTCTAGAACGTGCTAAGAGTGTAACTGAGTCATATGATGACTTTATTCAATCGGCACAAACTTATGGGACATCTAGTGATTGGATGTTTAGGCTTGAGGGAGTACAAAACGCACAACAAACGCTTAACGATGTCAAAAGAAAACTGTACAGAGCAGTCGCAAACGTTAATATTCTTGAAGGTATTCGCTTCTACGTTAGTTTTGCTTGTAGTTTCGCTTTTGGTGAACTCAAGCTCATGGAAGGATCGGCAAAAATTATTTCTCTTATTGCAAGAGATGAAAATCAGCACCTAGCACTTACTCAGAACATTTTGAATAAGTGGAGGGAAGGTGATGATCCGGAAATGCAGAAGATTATGAAGGAAGAAGAAGAGTGGACTTATAAGATGTTTGATCGTGCTGTAAATGAAGAAAAGAAATGGGCAGATTATCTGTTCAAAGATGGTTCTATGATTGGACTTAATGATAAACTTCTTCAGCAATACGTAGAGTGGATTGCAAATCGTAGATTAAAAGCAATCGGTCTTAAACCACAGTATGATATTTCGGCAAACAATAATCCTCTTCCTTGGACCCAGCACTGGATTTCTTCCAAAGGTCTTCAGGTTGCTCCGCAGGAAACTGAGGTAGAATCCTATGTAGTCGGAGGCATTAAGCAGGATGTTACCAAAAATACTTTCGCAGGATTCCAACTATGATGAATGGTGTGAACAGGAAATCATAAATGCCTATAAAGAGGCAGCAGAATGCGATGAGTTTATGTTTGGAGATTATGACTTTTGCAATGAATGGCTAGGTGTAAATGAATAATTTAATATAGATAAAGGAGGTTAACCCTCCTTTTTTAATGTCTAAAAATCAAGTAACAAAAGATGAACTTAAGGTTCGCGTTTTAAAGTTGAAAAATAATCTTTATAATGAACATATCAGACATGATATGGATATGAAAGGACTTGCCCATAAATATCTGAACGAAGTTCTTGATATTATTGATGAGTACAGATATTGACTATGAAAACCCTTGGACATATAATGGAAAAGTGTTTGGTTCAAGTGATATTCAAGATCATTTTGGTTTTGTTTATCACATCAAGAATAATCTTAATGGTAGGGAATATGTTGGGAGAAAATATTTTTGGCAGTTTAGGACTCCGAAAGGAAAAAAACGTAAAGTAAAATCAGAATCTAACTGGAAGGAATACTATGGGTCTTGTCCGGAACTTAAAGAAGACATTGACAAATTTGGCAGAGAAAATTTTAGTAGAACTATCTTATCATTACATAAAACAAAGGGCAAAACAAACTTTGAAGAAACCCGACAGTTATTTGCACATAACGTCCTCACCGAAGGACTTGACGACGGAACCCCAAGGTACTATAATAGCAACATCCTCAACAGATACTTCAGGAAAGATTATTATGGAAACAACGACTGAAGATATTGTCGCACACGTAAGAACCTGGTCTCTTGATCGTGCCGCAGATATGAGTATTGATAAAGAGGATGCTCGTGCCATTCTTGCAGAGTTCTATGAATGGATTGAACCTGAAGGTGATGAACTTGAGATTGTTTCTCTAGAACCTGAGGATTGACAAATCCTAAATATTAACTTATTATGTTAAAATCCCTGTTATGAGCAGGGTTTTTTATTATGAGATTTTGAAAGTGATTTAGAGCCGTGGGGTCTGCCCTCTGAGAAGAGGGAAGTGCGCTTTCCCTATACGGATGTAGAGTTCTATTAATTTTAATGCTTAACTTCTTTACTGTAGCCC
>Ga0208783_10000787_pt1 | contig 19123 bp, 20 predicted proteins | sample DEB19_08_DNA_2_FD_184529 | JGI IMG/M metagenome (GOLD analysis project Ga0208783, IMG submission 184529) | Aqueous microbial communities from the Delaware River and Bay under freshwater to marine salinity gradient to study organic matter... | ecosystem: Environmental > Aquatic > Marine >...
AACCTATTGATCCGAGAAGAACAAAGACCACACACGGGAGCTGCCGGGATTGTTGCCGTGGGCGATTGCAGAAAACTACGCCAAGTTGAAATCTGGTTTCTCTTATCTCAAGACGTTCGAGCAAGCGGGGGGAACGCCGGAAGAGATTGCCAACGCCAAGGCCAACATCATTTACATCATGGGCGTGATGGGGCACTTCGCGGGTGATGCTGCGCAGCCGCTGCACACCACCGTGCATCATGCCGGTTGGGCGGGTGACAATCCCAAGGGTTACACTACTTGGAAGGGCTTTCACCAATGGATTGATGGCGGTTACTTCAACAAGGTGGGCATCCCGGACGCGTCTGAATTGAAGCCACGGTTGCGCTCGGCTCAACGCCTGCAAGTCAAGGGTCGCCCCGCGCAGCCGGAAGAGACCTTCGCCGCGGCGGTTGCTTTCATCGAGTCGGCCGGAATTCTAGTGGAACCACTCTATCAGCTCGACAAAGATCAGGCGCTTTTCGGCAAAGATGAAAACGGAATGAGGGGGAAAGAGTTTTTGACCAAGCAACTCATCGCCGGTGGCCAGTTCCTCGGGGACTTGTGGTTCAGTGCCTGGCAGGATGCGCCGCCGGATGATTATCTGCGCAAGCAGTTGGAAAAACGGAGCGGCGTTGGGGAACAGTAGCGGGTGAGTGTGGCTCCCAGTCCGGCTACCTATCCCTTGTGTAAGTGAGGAAGAGTTCGTTCTTCGACTGCTTCAAAGTCTTCAACTTGAGTTGCTCCGCCTTGGCCAGTTTCGGGAACCCCAATCCGTCCGCAATCGTTGGAGCCTTGCTCCCGCCAATGATGCGCGGGCAGAGCGTCAGATAAAGTTCGTCCACGAGACCGGCGCGGAACATTGCATCGTTCAATTCACCGCCACCTTCACAGATCAGCCGACGCACGTTCCACTTTTGGTGGAGCCATTTTAAAGCGGCGCGAAGATCGGGTCTTTTCTTGCCGAAGACTTTCACCTCATTCGCCACGGCGCGCAGTTTGGCGATGCGAGCTTTTCCCGCGCGGGCGCTGGTGAGAATGATGATGGGAGATGGGTTCTTGACTGCGCCCTTATCAGACGCAGCTGCATTGCGGAAGATGTGCGCGTTCGGATCAAGCGTGCCTGAGCCGCTGACGATGATGCGGAGGTTGGATTCCACCAGACCGCGCTTGAGGCGCAGTTTGCGATACTTGGGTCCACCGGGGCCGAGATTCACTTTATTCAAGTCCACCGTGCGTGCGCCGCACATCACTGCGTCAGCAGTAGCCCGCAGCGACAGGAGATGATTGTGATCGCGCTTGCTGCTGAAGGAGGAAATGACGCGATTTGTCGTCGCAATCTTGCCGTCTGCGGTCATGGACATGTTCATGACGACGTAAGGATGTTTTGCGTTTCGGATTTTCCGTTTTGGGTTCACGTGTTCGCGTAGTCGCAGCTTAACTCGAAACTTCGAACTCGAAACGCGAAAGTTTTCACGCGATGAACATCGCGTCACCATAGCTGAAGAAGCGATAGCGTTCGCGCACGGCCTCGGCGTAGGCGCGGAAGGCCAGTTCACGTCCTTGCAGCGTGCCCGGTGAAGCGAATGCACTCACGAGCATGAGCAGGGTGGAGCGGGGAAGATGAAAGTTGGTGAGCAGCGCATCCACGAGCGCGAAGCGTTGCGGGGGATAAATGAAAATGCTCGTGCGGCCACAACCTGCGACCAACTTGCCGCCATGATTGCGCGCCACACTCTCCAATACGCGCATCGAGGTCGTGCCCACGGCGATGATGCGATGGCCGGATTGTTTGGCGGCATTCACATTCGCAGCCGTTGCCTCGCTGACTTCAAAGCGTTCTTCGTGCATCACATGATCTGTGATGTTATCCGCTTTCACCGGAGCAAAGGTCCCGAGTCCCACATGCAGTGTGACAAATTCCACGCGCACGCCTTTCGCGCGTGCGACATCCAAAAGTTCCGGCGTGAAGTGCAACCCGGCCGTTGGTGCGGCGACGGATCCCAGCGGCTTGGCGAATACCGTTTGATAGCGCTCAAGGTCTTGTGCGCTCGTCGCGCCTGCGGATCGTTCGATGTAAGGAGGCAGCGGCAGTTCGCCGATGTCGTTGGTTGCATTCAACACATTCTCACCGCCACAAAACTTGATGCGCCGATGTCCTTCATCGTTGGTTGCGATCACTTCGCCGACGAGTTGGGTGCGTTCGTGCGCGTGATCGAGAAATATGATTCGCGTGCCGATGCGAGCGCGTTTGCCGGGGCGCAGCATCACCCACCAGTCATTCACGGCGTTCTCTTCGAGCAACAACACTTCAAATTGCCCGCCCGTTTTTTCGTTCAGTCCCCGAAGGCGTGCCGGGATGACGCGGGAATTGTTCAAAACGAGCACGTCACCCGAGCGGAACTGGGCGAGCAGGTCGGGAAACTGTCGATGCCCGATTTGCCCTGACGCGCGGTCCAAAACCAGTAGTCGGGAGGCATCACGCCGCTCCGCCGGAGTCTGAGCAATCAGTTCCGGCGGCAACTCATAGTCGAAATCGACCGTCCGCATGAGACGTTACGTTAATGATATTCCGTAATTCGTCACGAAAAGAGGATGAATTAGCCTGAAAAAGTGTCTAAATATGAACAATTTAGGCCGCCTTGAAGGTTATTATCATGGCACACTCTCATTTACGTTAACGAGAAAGTATTTCCGAGTTTTCCCCTGAGCGCCGGATTTGTGAATAAGTTGTGTAGAATACTTGTGGATATGCGTTGACAAGAAGTGGGTGAGAATGGTTAAAAATGGGGCGTCGAGGGGCAAAATGGGGTAATCAGAAGTTGGTGTGAATAAATCATGGAAGTGAACGGGCCAGCTCAGCGCACCTATTACAATTCCGTTTATCGCCACGGTGTGGACGATAAGCGGCGGGTGCAGATCCCTGCCATGTGGCGTCCAGCCGCAAGTGGGGTGGAGTTCACATTGATTCTTTGGCCGCAGTCCAACGCCGGTCCGTGCCTCCGGGCTTTGCCTCCGCAAGAGATGGCGGAGTTGATGCGGGACATTGACGCGATGCCAAATGGTGATCCCAAGAAGACAGTCTTGAAGCGTGTCATCGGTGGGGCCTCGACGCAGGTGGTCGTCGACAAAGGTGGGCGCATCTGTATCCCCGAAGACATGGCACGCGGAGCCGACATCAGGAGCGATGCAGTGTTGGTGGGTTTGTTGGACCGTTTTGAGATTTGGAACCCGGAACGATTTGACCGAGTGCAGGCCGCTGATGCGGTGCTGGCTCAAGAAGCATTCAAACTGATGGAATAACCATGAGCTTGGGAAAATTACTCGCAACCGGTCGGAGCTTGGCGGGCGGTCCCTCAATGGGCCGTTACAACGTCAGCGAGAGCAATCGTCTGCCGAAGTTCAACGTGGAGAAAAATCCCTTCGCGTCAAAGGCACCAGCTCAACCGGAACTCGCCACCAATATTGCCACTGATGTGGAACGGGTTTCAACGCCCGCTTTTGCCGCCGTGCCCACAGCGGAGCAGCCCTCGCTGCCGGTTGAACCTGTGATCGCGGATTCTCCTTTTACCGCTGCTGTCTCGCGGCCGGCCCAATCGACCTCACCAGCAAATGGTGCTGCTTGGTTGTGGCGAGCGCAGAACGTGAAAGCGACAGTGGCTGCTTTCAGCAAGCGCGTGCCGTCGTTCATGGCTAGCGCGGGCGGCAAGCTTATGGGGCTCGGCAACCAGCTGCTGGCGTTGGTCACGAAGTGGACCGGTCGCCTCAAGCGCGCGCGTCGCAAGGAGCCGGCTTCGGTCATTCCGCGCTTTGGCAAGCCGGCGGTGCAAGGCGAATTGTCATTGGACAAGGTGCAGGTGGTCCGCAACGACCTGGAAGAATCGGATTTGGAAATTGTGACGGCGCAGACGAGCACCAGTGCGCAAGTGGCACCGAGCGTCGCGTCGGCGACACCGAACCGCGGGCCGATGCCGGCGGCGTTGAAGAAGCTGACCAACCGTATCACTGGCGTGAACGTCAGTTGATTTCCATGCCGAGTGGCCAACTTCGCGCACAAGCCGGTGATGTTGGCAGAAGTGCTGGCGGCCCTCGAGCCGAAGCCGGGCGGGAGTTACGCCGACGGAACGCTCGGTGGAGCTGGACACGCGGCCGCCATTTTGGCCGCGAGTTCGCCGGATGGGTGGTTGTTCGCATCCGATCGGGATGGCGTCGCGATTGAAGCAGCCCGGGAACGGCTGGCGGAGTTTGCCGGACGATTCGAACTGCGCCACGCGAACTACGACCAGTTTGCGGAATGGATTCCGGCGGGCCGATGCGACGGGGTGCTCCTGGATTTGGGCGTGAGTTCGCCCCAGCTTGATGTAGCGGAACGCGGTTTCAGTTTTCAGCAGGACGGGCCGCTCGACATGCGGATGGACCGCTCGCAGGGACCGACGGCCGCAGATTTGTTGAACAGCGCGGAAGCGGAAGAATTGGCGGACATTTTCTGGCGATACGGCGACGAGCATCAGTCGCGCCGGTTTGCTAAGGCGATTGTGATGGATCGCCAGACGCGGCGGTTCGAGACGACCCGGCAGCTCTCGGAGTTGATTGAGCGCCTGAGTCCGCGTGCCGGAAAGAAGACGCACCCGGCGACCAAAGTTTTTCAAGCCCTGCGGATCGCGGTGAATGACGAAGTGGGTTCTTTGGAGCGGGGCTTGGTGGCGGCGTTGAAGATTCTTAAGCCGGGCGGGCGGTTGGCGGTGATCACGTTTCACTCGTTGGAAGACCGCCTTGTGAAGGAATTCGGACGCAGCCGGGCGCGCGACTACGAATTCGACGGGGAAGTGGATATCCCCGAGTTGCGTCGGCCCAAGCAGCCCGAAGTGCGCTTGGTGAATCGCAAGGCGATTCTGCCCAGCGACGCTGAACTGGCGGAGAACCCACGCTGTCGCAGTGCGCAGTTGCGGGTGATGGAAAAGATTTAATATGGCACGTAATCGCAAGTATCGGACAACAGCAACCCGGTTCGCACCGGCGGTGCGGGCTTTCATGTTGTGCGTGCTCATCGGCGGTGCGGGCATCGGTTACGTCTGGCAGAAAAACCAGATTGCGACTTTGGGTAAGCAGATCAAGGAACGCGAACAACGCCTGGCTGCGCTGCGCGACAACAACGAGAAGTTGCGCAAGCAACTGGCTGCGTTGCAATCACCGCCGCAGATCGAGCGGCGGGTGCGTGAGTTGAACCTTGGCCTCGGTCCGGCGTCGCCGCGCCAGAAGCAGGTGGTGTGGGAGCCGGTTCCCGACCTGACCACGCCTGCCGTGGCGGGGAGCGCGACCTCACAATACGCTGCCGGGCGGCTGCAGGTGCCGCCCATACCCTGATGATTCTATGAAACTTTTGCCGCCGCCACTCGCGATATGGTCGGATGAGGAACCGATCGCCGCGAGTGGACGGCGCAAGATTTGGGCGCGAATGACGCGTCAGGCGGAACAGAAACGAACCCTTAACTTTGGCCCCGCCACCCGTGTTGCCGTCGGATGAGGAACCGATGGCCGCGGGTGGTCGGCGGCTTTTGAGATGGTGAAAAAGTTGCAATTCTACCGGGTGCTGGTGATGACGCTCCTGTTGGGCGGGGGCTTCGCGCTGCTGGTGTTCCGGCTGGTGGACTTGCAGGTGTTCCGTCACGAGGAGCTGGAAGCCAAGGCACACCTTAACACGCGCCGCGAATTCCTCCGTGAACCTCGCCGGGGCGACATCCTGGATGCCAAGGGCAATCTCCTCGCCACGAGCATCTTCGTGAAAACGGTTTGCGCTGACCCCACTCTGATGGGGGATCGTCAGGCGGATGTCGCACGCACCATAGCCCCGATTCTCGAACTCAATCCGGCTGAAGTCCATCAGCGACTCCTGCCGCGCACGCGGACCAATTCCGCCGGCGTGCTCGTGACCAATCAATACGTCGTCCTCAAGCGCAAGGTGCCGTTTGAGACCTGGGACAAGGTCAAGCTGGCGATGGAGAACCTTTATCCGAACGTGGACACCAGCCGCCTCTCCAAGCGCGATCGCACGTTCCTCCGATTCCTTCGAACGAAAGCTGTCTTCCCTGATTCGCTGGATGACCAATTGCGTGTCTATCCCAATCAGCAGCTCGCGGCGCATGTGCTCGGCTACGTCGGCATGGGAGAAAAGGATTACAACGGATCGCGCATCATTGAGACCGTCGGTATCGAAGGCATGGAACGCGCGGTGAACACCAAGCTCAGCGGTGTGCGGGGCTGGCGTGTGACGGAAACGGATAATCGCCGCCGCGAAGTGGTCTGGCTGCGCGATCAAGATGTCGACCCGCATGATGGTTACAATGTGGTCCTCACGATTGATTCAGTGGTGCAGAACATTTTGGAGACGGCGCTCGCTGAAGGGATGCAAAAGCACCGGCCCATCAGCATCTCCGGGGTCGTGCTGCGGCCCCAGACGGGCGAAATCCTCGGCCTGGCTACCTTGCCGACGTTTGATCCGAGTGACCCTGGCCGTTCCACTCCGGATTCACGCCGCAACCGCGTCATCACCGATCTCGTCGAGCCGGGTTCGACGTTCAAGATCGTCGTGGTCTCCGGCGCGTTGAACGAGAAGAAGGTCTCGCTGCGCAAAGTGTATGACTGCGAGAACGGGGCGTTCAAGTTTGGCGGGCGGACCCTTCATGACCATGACCCGTATGGACTGTTGACTGTCGAGACCATCATTACCAAGTCGTCGAACATCGGTGCGGCCAAGGTGGGCATCGATCTCGGGCAGGAAAAACTCTACGACTACATCATTGATTTTGGGTTCGGAACCCGCACCGGCATCCCGCTCCCGGGGGAGATCAACGGCATCGTTCATCCCGTGGACAAGTGGTATAAGGTTTCGCTCGCGCAGATTCCCATGGGTCACGGCGTATGTGTGACGCCGTTGCAAATGGCGATGGCGATGGCGGCGATAGCCAACGAAGGCGTGTTGATGCGCCCCATGTTGATCAACCGCCTGCAGGACCAGCACGGCAATGTCGTCGCTCAATACGGTCCTCAGCAGGTGCGCCGTGTCATTTCCGCCGAAGCCAGCAAGCAAATGGTGCAGGCGCTCAAGACCGTGGTTTCCAAGGAGGGCACAGCGCCCAAGGCAGAACTTGAGAATTACACCGTGGCGGGCAAGACGGGCACGGCCCAAAAGGTGGAGAATGGTGCTTACGTTCGCGGCAAATACATCTCCTCGTTCATCGGATTTTTCCCCGCCGAAAAACCCGAACTGCTGATCGCCGTCACGCTCGACCAGCCGCAGGGTTTGCATTACGGCGGCTTGACCGCCGCGCCGGTGTTTCGTGACGTCGCGGAACGCGCGGCCAGTTATTTGAACATCCCGCCCGACCGAGCGGAGGAACCCGGAGGGCCGGGGGCGTTCGAAATCGGTGCGGAGGACCGCCCCGTGCGGACGGCCTCCGCCCGACGTTAACCCAGAACTGAGAAACGCCATGAACATGATGATGCCGATCTCACACCGGTTGTATGCCTCAGCCGTGACTGACGGCGCCACCTCGCGCCGCCCCGCTAGCGCCGAGCGCACAGTGATTATTGAAGTCCAGCCGGCGCCGCGCCGCTCGGCGCATCAAGGTCCGGTCTGTGCGCGTGCGGGTGAAATGGAACTGTCGTCCCTGTGGGCGCGGGCCCGGAAATACATTTAATCGAATTACTGTGGAACCACGACCGCTCAAATTCATCGCCGATGCCTGTGCTGGAACCATTGTTTCCGGTGCCGCCGACGTTGAGGTGCGGGGAATCACGACCGATTCTCGCAAGGTTGCGCCGGGCGAGGTGTTCATTGCACTTTCGGGTGACAAATTCGATGGCCACGATTTTGTGGCCGACGTGACGAAGCGCGGTGCAGCAGCGGTGGTGGTGGAACGTGAAGTGAGAGTTGCTGATTCGGCGTGCGCCGTGGTGAAAGTCGGGAACACGCGTGTGGCGCTTGGTAGCCTGGCGGCGGCGTATCGGGGTGAATTTCAAATCCCCCTGATTGCGATTGGCGGATCGAACGGCAAGACCACGACGAAGGAGCTCGTCGCGGCCGTGTTGCGTCAAAAGCTGAACACTCTGTGGAGCGAGGCCAGTTTCAACAACGATATCGGCGTCCCGCTCACGCTGCTGCGGTTGGACCGCTCGCATCAGGCGGCTGTGCTTGAAGTGGGCACGAACCATCCCGGCGAATTGCATCCGCTCGTCAGCATGATTCAACCGCGGTTTGGGGTCATCACCAGCATCGGTCGGGAGCATCTCGAATTTTTTGGCGATCTCCAAGGCGTGGTCCGTGAGGAAGGTGTGCTGGCTGAGTTGTCGCTGGCTGGCGGCAAGCTCCTCCTCTGCGGCGATGGTGACTTTGCCGATGCATTGGCCTCGCGCGCGCAGGCGCAGGTGGTGCGTGTTGGCTTCGGGAAGGACTGCGCTTGGCGTGCCAGCTCGGAGCGATCGGTCAAAGACGGCACTGCCTTTCGCGTCACGTCCCCTGACGGCTCGTTTGATGGCGAGTATCGCACCAATCTCATCGGGCGGCACCAGGTGGTGAACTCGTTGTTTGCCATTGTGCTTGGTGCAGAGTTGGGCCTGAGCCGCAAGCTGATTCAAAAAGGCTTGGCGGAATGCCAGCCGGCTAAGATGCGCCTGCAACTTTACGAGCAGAACGGTGTGCGCGTGATTGACGATGCCTACAATGCGAATGCGGATTCGGTGATCGCGGCTTTGCGGACATTGACGGAATTGCCCTGCAATGGACGCACGGTGGCGGTGCTGGGCGACATGGCCGAACTCGGACGTCACACCGAGAGCGCGCATCGTGAAGTGGGTCGGCTTGCTGCTGAGCTTGGTGTGGGTCAGTTGTTCGCCGTCGGTTGCATGGCCTCGGTGACGGCGCAAGCGGCACGCGAAGCCGGTTTGCTGCGTGTCGTGGAGTTCTTGGATGTGGAGGCGGCCGCGGGGGCCGTGAAGAATTTTGTGAGGCCGGGCGACTTGCTCCTTTTGAAGGCGTCGCGCGTGGCGCGGTTGGAGCGAATTTCGGAGTTGTTGCGCGGTGTTGAGGCCGCGATGAAGAACTGATGCTCTACTACCTCACACAATGGCTGCTCGAAGCCGTGCAGGGCACGGAGTGGGCGGAGCGACTCTCACCGCTGCGGGTGTTTCGTTATATCACCTTTCGCACGGCGGGCGGGGCCATCACGGCGCTGTTGCTGAGCTTGTGGCTGGGACCGCATGTCATCAATTGGCTCAGGCGCCTGAAGTTCGGCCAGGAATACCAAGACAAGGCGGAGGAGGGCGGCGACTTGAAGGCACGGTTGCTGAGCAAGCGCGGCACACCCACGATGGGGGGCATTCTTGTCATCGGCGTGCTCGACATCAGCGCGTTGCTCTGGGCGCAGTGGAATCCACTTGTGTTGTTGACGCTGTTGTCAGTGGCTGTGTTGTGCGGCTTGGGATTCTACGATGATTACGCCAAAATCACCCGCCAAAGCGGCGGGGGCGCGGCGTCGCACGTGAAGCTGATCGTGCAGTTCTCGCTGGCGATTTTCATCGGTGTTTACCTGTGGGCCAACCCGATTACGTCTGGGCTGGTTTCGGACATCATGGTGCCGTTCGTGAAGTATCCGGTGCTTACTGGAGTGGCGACCATTGGCGTTATTATTACGGTGTTCACCATTGTTGGCAGCTCGAACGCGGTGAACCTCACCGACGGTCTCGACGGTCTCGCCATTGGCTGTACGCTGATCGTTTCTTTTGTGTTCCTGCTCCTGACCTATTTCGCGGGAAATTTCAAGGCGGCCAGCTACCTCCAGATCCCCTACGTCGCCGGCGCGGGTGAGTTGACGGTGATGTGCGGTGCGATGATCGGGGCCGGGTTGGGCTTTCTGTGGTTCAACTGCCATCCCGCGCAGGTGTTCATGGGTGATACGGGTTCGCTGCCCTTGGGCGGTGCGCTGGGAATCATCGCTGTGCTGATCCATCAACCATTTCTGCTCGTCATTGCGGGTGGGGTGTTCGTGCTCGAAGCCGTGTCGGTGATGATCCAAACGGGTTGGTTCAAGTTCACTCGTATCCGGACGGGCACCGGGCAGCGGATTTTTTTGATGGCCCCGCTGCACCATCATTTCGAGAAGAAGGGTTGGTATGAATCCCAAGTGGTCATGCGGTTTTATATTTTGTGTGTTCTTTTCGCCGTCGTGGCGTTGAGCACTTTGAAGATTCGTTGATTCACCATGGAACTCGCCAACAAAAAAGTGCTGGTCGTCGGCCTCGGTGGACGTGGGCGCGCCGCTTGTTTGCTGTTGCGCCAGCAGGGAGCGCATGTCGTTGGAGTGGACGAGAACGACACGGCGTCCTTGCGCACGAACACCGCTCCCCTGAAAGCGGACGGGATCGAAATTCGCCTCGCGGCCAAGACGGTTCCCTCCCGCGAATTTGATCTCGCAGTGATCATTCCCGCCGTGCCGCCGCAATCCGACCTGTATCGAGATGTGGTGAACCGCGGCATTCCGATGATCGGGGAATTGGAACTGGGCTTCCGCCTTGCGAGCTGTCTGTCGCTGGCGATTACCGGCACCAACGGCAAAAGCACCACCGCCTCATTGGTGGAGACGATCCTTTTGGGCGCGCATCGGCGCACGTTGACGGCCGGTCATCGCGCGCGGCCCATTTGCTCCATCGTGGACCGCACCAAGGAACTGGATCACCTCATCCTGCAGGTGAAGGTGCAACAGTTGGAATTGATTGAGTTTTTCCGGCCGGCCGTGGCGGTGATGCTGAACCTCGCGAACGACCATTTGGACCGTTATAGCTCGGCAGACGATCACGTGCGCACGCTGGCGCGGGTGTTCATGAACCAACAGGCGTTCGACTGGGCCATCGTGCAGAGTGAAGCCGGCGAGCGATTGAAGGCGTTGAAAGTGAACGTGCCCTCCAAGCTGATCACGTTCAGCGCTGCTGACAACAAGGCGGACATTTACCTTGATCGCGGCTTGATTGTCAGCCGCGTGCCCAATTGGGAGGGTCCCATCTTCGACACGGCACAATGCTCGCTGCGCGGCCCCCACAACGCAGAAAACCTGATGGCCGCGTTCGCAGTTTGTCGGGCGTTGCGGGTGCCGCTGGAGTTGATGGTGGAGGCCGTCAAGGGATTCGCCCCGTTGGAACACCGTTTCCAAATCGTCGCCGAAGCGAAAGGGGTGCGCTACGTCAACGATTCCAAGGCAACAAACATTGATGCGGTGCTCCAGGCGTTGCGCACGGCGCAGCCGGCGCCGGGCGGAAAACCGAACATTTGGTTGATTGCCGGCGGACGCGGGAAAGGGCTGGATTACCATGGCGCAGGCCCCCTCCTGACGGACCGCGTCAAGGGTGTTTTTTTGATCGGCGAAGAAGCCGAAAACCTTCGGGCGGCTTGGGGTTTGTTTACTCCTTGCACCCCCGTGGGTTCACTGTTAGAAGCTGTGTCCGAAGCGGCGCGACACGCATCAAAAGGTGACGTGGTTCTGCTATCGCCTGCCTGTTCAAGCTTCGACCAGTTCCGTGATTACCAACATCGCGGCGAAGTCTTTTGTCAGGCGATCAAAACCATATGTGGGGGTGCGAGTGACGCCAGCCCCAACATAAATGGTGGCAAAAGCAAACCCGCCTGATTGCGCCAACGCTTTGCTGGGTCGGCCAGCAGATTTTTGCGCCTCGAATTGAATTGTTTTTCGAGGGCAGGGGAATCAAAAAACTAGAACCAGTCAGAACGACTAGAAAGGACGCCATCGAGCGCCAAACGCCATATGAATACAGACCAGTCAAACCCACAGAATTCACCCTTCAACCCGCAGACTCAGCCCAGCCGTTCCCGGGTGAAGGTCGCCGTATTTTCCGTGCTCGCGGTGCATGTGGCCGGACTCACCGCGCTGCTGCTCACGCAGGGCTGCAAGCGCGAGACCCTGCCGGAAGTCGAGGCGCAGCCTGAGCCGCCCTTGCTCGGCTCCAATGAGCTCTTCTACACCGAGAGCAACCCGCCCACACAACTGCCGCCGCCGGATCTTGGATCGTTGCCTCCGGCTGGAACGGATCCGAATCTTCCGCCAACCACGCCCGCGCCTGCGCCGTCCGACTTTTCGACGCCTCCGCTGATGGGCACTCCGGGTGAGTATGTTGTGAAGAGTGGTGACTCCTTCTACACCATCGCCAAGGCAAACAACACCACGATTAAAGCGATTGAAGGGGCGAATCCCGGCATCGATTCTCGTCGTCTGAAGATCGGCCAGAAACTGGTGTTGCCCGCGCCGCAGGCTCCGACGGCTCCGACGACCGCGCCCGCCGTGGCTGATGCGAATGTTTACGTTGTCAAATCGGGCGACACCCTCAGCCGCATTGCCACGCAACACAAAACCACCGTCAAGGAATTGAAGTCGCTGAACGGCTTGACCACCGATCGCATCAATGTTGGACAAAAGTTGAAGCTGCCGCTGCCGGCCGCACCGGCTCCGGCACCTGTGACCGCGCCGCTGCCTGAGCCGACGTATTCGGCCCCTCCGCCGACAGCGGCTCCGCCGACTGGTCAATAGAGTGTCGCCACCGGGCGGGAGAAAGCTCCCGCCCCGCTGCGTTGCGTGAAGGTCGCCATTACAACGCTTGTTTTCTGTGTTGCCGCCCTGCTTGCGGTAGGGCTGGTGATGCTCTACAGCTCGAGCATGACGCAGGTGGGCGCGGGCTATCTGATCAAGCAACTCGTCTGGTGCGCGTTGGGACTGGTGGCGTGTGTGACGATGGCCATGCTGGATTACGATGCCTTGCGAAAGATGATCTGGCCGATAGTCGGTGCGACCGTGTTGCTGCTGTTGCTCGTTCTGGTTTTCGGGCGCAATGTTAACGGCGCAAGTCGCTGGCTCGCCTTGGGCGGCTTCCGCATCCAACCTTCCGAACTCGCCAAGCTGACCTTGCTCATCATGGCAGCATGGTATTGCGACCGTAACCAGCGGCACATGGGGGATTGGAAGCGCGGCGTAATTCTGCCCGCTTTGCTCCTTGGTCCCGTGCTGGCGCTCATCTTCGTGGAGCCGGATCGCGGTACAACCATCCTCATGGCGGGGGTGTTGTCCGTCATGCTGCTGATTGCAGGAGTGCGCTGGCAATACTTCGCAGTCCCCGCTGTGTTGGGTTCAGTAGGTCTAGGCGTTTCCTTCTGGCACGACCCGATGCGCATGAACCGCATTCTCGCCTGGATCAACCTGGAGGAGAACAAGGACGGCGTCGGCTTTCAGGCGTATCAAGCCATGCTTGCACTCGGCGCAGGTGGCTGGAGCGGGCTCGGTTTGGGCAATGGTCGCCAGAAAATGGGCTTCGTTCCGGAGCATCATACCGACTTTATCTTCTCCATCATCGGCGAAGAACTGGGATTGGTCGGCACCATTGGCGTAGTGATCGCGTTTGTGGCGTTCGTGATTGCGGGCGTATATATCGCCATGCATGCCCGCGACAACTTTGGTATGCTGCTCGGTTGTGGCATCACCTTTTTGATCGGCTTTCAGGCGTTCATCAACATCGGTGTGGTCACCAGCGCGTTGCCCAACAAGGGATTGCCGCTGCCGTTCATCAGCTATGGCGGGTCGAGCCTGCTGATGATGCTGGCCTGCGTCGGTGTTCTGCTCAGCATCGCCCGCCACGCCAGGGATCACGCCGGTATCCCTGACGCCGTTTTGGCCCCCGACAACCCCTTTGTCCCGCGGACGGCGTGATGAATGCACAACCCAACGTGCCCAAGATTGCCATCGCGTGTGGCGGCACGGGCGGCCACCTCTTTCCGGGCATCGCCGTCGGCCGCCAGTTGGTGCAACACGGCTGCGCTGTCACGTTGCTCATCTCTCCCAAGGACGTGGATCAACAAGCCGTCAGTGGAATTCTCGAACTGCAAATCGTGAAGCTCCCCGCTGTTGCCCTGCAACGCGGCAGTCGGCTGGCGTTTATGCAGGGCTTCGTGCGCTCCTATGTTGCCGCGCGCCGCATGTTCAAAGAGGCTCCGCATCACGCCGCGCTCGCGATGGGCGGGTTCACTAGTGTTCCTCCCGTGCTCGCCGCGCGCCAACTGGGTGCCAAGGCCTTTCTCCACGAATCCAACACTATCCCCGGTCGCGCCAATCGTGCGCTCTTGCGGTTTGTGGATGCGGCGTTTGTTGGCTTTCCTGAAACGTTGGGTCGCCTTAAGGCGAAGCAGTCGGTCGCCACCGGGACTCCGGTGCGCGAAGAGTTCCGCGCGCTTGACGTTCAGGAGTCCCGCCGTCAGTTGGGCTTGGACCCGGCGCGTCCGGTCGTTCTGGTCATGGGCGGCAGTCAGGGTGCGAGTGGTATTAACCAGCTTTTGATCCGTTCGTTGCCGCTTCTCAAGCAGCAGGCACCTGACTGGCAATGGCTCCATCTCGCGGGCGCTAACGATGTCGAGCAGGTTCGCTCTGCGTATGCTTCCAGCGGCCTGACCGCCGTGGTTCATCCCTTTTTCGCTTCCATGGAGATTGCTCTAAGCGCAGCCGATGCAGCGGTGGCGCGAGCCGGTGCATCTTCCATGGCGGAATTTGCGGCGCTAAAATTGCCGGTGGTTTTAGTGCCGTTGCCCACGGCGGCAGACAATCACCAATTCTTCAACGCCCGCGCCTTTGAGGCCAGCGGCGCTGCGCGCTTGCTCGACCAAAAATCGGCCACGCCGGAGATGTTGCTGGGTGCCTTGCGTGCGCTTGTTTCCGACGCAACGGTGCGCAGTCGGATGCAAGAAGCGCTGGGTCGCTGGCACAAGCCTGACGCAGCGGCGAACATTGCGGCGCAGATTCTCGCCTCCTTGCCTGCTGACATGCGACGCAATGCCATCTCTGCTTCAGGCATCGGTATTTACCCGGTGCCGGAGCGTGCTAGTTTCCCGACCCAGGTGGAGGTCTTGCAATGAGCGCCGTGTTGGAGGAACCGATGACCGCCACGACTGAAAACGCTCGCACGCTTGCCGGCCGCCTCTCGGCTGGATCAGTCATTCGTGCGAACGAACCTCTTGGTCGCCGCACAACCTTGCGCGTGGGTGGCCCTGCAGATTTGTATGCTGAGCCGGCAAGCGAAGCTGACCTCGCCGCCGCACTCACATTCGCGAACGAGCGCCAGCTCTCCGTGTTTGTGCTGGGCCGCGGTTCCAACCTCCTCGTGCGCGACGGCGGTTTTCACGGTCTCGTGATCTGCCTTGCGCAGCCGCACTTCACCCGGATCCTAGTGAACGGTGGCCGTTTGGAATGCGGCGGCGGCGCAAAGCTCAGGGACGTCGCCAACGAAGCGATGCGTCAGAGCCTCGCCGGAATGGAGTTTTTCGAAGGCATTCCCGGCAGCGTGGGTGGGGCGTTGCGCATGAACGCTGGAGCGTATGGCAGTGAAATGTTCCGCGTCGTCGAGTCATTGCGCTTCATGGCTTACACCGGCCATGCGGAGACAGTTCCGGTGAATCAAGTGGAAGCCAGTTACCGCAGCTGTCCGTTTTTCAAGACGCACATCGCGTTGGGCGCAGTGCTGCGTGGTCAGCCCGGCGAACGCGCGGCGATCAAGCAGCGCATGAATGAATTCAGCCAGAAGCGCTGGTCTTCGCAGCCCAAGGCGCCGAGCGCCGGATGCGCGTTCAAGAACCCTGCCACCATCCCGGCGGGCAAGTTGGTGCAGGAACTTGGCCTGAAGAGCACTCGTGTTGGCGGTGCTCGCGTTTCGTTGGAGCACGGAAATTTTATTGTGACTGAGCCCGGCGCCAAGGCGCAGGACGTCCTGGACTTGATGGCGTTGATCCAGGAGCGTGCCCGCACTGAGCGCGGCATCGAATTGCGCACCGAAGTTCAGATCATTGGAGAAGACGTATGACCCAGGCATGGAATATTGTGGTGATGCGCGGCGGCCCAAGTGCCGAACGCGAAGTTTCCCTGCGCTCTGGTGAATCCGTGGCGAATGCACTTCGTCGCCTTGGCCATCACGTCACGGAGATTGATCCGCGGCCTTGCCAGTGGATGCTGCCCGATCACACCGATGTCGTGTTTCTCGCGTTGCATGGCACCTACGGCGAAGACGGTGCGGTGCAGGGGGAACTGGAACACCTCGGCGTGCCTTACACCGGTTGCGGAGTGGAAGCCAGTCGCATTGCCTTCGACAAGGTGTTGACTAAGAATCGGTGCGCGGCAACGGGCGTGCCGGTCGCCAAATCGCTGGTGGTGGATTCGCCCGAAACCCCCTGGCCAAAGCGGTGGGAACCGCCGGTGGTGCTCAAGCCCGTGCGCCAGGGTTCCAGCGTCGGACTCCAATTCGTGGAGCGCGTCGAGCAATGGCCCGCGGCTTTGCAGGAAGCGTTCAAACACGATTCACAAGTGTTGGTCGAGCCCAAGATTATCGGCGCCGAATGCACCGTCGCCATTCTTGGCGGTAAGATTTTGCCCGTGGTGGAGGTGCGGCCACGCTCCGGCAATTACGACTATCAGAGCAAGTACACCAAGGGCGCCACGGAATATCTCTGTCCCGCACCCTTCAATGCTGAACTCACTGCGCGTATCCAGGCCGCGGCGGAAGGGGCGTTTAGCGCCATTGGCGGACGAGATTACGCACGCGTGGATATCATGGTGAGGCAAGACGGTGAACCCGTTGTGCTCGAAGTTAACACGCTGCCCGGTATGACGGAAACAAGTTTGATGCCCAAGGCGGCCGCCGCCGCGGGCATGAGTTACGAATACCTGTGCCAGCGCATTGTGGAACTCGCGATGGCGCGGGCTGTCGCCAGCGCCCGATGATTTAAGATCTCATGTGGTTCAAAAGTAAGACCCGTAATCGCCGTTTGAACGGCGGAACAGTTCTGGATGTGAAGCTGCGCTCCGATCAGGCGCGCGCCACCCGCAGCCGCGCTCTCGCGCTTGGCCTCGGTGTCACCTTCGCCACGGTGTTTTGTTTCTACCTCCTGTGGCGCGCGGGTGAGTGGGGCTTAAACGCGATGATTTACGACAACCGCGCCTTTGCCATCGCGCAGGTGGAGGTGCACACCGACGGCGTCATCGCGCAGGACCAGATTCGTCGCTGGGCGCGCGTCAAGGCCGGTGAAAACCTGATGGCGCTTGACCTTGGGCGCATCAAGCGCGATCTCGAACTCGTTTCCCTGATTCAATCCGTCACCGTGGAACGGGTGTTGCCCAAGACGCTGGTCATCCGCGTGACTGAGCGTGAGGCGGTGGCGCAGGTCAACGTTCCGCGCATGAAAGTGGGCGGCGGTCTCGAAGTCGCGACGATGCATTTCGACAAGGATGCCTACGTGATGTTGCCGCTCGATCCGCGCCTGCGCAGTACGCCGATTGGCCAGGCCCGTGGCAATCTGCCTTCCATTTCTGGCGTGAACCCGATGTTGTTGCAACCCGGCAGGCCGATTGATTCCGCGCAAGTTCGCGCTGCTGTGGAACTCCTCGCCAAGTATCAGGACTCCGCGATGTGCACGCTGATCGATTTGAAGAGCGTGGACGTGACCGTTCCCGCACTGCTCGTGGCCACCACGGAGCAGGGGAGCGTCATCACGTTCGGCGAGCAGAACCTCGACCAGCAATTGCTGCGCTGGCATGAAATTTACGAGCAGGGGATGCGTCACGGCAAAGTGATCGCCTCGCTGGACCTCGCGGTATCGAACAACGTCCCCGCGCGCTGGCTGGAGGCGAGCCTCGTGCCGCCGCCTGCTCCCAAGGCTCCCAAGAACACCCGCAACCGCAGAAACAATGTTTGATTCCTCCAGCATCATCGTCGGCTTGGAGATTGGCACCTCCAAGGTGTGCGCCGTCGTCGGTGAGATGAGCGACGAAGGCGTGCTGAACATCATCGGCATCGGCCAGTCCAAGTCCAACGGCGTGCGCAAGAGCGAAATCGTGGATTCGCCCGCCGCCGAACAGGCCGTGCGCGACGCCATCGTGCAGGCTGAGACCATGGCTGATTGCGAGATCCACAGCGTCTATCTCGGCGTCAGCGGCGGCCATGTGCGCGGCTTCACCAATCATGGCGTGCATCCCGTCGTTTCCGCGGATCGCGAGATCATGCAGGACGACGTGGACGACGCGGTGAAGAACGCCAAGAGCGTCAACTTGCCAGCCGAGAATTCCATCCTGCACGCCATCCGCCAGCACTTCGTCGTGGACGGTCAGCAGGGTGTGACCAATCCCGTCGGGATGCTCGGCGCGCGGCTGGAAGTGGACGTTCACGTCGTTCACGGCGTGACCAACCGCGTTCATAACGCCGTCCGCGCGGTGAAAGGTTTGCAGCTCGAGGTCGAATCCGTAGTGTTCAATGGCTTGGCCGCGTCGCTTGCCATTCTGACCAATGAGCAAAAGGAGATGGGCGCGTTGGTGATTGATCTCGGCGGGGGCACCACCAACTACGCCGTTTATGCCGATGGCATCATCAAACACACGGGCGTCCTCGCCGTTGGCGGCGACCACGTCACCAACGACCTCGCGTTTGGTTTGAAACTTCCGCTCGGGCGCGCTGAAGCGTTGAAGATCGAGCACGGCTCCGCGTTGTTCGATGAGACAGTCGCCGGCCAGGAAATCACTTTCGATCGCGACGCTTCGGGCGCGAAGCGTTCCGTCTGCAAGGAACACCTGCAACGCATCATGGCTGCGCGCATGGAGGAAACGTTCCAATGGATCGCCGAGGACATTGATCGTGCCGGGCTGTTGAACTATCTCGGCTCTGGCGTATTTCTCTGCGGCGGCGGCGCGCGCATCCCGCGCATTGCCGACCTCGCCACGCAAACCTTCGGTCTGCCCGTCTCGCTTGGGCGCACCAACTGCATCAGCGGTAACAAGGCCGTGCTCGATCATCCCGAATTCGCCACGGCCATCGGGCTGGTGCGCTTCGGGTCGTTTCAGCAGAGCAAGCCCGCGCCGCGCAACCCGATCACGCACACCGTGAAAAGCACTTTGACCAGCCTGTTTCGGCGTGGCTAACCGGAGTCAACCATGAACATAGCGCAGAATCCGAATCTCTCCATCCGTTTCTTTGGCGTCGGCAATGCCGGCGTGGCCATGCTGAACGTTATCCTGGCGCGCGAGCT
>Ga0208783_10000788_pt1 | contig 19123 bp, 17 predicted proteins | sample DEB19_08_DNA_2_FD_184529 | JGI IMG/M metagenome (GOLD analysis project Ga0208783, IMG submission 184529) | Aqueous microbial communities from the Delaware River and Bay under freshwater to marine salinity gradient to study organic matter... | ecosystem: Environmental > Aquatic > Marine >...
GGGCGGGAGTCGGTCTTCACCTGCGGGGGAGTGGAGATGCGGGCTCACTTGCCCAGTGGACCCGCGGTGGCCCGTCTTGAGCGGGTCGACGGGAAGTCGCTTCGAACGGTGCCTTGCCTGCTCTTCGCGGCCGAATCGGTACTGCGCGAGCGTGTGCCGATAACCATTCGGGAGCCATAGTCGCGATCTTGCGAAAAATCTTGGCAAACCTGGGGGCGAATCCGCGCGCTTGTCGCATAGAAGGGGCGTCGGAGGCTCTCTTGGGGGAGCCCCCGCGGGCATCGGACCGATGCCTGGGGAAGTTACAGTTTAGATCGGCGCGCGACGCCGGCCCGCAAGGGTCGGCGTTGCCGCTTTTGCGGTGCATCGCCCCTCCGAGGCAGGGTCAGCGGATCGAGCCGATCCAGAGGGTGGCGTACAGCACGATCCACACGGCATCCAGGAAATGCCAGTACATGGCGCAGTAGACGAGGCCGCGATGGTTGTCGGGACCGTATCGCCCGCGTACGGCGCGCGCCGTCACGACGGCCATCGGCGGCAGGCCGCCCAGCACATGCAGGGCGTGGAGTGCGGTCAGAACATAGAAGGTCCACGCGTACAGGCTGTCGGTCGGGAGCAGCGACTGACCGGCGAGCTGCCACCAGGCGATTGCCTGCAGCGCAAGGAACCCGACGGCAAGCGCGACCGTGAACGCCATCCGCTGGCCTTGGCGCGGATCACCCGACCGCCCTGCCCGCACCGCGCCCTGCATGGTCACGCTCGACAGGAGCAGCAGCGCCGTGCTCACGAGCAGCAGCGCGGGCGGCGGCGGCGCGCCCTCGGGGATGAAGTCGCTGCCGTTGTCGACGCGGACGACGACATAGCCGAGGATCACCGAGACGAACAGGACGCCCAGCGCCACGAGGAACAGCCACATACCGAAAAGACCCGCCTGGAAGCGGGCCTTCGGGTCATCGAATGGAGTGTCGGACTGCTTCACTTCTTGGCAGTGACCGGCGCGAAGGGCGCGTTGGCATCGAGGTACTGCTGCACCTTCGCGGGATTGCCCTTGTTCTCGGTGGGCATGTTCTGGCCGACATCCATCATGCAGAAGACCATCATGAGGACGACGAACAGCATCGAGCCGACGAGGACCATCAGGTTGAACGGGCGGTCCCAGCGCAGGTGCATGAAGAACAGCGACACCAGCGTCGCCTTCACCACGGCGATGCCGATGGCAAGGTAGATGTTCGCCTCTCCGAGGTCGACATAGCGCGCGGCCACGGTGATGATCGTGAGCACGATGAGCGCTGCGCCCGTCGCGAAGAGCGTCGAGTACGGGACCAGGTGGCCGACGAGCGGATGGGGCTCGCCGTGACCGTGGTCGTGTGATGAGTGGGCGTGGGAAGCCATGTTTGGTCCTATCGCAATACGCGGTGGCGCGTCAGTGGATGAGGTAGAAGAGCGGGAAGAGGAAGATCCACACGAGGTCGACGACATGCCAGTACAGGCCGACGAAGTCGACGGGCGCGTAGTAGTCGCTGTTGAAGCGGCCCTTGAGCGAGGCGAGGAACAGCCAGCCGATGACGCCCACGCCGATGAGCACATGGATGCCGTGCAGGCCGGTCATGATGTAGTAGATGGCGAAGAAGCGATGCGTGTTCGGCGGCATGTTCGAATCGAGGAGATGCGGCTCCTCGCTGTGCTCGACATGCATCGGGGCATCGGTGGCCTCGACCATCTTCGCGGTGGCGACGCCGTCCGGGCCGGTCTTGGGCGCGGCGATCGCAGTCTTGTCGACGGGCGGGACGGGCGCGAGCGCCACGGTCTGCGCGCCGGCCGACGGATTCGGCGAGGCAATCGCAAGCACGGGATTCTCGACGGGCTTCGGCTCGACCTTGACCTCTGCGGCCTCCTCGGCGGTGACGGGGTGGTAGAAGCCCTCGCCCCACTTGAGGTTCAGGTGGAGCTTGTGGCTGTACTCGAAGTACTTGATGACGAGGAAGCCCACCGCGCCCATGAGCGTGAGGAAGAGGCACACCGAGAGGAGGCCCTTCTTGTTCGTCTGCGCGGCGCGCACGCCGACCGCCATCGTGAGGCTCGAGAGGATCAGCACGCAGGTGTTGATGCCGCCGAGGATGGTGTCGAGGTACTGGCTCGCGTACGAGAAGACCTGCGGGTCCTTGAAGCGCAGGATCGCGTACATGACGAACAGCGCACCGAAGAACAGCACTTCGGTCGCGAGGAACGCCCACATGCCCAGCTTGCCCGACTCGAACTGCTGGTTGGGCGTGTCAAAGTGGTGCGCGAGGAACGGGTACTTCGCATGGTCCCCGTGCGCGTCGTGGCCGTGCGCGTCGTGCCCGTGCGATCCGGAGTGGGAATCAGCGTGCGATGCGGAATGCGACACGGTCAGTGGCCCTTTCCATGCTGAGCGGCGGCGATGTGCGCCTCGGTGTCCACGACATAGCCCTGCTGCTTCTCGTCCCAGCTGACGGCGCTGAAGTCGTAGCAATCGCCCACGCGCGGCGTGGTCGCGAAGTTGTCATGCGGCGGCGGCGAAGTGCACTGCCACTCGAGGCTGGCGCCACCCCACGGGTTCGCCGGGGCGCGCTTGCCCGCATAGAGCGAGTGGATGAGGTAGATCGCCGTGATCAAGAAGCCGAGGCCCATGATGTATGCGCCGCCGGTCGAGATGTGGTGGTAGATCTGGAACTCGGGCTGGTAGGCGTAGTAGCGGCGCGGCATGCCCTGCGAGCCCAGCATGAACTGGGTGAAGAAGGTCACATTGAAGCCGACGAACACCAGCGCGCAGCCGATCTTGCCCCAGAACTCGCTGAACATGCGGCCGGTCATCTTCGGCCACCAGTGGTGCAGGCCGCCGATCATCGCGATCAGCGCCGAGCCCATCATCACATAGTGGAAGTGCGCGACGACATAGTAGGTGTCGTGCAGGTGGATGTCGGTCGAGAGCACGGCGAGCGGGATGCCCGTCAGGCCGCCGATGGTGAACAGGAAGATGAACGCGAGGCCGTACCACATGGCCGTGTTCAGCGAGATCGAGCCCTTGTAGAGGGTCGCGATCCAGTTGAACACCTTGACCGCCGAGGGGATCGCCACCGAGAAGGTGATCGCCGAGAACAGCACATTCATCAGGCCCGACTGGCCGCTGGTGAACATGTGGTGTCCCCACACGAGGAAGCTGAAGATCGCGATCGCGATCGAGCTGAACGCGATGAAGCGGAAGCCGAAGATGTGGCGGTGGCTGTGCACCGCGATGATCTCGCTGATGATGCCCATGCCGGGCAGGATCATGATGTACACCGCGGGGTGCGAGTAGAACCAGAAGAAGTGCTGGAAGAGCACGGGGTCGCCGCCCATCGACGGATCGAAGATGCCGATGTTGAACGAGCGCTCGACCACGAGCAGCGCCACGGTGATGCCGAGGACGGGCGTCGCGAGGATCTGGATGAGCGCAGTCGCGTAGACCGCCCACAGGAACAGCGGCATGCGGAACCAGGTCATGCCCGGCGGACGCAGCTTGTGGATCGTCACGACGAAGTTGAGGCCCGTGAAGATCGATGAGAAGCCGAGGATGAACACGCCGATGAGCACGGGAATCGTGCCGCCCGCGGAGAACTGCGACGAGTACGGCGTGTAGAAGGTCCAGCCCGTGTCGAAGCCGCCCGCGAGGAGCGAGTACACGGCGCAGATCGCGCCCATGATCCAGAGGTAGAAGCTGAACAGATTGAGCCGCGGGAAGGCGACATCCTTCGCCCCGAGCATGATCGGCAGCACGAAGTTGCCGAGCGCAGCGGGGATCGACGGGATGATGACCAGGAAGACCATGATCGCGCCGTGCAGCGTGAAGGCCTTGTTGTACTGGTCGGCGGTCATCCAGGTGACTTCGCCTGGGAACAGGAGCTTAGTGCGCACAAGCAGCGCCATCACTCCGCCCACGAAGAACGACACGAGCACCGCGACGAGATACATCATGCCGATGCGCTTGTGGTCGAGGGTGAGTGCCCAGGAAAGAAATCCGCGGCGGAAGGTCAGGTAGTTGCCTGGCACTTCTTCATGGATGGGTCGGGTGTCGAGAGTCGTCATGGCGTCGCTCGTGTGGAGGTCCTAGTGGGTCGTCTGCGTCACTTCTTGCCGACGAAGTTGCCCTTGGCGTCGAACTCGTCGAGATGCTTCATCATGCCGATGAGGGCGTCGATGGCCTTGTCGGTGAGCTGTCCCTTGAAGGTGGGCATCGCGGGGCCGAAGCCGTCCACGATGTGCTCGTTGGGGTTGAGAATCGAGGCGCGGATGTATCCCTCCGGCGTCTCGTACTGCTTGCCTTGCCCGATGAGGTCGCTGACGGACTTGCCGTCGACCTTGTGGGCCGAGGAGGCCGTGCTCGTGCGCTCCCAGACATTGCCCGAGCCGTCGTAGTTGCCCCACGACGGTCCCGTTCCGGGCTTTCCGTCGAGCGTGTGGCAGCCCGCGCAGCGCGCGAAGAGCTTGGGGCCGGCCTTCGAGTAAAGCTCTGCCTCAGGAATCTTGTCGAGCCATCGGCCCTGCTCGACGACCCAGCTGTCGAAGTCGGCCTCGGGCAGCACATAGACCTTGCGGTTCATGTTCGAGTGGCCGACGCCGCAGAACTCGGTGCAGAACAGGTGATGGAACTCCTCGCCCGCGGTCGGATGGTCGGCCTGGAACCACAGGGTGGTGTAGCGGCCGGGCACGACATCCTGCTTGACGCGGAAGTCGCGGATGTAGAGCGAGTGGAGGACATCCTCGCTGCGCATGACCAGCTTCACGGGCTTGCCCGCGGGCACATAGAGGTCGTCGCTGGTGGCTCCGTTCGGGTACTTGAACAGCCAGCCGTAGCGCTGCGCGGTGACATCGATCTGGTACGCGTTCGCGGGCACGGTCTTCATGCTCACGAATCCGCGGAACCCGATGAAGAAGATCACGACCACGAGCAGGGTCGGGATGATCGTCCAGCCGAGCTCGAGCACGGTGTTGTGGCTCGGTCCGCGCGCGTAGACCTCGCGTCCCTTCTGGCGGTACTTCCACACGAAGTAGAACATCAGTCCCACGACGAGGAAGAAGAAGAAGTAGTTGATGTAGTTGATGACATTGAACACCCAGTCGTTCTGCTCGGCGAAGGTCGAGGCGCCCTGGGGCAGCCAGAAGTTCTTCGGCGTCAGCTCGGCCTTGCCCGAGGTCGCGACATCGGGGCTGGAGTGCATCAGGAGGGTGGTGATGAGGTTCGTCACGGTCAATCGCCTCTTCAGTTCGCGGCGGCGGCGTTGGCCGCCGACGCGCCTTGCTTCTTCTTCAGTTCCGCGCGCCAGAACACCGCGAGCCCGCCCGCGAGGACGAGCACGGTGACCAGGCCGCCGATGGACATGACGCGGCGCGCCTGCAGCACATAGCCGCGCGCGTTCGCGTCGTAGATGTGGCACCAGAGGATGAAACGGTCGAGCGTGGTGCCGATCTTGCCTTCCGAGGCCTCGAGGAGGCCCATGCGGAGGTCGGCGGGCTCGAACTTCGTCCCGTACATGTAGCGGCTCACGCGGCCATCGGGCGTGCAGAGCACGAGCACCGCTGCGTGCGCGTAGTCGCCGTTCTCCTGGCGGCGGTAGGCGAAGCCGACCGCATCGGCGACCGACTTCGACATGAGCTCGCTGCCGGTGAGGAAGTGCACGCCGAGGTTCGCGCCGGGGCGCTCGAACTCGGCGAGGTAGCTTTCCTTCTTCGCCTTGGCGAGCGCGGCGGTCTCGGTCGGGTCGACCGAGATCGAGACGACCTGGAACTCCTTGCCCGGAAGCCAGTCGACGCCCTTGAGGCCGTCGAAGGCGCCGTTGAGCACCAGGTTGCACAGCATCGGGCACTTGTTGTAGCCAAGCTGCAGCAGCACAGGCTTGTCGCCCTTGAAGTAGTCGCGCAGCAGGACCGGCTCGCCGTCGTCGCTTGTGAAGCGCGCGTCGAGCGGAAGCGGCTCGTTCAGGTGCTCGATGACATCGATGCCCTTGAGCTCCTCGGGCACGCCGACATTGAGCTGCGCCTGCACCAGCGACGCGACCGACAGCGCCGCCGCGGTTGCGGCGATCGTGCGGAGGAAGCTGGTGCGGTCGCAGTTCATCGGGTCAGCCTGCGCGGATCACTTGCCCTGCTTGGAGACGATGTCGATGGCGCGCTCGATCGGGATTCGCACGCGGTCGACCTTCTTGTCGTCGACTTCCTCGGTGTAGGTCCCGTATTGCGCGAGCAGTTCCTTCTGCGACTGCCGAAGTCCGGTCGAGAGCACGGGGCGCTCGTCGATCACGCGGACCTCCTCGAAGTTGCGCTGCACGCCGAAGTACAGCACCGAGACGGCGAGGCAGAAGGCCACGAAGAAGATGATGCCGACGAACGAGTAGAACCAGGTCGCGCCCATCTCGGGGTCGTCGATCTGCTCGGTGGTGGCTGGTGAGGAGGACATGGGTGGTTCCTATCTCGCGTGATTACATGTTCTCGAAGCGGAGGCTCTCGGCAAGGCGCGGATCCTTCTTGGGAAGGAGCGAGACCTTCGAGAGCGTGCCGATCGTGCCGGCCGCGACGGCGCCGAGGACGCCGAGGGCGAGCAGGAAGTTGACGGGGTTGGAGAAGTGGGTCTGGGTGTCCGCGTACTTCGAGGCGACCTCGCCGTAGGTGCGGAACTCGCCGATGTCGTGCGGGATCTCCGGCATGACCAGCCAGTAGAGGTCGACATAGTGGAAGCAGAGCATCCACACGGCGCCGATGCCGAGCGTGAGCGGCGCGCGCTTCATCCACTTCGAGATCAGGCCCACGAACGGGAAGACGAAGTGGCCGAAGAGGAGCGCGAAGCTGAAGAAGCCCCACGCGCCCACCTGCCGGGCGAGGAACCAGCCTGTCTCCTCGGGCACATTCGCGTACCAGATGAGCATGTACTGGCTGAATCCGATGTACGCCCAGAACACGATGCCGAAGGCCCACATGAGCTTGCCGAGGTCCTGCAGGTGCTCGCTGGTCACGATTCCCTTCAGCGCGCCGAGGCTGAGCAGGCGCAGCGTGATGAGGATGAGCATCGAGAAGCCCGCGACCGCGCAGCCGCAGAAGAAGTACACGCCGAACATCGTCGAGAACCACGCCGGCGAGATCGACATGATCCAGTCGATCGAAGCGAAGGTGACGGTGAGGCCGAACAGGATGGCCGAAGGACCAGCCCACTTGCTCATCGTGCTGCTGTGGGAGCGATCACCGGTCTCGTCCTGCGCGACGCTGTGGCGGAAGAAGAAGCTCGCGAGCATGGCCCAGATGGCGAAGTACGCCACGGCACGGATCCAGAAGAAGGTCGGGTTGAGGAACCCTTCCTTCGCGTGGACGATGTGCCACTCGGCCTCGTTGTTGGCCTTGAGCGTGTCCATATCGGCCCACACCCAGAGGACATTCGCCTTGCCCATGAACCAGAGCACTGCGAAGGGTACGAAGAGGATCCAGATCCAGCGCAGGTTGGCCGCGAGCGCCTCGGCCGGGCGGCGGACGGCGACCGACCAGCCCGCTCGGGTGAGGTGCTGGATGAACACGAAGAACAGGCCGCCGAGGCACATCGTGAGTCCGAAGGCGAACGCGATGAGGTAGGCGCGCCAGAAGTGATGCGCGTCGGTGCCGAAGGCGCCGGTGTAGCCGATGGCTGCGCCGCCGCCGAGGCCCACGACCGCGAGGCCGAGGGCGAGCTTGCGGAAGTTGAGCGCGATCGCGGGAAGCGCGATGTTCTGGCCGCCGAGATCGGCGTGCGAGGTGGCGTGACCCATTACTTCGCCTCCTTCTTGATGTTGTCGCGGAGCTCCGGCGGCACATCCTGCATCGAGGCGTTCTGCGAGAACTGCAGCGCCTTGACATACGCGGCGATCGCCCAGCGGTCCTCGACGCTGATCTGCGTGCCGTAGCCGGCCATGTTGCGGATGCCGTTGGTGGCGATGCTGTAGATCATGCCGACCGGGTGCTCGCGCACCACGGGATCATGCATGCTCTTCGCCTGCACCCACGACGTTCCGTTCGCAGGGCCGTCGCTCGAGCTCATCAGCTCCATCGCGCGCTTGTTCACCGCGCCGTCGCCGAAGCCCGCGTAGCCGTGGCACACGCTGCAGTAGATGTTGAAGCGCTGCTGTCCACGCTCGAGGGTCGCCTTCGACATCGACATGCCCTCGGGCATGGTGTCGGCCCACTTGCCGTTCACCACGCCCTCGAAGCGGTGCGTGTCGAGCTGGCTCTCGCCGCGGGCGACGGTGCCGACGACCGAGGTGCGCTGCGCGCGGCCATCGGCGAAGAGCGGGTTCACCGTCTGCGTCTTGAACTTCGGCTGGAAGTCCATGTCGAAGAAGATGTGGACGGCGCGGTTCTCATCGGGCGTCGCGCGGACGCGCGCGATGATGAACGGCGGGACGGCGAGCGCCAGTGCGGCGAGCACGCCCGTGAAGAGCATCCATCGTGGGGCCTTGGGAATCATCGTTTAGTCCTCCACCGCCTCGACGGCAACGGGGTCGAGCGAGCGGAGGAACTCCTCCGTCTTCTTGGGCAGGAACTTCGGGTCGCGCGCCTCGATCGAGATGAAGAATCGGTCGTTGGTCGCGCGGCGGAAGCGGTTCGACTTGAAGAGCGGGTGGTAGAGCCAGGGCAGGCCGTTGAAGAGGAACATCAGCTTCACGCACGCCAGCGCGGAGAAGAGGATGGTGAGCTCGAACATCACGGGGATGAACGCAGGCAGGCTCATCGCGGGCTTGCCTGAGATGAGGAACGGATAGCCGGTGACCCAGACGCCCGCCCAGATGTGGAGGTCCCACGAGTTCGTGAAGGCCTGCAGCAGGAACGCAACGGTGGTGCCGGTCATGCCTGCGAAGAAGACGAAGATCGGGAGCCAGGTGCGCTGGATGCCCATCGCGCCGTCGAGCCCGTGCACGGGGAACGGCGTGTGGCAGTCCCAGTACTTGAAGCCCTCGTCGCGGCACTTCTCGGCGGCGGCCATGAGGTCGCCGGGCGTCTCGAACTCGGCGATCAGTCCGTACAGCTTCGCGGGCTGCGCGGCCGGGCCGGTCTTGGTTTCATCGGGGTTGGTGAGGGTCGAGGCCATGGGGTTGGACCTTGGTGGAGAACCGTGTTTCGGAATCAGTGGTGGTGGTGACCGTGCTTGCCTGCGCCGGCGCCGTGCGGGTCGGCCTGCGGCATGACGGCCTTGACCTCGGCCATCGCGATCATCGGGAGGTAGCGGCAGAACAGCAGGAACAGCGTGAAGAACAGACCGAACGCGCCGACCATCGTGCCGATGTCGACCCAGGTCGGGGTGAACTGGTCCCACGAGCTCGGGAGGAAGTCGTTCGCGAGGCTGGTGACGATGATCACGAAGCGCTCGAACCACATGCCGACATTCACGAAGAGCGACAGCACGAACATGAGCGGGATGCTGGTGCGGATCTTCTTGAACCAGAAGAGCTGCGGCGTGATCACATTGCAGCTGACCATGATCCAGTAGGCCCACCAGTACTGGCCGAACGCGCGGTTGATGAACGCGAACTTCTCGTACATCGCGCCCGAGTACCAGGCGATGAAGAACTCCATCGAGTAGGCGTAGCCCACCATGCAACCGGTCACCAGGATGACCTTGTTCATGTTGTCGAGGTGGCGGAGCGTGATGAGGTCCTTGAGGCCGAACAGTTCGCGCGCGGGCACGGCGAGCGTGACCACCATGGCGAAGCCGCTGAAGATCGCGCCCGCGACGAAGTACGGCGGGAAGATCGTGGTGTGCCAGCCGGGGAGCTGCGATGTGGCGAAGTCGAACGACACGACCGAGTGCACCGAGAGCACGAGCGGCGTCGACAGCGCTGCGAGCAGGAGGTACGCGCGCTCGTAGCGGTGCCAGTGGCGGTTCGAGCCGCGCCAGCCGAGCGCGAAGATGCCGTAGCCGATCTGCTGCAGGCGGCCCTTCGCGCGGTCGCGCAGGGTCGCGAGGTCAGGGACCATGCCCGTGTACCAGAAGAGCAGCGACACGGTGAAGTAGGTCGAGACCGCGAACACGTCCCAGAGGAGCGGCGAGCGGAACTGCGGCCACATCTCCATCTGGTTCGGGATCGGGAACAGCCAGTACGCGAACCACACGCGGCCGACATGGATGCCGGGGAAGGTGCCCGCGCAGATGACGGCGAAGATCGTCATCGCCTCGGCGAAGCGGTTGATGCCCGTGCGCCACTTCTGGCGGAACAGGAACAGGATCGCGCTGATGAGCGTGCCCGCGTGGCCGATGCCGACCCAGAACACGAAGTTCGTGATGTCGAACGCCCACATGACGGGGTTGTTGAGACCCCACACGCCGACGCCCGTGATGAACAGGTAGCCGATGCAGGCGCCGAGGACGCTGAGCAGGCCGAGCGCCCCGGCGAACGCGATGTACCACGCGGTCGGGGCCTTGTCGGCCTCGTTCACGCGGCACACCGTGGCGGTGACCTGGCTGAACTTGTCCATGTTCAGGACGAGCGGCGCGCGCTCGCCTGGCTGGTCGACGGTGTTGTCGATGGGTGACTGGTGTGAGAGCGTCGTCATGGTGTGCGCTCCGAATCAGGCGTGGCTATGGCCGTGGTCGCCGTGACCGTGGTCATGGTCGTCGTGCGAGTGGTCGAGTGCGGGGTTCTTGACGCGCGCGAGGTACTTCACGCGCGGCTTGGTGTTGAGTTCCTCGAGCAGGTCGTAGCTGAGCTTGCTCTTCACAAGCTGCGCCACGCGGCTCCTGGGATCGTTGAGGTCGCCGAAGGCGATGGCCTGCGTCGGGCATGCCTGCTGGCACGCGGTGACGACGGCGCCGTCCTCGACCGACCAGGTCTCCTTGCCGCTCGACGCACCGCCGGCCTTCGCCCACGCGTTCTTCGCGTGGATCTTGGCCTCCTGGATGCGCTGCATGCAGAAGGAGCACTTCTCCATCACGCCGCGCGAGCGCACCGTGACCTCGGGGTTGAACTGCATGCGCGTCCAGCCCGCGGGGTTGTCGGTGATCGGGTTGTGGTCCTTCAGCATCGACTCGTAGTAGTCGGGCTGGACCTTGACGATGCCTTCCTCGCGGGTCGGCGTGCGCTTCTGGTAGTCGAAGAAGTTGAAGCGGCGGACCTTGTAGGGGCAGTTGTTGCTGCAGTAGCGGGTGCCGATGCAGCGGTTGTAGACCATCACATTGATGCCCTGCTCGTCGTGCACGGTCGCGGCGACCGGGCAGACCTGCTCGCACGGCGCGTTCTCGCAGTGCATGCAGGTGACGGGCTGGATCGCGAAGCCCGACGGCGCGTCGCCGCTGGTGCCCTTGAAGTAGCGGTCGATGCGCAGCCAGTGCATCTCGCGGCCGCGCGCGACCATCGCCTTGCCGACGATGGGGATGTTGTTCTCAGCCTGGCAGGCGACGACGCACGCGCTGCAGCCCGTGCACGAGGTGAGGTCGATCGTCATCGCCCAGCGGTACTTCGCGCCGTCGAGATTCGACTCCTCCCAGAGCGAGAGGCGGTGCGCGACATGGGGCACGCCCTCGCCGTGGCGGGCGAAGTCGGGATGCGACTTGTAGTTCTCGAGGCTCGACTCGCGCACGAGGCCTGGCAGGCGCGCCTGGATGCCGTCTGTCGGCACACTGGCGATGAGCGCGTCGGTGGCGCCATGGTCCTGCGTATGGGAGATCGCGTAGGTCGCGCCCGTCTTGGCGATCGACGCCTTGACGGCGCCAAGCGCGGCGACGGTGCGCAGCGGATAGGCGTTGAAGCCCGCGCCGGCCGCGATGCGGCCCGCGGTCTCGCCGCGGCCGTAGCCGAGGGCGATGGTCGCGCAGTCCTCAGCATGGCCGGGCAGCATCCACGCGGCGGCCTCGATCGAGGCGGAGCCGGCGGAGACCTTCACCATGTCGCCGTTGGCGATGCCGAGCTTGCGCGCGGTCGCGGGCGCCAGGAGGAGCGCGTTGTCCCAGGTGATCTTGGTGGCGACATCGGGGAGCTCCTGCAGCCAGCCGAGGTTCGCGAACCGGCCGTCGCCGACCTTCGCGTCGAACTGGAACGAGACCTCCATGCCGTCCTTCGCAGGCGAGACCGCGCCGCACACCGTCGCGACGCCGGCAGAGTTCACCACGGGAGCGGGCGCTGCGGCCTTCCACGCGGTGCCCTCGATGTAGCCGCGGTCGAGGTTGGTGCGCCACCACGACTCGAAGGCGCTGCCGGTGAGGCCGCTGAGCTTCATGTGCGCGCGGCGGACGATCTCGTAGCTCGAGGTCTGCTCGTCGCCCGCGAGGGCCGCGAGGACCTCGAGCGCGTTGCGACCGCCCTGCTCCTTGTCCATGAGCGGCAGGATGAGCGGCTGCTGCACGACGATCGAGCCATCGAGGGCGCGACCGTCGCTCCAGCACTCGAGGCTGTGCGCCGCGGGGACATGCCAGGTGCATGCGGAGCTCTTGCTCGTCTCGTTCGCGTAGAACGAGAGGTGCACGACCTCCTTCGCCTTCGACATCTTTCCGGCGAAATCGAGGTCGGCCGGCGCGTCGTAGGCGGGGTTGCCGCCGAGGACGACGAGCGTGTCGATCGAGCCCGCGCCGAGTTCATCGGCGAGCTGCTTGAGCTGTGCGGCGCCGCCTGCTGCGGGGCCGGCGTTGTAGGAGACCGTGGTGCCGACCGCGCCGAGCTTCTCGTTCATCGCCGCTGCGAGGGCGATGGTGGCGGGATCCTGCATCGGGCCCGCGACGACGAGCGAGCTCGCACCGCCCGACTTGAGGTCGGCGACGAGCTTCTCGAAGACTTCCTTCGCGTGGCCCGAGAGGATCTCGGTGGCGCGCGAGCCGGTGGCGAGCGCGTCGGCGCCCGAGACACCGAGCTCCTTAGCGACGGCGGCCGCGAACACGGCGACGTCGCTGCGGCGCATGGCGAGGCGCTCGTCGGCGCTCATGCCGGTGACCGTCAGCGACGGCTCGGCGACATACATGCGCAACTGCGTCTGCTTCGAGGGATCGCTCTCCTCGATGCGGCGGTTGCTGGCCCAGGCGCGCGAATGAGCGATGCCCGTGGCGGCGCAGCCGAAGAGATCGGCGTCGAGCGCGAGCACGAACTTCGCCTTGTCGAGCGCGGGCACCGCGACGAACGAACCGCCGAGCGCCGCGTTCGACGCAGCGACCGACGAGTCCATGCACATCGCGTTCCACGACGCCCAGCGCGCCTTCGGATAGGCCGCGAGGAAGCGCGACTTCATGTCGTCGAGCGTGGGGCTCATGCTGTCGTCGACGAGGACCGCGAGGCCCTGGCCTGCGCTGGCCTTGAACTTCTTGCCTGCCTCGCCGCACCAGTCTGCGAACGCGGACCAAGTGCTGGCGGCGCCCTTGCTGGCCACCGTGCGGCTGCGGTCGGGGTCGTAGAGCTCGAGCACGCGCGACTGGATGATCGCGTTCGAGCCCGAGGCGAACGGCAGCGCGGGGTTGCCGTCGAGCTTGATCGGACGGCCGTCGTAGCTCTTCGCGAGCACGGGCCACGCGATGCCCGCGACCTCGACGCAGGTCGCGTAGTGGACGGGCACGCCTGCGGTGCGGCCGGCCTGGCCCTGCGCGAACGGCACGATCTTGGTGTCGGGCCAGCGGCGGCAGGCTGCGAGGCCTGCGAGCGCGAAGCCCGCGCCCATGAGCTTGATGAAGGTGCGGCGGTCGTCGCCCGAAGCGAGTTCCTGCGCGTTCGGTCCGAACTCGCGGCCCATCAGCTCGCGGAATTCAGGCGTCTTCTCGAGGTCGTCGGGGCTGCGCCAATACTCTGCGCGCGAGAACTTCATGCTCGCGTCGTTGCTTGCCGTGTCGCAGCCAGTGCGTGATTCGTGCATCGAGGGTCCCTTGCAGTTGCCGTGCGATCAGCGGTGGCAGGTCGAGCAGTCCTGGCTCGGATTGATGTGGTACTTGTCCTTCAGCGCCGCGCGTTGCTCGGGGCTGAGGCTGGTCTCCGGGTCGAACGCGAGGTTGGTGATCTCGCTGGTCGGACGCAGGTTGACTTCGGGGTTGCGGTGGCACTCGAGGCACCAGCCCATCGAGAGCGGCGACTTCTGGTAGACGACCTCCATCTTGTCGATTCGTCCGTGGCACGAGACGCAACCGATGCCGCGATTCACATGCGCGCTGTGGTCGAAGTACGCGAAGTCAGGCAGCTTGTGGATGCGCGCCCACTTCACCGAAAGGCCGGTCGCATAGCTCTCCTTGAGCTTGGCGAGCTTGGGGCTCTCGGGGCGGATCTGCGTGTGGCAGTTCATGCAGGTCTGCGTCGCAGGCACGCTCGCATGCGCCGCCGACTCGACCGAGGTGTGGCAGTAGCGGCAGTCCATGCCCAGTTCGCCCGCGTGGAGCGCATGGCTGAACGGCACGGGCTGGGTGGGCTCGTAGCCCACCTCGAGCGTCTTGGGGCTGAAGCCATAGGCGACGAAGAACACCGCGTAGACCGGGATCGTCACCAGCGCCAGGATGATGGTCGGGAGGACGAGGTTCGCCCAACGAGGGAAGAGAAACCTGCTCATCTCGGGAGGAGCTCCGTAATGCGGCCGTCAACGAGGGTTGGGGTCCGCGCGAACTACAACGACTTCGTGCCAAGTTTCACGAAGTCCGAATCAGCATCGTAAAGAAGGCGGTGGAAGCCGTCAAACGCGGACAAGCCCCTCAGGCTTTGTTATAGGACTACTCAGCGATGACTGGGTCGACGCCAAAGAACCGCCTCGCGTTTGCATCGAGTTCGGCGTGAACCTCCTGAACCGGGCGCTTCCACAGCGCCGCGAGCGCGTCGGCCACATGGACTACGAACCGCGGCTCGTTGGGGCGCACCTTTCGATGCGGCTCGGGCGTGAGGAACGGCGCATCGGTCTCGACCATGACCCGGTCGGAGGGCGCGAACGCGGCGGCCGCGCGCGTGTCGGTCGCGTTTGCGAAGGTCACGACGCCGGTGAAGCTCACCCACGCGCCGAAGTCGAGGAGAAGCCGCATTTCCCGCGGCCCCGCCGTGAAGCAGTGGAACACGAAGCGCTCGGGCGGGAGCCCGCTCGCGCGCAGCACCGGGATGAGCTCGTCGAACGCCTCGCGGCAATGCACGACGACGGGCTTGTCGAGCCACGGATCCTCGCCACGCCATCGCGCGAGATGCGCAAGCTGCTCGTCGAGGACGCGCCGCTGGGTCTCCTGGCTTGGCTCGGCGTAGTGCCGATCGAGCCCCAGTTCGCCCCAGCCCACGCACTTCGCGTGAAGTCCCACCGCGCGCATCGCATTCCAGTCGATGGGGCGATCCGAGTAGAGCGGATGCACGCCCGCCGTGCACCAGAGGTCACGATGACTCTCAGAGAGCACGAGGGCCTTCTGCGCGTCGGCAGTGGTCGTGGAGATTGTGATCGCTCCGAAGACGCCCGCGGCCCGCGCTGCGGAGAGCACGGAATCCACGCGGCCTGCGTATTCGGGGAAAGTCAGGTGGCAATGCGTGTCGATCACGATGGAAGCGTATCGGTCCGTCTGAAGCGCGGGGAGTAGCCCCGCGCCGCATCTACACTTGCCGCCCCAATGTCTCCCTCCGACCAGCCCGTGAGCGAAGGCACCTCGATGAGCTTCGGGGAGCATCTCCACGAACTGCGCGGGCGCGTGTTCAAGGCGCTGCTGGTCCCACTGCCGCTCGCGATCGTGTTCTTCCTGCTCGCGCCGCAGATCCGCGGGATCCTGATCTCGCCGCTGTTCGATGCGCTGCGCGCGAACGGACAGACGGTCCAGATCCAGGCGCTCTCCCCCGCCGAGACCATCACGACCGACATGAAGCTGGCGATGATCGCCGCGCTGTCGATCTCGGCGCCGTGGCTGCTCTTCCAGATCTGGAAGTTCGTCGAGCCGGGCCTGTACATCCACGAGCGGCGCTACGTCTACTTCCTGACGCCGCTCTCCTCGCTGCTGACGGCCATTGCGATCGTCGCGTTCTACTGGATCCTGCTGCCTTTCGCGCTGCTGTTCCTGGTGGGGTTCGGCGCGTCGCAGCCGCGGCTGTTCGACATGCCTGATCCCGCGACCGCGGTTCCCCCGCTGCTCGCGCGCGACGAGGCGCCAGCCGCGCTCCTGCCGGTCGTCGAGACCGACCCCGCCGTGCCTCTGCCGGGGCAGGCGTGGATCTCGGCGTCGGACCAGGTGCTTCGTGTCGCCGTGCCCCACAGCAAGGTGATGCCGAACGCACTCATCGGGTTCGCGCAGGAGGCCTCGCAGTACTTCTCCTTCGGCGGTCCCCAGGATGACGGAAGGCCAAAGCTCGCCGTCCTCGAGGTGCCCCTGTCGGTGCTCGGCGGCATCTCGCAGATCTACCGCCTGAGCGAGTACATCGACTTCACGCTCGTCATGCTCGCGGGCACGGTGATCGCGTTCCAGATGCCGGTCGCGATCCTGCTGCTGGGCTGGATCGGCATGGTCACCCCGAAGTTCCTGCGCGACAAGCGCCGCTTCGCCGTGTTCATCATGGCGATCATCGCGGCGATCGTGACCCCGACCGCCGACCCCGGCACCATGATGCTCCTGCTGGTGCCGCTGTGGGCGCTGTATGAGACCGGCATCGTGCTCCTCGTGCTCGTGCCCGCCAAGAACGTCTCGCAGGGCCGCTTGTTCTCGGTCCGCGGGATGCGCGAGCAAGCCGCACAAGCCGCACAGGCGGAACGGGAACGGGCCGCTTCGTACGAAGATGAGCCGGACGACTGGCACACCCCCCGTTCGAAGGACGACGACCAGTCAACCGGAGGCCGATCGTCGTGATCTGCCGCCCGGGTGACCGAGTCTTCCATCGAGGGTCGTCGAAGGATCTGCGCGCGCACGCTGCGTTCGCTCGCATTTCGCGGAGACGAAGACGAACGATGAACGCCCTGCGCCTCGTGCGTACAGCACACGAAGGCGTGACGGAGATCGATGTGCGCATGATGGAGCGCGCCATCGAGCTCGCACGCCAGGCCGCCCTTGCAGGCGAGGTTCCCATCGCTGCGGTCGTGTACCGCGGCGAGGAGGTCATCGGCGAGGCCGCGAACAACCGCGAGTCGATGGCGGACCCGACCGGTCATGCTGAGATCGTGGCGATGCGTGTCGCCGGCAAGCTGCTCGGCGAATGGCGCCTCGAGGGCTGCTCGATGGCGGTGACGCTCGAGCCGTGCCCGATGTGCGCGGGAGCGCTCGTCAATGCGCGGCTCGGTAGGCTCGTCTACGGCGCCACCGATCCAAAGGCTGGCGCCTGCGAGACGCTGTACGCGATTCCCGGCGACACCCGACTGAATCACCGCGTCGAAATGCACGGCGGCGTGCTCGCGCCCCGCTGCGTCGAGCTGCTGCGCGCGTTCTTCAAGGAGCGCCGTGCCCAGCAGAAGGCGGCGAAGGACGCCGCGCGCGCGCGCCGCGCGTGAACACGGAGTCCCGATGACCTCGCGCCATCCCGTCAAGATTGTCTGCGTGGACCTCGGCGGCGTGATCGTGCGCATCCGGCGCTCGCTCGCGGAGACGCTGCACGCCGTGGGCGTTCCGGGCTACGAGCTCGATGAAATCGGCGATGCGCAGATGCGCGCGTACCGCACGGCGGTCGCCATGCACCAGCGCGGCGAGCACGATCTGAGGACATGGCTCGATGCGGCGCACGAGGCGCTTGCGGGGCGCATCGACCGCGAGACGATCGCGCGCGCGCACGACGCCGTCTTGATCGGCGAGTATCCGGGCGTCACCTCCAGCCTCGGCGCGATCCGCGCCGCAGGCGCGACGACGGCGTGCCTATCAAACACGAACGACCGCCACTGGGAGGCGCTCGTCGAGCTGCCTGCGATGGCCGAGATCGAGCATCGGCATGCATCGCACCTGCTCGGGCTCGAGAAGCCGGATGAGCGGATCTTCCGCGAGTTCGAGCGCGTGACGGGCTATGCCGGCGAAGACATCCTGTTCCTCGATGATCTCGAGGAGCACTGCGTGTCGGCGCGCGCGTGCGGCTGGAACGCGGTGCGCATCGACCACGAGCGCGACACCGCGAGCCAGATCATCGCGGCGGCGCGCGCGCACGGCGTGGCGGCGTAGACGGCGGTTTCGCGTGGCACCTGGGCGTGGAACCTGTACGTGGTACCTGGGCGTGGTACCTGGGCGGGTCCGAATGCCGAGCCGACCCGCATCTCGCGATTTCGTACACCCACCCACGGGCTCGGCCCCACACAAGGTCGAGCCGACGAATCTGGGGACTGGCCGGCCCGTGGGCACCCGAGTTTCGGCGGTCGACGCTGCGGCGGCTCCCTCTGGTGCTCGTAGCGCAAGAGCGAGCAAAGGCGACGCACCTGATGCGGGCAACGCCCGCATCAGCGCGTCGCCAGTTGCGAGCGCTCAGACTACGCCATGACTTCCCGGCACAGCACCGTGGCGAATGCGCCCTTCGGGAGGTCGAACATCAGGCGGATGTAGCCGCCGTGCTCGTCGACACCCGAGTCGATCGACCAGTCGCGCATGAGGACGCGGAGCGGCCGGCGCGCGCCGGCTGAATCGAGCGCGGGCGGCGCGAAATCGCGCGCCTCGACGCCGCAGGCCGCGAGCGCGCGCGCCTCGTGCTCGGCGGGAACGCCGCGGGCGGGCACCATCTCGGGTCCGAAGATCGGGCCCGCGGCCGACAGGTCGAGCGCAGCGCAGCGTGCGCGCAGCGCGGCGAGCTCATCGTCGCCGACATCGGGCGCGATCTCGAACAGCGAACTCGTGCCCGCGAGCACCGCGACATCGCCGGGCAGCACATCGCCGAAGCTGCCCTCGCGGACGCGCGCGTCGAGCAGCGCGTTGAACACGGCCGCCTGCAGCGCGCTCATCCAGAAGCTCTTCGTGTGCGCGGGCACGGCGCGCACGGCGCCAGCGGAATCGCGCCCCTTCGCGAGCGCACGCAGCGCGATGCGCTCGGCCTGGTCGTTGCGGCCCCAGAGGTCGTGGGCCGCCTGGAACTCGCCGCGATCGTAGAGCTCGCGCACCTCGAGCTGGTGCGGCGGGAACGGCGCGCCGCGCGAGCCAAGCATCTCGTCGAGCAGCGCCTGCCACTCGCCGCGCGCGTAGTGGCGGCCGACCACCTGGTTGTTCACGCGGTAGCCGAAGCGCTGCTCGCCGAAGTAGTCGGGA
>Ga0208783_10000790_pt1 | contig 19114 bp, 31 predicted proteins | sample DEB19_08_DNA_2_FD_184529 | JGI IMG/M metagenome (GOLD analysis project Ga0208783, IMG submission 184529) | Aqueous microbial communities from the Delaware River and Bay under freshwater to marine salinity gradient to study organic matter... | ecosystem: Environmental > Aquatic > Marine >...
ATTCATGCCACGACTAGCTTCTGCTACGTTGCTGAATGCAAGCATAGCCATTGCTGTCATCGCAGCAAAAATAATCCTCTTCATTTGATTTACCTTTCTGTTGTGTGTAACTGACACATCAGCACGGGTGATAGTTTAAATGTGCTGTTCCAGAAAATCCTAGGGCACCCCTTACATTTTGGTTTACGTCAATAGTCCTTCCTCTGACGAATGGCCCTCTATCAGTTACAACGGCTTCTACTGATCTACCATTTGAGGGATTGGTAATACAAACCCTTGTTCCAAACGGTAGAGTTCTATGCGCTACACCGTAGTGATGACGCATACCGGATGCTGTCCGTCCGCTCCGATCGTTATACCAACTAGCATTATGACCACCAGTTGAGTAATTATTATTTATATGTTTAGAATGTTTGTCTTTATATTTTACATTTTGTGTTTGATTAAATCCACTAATCAGTTCTTCTAAAAAACCTGCTTTAGCACTAGTGTTTATCAATAAACAAATAAAAACAATAGAAATAATATTCTTCATAATATATGTCCTTTATAAATAATTAAAATTTGGAGGATCGTATGTCAGCTTTGTATTCTAATTATTTTTCTTTTTCTGCTAATTCTTCAGGATATGATGATGCAAACGATACGATCTTAATAGCAAGCGCCAATACATATCTTGTAGTTAACGATTTAATTAGATATGTTGTGCCTACTAACAACACAGCTGTTGAAGGTCTTAAGGCAAATAACGCTTATTATATTTCTTTTGCTAACAGTTCTGCTATAGCTTTATCTGAAACAAAAGACGGATCCAATGTTAATATTATTGGATCTAATGTCGGTATTGACGAAACTCATTACATATATCTGAATTCTAACGTCAATAGTTTATTATTAGATTCAAATAATAATTTGACAGTTCAAACTCTTGACTCTGCAAATTCTTTAAACGTTTCTTATACTTCTGCTGATATACAGTTTAATAATCTTCCAGTTTTTTTCTGTAGAGGATGGGGTGATTTAAATGCATCGTCTGGGGTTGGTAGTCCTGAAGGAACATATTCACAATCAGAAACTACTATTACTGTTACAATTCCCATAGTTTCTTCTTATGTGCAACACAATCTACAAGCAAATGATAAAATATATGCTATGTTCACTTCTGGAACAGCAGTAAATAATTTTTTTAATGTAACAAGCGTAACAAATACAACAGTTTTTACTATTACATCCGAAACTTCAACAACCACTAATGGTAGCTGTATTTTATACAGATCAGATCCTCATGATAGCGTAATGCCATACAACGCTTTAGGTAATATAAGATTCGTTACTCATGACGCAAATTCTACATACATACCTCATTTTTCAGTATCTATGCCAGACATTTATTATTCGGTGGCATCAAATGCTGGAAAGCCATCAGCAAACATTATGACATGTTCTGTTGTAAATGATACGAATACGTATTTTACAATAACTACATTCTCTAATGGAATTCCCACAAGAGCTGATTATTTGAATTTTTCAGTAATAAAATAGTGGTACTCCGGGTAGGATTCGAACCTACGGTAGAGCCGTTATGAGCGGCTGGCCTTAACCACTTGGCGACCGGAGTGTATTTTTATGCAAGCAATCTATCCGCAGCTATAGAAGCAGCAAAAGCACGTGGCTTAACAAAAGGAACAACGTTACACATTCCTTTGATATATCCCACAGCTTCTGAGATAACACATGAAGAACCATGCTTTTCATCAGGATTAATATCCAGATGAATTTCTATATCTCTAACTCCAATTGCTTCCTCAAGATCTAGATACATTTGCGCCGTACGAATTACTTCGTTCATAAGACGCATGCGTGGCTTGTCTTTCTTCTGATCATAGTCCCTTTCAGTTTCCATGTGACCGAAAACTTTACAACCATGCTTACCATCATAGTGAACTACTACAACTGTACAGTATTCAGCAAACCACACATCTTTCTTACGAAAACGTGCTGAATCTGAACCAATGTAAATTTTAGTCGCCAATGATGTATTTTCGATAAACTCTTTTACTTGATCCAGATTCATTTTCATAACTTACTTCCTCTTACGTCCCTTCAGACGACGAGCCTTACGCTTCTGACTGCCGACTTTACGGCGACCCTTACGTGGTCGATTCTTGTGAGGCCATGCCATTATTCATTCCTTTCACCATCTGACGCCATACGTCTCTGCCTTCATTTTTACCAAGCTGATTCTGTAGCTTGATAAGCAACTTTCGCATCTTCTTACCTTTTTTCATAATATTGCTCCTTTAATATACTATAAGATTATATGTTAGTCAAGTGTTTTGTTTTACGAACTTTTGCAGAGATCCATTCGTTATAATACTCTTCTGTCTCCAAGACTCTACGATCTATCTGTTCTCGTAGTTCTAGATAAGACATCTGAGATTTATTTACGCAGAGATGTAATATTTCTCTTTTGAAATTATTTGTTCCAAATAACTCCACGTGTTCATTAAGCTCTTTATTGGAACCGTAGTATGTCTGCCAGTCGCTTTCGACTTTAGACTTTTTCTTTTTACCTTTGACTTGTTTCGTCTTAGTAAAATGAAAAATCTTTTTACCAATATATTTTTTATTAGTCGCTATGTTAGTGATCATGTAGACCATTCCAACATAACCTTCTGGTATTTCTTCTAAGTACTCACCTTTGTATTCCCACATCCCAAAGTCTCCTTCGGGATATTTATCCTACCAGTGGTAATATTATTTTGTAATCTTATAACGCTGTTATTCCAAGTCCAACATTCACCAGTGTCATCTTGAAAACACACCCAGTATAAATCGTGTTCAAGACCATAATCAATAAGGAAGTGCGCCATTGCTTTTCCTTTAGGGTTAAGCAATGGCAATGGAGGATCAATCCTCGTAATCGTCATCAGGATTCATTTCTGACCAAACTTCATCAAACGCTTCATCAACAGACTTATAAACATCGTAAAGTTCTGCGCCATTATCTTCAAAAATTGGAATCAATTCTCTGTATATGTCACATCTTGCTTCATAATCAGCCACATTTGCTCTAATTACTGTAGCAACCTCTTCAAATATTTGTGTACCTGTTGACCATGCCATTTATTCTTCCTTCTTATTATTTTGTTGATATATTACTGAACCATAAATTTCTTCATAAGATAAACCATCTGCTGGTCCAGGATCTCTTATTACTATACTTCCTGTAAATCCTGTAAAATTTGTAAATGTGCCACATGTTATTCTAGATGGGCACTTATCATGTGGACATACGTATCCATAAGCTTTACCATATTCAAAAAACATATCACAAACAGAACATCTAGTTCCTACTTTTTCAGCTCTTAACCAATCTTGTTTTGGTTTCCATCCTTCTTTTGGAATATCTGTGAATGGATTAGGAATAGTTGGTTGTTCCCATCTTTTTTTTCCTAAATCATATCCATCTTTGAAACCCTGTTGGTATCCATCTTTCCATTCATCACTCATATTTCACAATTCCCTGCTGAACAAGCCAATGTCTGTGCACCTTCTACGTTATCAACCATTTCAATAAGACTATCCCAATCAACGTTAGTAGGAATAACCTTAATTGATTCTTCATACTCTTCCTTACTTATTGTTTCGTATGGAGCCTGCTTATACGAACCACCATCATAAGGCAAGAATGAAACGCCTGACATCTCATCAAAATGATCATAAACCCATGCACCAACACGTGGCCACTCTGCTTCTGTTACGTTAATTGTAACTGATGGCTTGTGCTCACACCAATGACGCTGATACTTCAACCAAAGTTCAAGATGATCGATAGCAGACACTGACTCTCTTGTAATAGAAGTATCTGGTAACTTCATTGGGAAAGAAAAGACAGTAGTAGAGTGGGGTTTTGTAACATCAGGCTCATGGGGAACACCGGAAGAGATAAGATGACCAGTAAGAGGATCTTTGTTATCCGATCTAACCCGCCTAATGTAAAAGCGATCGTGACCGGGATGGATACCGCTAGGAGATAACACAAGCTGAGATACAGTGCCGGATGGCTTGACACAGGTAATAGCAACTGACTGACTGATTCCAAGTTTTTCGCTCCATTCTTTATTGGTATCAATAGAAACCTGCTTTAGTCTTTCTAAACGTGCAGGAAGTTCTGGATCATTGTAATCATTCATCAAAGGACTATCATAGATACCAGTCAATGAAACGCCAAGAAGTCTTTCTTCCTCTGTATTCTTCTGCCAAATCTTACGTAGATATGGGAAGTTTGTCAGAGTACTTTGAAAGGTTCCAAGAATTGTTGCAATTCTAACCTTTCTTGCAAGATCCTTTTCATTATCGTTGCTTCGTATAACAACTTCTGTGAGATTACAAAATTGATATGGACGCAGGATAATCTCAGAGCAGGGGTTAGTTCCAAATTCATGGTTAGGATCTCTTCTTCCAGACTTCTTAGCCACTCGTTGAGATGCGTCTCTACTAAAGATTCCTCGCTCTCCTGACTTTGACTCATAGATAGAAAGCCATTCTTGCATGAACTGCCCGACTTCTGGCTTTTCTGTGTAGACTGCCGAATTGTTTGAAAGAGCTCTTTGAACATTTGCTTCCCACCATGCTCCTGCTTTTGCATGACGCATACGATCATCTGAAAGATTTGATAACGAAATCATTGCTGAACGACGAACGCCACCAACAACTACGACTTCACCAATCTTACACATAATATCATGACATTCAAGTGAATTTAAACGGCGACCTCTAGCATTCTTAAATATCTTAATAACAAATTTAAAAAGATCGTTCAATGGTTCTGGACCAGATGAACGACCACCAAATGTTTTAAGAACAGCACCAGCAGGACGTAACTGCTTTAGATCCCATCTAGGAACTTCACCAGCATAAAGCAATGAGATTAGCATACGTAATGCTTTTGACCAACCTTCCTTAGAATCACGAACTGTAATTACAGTATCACAATCATAAAGTTGATCAGGAATTTCTGGAAGTTTATTTACATACTGACGTTCAACAGAGAAACCAACTCCTGTGCCATTCATAAGAATGCACATTGCTTCATCAAACGCTTTAGGATCATCAATAGGTAGATATGAACAATTATAACCAGCAACATTATCACGATCTAATGCCTTACCAGCAGTCATCAATGCACGCATGGAAGGCATAACTTCTAGGTTATGAATGGCATTGAATACTTCTTTTTTTAACTTTTCATCATCAACCTTAACCTTATCAAACATATAGTCAACATATCGTTGAACTGTTTCATGCCAATGCTCTCTACGATTCTTTTCTGGTAGAAAACGTGCATATCTTGACTTGTGTATATACTGCTGGTATACGTTCATATCTGTCATTCTTTATCCCTCTTGTAAATATACTTTTTCTTCTGTTCCGGCGTCCATGATACTGTGTGGTCATTCAATTCATCGAACACCTTTATATATTCTTCTTCTGTAATGACCCTATGTGAGAAAATGTCTTCAGAGACGTGTGTCTGTCCTACTTCTTCTAATTCTGTTGAACGAAATAAATTACACACAACATCATCAAGTGCATATTCATTCGGTTCATCATCATTTAGTTCAACTGCATAAACATGACGAAACATAGAAACAGTTTCAACCAATACGATCTTAGACATTACCAGGACCTCCACCAAGGTTTATTTTCAACAACGGGTTCGGGTGTAGGAAACCAATACTCTTTCAATGATGGGAAATGCTTCAAGATTTCTTCACGGGCAGCAATAGCAATTTCACGATGTTCCTTCTGTGTGCCTTCTTCGGCACGAACATCAATGTAATGAATCCAAGAACGAAGCGTTCCTGACATATATAGACGGGTCTTGGTTAGACCTTCTGGAAGAACTGCTCTTGCTTGTTCTTTGGCGATACCAAGTTCAATAGCAAGTTTATATGCATTATTTGCTGCTGTTGTTACTGTTCTCTGTTGTAATAACCACTGATAGTGTAAATCATCATCATCCGTCTCAATACTATTCTGACGATTCTTGTGATCCTGTAGTCGTGCTTCTCTTGTTACGAAACCCATATCTTCCGTGGGGTTAGAGTATCTTTGTGAGAACTCCTGAAAACTAAAGGATCTATGTCTGATGATTTGATGGGCGATGTCCCTGGTGGTTACTATATCCATAGTCACAGACACCATCTCAAAAGGAGACCAGTGCTTATGATCGATTAGATACTTTAGGAGTTTTGGTGCAGTGAGGGTGTTGTATTGATTACCGGGATTAGAAACACGGGCAGTATAGGCAATGAACTCTTCGGCGTTCATTGGACGAGTGTTAACGTCACCATATTTTCCATCTGTCTCGATTTTCATAATTGACTGTGTTACTGCAATAATCTTAGCGTTGTTCATTTGTTACTCTTTCCATTATTAAACGATTCTTTTTCAACAATCCATAACTTCTTCTGCTCATAGTTATGATAATATTCTAGGACATGATCTATAGCAGCCAGAAACTCGACATCAACCCATTTCTCTCCACCTTCGTCCGGAAGAGGATCAGCATTGAGACGATACGCCTCCTTTAGAGAAGCAATGACAATAGCATCAGTTTGGTCATGGTCTAGTTCAATATTGTATTTCATTATCTTTCTCACCAGTTCTCTGTCACAAACTGTTTGTCCCAACAATGAGCATATCGATCATTGTGAAACACTAGAACTATCCCGTCATACATGAAGCAGTAGTTCATCACTCACCTTTTGGTTCTGGGAACATTTCTTTCGCTTGTTCGTAAGCCTTATCTACCAGATGATTTTTTTCTATAACATAGTTACTTGCTACATACCAAAGTTGTTTTTCAACAATGATCTTACCGTTCTTTATTAGCTTCTCAGGAATAGCCGAAGAACTGCAACTATGTCTCCAAGCGCTTTCTGCTTGGATAAGAATATCATACCAGTTGTATGATGGTGGAACGTTCTCTGCTCTACCATTCGAAAGAATAATCACATATACATCGTCAGTCATTTCTATCTCCTCCACGTTGACCTCCTCTATATTTGTCTGGCCATCAGAAAATATCCTTTACGTCTTTGAGACCCTCAAGGTATTCATCAAATATCTTTACCATATCTTCCTTAACCAACTCTCGGCACTTCTTTATGATAAGAAGATATTCATTTTGAACCTTATCATGCGAGAGTTCAACATAGTCCGTAGCAATGAAATTGACTAGTTGTTCATACTTACGAAGACGCTCGATTTCATCAGCGGCTTCTTCAGAAGTTTGCTGATCGTATCCATTGAAAAAGCATGGTTCACGCAGTCGCTTCACAATATCTTCACTCATTCCAAGAAACTCCCTATGTCTGGCGTTACCAAATCTAAACAAGGAACATAGAACTTCGCATACGTCTTATCTACATATCCTATAACTTTAGGTTCTATACCTCTTCTCCACCCGATCCACTCGTCTGCGGAAGTATTATAGTATATCGCTTTGTAAAAACAATCATTCATTTCGTTATTGAAATAGTATGTGTAATAGTATCCAGATCGGTTAGGTTTGGCATCAGGATACTTACTCCACGTATAGGTCATCAGTCTTTCGCCTTCATCCTCAAGAAAGTGGTGACAGCCTTTTCTTCACACGGTTCACTTATATATGATAGTATCGCACCATGCCTCATCATCAGACCATTGAATTTGCGATACTCTTCATAGAAATGCTCGTATTCATCTTTATGAACCCATTCCTCTGTGGTCTCTGAAAACATTCGGATACACCTATAATCTGTCAGGTCAAGTTTTTCGTTATTCTTAGCGAATGTTAACTCTGCCATATCCGAATCTTCACACTTTCGCCTTATCATAACATACTCCGATTCTGCTTTATTCTTGGTCATGTGTAGGCTCCTTTCCACTAAAAATATACACAATGCTTCGTCATTAGTCAAGAACCTCTAGAATACGCTGGCGCTTTTCTTCAAACTGTTGACAGGTCATCTGAAACAGTTTTTCAAGAGCATCTAGTTTAGATTGAGTTTCTGCTTGATTACGCAAGGCTTCGTCACGCTCTTTAGCCACATGCTTCAATGTAGCGTAATGGCCATTACGCTCTGAAATGGCGGCATCGAGGTCGGCTTCGGCTTTGTCAGCCCGCAAAGCATCGGGGCGACTACGCCACTCTACGACTTCCTTTGTCAGCATCTCACATCGCTCATTGGCTACGGCAAGGTCGGTACGGAGGCGGGTGATTTCGTCGGCAACTTTCTCAGACACGTAATGCCCCGTCTTGTCTATGTCTACGACGACTAGTCCATGTGGACCAAGGCGTTCCCGTAATTTTTCGACTTCCTCATTAGCGGCATCGAGGTCGGCACGAAGTTTCTTTACAAGTTTCTCTATTTGAACTACTGAGTCTGTAATCGATCCGTCATTAGGTGCTCCCATTAGTTCAGCATTGACTGAAATCAAATCAGTGTAATGCTTCTTAAACTCATTGGCTGCGGCGAGTTCGGCACGAAGCCGCAGATTTTCCTCATATACGCTTTCTCTTACTTGCTTCAATTGCTGCTGATGAATGTCATTCATCACTGTTCCCCCATAATCCAAACATATCCATCACTATTAAGATCAGAAATACACAGCCAAAAACAACATAACATTTGACAAACTGTTCTTCGCTCATTAATTGTCTCACAATTTAACTTTTATTCCCAAAAGTTCTTTTGCATGTTCAATTGCTTCTTCAATTGCTTCTTCAATTGCTTCTGAGTATGCAAGCTTGCGTTCATCAGATTCTTTATTTTTAATAAGAGTTAAGACAAAAAGAATCTTCTTTAGCTTATTTGTTTCTTCATCGGTCATGTTTTTCTCCTCATAATTTATGAAACTCTTTTTTAAAAAGAGTAATGTCAGGACTAATCTCTATCATAAAATCTTCTTCAAAATACCATGGGCAATAATTTTCTTTTTGTTCGTTTGAAGAACAGTCAAAATATTCCTGAAATCTTTCTTTCCATACGTTTCTGTCGTTCATAATTCAATTACCTCATATGTCTGTTCAAAAATAGCAGGAGCCACAGGATAAAACTCGCCATACACTCCTTTAATTATATAATCTCGTAGTCGTGCAGTCATAACACCTTCTAGTGTTATAATCTGAATAGAAGGTTCTGCATTATCTTCTCTCCTAAGAGACAATCCATTACACCATTTTGCTACAATATCTGCATTAGAATCAAGAAGTTGCATTGCTTCAACTTCAACTGGTTTCTTTCGAACTCTCATACTTTACTCCATTTTTGTAGTGCTAGTTTTGCTGCAAGATCTTTATATGTATTCTGATCAATTATATACTGAATGAAGTCAGAAGTCAACCCTGCTAATACCATATCATTAACATCTTTGTGTTCTAGATTCTCTGGCCAGATACAAACACTATATCCTTGCATAATTGCCTTGTCCAGTTTCTTTACAGTTTCTTTGCTTCTTGGTTCATTATCATACACAATTACCAGGTTTGGCTTGTTGAGACTGCCGCATGCAGATACCAGGTCGCCGCCAGCAGTAGCAACAGCGTTTGAGATAAACATAGAATCGATCGGACCTTCCACGACATATATGCGCTTTGAACGATCCAAAGTGTCCAAACCGTAAAGTTTAGGTACATCAGACCGAAGTATAATTGTAAGGTACTTAACTTTCGCAGGTCCCCGAAGAGATCTTCCTTGGAAGGCATGAACGGACTTATCAGCATCCAAAAAAGGAATAAGCAATCTCGTCTCATCCTTAGCCAAAGCTGCAGCTGAAAACTTGTCGGGAACAATATTATTGACATAATGCATAAAATTAGGACAAGCAAATAGTCTGGCATGATATTCATTAGGAATCTTTCTCTCTACTACGAACTTCTTAATAGGATTGTCATGATGTAACTGACTAACCTTCTTCAGTCCTTTGAGAATACCAGTCTTCATGAATACGGGAGTCTTCATCTTCTCGATGAATTTCTCATACTCATCCTGTTCTGGTGTTTTTCTATCTTGAAGCTTTTCAAGTTGATATTCATTATACACATTAACATCAATCATCTTGATAAAATTAGGAATACCCATTGTTGCTCCACAATTGTGGCAATGGAACATCATCTTACCTTCTTTCTGGTAGATGTATCCTCGTGCTTTATTCTGGTTATTTTCTGAGTCACCACAAACAGGGCAACGGAAGTTATATAGGTTGGAACCTTTTCTCTTAAACTTTTCTAGTCTAGGAGAAACAATACCAATATACTTGTGCGCTAGCCAATCCATAATCTATCCTTATCATCGTCACACTCATATTATACTGGTATTTTTCTGAGAGTCAAACTTTTATTTTGCTAACATTTTGAGGACATCTCCCCAATTAGCGATAATGAAGGCGAGAACCATTACTCCGCCACCATATACCCACATCATTCTTTCTAAATCACCAATCTTTTTAGAAAGTCTATCATGCGAGTCTTCGATTTGTTTTGATATTTTCTCGTCTTCTTCTTTAATCGTTTTGTATAATTCGTTTTCTCTAACGTCGAATTCGTCTCGTCTCTTTTCCAAAATTATCTCTAGGCTATCTGTTATTTTTTCTTGTTGTAACAAACGTAGTTCATGCACAGCAATCATTTTATTAAGATCAGCAGATATTTCGGTAAGTTTAGTTATAGCGTCTTCTAGTTTAGACTGTCTCTTTTCGTAATCTTCAGCCATTATCGATCCCTACGTAGTTCTTTACGCATAGCCTTTGATCCGATAATATCATTCAATTTTCTTTTAATTACAGCTTTTTTACCAAGTAATGGATCGAACTTAGCAATACCTTCGCCGCCACCAATAGCATTGACGGCTCCAAGAGATTCTGTTTCTTTTATTTCACTAGGAGCAATTGGTTTTAATTTAAAAAGAGAAGGATAGGTAGTATTAAATTTTCTCATTATTCTTCCTGCTACTGCGTTAGCTTCGTCTTCTCTAAATTGTTTACCTGTTTTCCCAGAACCATTTTGTTTGAAATGTAATAACTCATGAGCTATTGTTCGCATAATATCGCCTGGATGACGGTCTGTTACACGAATGTGTATTTCATTACCTATGGAATGACCAAAGGCGTTATACTTATTTTCTTTGTTTCCAACGAAATGAATTTTAGGAAGAGATGTTAAACCCATTTCTTTTGCTGCAAACTTTACAAACAAATTTAAAAAATTTAACTGCGGAGACATTAAACTTTCCTTAACTTTGCAACAATAACTGGATCCATGTCTATAATATTTGTGTCTACTAGTTTTTCATTATTTACATTATGAATAAACTCAGGTAGAATATCTAATAGAACCAAAAAAGGTTTTATGTATCTCATCTGTGGTTTCAATTTTAAATATAAAATTTTACAACAGACTTCAGGGCCAAAACAATTATTCAATACAATAATGTGATTAAGAATCAATCGTTCTCTTAAATCACCACTATCAACATATCTTGTAATTAATTTTTTAATATACTTTATTCTGTTTAGATCTTCTATAAAATCTTCAGTAGAAGCATATTTTACATTATCATAATGAGATGCACAATAAAGTAAAAAATTATTATCAGTTAACGATTCATTCATTTATGGCCATGTACTAAGAGCGGCTCTTTTCCATGTGTTATTAGCTACACAAACATACACATACGAGCTATCATATCTAATGGTTCCGGCAATACCATTAGAGGAGGCTGTTGCCGGAACGCTATTTGAAATAGCTAAATTGGCAGCGAAGATGTTCACATTAACAGTTCTGACTGAAGCATTACCTGCAGGATCTCGGAGGACTAAGATCCTGTCAGTAGCTGCAACGTTAGCAGCTGTTGGTAATTCCGAAACCTTTTTACTATCGTCTGCCATTTTTTACCTATTATGTTGTAACTGTTAGTTTTGCTACGCTTGTATTTACGCTTGCGCCACCAGTTACTGATACTGCTGCTAATACCCAAACGTTTGCAGCTAGAGTTGCAGCGTTTGCAGTTAGAGTTGTGGTTGTCTGACCGCTGAATCCAGAGACAGCTGCTGTAGTTGAGAATGGACCACCAGCGCCAGCTGTAGCGTAATACCATAGGTATGTTGGAGTAGCTGTTCCTGGTGCCATAGAAACACCAACAGTAAATGTATTTGACTGATTAGAAGAAGCATTAGCTGTAGCGTTAGATGGCTGTGATGCGATAGTAATGAAACCATCTTGGAAAATAGTATCTTCAGAATCAGATGTAGTTGCTGGAGTTCCATAAGCTGCAGTCTGAGCGCCGAGAGATCCCATTGCTACCAAAGTTTCATACTGAACACGCCCTGCACGTCCGCCTGAACCTACTGTTCGTAGAACCCAACCAGCGTGTGCTGGTCTAGCAGCACCTGATGCTCTTTCAGCTGTTATTTCATTGGCGTCGACGCCAAATACACCAACAGTAATACCAGGAATAAAAGCATTTGCTGTTGTGTTGTTAAACATAGCAACATCAACATTTGCTCTTGAACCAGGTGATGTATTTCCGAAATGTGCATTAGCTCCGTCAACACGAACAGAAGTATTTCCTCCGCCTGACTTAACTAGTGCATGTGTACCGATTGGTGCACCGTTTGATGATTCGACAGTAGTAACACTATTAGCAGTTACTGACTGATCGTTGCGTCCCCATAATGGCATATGTTATCCTCCTAAGAATTTTCTTTTATTTATTAGAATCAAAATCTAGAATATCTCTAAGATAATCTGACTTTTTATTAAAAAGTTTTTGTAGCTCTCCATGAGTTTCTTCATGATAATGAGATGGAGTTTCTACGATTTCTTTTTCAACAACCTGTCTTTTTATAATTGGTTTAACAGGTTCAGATTTAGGTTGTTCATTAGGAACAGGTCTATTAATTATATCGTTCCATCTAAGATTCAAAGGTTGAGGAGTTGGTTTCTCCTCAACTGGCTTAGTAACCAAATCACCTTTTATGATTATTGGCATTACACCTTCAATCCTTCTGGACTTGCATGCATTCTCTTAACAGCTTCCTGTCTTTCAGCTGGCTTTAATCCATTAAGATGAGCAGTGATTGCTCTTCCCATGCCAGGAGTTAGTTTAGAAACTTTACCATTATCATGATTGAAGTCTACAACTGTTCCGCCAGCTGCACGTCCTGCCTGAACCTGAATATGCTGACGTGCATCACGTTCAGTTGTTTCAGGCGTTGGATTCTTTCTTGGACGACCTTCTTCAAGAGTTTCATCAGTAAGATCAGTGTTTCTGACAGTGGGATTTACGCCCTTTGTAGGCTCTGCTCTACTTGGTGCTACCGCTTCGAAAAAAGAGTTAATATAATCAATTTCTGCCTGTGAGAATTCAACTTCTTCTTTAGCAATTGACTTGATCTTCGTATCAAGAGCTTTCTTATCTGCTGCAGATGGACCAGAAGTAGCAGCAGTTGTCTGAGCAGGTGTTGATGGCTTATTGTCCATTGTAACGCTCATGCTAGTTTCTTTTTTAGCTGTTTCGTCACCTTCGCCTTCTTTTACATTCTTTTTGGCGCGAAGAAGTTTAAAATCATGAGCATCAATTTTACCATTCTTATTGGCATCAATTCTATGCTGATTACCCTTTAGTTCTTCTTCCATCTTGCCCACTTTCTTAGCAGCTTCGAAGATGTTTGGAGTTAGAGCATGCTTTTCCTGTAACTTTAGGAACATATCAATTAATTTATTGTTTTCTTCTGACATTTTCTTTTTCTTTCCCCCATCTTCGAAAGATGATTTAGCTGACATTGGAAACTGTGGTCTTTCGTAACTTACTTGAGGAGTAGCTACTGTTGTTTTTTCTGGTTCTTTACCACCTAGTTGAGCAGGCATAGTGCGAGTAACTGTGCTTGTTTCCGGAGTGGTAGCTGGTTTTGGTGTTTCTGGCGCTTTAGGTGCAGCAGCTGCAGCAGGAGTAGTAGTTGTAGCTGCAGCAGTTGTTGTTTTAGGAACATCTAAACCAGTTTTATTTTGTAGCTTTGGAGCAATATACTTTTCTTGTGGTTTAGTAGCACTGCCTTTACCTTGAGTATTTGTCTGATATTCTTTACCGTGCCAAGTAAACTGACCAGTAGATTTACCACCAGACATTTCTCTAGCCTTTTTGAAAGCCTGGCCGAAAGTCATATCATCCTGTTTTGGTTTTGGTGCAGGAGAAATGCTTGATTGTGGAGCAGGTGAAACGCTAGAAGTTGGTTTTTCTGTTTCCGCCTTTTTACCACCACTTAACATAGCAGCACCAGCAAGACCAGCAACAGCAGTAGCACCACCAGCAGCAATATTACCAGCTACTTTTCCTGCAGTAGAAGACTTTGGTGGCTCAACAGCTGGAGCTGGGTTTACTTGTGTAGTTTTAGCACCACGTGGCATATTTACTGTTGGTCCTTTTGGTGGAATTACTTGCATAGTTTTTCCACCTCTTAATTTGTTCAAAAAACTTGCGCCAGCGTCAACAACTTTGGCACCGAGATCAGCACGACCCTCTGTTAAATCTTTGTTATCTTCAGACATTTATTAATTCCTTTAATTTGAATTTCTATTATTTATTTTTTATGAAACTGCTTAAAAGTTTTAATCGTTCTTCCACCGCTTTCGGGTTGAACTCGAGTTCCGATGGTTCCGATATTAGCTTTTTGTAAGAAATCTGATTTTGGTTGCTGAGAAATAAATTGTTGTGGTGGTTCAGCAGGTTTTGTTTCTGTTGGTTTTACTGGTTCTGGCTCTTTTGGCTTCTCAGGTTCTGGAGCCTTTGATGGTTCTCTAACGCCTATAGTTTCTCCAGCTTTTCTCATATAATTAGCTACAGTTTCAGCTCCTGGTACGTTTTTTCTAACCCATTCACCTTGAGCTTTTCCTTTTTCAGTTTTTGCTGATTGTCCCATCCAGTCTGATACTGCTGCAGACCAACCAATTGGACCAGGCATCATAGATAAACCTGAAGAAACAGCATCACCATATCTTTTGTCTTTTATAGCAGAGCCAGTTTCATATCCCATATATGCTGTTGTGCCTGTATTAATAGCTTTACCAACAGAAAGTTCATCAATTTGTTGTTGTTTTTGATCAGCTAAAAACTTTTGAAATTGCTGAAAATCTTTATTTGTAGTCATTTGGTAATTTCCCGTCGATATCCATTGTTGTTCTGCTTAATTCTGGATTAATAGAAACTACAGTTCCATTAGGATACTGAATGTTCTTTGATGATTGACCAAGACCATCTTCAGTTCTCTTCATCTGTTGTTTCTTATCTTTAACAGTGCTAAGAACAATACCAGCAAGTTTTCTATTTTCATCAATTACATTAATCTTATATGCTGCTTGCCTAGAAGTCTTTTCCTTGGCAGTTTTAGGATCATCTTCTGATCTTCCAATATAAGCAATAGATTTACGGTCGCCCTTACGCGGAACGTTTTCTATCTGTTTTCTTTCAGAATCTTCGTGCATTCTATGCGCTTTGGCTATGCCTCTACTTTTCTTCACACCTAATCTATGTAAAACATCATACCCATAATCTGTTTTTGTATTAGATCCAAAAGAAGGAATAAAGGGAGGAACAAATGGTCCTCCAGGTTTACCTGGCTCTGGAGTAGCAGGTTTTGGTTCGGCTGCAGCTGCTGGCTTCGGAGTTTCTATAGGAGCAACAGGTTTTGGTGCAACTACTGGAACGATTGGTTCAGTAACAGTAACAGGGGCTGTTTTTGGTTCAACTGGTTTAGTTTTAGTATCAGTCTTAGCAGGAACTTCAACTTTTGGTTCTGTAACTGTTGTTGGAGTTTTCGTAGGTATTTCTTGTTGGACCTTAGTATCAGTCTTAGCAGGAACTTCAACTTTTGGTTCTACTTTAGTTGATACCTCTGTTTCTTTTTTAGGAACAGTTAATTCTTTTCCTTTAACTTTAGCAGGAACACCCTTTTCAACATAAGGAACTATTTCTCTCCCCTTTGTTGAACCTGATCTCCACAACTTACCTAACATATCTAAGCCTGCTTCTACCTCTTTTGGTTTTACTGCTTCACTAACCTTACCATGCAAAGTCATGCTACTCTTTTCTTTTGCAAGAGTGCGTTGACGTGATACGTTTTCTGGAGCCTGAGAATGACCATTTGGTCCAGCTGGTGGTTCAATATGAGGAGTTGTAGTTCTTACTGACTTAAACTGATTACCTTGATAATCGTCTGTTCCAATAGTGCCAACAGCTTCATCAGTTTTCTTTTTCTTGCCATCTTCAGTATGCATCTTAGGTTCACCACCAGTTCCTGAACCCATATAATTAAGATCACTTTCAGTCATTTTAGTATCAAAACGACCAGCTCTTGTAGCTTTTGTGCTTTCAATATCATCTAGTTTAGTTTCGCGAATCTTACGAATAGCATGTTCCAGGGAACTTTTTTCTCCCTTTTCTGCTTTACCTTCGTGAACTAATCTAATAAGGTGTTCTAAACTTTTCATTGTTATGCCTTTACGAAAGAACGTAACATCCAGCCGTGTTTTTCATGGGCTGTAATGCGATCTTGTAGAATATTTGAAATGCCATATTTCTTTTGTTTCTCAGCAGTTTCATATGCTTCTGTCAAAGAATGTAAAACTCTCTGATTATCATTCATTAATCTACTGATCATAACTAATCCATCAGGAATAGTTAATTCATCCTCAATCATTGATAGTTCTTTGAAACGCTTGAATGAAGCAGGAGCAAATTGATCTAGAGTTCTTAACGCCTCAGCAATAACATCAATTCCATCTGATACTTCTTCATATATATCACCAAAGAATGCATGATACTCAGCAAAATGAGGACCAGTAACATTCCAATGATAGTTCTGCGCCTTGATAGAAAAAGCATAGCTATCTGCTAATGCTCTTCTCATTGACTCTGGTAGATCAACTAATGCCATTACTCTGCTCCGTTTCCACCACCGCCTGAGCTACCGCTCTTTCCTGGTGGATGTTTTTCAATTTTACCAGATGCCATACGAACAGCTACCATTGGGGTAGAAACTTTTTCTCTCTTACCAGTTGTTCCTGCAGGGACTGATAGTTCATTTACTTCAGTTTCCTCACAATTCCATGCACGTCTTGACCAATAATTAGCAGAAGTTTTATCATTAGTGCCTGAAATTCCGCCTGAACGAGCACAATATGATCTCTTACGTGCTGGTTGATCTTTTTTGATTGACATATTCTTATCACCGAAGTTTACCTTCTGTGCCTTGCCATCACCATCAGGATCAACGAAAACTTTTGACTTCTTAACATCGCCCTTCATTGGCTTATTAAGAGGAACTGTTTTACCCTTATAGGTTGCTTCGGCAATAGCTTCTTTAATTTTCTTTAATGTTTTTCCGCCTGATTCTGGTTCAACAGGAGTAAGTTTTTTTGGAACTGTTTCGCCTTTATAACCTGTATGATATATACCGGTTTCTCCAGAACCTTTGGTATATTCAAAAGAACCTCCAGGACCTTCAGCCTTTTCTCTTGCTTTACTAAATGCAGAACCAAAAGTAAAATCAGTAGGTCTCTTTGGTGCTTTTGGAGCATCAACCTCTACTTTTGGAGCCGGAGCAGCTTTTGGCTGTTCATATTTCTGTGGTTTAAGAACATCAGCTTCATAACTTGAAATAGAACGACCTTGTGATTTCTCTTTCATTCTGCTTGCAACATCAGAATACTTTTCACCACTAACATCGTGTGGCTTTAGACCCTGACTGTGTCCTTTTTCATAAGACTTAGCAACTTCTTTAGCTGCATAAGGAGCGACTGCTCCAGCTACAGTACCAGCAACACCAGTCATTGCTCTTGCTCCTGCTGCAACTGCAGGTGCCGCTTTTTTAACAGCTTCTAGTCCAGCTTTTTCCATTCCTCTAGTGACAAAACTAGTCTGTTTTGATGCTGCCATTCCTTTACCAACATTTACACCACCTTGTGAATATGATGTAGAAACTTTTGTTGGTGATGCTGACATAGAACCACGCTGACCAGAAGGCATAGAATAAGTTGGCGCTCTTGGTGGCGCAGCTCTTGTAGTTTGAACCTGTCCAGTCATTGATCCACCTTGACCTGCTAATCTACCTGATGCTCTACCAGAATATTCTGTTGGTCTGGGAGCTTGTCTTTGAACGCCAGCACGCTGCGAACCATATATTCCTGGGCGCTCTATGTTTGTAGGGTGTGCAGTATCAATCGCTACGGCTTCCTGAAGATGTTCGCGAATGACTTTCTTAATTATCTGACCTGGAGTCTGTGATTTATAAATGTCTACCAATTCGTTGCTCCCTATAAATCTTGATGATGGTTTTCTGAAATCTTTTGAATGCGCTTCAGCGTCTTCTTTTACGGACTTGTTATATCTTTTTTGTCTTAAAAATTCGTTTTCGCCTTTACCAGCTTTATTAACTTTAAAAACAGATGGCGCTGCCTGCAATAATCTTGATGCAGGATGTAGATACGAAGCAACTGTCGCTGCGGCCAAGGCAGGATCATCTGAGTGAGATGCAACATTGCTGACATTATAAGCATGACCGCCTAGTGATCCTAAAATTGCTGCAATTTTAGCAGCGTCTTGGACCTTACCTTCTTCTAGACCAGCCTTATCTAGTTTCTTATAATAATTTGGATCTTCGCCTAAATGAGCTAGAGCAATTCTTCTAGCTTCTTCAGCATGTGTAGTATGTTCTTTTTCTACTTGAATGCCTCTCTTAAGGCATTTATTGAGCGACTCAACCGAAACTCCATGTTTATCTGCGATCTGTTCGGGAGTCATAACTTTTTTATTTAATTCTTCTTCTTTGACTGGAACGCAATTAGGGACCATACGTTCGCCCTTTTTCTTCATACCAACTTGCTTGTATCCAGTCCAGCACTTTTCTTCTAGTTCTGATTCTTCTGATACAGATTTCCATCCACCGCCCTTGGACTTATACCATTTAGCTGCCCAACCATTAGCATAGGCTGATGGATAAACGTCAAACTTAGATCTAGCTAATGATTTTGCCTTTGACCAAAGAGATGGATTAGTAGGAGCGTTTTTCT
>Ga0208783_10000791_pt1 | contig 19112 bp, 24 predicted proteins | sample DEB19_08_DNA_2_FD_184529 | JGI IMG/M metagenome (GOLD analysis project Ga0208783, IMG submission 184529) | Aqueous microbial communities from the Delaware River and Bay under freshwater to marine salinity gradient to study organic matter... | ecosystem: Environmental > Aquatic > Marine >...
AAGAATTCCGACCAGCCTATTATCAAATGGCCCGACAGGGGTCCTGTGCTTAAGAAGCAAATAGACAAACTCACGATGCTAACCGAACCAGGCTTTGTTAAGTGAGCAACAACAGTAGAAAACTTGCTTCGCAAGTTTGTCTCGCTTCGCTCGCCAGACTGCATCTGGTGGTTGGTTACGGAGGTCATTATAACCTAAGTTGAAAAACTTGTCAAGGGAAAAATCCCGTTGACAAAAGTTTTTTATGTGATATAATGTGTGAACTTTAACAAAGGTCTTTCTATGGCAAAAAAACCAAACCACTATGTAGATAATCAAAAGTTTCTAGAGGATATCTTAGATTATAAGAGAAGATGTAAAGAGGCATCGGATGAAGGTCGTGAAAAGCCTCGTGTCACAGAGTATTGTGGTAAGTGTATTTGGCTGATTACCGAAAACTTGGCTCGTAAGCCTAGGTTCATGAACTATTCTTTTATTGATGAGATGAAATCTGACGCATTAGAGAACTGCTTCCTTTACTTTGACAACTTCAATCCGGAGATCAGTCAAAATCCTTTCGCATACTTCACACAAATCATTTACTATGCTTTTCATAGGCGCATTTCAAAAGAAGAAAAGAATAGATATATAATGTATAAGAAGTTTCAGGAATCTGTATTGGATACACCTGATGCATCGCTTATGGTAGACGGAGACGACAATCACTTGATTTCCTCTACAATGTATGATAATCTTAATGAGTTTATTAAGAATTTTGAGGCAAGGGAAAAGGCCAAAAAGGAAAAGAGAAAGTTAGCCAAAGAAGGTCTTGAAAAGTTTGTAGGAGAAGATGATGACAACGAAGGAAGAGAATCAACAGTTTGAGGTTCCATTTCAGGTTCAAACCCTGATTGCTACCTTATCAGATAAGAAAGAACGGGTGCATGTTCGTGGTAACTATCGTATGAGACTGGAATCAATTAGACGAGCCTGCGAAAAGGCAATCGTTGATTACGATATTGAGATGGGTACCATGAAACCGCCGAGATATGGTAAAGGACAAAGATAATGGACATAGATGATTTCGTCGCCGAGGTAGATAGGAATATAGAATGGTTCTGTGATAAAGTTGTAGAACCTGTACCTTTGACTAAGCAAGATAAAGAAAAGATAATGCGACGAATGATAAATCTTGGATGGCTAAGGGAATCGGAACTTGAAACGTATAAAGTGGCTACCCGAGAAGATTGACGAAATCATCTTTTTAGTATATACTGTGTCCAAGAATATATATTATGAGATAAAGGAAAAGTTATGGCGATGATTGCTATGCCGACTGATACACATGCTGGAGTTAGAAATGATAATCCGGCATTTCAGTTGTATCAAAAGAAATGTTGGCAATGGTTCTTTGACTATATTGATAAGCATAGCATCAAGCATGTAATTCATCTTGGTGATATCTATGATCGCCGCAAGTATATCAATTTCATGTCCGCCAAGAGATTGCGAGAAGACTTCTTTGAACCATTAGAGGAGAGAGGCATTGAAACTCACATTATACAAGGCAATCACGACTCTTATTACAAGGATACGCACGAGGTCAATGCCCTCGCCGAAGTTGTATCTGGACGATTTCGTCACATTAGGACTCATTCTACTCCTAGCGTTATATCTATCGATGGCCTAGACATTCAGTTGATGCCTTGGATTACAGACTCTAACTATAACGAGTCAATGGAAGCAATCAAGCATCCCAAGGCATCTATACTCATGGGACACCTTGAGTTAAACGGTTTCACAATGCATAGAGGATTAATATCAGATCATGGGCTTGACAGGAAACTATTTGAAAACTTTGATGCGGTCTACTCTGGTCACTATCACCACCGTAGCACTGTTGGCAATATTACTTATATTGGTGCCTTTGGTGAATATACTTGGCATGATTACTCGGACCCTAGAGGATTTTCAGTCTTGGATACTGAATCTAAAGTTCTAGAATTTATTCAGAATCCTTACAGAATGTTTCGTATTGCTAAGTATGATGATGTTGCTAATCCTGATATTGTAGAGAAAATTCAGAACACAGATTTCAGTAAGTATAAAGATTGCTATGTCAAACTGGTCGTCATAAATAAAAGTAATCCATACGCATTTGATTTGCTCTTTGACTCTATCTATAAAGTAGGTCCTTTAGATATTCAGATAGTAGAAGACCCTACAGTTCTATTAGAGAATGAAGAATCGGATGAAATAGATGAAGCAGAAGATACCGTAACAATACTAAAAAAGTATGTTGAGGGGTTGACATTACCTGTAGATAATAGTAGAATGAAAAAGTTTATGATTGATGTTTATAACGAAGCCTTACAGGTTGAAACAGTATAGGAATATAATATGAAAAAACTTATACCTTGGGTGGCATTTTTACTTATTGGTGCTATTCTCTTTGCCTTTACTATGGAGTCAAGAGGTCGTAACACCGCTAATGAAATTGCCTATACAGACTTTATGACACAAGTGGAACGTAACAATGTCCATGACATTACTATTTACGGTAGTCAAGTCATGGGTCATTATACAAGCGACAATAGAACGTTCACCACATATGTCGCATCCCTTACAAACCTTATGCCTAAACTAGAGGAACATAAGGTTCACATCACGGTCAAGTCAGATAGTCCTGAATCGTCTTTTTGGACTAATCTATTTCTAAATCTATTACCAGTTGTATTCTTCTTTGGTCTTTGGATCTTCCTATCACGAAGACAAGGTCCGGGCATGGGCGGTCCAATGTCTTTTGGTAAATCAAAAGCAAAGTTGCTGACAGAAGCAAGTGGTACTAAGACTTTTGAAGATGTTGCTGGTGTAGATCAAGCAAAAGAAGACTTACAGGAAGTTGTAGAGTTTTTACAAGATCCACATAAGTTTGAACGACTAGGTGGTAAGATTCCTAAGGGTGTTCTACTTGTCGGACCTCCTGGAACGGGTAAGACACTATTAGCAAGAGCAGTTGCCGGTGAAGCGGGTGTTCCGTTCTTTAGTATTTCAGGTTCTGACTTTGTTGAAATGTTCGTTGGTGTTGGTGCTTCTCGTGTCCGTGATATGTTTGAGCAAGCCAAGAAGAATGCTCCTTGCATTATCTTCATTGACGAAATCGATGCTGTTGGTCGTTCTCGTGCTAACGGTATCTCTGGTAACGACGAAAGAGATCAGACACTAAACGCCATGCTTGTTGAGATGGACGGTTTCAATGATAATGAAGGTGTTATTGTTATTGCTGCCACCAATCGTGTGGACGTTCTAGACAAGGCACTAACTCGTCCTGGTCGTTTTGATAGACAGGTTCAGGTTCCTAATCCAGACTTTATCGGTCGTGAAAAGATTTTGAAAGTTCATTGCCGCAAGGTTCCGATTGGACCTGATGTTGATCTAAGAGTTGTATCAAGAGGCACACCTGGTTTCTCTGGTGCTGATCTTGCTAATCTTGTCAATGAAGCAGCACTACTAGCAGCCCGACGTTCCAAGCGTATCGTTACATCTCAGGAGTTTGAGGATTCCCGTGATAAGATTCTAATGGGTTCGGAGCATAGAACACTATTGATGACCGATGCTGAAAAGAAGATGACAGCATATCATGAAGGTGGACATGCTCTCGTATCTCTAAAGATGCCTGGTTCTGTTCCTATCCACAAGGCAACAATCATTCCCCGTGGTCGTGCCCTTGGTATGGTCCAGTCTCTACCAGAGCGTGATCAAATCTCACAGTCATATGAAGAGATGATTGCTCAACTGGCCATGGCCATGGGTGGTCGTGTAGCAGAAGAACTGGTGTTTGGTGAAAAGAACATTACCTCTGGTGCTTCTGGTGATATTCAGCAAGCAACTAAACTAGCAAGAGCAATGGTTACACAGTTAGGATTCTCTCCTATTCTTGGTAGAATGGCCTACGATGAACCAAATGCTGACATGTTCCGCACACCAAAGATTGCAGAGGAAACACAGAAGATTGTGGATGCTGAAATCAAAAGATTGGTTGAGGATGGATATCATACAGCAAGGAAAATTCTTACAGATTATAGAAAAGAACTTGACACACTAGCAGAAGGCCTGTTAGAATATGAAACTCTGTCAGGTACCGAAATCAAGGACTTGTTAGAAGGAAAGAAACCAACTAGAGAGTTTTAATGATAACTTTTCATAATGTTAGATGGCGCAACTTTCTGTCTGCTGGTAATCAGTGGACAGAAATTTCTTTAGATACACATAAGAACACATTGATTATGGGACATAATGGTGCGGGCAAGTCTACCTTTCTAGATGCTCTCACCTTTTGTTTGTTCGGTAAACCTTTTCGTAAGGTAAACAAAGGGAATGTCGTCAACTCCATAAACAACAAGAACTGTGTTGTGGAGATTGAGTTTACTCATTCCAATAGAAAGTATAAGGTTGTTCGTGGTGCTAAACCAAACATCTTTGAAATCTATTGTGAAGGTAAGATGATAAATCAAGATGCTGCGACCAAAGACTATCAAGAACATCTTGAGAAGCATATCCTTAGAATGAACTATAAGTCATTCACACAGGTTGTTATTCTCGGTTCAGCATCGTTTGTTCCTTTTATGCAGTTGTCGGCTAATGATCGTCGTGCTGTTATCGAGGATCTTTTGGATATTCAAATCTTTACTGCTATGTCTAATATAGTAAAGAATAGACTACAAATGAACAAAGAAGGGTTGGAGAAGAACCGTGTTCTTTTAACTAGCAAAAGCGAGAATAAGTCTTACATTGAAAGAACACTCGCTTCCCTTCGTGCTAACAATGAAGAAAAATTGATTGAACTTGAAGCAAAAAAGGATGAACTTACGCAAGAGTCCATTAAGCAAGAATGTGTTGTTGAAAATCTTAAAATTGATTTTGAGAAAGCGACCGATCAAGACCTTGATCTATCACCACTAAAGTCAAAGCACTCTAAGTTGGTTGGTTTCAAGGCCAAGATGGAAGGCAATAGAGAAAGGGTGTTGAAAGAAAACTTTTTCTATCGTGATAATGATACATGTCCGACGTGTAAGCAGGATATCAGTCATGATCATAAGTTCAATGCAGTTACAACCAATGATAAGAAGATTGTTGAATATGATGAAGCACTAAATAAGATTGAGGAACAAATAAACTCAGTTCTATCTGAAATCGAGCATATAGATGAAGTCTTACAGAACATCAACAAGATTAAGTTGGATCTTTCATCTGCTAAGGCTACCTATAACAATACCGCAAATAATCTTCGCCAAATTGTGGAGCAAATTGAATCCTTTTCTACCTCAGACAAAACTACCCAAGAGTCAGAACGACAACTCCAAATCGTTCAACATGATATTTCCACCCTCGAAGAAGAGAAGAAGGTCCTTTTAGATGATAGACAGTATGTTGACCTGGCGACGACTTTACTTAAAGACGGCGGAATCAAAACTAGAATCATTAAACAATATCTACCTATCATCAATAAGCATATCAACAAATACTTGGCTAAACTGGGTTTCTTTGTTAACTTCAACATCAACGAATCCTTTGAAGAAATCATCAAGTCAAGACATAGAGACGAGTTCTCGTATAACAATTTCTCAGAAGGAGAAAAACTCCGAATCGATCTGGCCATCCTCTTAACATGGCGTCAGATCGCAAAGATGAAAAACTCAGTCAATGTTAATATTCTTGTCTTTGATGAAATCCTTGATCGTGCTATGGACGCTACTGGTATTGACGAGTTTATAAAGATCATGTGGGATATGGGTGACAAAGGCACCAACATCTTTGTTATTTCTCATAAAGACACTATGATTGATAGGTTCCAAAGAACACTCCGCTTTGAAAAGGTAAAGAATTTTTCGGTCTTGACAAACGACAAAGAATGATATATGATACCAGTCTAACTGAAAGGAATGAATATGTTAGACAAAGATATTATCCGTGCAATGGCTGAAGCGGAACGCCTTATGGATGCAGGTAAACTTCCATGGGTGTGGGCGCCTGGTCCACAAGGCATATCGGAAAGAATGGCAGTCTCAGAAGAGGTTATGGAAGATTTGAACCTGGTGACAGGACAAAACGTTAACACTATGATCCGTGATGCTATCCTTGTCTCCAATCTAGAAAATCTCGGTAAGAAACTTGGTAAGATTGCACAAGAGATAGAAGACAAAAAACTAAAAGAGAACTTTGATTTCCGCACCATGATGGGAGACAATGATGTACCTGATAGTCTATGATATAAAATACGGTTATCAGACTTACAACATTGATAGTCTATGGACAGGTCTCTCACAAATGGGTTGGGAATGAAATTTGACAGTGAGTTTTTTATAGAATGGACATCAACAGCCCTGGTTATTATCGGGGCTGTTTTAACTGCATGGAACATATATCCACTAAACCTAGCGGTGCAATTCGTTGGTAACGTTGGTTGGTTCATTGTTGGATATATGTGGCGCAAATGGTCGCTTATGACCATTCAAACAATCATCAGTATAATCTACCTAGTAGGTTTCTTAACGAAGGGACAATTCGTATGAGATACAATCATTGGTTCTGGAATAGTTGGTTTATAGATAAGGTGGTTTCAATCGTAGTCTACCTAAACAACTATCTCTGGAGTAAGCAATATGGAAAAAACTGATCCACACAAGACCCATTCATATTCGCATGATTATATGCTAATGACGGCCTTTGATTTTGAGTTGCGTAATCATATTGCCGTAAACTGTGAAAGAACAAATGAGATGGCGATCATTGAAACATATCTACAAGATCGTTTAAAGGAAATAAAGGAACGTTGGAAATGAGAACAAACTTTTCACCCTTTAAGAAAGGTGATGTTGTTCGTCTAAAACCTGATTTTCCATATATCAATAGAGAATTGTTAGTGGATGAAATCTATACCATAGATCAAATGTTTCCAGATGCTGGTATAGTGAGTTTAATCGGTCAAGATAAAAACCGCACCTTTCCAGAAGGTGCCTTTGTTCTCGTGAGGAGTGATGACACTATTCAATGATACAGCAGAAGACTATCTAAAAATTATTGGTAATTGGATTGACCCTAATCCTACTCCAGTTGTAACAGAACATGAAGGATATCACGTTGTCCGTGATGACCTTCTTGCTGTTGGCAGCAAAGCGAGAGCAGGTGATTATATAATCGGTCATGCACCCGAATATAAGAATATAGAAGAATGGGTTTATGGTTCTTCACCTGCTACAGGATACGCACAGATTTCGTTACCATTTATTTGTAATCGTTATGATAAGAAAGCCGTTATCTTTATGGCAGACCGTGCCATGGATAAACTGCATCCATATCAGCGGCAAGGCCTCTCCTTAGGAGCAATTTATCATTGGGTGCCTAATGGTATGCTACCTGTAACACAGAAACGAGCCAAAGATTATGTGGCAGAAGCACCCAACAAAAGAGCATTACTTCCAATTGGTCTTGAACATCCTACATCTATTGCTTGTTTGATTAGAGTTGCTAGGTCTTTATCTATAACACCTAAAGAAGTATGGTCAGTAGGATCAAGCGGCACTCTCACAAGAGCATTGCAATTGGCTTGGCCTGATGCCGAGGTTCATGTTGTGTCTGTCGGTCATACTATGAAAGAAAGAGAAATCGGCAGAGCAATTTATCATAAGTCTCCTTATAAGTTTGACAAGCCTGTGAAGAAAGAAGACGCACCGCCTTATCCCTCGGCGCCTACATATGATAGTAAGGTGTGGCGACCTATGATTGATTATCATAAACTTGTCCCACGTCAAGAACCTTGTTTAGTATGGAATGTGGCCGGATGAAAATTTGTATTTGTAGATTAAGAAGCGGTGCTAACTATGTTACACCGCTACACCATATTATGGACTCTTTCTTTCATTTGCTTAGATCATATGTTGTGAGACATAAAGAGCATGAATGGTATTATTACAATTTTGGTTTTAGTATGAAACCACATAGAAATGTGGATGCCATCAAAAATGCTGACATTATAATTATACCTAGTGAGGCAGAATTTACATATTGGATACCGGGCGCAATTCATACTCTCGATTTGAAAAGATCAAATGAACATTTAGAACAAATCAAACCTTTCTTTGAAGGCAAAAGAGTAATCATTCTAAGGTCAGACCGAAGAGATGATGAAGAATTATACAGAACTAAAGTCTTTCCTGGTATCAACATTGATTACAAAACAATAGATGAAACAGACTTTGGTAATGTTCATGGTATGAAGTATCATTTCATCAAAGCAGAAACAAGATTGTTTGAAACAGAACGGTTTGTTGATTTCATCTATTGGGGATCCGATAAACGCAAGACCATTGATGGCAAACCATCTGGTGACGTTAGGCATACTATTCTTAAGCAGATATACAAGAGTGATCTAAACTCTGTATTTGTGGGTAGATTCAATAGTTTCAAACGTGACATGAAATGGTGTAAGATGATTGACCTGGTTCCATACCTATTGTCGTCAAAGTCAACACTATGTTTTAACTGGATGGATAGCAAGGCAACAACCTCTAGATATGTTGAAGCCGTTGCTTGTGGTGTGATACCGTTTGTTTGGGACAACTACGACGAAGAAAATCTATTCGTAGCATCCGATTGGCAGCGTGTTCATTCCTATGAAGAATATCGTGACAGATACAAAGATTTGGAGTATCATTATGATTATCACTTTAAAGAGATACAGAACAAGTTACTTGTTAATCTCAAATCTCCTAAAGCATACTACGAACAGTTTGAAGGATTATTGAATGAATTGGTTTTATGAACGAAATGATGAACTGCTAAACTCTCCTGTTAATAAAAAGTTTGAAGAACTGTTGTGGATGTCCGATGACGAGTTTCGGCAATGGGTTATTGATATGCGTAAAGAGGTCGTGCGCCTATGGGATGAAGAAGGCATTCCTCCTCGTGTAGGTTTCAACAAAGACGGTATCATTGATAACTTTCAAAAGATGGTTTCGTTTCCTGTTCATGAGTTTGAGACAGTTGACTTACGCACAGGTGAGAAAGATGTTATTAGAAATACATCTGTAGTAGGTAATGCTGTTAATCAGTGGTTCCCCACCATGATGAAGACCGGCATTTCATATACAACAAAAGGAAAGGCTAAGTCAATCTATGACTACTTTGCTGATGATGCTTATCTTGACACCTTCGTTACTTACGCCAGCCGACACTTCAAGCGTGACTCCTTTTACCATTATAGCAATCCTATTAGCATTGATGACACAGGACGTATAAACGGTGCACCATATAAGGTTGAGTCTGCTGAACAGTTTATTGCTTTTATGGATGGTAAAGAAGGATGGGACTATTGGCTTTGTCCTGTAAAAGAAGATAAACAATATACAGGATACAGTTCTACACTAGGTAAGAAACAGAATGTAATTGTTGATGCTGACTTTGCTGATAAGGTTCCTGATAGATGTCGCACGAATGTTAATCGTGAAAAGACCAATGCATACACTATTCGTCTTTATAAGTATGGACAGAAAATTTTTCCTCTAGGACTCAAATCATTCAGAGTGTCCTTCTGTCAATATGCGGTTAATTTTCCACCACTAACGGCTCGTTATCTCTATGAGAAATATACAGCACATATCAAAGATCAAGATAAGATTATCATTTGGGATCCATCATCTGGTTGGGCAGGTCGTATCGTAGGAGCAATGGCAGTAGATGACAAGAGGACTATTCATTACGTGGGTACTGACCCTAATACTGATCATAATACTGGGCCAGGTCGCACCAAATACCATGAAGTGGCTGACTTTTTCAATGAGCATGTCAGAGAATCAGGAAGCCTGTTCCCCAAGTCTCATACCTACGAAATATTTCAGTGTGGATCTGAGGTAGCACAGTTTCAGCCTGGATTTAAAAAGTATAAAGGCAAACTTGATATGGTCTTTACATCACCTCCTTATTTCTCTAAAGAGGTATATTCAGATGATCCAGAACAATCTTGCCACAAGTTTTCACAGTATGATGATTGGGTTGAGGGATTTCTTAGACCTACATTAGAAACTGCGGTAGAATACCTACGCAAAGACCGTTACCTACTATGGAATATTGCTGACGCCGCTTTTGATGGGAAACTATTGACATTGGAGGAAGACTCCTGTAGAATACTAAAAGAGTTGGGAATGGAATATGTCACCACACTAAAGATGGCTCTCGCACAAATGCCTGGCGGTAATCGTATGATAGAGACAGGCGAGACTATTGTTACCGTTAATCCTCTGACAGGCGAAGAAACTTCTGAAACTGTCCTTGAAGGTAAGATGAAAAATTTTTGTCAGATAGAAAACAACGGTAAAAAGATTATGCTAAAGTATGAACCAATTTTCGTTTTTAAAAAGGTAAAGTAATGTCATTCACGTTTACTCCATGGGCACGATATTTTGATTTCTATTATCTCCAATATGGACTGGAAAAGACTGTTCACTGGATTCTTTTTCCGTTCCTCTGTTACGGTGTTTACAAACTACTGAAAGCCATGACCCGCTAAGTCATTGATTTCATTATGACTTGACAAATGCTGCCAGATTTGCTATGATATTGAAAATCGTGAAAGGAAACACATGTCGGTTATTTCTACCTCTTCCAATTCGCTTCTAGCAAAACTTCTTGCTACGGAAAATCTTACGGTTCAGCACCAGTCAGGTATTAAGACTGCCATGTTTGACCTTAAGAACCGTGTTCTTATGCTGCCTGTGTGGCAAGATATTTCCACTGACCTTGAGCATTTGCTTATCGGTCATGAAACGTCCCATGCTATTGATACGCCTGGTGCAGAAGAATATCGCAATGCATATGAAAGCATTGCCAAGCGTGTGTTTGGTGATGAACTGGATAATCGTTTGACAAAGACTGTTTCCGGTTTCTTGAATGTCATTGAAGATGCTCGCATTGACAAGCGCCAGAAGCGCCGTTATCCCGGTCTTCGTAAGAACTATCTGCTCGGTTACAAAGAACTTATGGAACGTGACTTCTTTGGCACCCGTGGTCGTGATATCAATGGCATGAACTTTATCGACCGCTTGAATATCTATTTCAAGGGTGGTAATGTCAATCTTAATATTGAGTTTACACCCGAAGAAAAGGCTTTGTTGAAGCGTGTTGAGAATGCTGAAACTTTTGCTGAGGTTGTTGAACTAACCGAAGAAGTCTATCGCTTTTGTAAGGGTCAGATTGAAAATCAGCATGATGATATCCAGATCAACATCGGCAAGCCTGGTGATGGCGAAGAAGGAGATGAATATGACATTAACGATTATGCTGACCGTTGGGATAACGGTGATGGTGAAGGCGATGACGCCGACGAGAATACCGAAGAGGGTAAAAATCAAGGTACCGGTGAAGGTGATATAGCACCTACTGGGTCTGGTTCTCCTTCTCGTGGTGCTGGTTCTGATGGTATTGTTGATGGTAAGGCTCCCGAGTCTGTTACAGATAGCACTTGGGAACAGAAGCGTGAGGAACTGGTACGTGATGCTAACACAGACTATGTTTATCTTTCGCTTCCGCAAATCAATTACGACCAGTGCATTGACGATTACAAAACCGTTCTAAACGACTGGCGTAATGAAATGAAGGCTAATCGTGGTTGGCGTGGATTTGATACGGATCGCCTTGCCGATTATCGTCGTGAGTTTATGGAATGGCGTTCAAAAGAAAAAGATACCATTTCGTTTCTTGTGAAAGAGTTTGAACAGCGCAAGAGTGCCGAGATTTATTCTCGTATCTCTATTGCTAAGACTGGTATGATCGATACCAACAAACTCCATTCTTACAAGTATAACGATGATATCTTCCGTCGTTTGTCTGTCATTCCTGAAGGTAAGAACCACGGTTTCGTTATGTTTCTTGACTGGTCTGGTTCTATGCAGTTCGGTCTTCAACATACGATGAAACAGTTGTTCACTCTGGTTATGTTCTGTAAACAAATCCAGGTGCCTTTTGAGGTCTATGCAATCAAAGATGCTCATGCTAAAACACCGTTTGCCTATAATGGTGATAACATTCTGCATCTGAATAATGTATGCCTTCGTCAGTTCCTGTCTTCCAAGATGAATACTGCTGAACTGAATGAAGCAATGACCTTTATGTGGGCTATGGGTCAGGGTGCTAATCTTTACTGCGAAGGTATGGGTGGCACACCGTTGAATGATGCCCTTATCGTTGCACCAAAGATCATAAACGATTTTCGTGTAAAGTATAAACTTGAAATCGTGAATACCATCGTTCTTACAGACGGTGAGGCTAACGGGTTCAATGGTGTATATAACGAAACGGGTTCTCGGTTCAGTGCTTTTCGGCGTAAGAAAGTGTATCTTTACACCGATAAGAATACTGGTAAGACTCACGAGGTTTGTCCTTATGGACACAATGATAACACTAACGTGTTTCTGCGTGTTCTGAAAGAACAGACTGGTTGCAACCTTATCGGTTTCTTCCTCTTTACGGAGTCTTGGGCAAAGTTTTCGTATCGGTTTATGTCCCATGATACATACGAACATAGAACTAAGGCTCAAAAGTTCTGGAAAGATAACAAGTTCTATCCTGTCAAGAGTGCCGGTTACGATGACTATTATGTTATTGATGCTAAGGCTCTCAAAGAAGATGACACGGAACTTCAAATCGACAATAGTAAGTCCACGAAAGTTATGGCTAAGGCATTCTCCAAGTTTGCCGCTAAGAAGGCTGTAAATCGTGTCCTTCTTCGGAACTTTATTGACCACGTTACCGGTCGTGCCAAGAAGGCTGCGTAAAATCAATGACTTAGGAGGGGGTTGACAAGACCCCTTCCTTGTGATATAATGCATATATAATGAGAAATGTGAAAGGAAAGTATCTCATGGCTAAAGTTTCTGCTGACCGTACCGAGTTTTTTGACAAGGTTCGTTTTGAGTATGGTGCGATTCGTGAAATCAACCGTGGTCAGATTAAAGCACTTACTGAAAAGTATAATCTGTCCTGGCCTCACTGGTTTCTTAATGATGCTAGCCGCCGTGTAGGTCGTGGTCTTTATGCTCTTCCCGAACACGGTCCCGCCGTTTCTGCACCTGCTCCTGTTGTCAAAGCAACTCGTAAGATCGTCAATAAGACTGCTAAGATCCAGTCTGTTGTTCCTGTGACCGATACCATGGTCGCTATGGCACCGACTGTTTCTATGTCTGGTCCTTCTACTAGCACTAGTGCCGAAATCTCTCTTGTTCCTGAGAAGGCATCTGGTTACGTGCCGTTCGGTAACTTTACCGACGTTCGTGCTATTATCAAGTCCAAAAAGTTTTATCCTGCCTATATTACTGGTCTTTCTGGTAACGGTAAGACTATGATGGTTGAACAGGTTTGCGCTCAGGAAAAGCGTGAATGTGTCCGTGTCAATATCACCATTGAAACAGACGAAGATGACCTTATCGGTGGCTTCCGACTTGTTGATGGTCAGACTGTATGGCAGGACGGTCCTGTTATCGTGGCCATGACTCGTGGTGCTGTTCTTCTTCTAGACGAAGTGGATCTTGGTTCTAATAAACTGATGTGTCTCCAGCCTGTGCTTGAAGGCAAGTCTGTCTTCCTCAAGAAGATTAATCGCCTTGTTCATCCTGAAAAGGGTTTCAATGTGATTGCTACAGCAAACACCAAGGGTAAGGGTTCTGACGATGGTCGCTTTATCGGCACCAACGTTATGAACGAAGCGTTCCTTGAGCGTTTCTCTATCACGATGGAACAGGAATATCCTGCTCAGAAAACCGAGACTAAGATCCTCAACAATGTTCTTGGTGCTTCTGGTATTGAAGCAAAGGAGTTTGTTGATAAACTGGTGACTTGGGCTGATGTTATTCGCAAGTCCTTCTATGAAGGTGCTTTGTCTGAAATCATCTCCACTCGCCGTCTCGTTCATATCTGCGAGGCTTATTCTATCTTTGGACAGAACCGTGTGAAGGCACTTGAACTGTGTCTGAACCGCTTTGATGTGGATACTAAGAATGCGTTTATGGAACTCTATAAGAAAGTCGATGAAACTGTTGATCCGCAGCCTGTTTCTGAATCGGAAACAGCCAATGTGGGTGAAGAGGTTGCTTTCTAACCCATAACAAGAATACCCGTGTGTAATATAGTGATGCTGGTGGTTATACACGGGTCCTTTCCTTTCACGACCACCAGCATCAACAACCTTGAAATGGAGAAATATATAATGGCTACTGCTCGTAAGACTCAGATTGAAAAGATTGAAAACGTCCTTCGCAAGTATAACACTGGACCTGGTGTTACATCTGCTAAGGTTGCTTCACTGGCCCGTGTGCCCCGTGAGACAGTTGGTAAGCGTGTTTACGATCTTCGTGAGTTTTATAACATCTACACCAACTACCGCTATGTGAATGGTAAGCGCACCGCTTTCTATCGCTTTGCTGGTTGATAACAAATAAATTAACTATATAATAGCGTAGGGGTGTTCTGCCCCTGCGCTATTCGTGTATGGAGAATATAATGGAAATCAAAATTTCTAGTGAAGAATTGAGACAGAAGAAGTTATTTGTTGCTACACCATGTTATGGTGGTCAGTGTTTCGGTCTTTATACAAAAGCCTGCCTAGACCTTCAAGCAACATGCATTCAGTATGGTATTGAATGTCGCTTTTCTTTTATCTTTAATGAGTCACTAATCACAAGAGCAAGAAACTATTTGGTTGATGAATTTCTTCGCTCTGGCTGCACCCATCTACTATTCATCGACTCCGACATTCAATACAATCCTCAGGACATTCTAGCACTCTTGGCACTTGATCGTGATATCATTGGCGGCCCATATCCTAAAAAGACTATTAATTGGGCTAACATTGTCAATGCTGTTAAGCGCAATCTTAAGAACGACAAATTCAATCCTAGTGAACTTGATGGTGTTACCGGCGACTTTGTGTTCAACCCAGTTCCTGGAACTACATCATTCAAGATTACTGAACCTGTTGAGGTCATGGAGATTGGTACAGGTTTTATGATGGTCAAGAAAGAAGTCTTTGACAAGTATGCAGAAGAGTTTCCTCATCTTCATTATAAGCCAGACCACATTGGTCAGGCAAATTTTGACGGTTCAAGATACATTCATGCTTACTTTGATACTGTGATTGATCCTAAGTCTCACCGTTATCTATCAGAGGATTATATGTTCTGTCAGAATGCAAGAGCAATTGGTATGAAAGTTTGGCTATGTCCATGGATGAAGACAACGCACGTTGGAACTTATGGCTTTCAAGGTGATCTTCCTGCCGTTGCAGCACTCTCAGGAAATCTAAGATGATCATAGGTCTTGTTGGCTTTATTGGAGCCGGCAAGGGAACAGTCCGTGATATTCTTGTCAGAGAACATGGGTATCACGGATTTGCTTTTGCTGATGCTTTGAAAGATGCTGTGTCCATAATCTTTACGTGGCCACGAGGTCTTCTAGAAGGTGATAGTAATGCTTCACGAGCCTTTCGTGAGCGTGTTGATCCATGGTGGTCGCATAAACTTGGTTACGAGGTCACTCCACGCCTCATTCTACAAAGAATGGGTACTGAAGCCTGTCGTAACGGAATTGCGGATAACATCTGGGTTGCAGCATTAGAGAAACGCATTCACGGATATCAAGATGTGGTTATCTCAGATTGTCGTTTTCCAAACGAAGTCAATTTTATTCGGAGTGTCGGCGGTAAGGTTATTCGTGTCAAAAGAGGTGAAGATCCTATCTGGTACAATGATGCTCTTTCCACCAACTTAGTAGGCATCAATATCATGGAAGATTATAATGTTCATGAAAGTGAATGGGCATGGATAGGGCAAAAGATTGATGCTCAAATTGACAATGAAGGAACTCTTGACGATTTAAAGAGTAATGTAAAATTGACCTTGACAACTCTCACTAAAGAGAGTAAACTGTTACATACATTATAACAAGGAGTATATAATGAAACTAAGTGATAACGCTCTTACCGTTCTAAAGAACTTTGCCTCCATTAATAGCGGTGTGGTTCTAAATGCAGGTAAGGTACAGAAGACTATCTCACCTGAAAAGTCCATTCTTGTTGAAGCAACATTGGAAGATGATGTTCCTAGCAAGTTCGGCATCTATGACCTTAACCAGTTTATAGGTAATGTCACAACCCTTCGTAATCCAGAACTAACATTCAAGAATGAGTCCGTTGTTCTAGATGACGGTGAACTAGCCTTTGATTATATGGCATGTTCACCAAATCTTATCATCACCCCTCCAGATAAGGAACTTGTTTTGAAGACCGTTGATGTAAAGTTTTCTCTACCAAATGCTATGTTTCAAAAGTTGCTCAAGATGGCAACAATGAACTCTTTGCCAAATCTTTCCGTTGAAGGTAAAGACGGTTCACTAAATCTTCTCATTCACGAAAAGGCAAATGATACATCCAATCGTGGTGCTATCAAGATTGGTGACTATGCTGGCAAGGACTTCATTGCTACATTCAAGACAGAAAATCTCAAGTTGGTTCCCGATGATTATGATGTTGAGGTTCAGACTGGTGCCTTTGCCAAGTTTGAGAACAAGGCAGGCAATCTGAAATACTTTATTGCTTTGGAGACCAAGTAATGTATGTATGGCGTCTCTATTTCGGATGTTTGTTTCTGTTGTTTCTGGCGATTGGACTTATCATCTATCAGGAATATACAGATAACAAGAAATGTGAAGATGCTGGCGGCGTCTATGGTGGCCACGGCATGTGTGTAAATCCAGCAGCAGTTATTGAGGTGGACTAATGAGCATGATGGGACATAATCAGCAACAGCGTTCGGTTCAGGGACTAACCGAGGAAGAACGCAAAACATTTCGTAAGGCTATTATGGAGTTGAATGACTCCATGACTCGTGTTGGTGCCGAGCGAGAACTACAGAAAGAGACTATTGATGAACTAAGTGGTAAACTGGACATTGATAAGAAACTCATTCGCCGTATGGCTCGCACATACTTCAAGGCAAACTTCAACTCTGAGATTCAGGAAAACACAGATTTTGAAGAGTTTTATACCACTGTGATGGAGAAGACACAACTATGATGGCGCTTATCTTTGAGTTGCTAAGTGTAATAAACTTTATATCTGCGTCTTACTTTTGGATTAAGGATCACGATGATACAAATCGTTGGTTGTTTTTCCTACTAACATCTATTATAATGCAACTTAGCGCATCTCGTTATGAGGAAACTGAATGAGTGAAGAATTTCTATGGGTTGAGAAGTATCGTCCTCACCAGATTGAGGACTGTGTGCTTCCTGACCGTATCAAGAAATCATTTCAAGAATATGTGACCAAGGGGGAGATTCCAAATCTCCTTCTTTCTGGACCCGCTGGCTGTGGTAAGACTACCGCAGCCATGGCTATGTGTGATGAAATCGGTTGTAACTATCTTTTCATCAACTCTTCAGAAGAAAGAGGCATTGATGTTCTAAGAACAAAGGTTGTGGGTTATGCGTCAACCGTATCGCTTACTGGTGGTCGTAAGGTTATCATTCTAGACGAAGCCGACGGTCTTACACCAGATACGCAAGATGCTCTTAGAGGTGTGATTGAAAAGTTTGCTGAAAACTGTTCTTTCATCTTCACATGTAACTTCAAGGCAAAGATCAAGGACGCTATTCATTCTAGATGTGCCGTTGTTGACTTTACCTTGAAGTCTAGTGAAAAGCCTCTTATGGCTTCTAAGATGTTCAAGAGAGTTAATGAGATTCTAAAGATAGAAGGTGTTGAATATGACAAGCAGGTTCTCATCAAGATTGTTGAAAAGTATTTCCCAGACTATCGGCGTCTTCTTAATGAACTCCAACGCCATGCTGTGTCTGGAAACATTGACGCTGGTGTTGTTAGTCAACTTGATGGTATTAAATCTTTATCTGAACTAATCAAAGCACTAAAAGATAAAGACTTTGGTGCCATGCGTAAGTGGATCGTTCTAAACTCTGACATTGATCCGTCTCTCATTTATCGCACTGTGTATGATGGACTGAATGAGTATCTAAAGCCAGAGTCCATTCCTGCTGCCGTGGTGACACTGGCTAAGTATCAGTATCAGGCAGCATTCGTGGCTGACCAAGAACTAAATCTTGTGGCATGTCTGACGGAAATCATGGTGGAATGTGATATAAAATGAGTGACTTATTCAGAGATATCATACCATCCATTCTACAGACCAAGAAGAATGTTCTAGAGAACGAAAAGGACTATAATGCTTTCGTAGTGAATCGTGCCATCTCGTTTCACTACGATTGCGTTATGCAGGCTAATGAGATGAACAAGTATCCACATCTACCTGCTAATCTTCAATACCATTTTTTGCTAAATAGCATAAGAGGCTATAAACGCCCTTTTCGTAAATGGGAGAAGCGTGAGACCATTGACAACTTAGATGCCGTAAAGGAGTATTATAACTATTCCAATGAAAAGGCCAAAGAAGCATTGGTTTTGCTAAACGCTACTCAGTTAGAAAAAATAAAAAAAGAACTAAACAAAGGTGGCATAAATGACAGCAAACCTAGAAGACTTCGTGGAAGTAAGGCTTCCTGATCCACAGGCCTTTCTAAAAGTGAAAGAGACATTGACTCGTATTGGAGTGGCGTCTAAGAAAGACAAAACACTCTATCAGTCATGTCACATCCTACATAAGCAAGGTCGTTATTATTTGGTGCATTTCAAAGAAATGTTCATGTTAGATGGTAAGTCTACTGACTTCTCAGAAGAGGATCGTGGTAGAAGAAATACCATTGCCAATCTATTGGCAGAATGGGAACTTGTAACTCTTGTTGATCCTGACAAGAGTAAAGAACCTCTAACACCACTAAACAGAATCAAGATCATATCATATATGGAAAAGCCAGAGTGGAACTTGGTCGCTAAGTATTCACTGGGTAGGAAACGTCACAACGAAGACGAATAGAAAGCGAGTTTGTTATGGAAACATTGAAGATTTGGAAAACACACCCCTCAAATCAGATTCCTAAGAAGCAGACAGAAGGTTCTGCTTGCTTTGACTTGCAGTTCCAAGGAAACGGTAAGAATGAGTATAAAGGTTTCACAAGAA
>Ga0208783_10000793_pt1 | contig 19108 bp, 16 predicted proteins | sample DEB19_08_DNA_2_FD_184529 | JGI IMG/M metagenome (GOLD analysis project Ga0208783, IMG submission 184529) | Aqueous microbial communities from the Delaware River and Bay under freshwater to marine salinity gradient to study organic matter... | ecosystem: Environmental > Aquatic > Marine >...
CACTGCCGTCGCCGTTGTTGGAATAGCCCATCTCATAGGGCGGCAATGCTGTTCCACCCGTGACAATACCGTTGGAAACAACCGCATCGGAACCGAATTTTTGCACCGCGACCAACCTTGACAGATAGGTCGAGGCTGACACTTCGTATCCCAGCCGATACGTCGACTGGGGGCTGCCGCCGCTCCTGACCTGTATCGCTGTGATCCGCTTCGTCATGGCGCGCAGGCCGCGGCCATCGCCATAGGTAATGCGGTCCGGTCGTGTCTCGGTGAAGAACAGCACTTCGACGGCAGCGGCGCCGGAGCCCTGACTGTAGGCCCTGATGCTGGAAATGGTGCAATGCCCGGCCTCGCAACTCCAATCGTAGTCGACATGGTTTCCCCGGCGGTCCGTGACCGAAGCGAGGTGCCAGCGGAACGTCAGATCGAAGGAACCGCCTTCGCGCGACGTGTAGACTGATGTCACGCCGTCGCGGCCGGTTACCTCCCATGTATTGGCGGCTGTGTTCCTGCCAATCCGGAGATAGCTTTCAAACCGGCTGCCGTGACTTCCACCGGCAACGCAGGATGGCGCGGAAGACGGGTTGGCAAGCTCCGTGCACGGAACAAGTTCCATTCCGTCCAGCATGAAACTGTCTGCAGGAAATGAAGCCTCGCCATATGCCGGTGCGCCGCGGCCGCTCGGCTGCTTGTTGCCGCCTGGTGCCGGCGCTGGCGAACCAGACACGCGCTCTATGGCTGAGACACCCTCCAGGACCCAGCCAATTCCCAGTTCACCGCCCGCAGGCGGCAGGTTCCGGATGCCAGCCGAGGACTCGTAGACAAGGCGAAGATCAGGCTCCAGCCCCCGAAAGTCCGGAACATCAATTGCGATGCTGCGCGAGTAGCCCCCGTTATGGCCCTCCACGGGAAGCTTGGGATCCTTCGTATCTTCGGTATCAAGCGCGAGTGCTGGAACAACCGAAGCACCAAGCAGAATTGTCGCGAGCAGCCACCGCATTTCAGCCTCACTCCATACTTCGCCACCTCAATCAAACACCTCCATTGGCTTTGCATGCAATTCTGAGATCGATTTCTGTGTATAATTATTTATGAAATCGTTTCATTCTAACGACTTCTTCCATAGATCTCATCTTGTTGATCGCCCCTCCTGCAGAAGATCAGACGCCAGAATTCGTGCGGATGTTCTTGAAGCAAGACCTTGAAGCCAAGCGACCTCATGTCTGCGGGGAAGGGTGCAGAAGGTCAGCGATGCACGGCGATCCGCCTTCGCCACTTGGGCGCTTCTCGCATTTGAGGGACACGCACGTTCATTGCATGGACAGTTTGTCTTGGCGTAACGTCATGCCTTGCACTCCTTGAGAAGAAGGGGGGAGAGACGATGACCGAGACCCACACCGGCGGCTGCCAGTGCGGCGCGCTGCGATACCGGATCGAGGGGCCGCTTGGCCATGCCGGCTTCTGCCATTGCCGCATGTGCCAGAAGGCCTTCGGCTCGCTGGGAGCTCCGCTGGTGAGTGTCGATCCGGACCGCTTCTGCTGGACCCGGGGCACGCCAGCCACCTTCCGGTCGTCTCCGATCGTGGCGCGCGGCTTCTGCCGTGACTGCGGCACACCGATGTTCATGCTGGAGGACGGCTACGGCCCGATCGAGATTGCCATCGGCACGCTGGATGATCCGAACACCGCAGCGCCCGATCATGTGGTGGGGGTGGAGAGCAAGATCAGCTGGGCCGACGCGCTGTCCGGCCTACCCGCCAAGCGCACCGAGGACGACCGGACGCCCGAGGACCTCGAGAAACTCCGCTCGCTGCAGCACCCCGATCATGACACGGAGCACTGGGCACCGGGCAAGTGAACCCGTTCCTCAGCCCAGCGCGGCCTTCACCGCGGCCAGCGCCTCGTCGGCCTTGGCGCCATCGGGGCCGCCGGCCTGGGCCATGTCGGGCCTGCCGCCGCCACCCTTGCCGCCGAGTACCGCGGCACCCACTCGCACCAGGTCGATGGCGCTGAAGCGCGACACGAGATCGTTGGTGACGCCGACGACGAGGCCGGCGCGGCCTTCGTCGTTGAGCCCCACCAGTGCCACGACGCCGGAACCGAGCCTGGCCTTGCCCTCGTCGACGAGGCCCTTCATGTCGTTGGGCGAAATGCCCTTCACGACGCGCGCCATCAGCTTGATGCCGTTCACCTCCGAGATGCCCTCGTCGCCTCCGCCCTTGGCGCTGCCGCCCATGGCGATCTGCTTCTTGGCGTCCGCCAGCTCGCGCTCGAGCTTGCGGCGTTCTTCCATCAGTGTCTCGATGCGGCTGACGATCTCGCTGGCCGGTGCCTTCAGCGCGGCGGCGGCTGCCTGCACCCGGCGGTCCTGCTCCTCGAGATAGGCGCGGGCGGCGGGGCCGGCCAGCGCCTCGATGCGGCGCACGCCGGCGGCCGAGGCGCTTTCGCCCACCACCTTGATGAGGCCGATGTCGCCGGTGCGGGACACATGCGTGCCACCGCAGAGTTCGAGCGAATAGATCGGGCGGCCCGCGCCATGCTCGTTGCGGCCCATGGACACGACGCGCACCTCGTCGCCGTACTTCTCGCCGAACAGCGCCATGGCACCCTCGGCGATGGCGGCATCCACCGTCATCAGGCGGGTCGTCACCTTGTCGTTCTGCAGCACGATGGCGTTGGCGATCTGCTCCACCTGCTGGATCTCGTCCGGGCTCATCGCCTTGTTGTGCGAGATGTCGAAGCGCAGGCGGTTGGGCTCGACCAGCGAGCCCTTCTGCGCCACGTGGCCGCCGAGCGTGAGGCGCAGCGCCTCGTGGAGAAGATGCGTGGCCGAATGGTGGATGCGGTTGCCGGAACGCCGCGCATGGTCGACGGTGAGTTCCACCGCGTTGCCGGGCTTCATGGACCCGCGCACCAGCTCGCCCACATGGATGAACACGTCACCCACGCGCTTCTGCGTATCGGTGACGAGGAAGGACGCGCCCTCTGCGGTGCGGATCACGCCCTTGTCGCCGCTCTGGCCGCCGGACTCGCCGTAGAACGGCGTCTGGTTGACGACGATCGCCGCCTTCTGGCCTTCGGCCAGTCCCTGCACTTCCTTGCCGTCGATCACGATGGCGCGGACGATGCCTTCCGCCCCCTCTGTGTCGTAACCCAAAAACTCGGTGGCCCCGTGGCGCTCCTTCAGCTCGAACCACACGGTTTCGGTCTTGGCGTCACCCGAGCCCTTCCAGGCGCGCCGCGCGTCTTCGCGCTGGGCCTCCATCGAGGCCTCGAAAGCCGTGGTATCGACCGTGATGCCGCGCGACTTCAGCGCGTCCTGCGTCAGGTCGAGCGGGAAACCGTATGTGTCGTAAAGCTTGAAGGCCGTCTCGCCCGAGAAGGTGTCGCCCTTGTTGAGGCCGGCGGAACCCTCGTCGAGCAGGCGGAGGCCGCGCTCGAGCGTCTTCTTGAAGCGGTTCTCCTCGAGGTACAGCGTCTCGGTGATCAGCGCCTCGGCGCGGACGAGCTCGTTGTAGGCCGCGCCCATCTCGCGCACCAGCGCCGGAACCAGGCGGTGCATCAGCGGCTCCTTGGCGCCCAGCAACTCGGCATGGCGCATGGCGCGGCGCATGATGCGGCGGAGCACATAACCGCGGCCCTCGTTCGACGGCAGCACGCCATCGGCGATGAGGAAGGAAGACGCGCGCAGGTGATCGGCGATGACGCGGTTCGAGGCCTTGGCGTCTCCCGTGGCCGGAACGCCGGTCTTGTCCACGATGGCGGAGATCAGCGCGCGGAACAGGTCGGTCTCGTAATTGTCATGCGTGCCCTGCAGCACCGCGGCGATGCGCTCGAGGCCCATTCCTGTGTCAATCGAGGGCTTGGGCAGGTTGACGCGTTCATTCTTCGAAATCTGCTCGAATTGCATGAAGACGAGGTTCCAGATTTCGATGAAACGGTCGCCGTCGGCTTCCGCCGAGCCCGGAGGGCCGCCCCAGATCTTGTCGCCGTGGTCGTAGAAGATTTCCGAACACGGGCCGCAGGGGCCGGTGTCGCCCATCGACCAGAAGTTATCGGAGGTCGGGATGCGGATGATGCGGCTGTCGGGGATGCCGGCGATCTTCTTCCAAAGGGCATGGGCCTCGTCGTCCTCCGAGTAAACGGTGACGGTGAGCTTGTCCTTGGGCAGGCCGAACTCCGAGGTGACCAGCGTCCAGGCCCATTCGATGGCGTCGGGCTTGAAATAGTCGCCGAAGGAGAAGTTGCCCAGCATCTCGAAGAAGGTGTGGTGGCGGGCCGTATAGCCCACATTGTCGAGGTCATTGTGCTTGCCGCCGGCGCGCACGCATTTCTGGGCGGTGGTGGCACGGCTGTAGGGGCGCTTCTCCATGCCGGTGAAGACGTTCTTGAACTGCACCATGCCGGAGTTGGCGAACATCAGCGTTGGGTCGTTCCGCGGCACCAGCGGCGAGGAGGCGACGACCTCGTGCCCCTGGCGCTTGTAGTAGTCGAGGAAGGTGGAACGGATCTGTGCAAGCCCTGTCATGTGACGCCCGGCAAATGAGTGTTGGAGGTTGGGGCGGTCTTAATGGCGCTGGGCCGCCCTGTCCAGAATAACCAAGCCAGAATTGGCGGCTGACTGGAGCCAGCGGCCCCACGCGTGCGAAGGCAATCGTCCGGGCAACGGAAACAGCGCCCTCCGCGGGGTGACGGAGGGCGCCGGCTCAGGCGGTGTGGGGCAAAACACCGTGGGCGGCCGGACACCCCTTGGGCAAGGCGTCCGGATTCTCGGGGATCGAAAGGAGGGGACGATCAGTCGTCCGCGGCGTCGTCCTTCTCGGCGCCGTTGCTCAGCGCCGCGGCGACGATGCCGGCATTGCCACGAATGGTGGCTTCGATGGCGTTGGCCATGTCCGGGTTCTGACGCAGGAAGGTCTTGGCGTTCTCGCGCCCCTGCCCGATGCGCTCGCCATTGTAGGAGAACCACGAGCCCGACTTTTCGACCACGCCGGCGGTGACGCCGAGGTCGATCAGTTCGCCGACCTTGGAAATGCCTTCTCCGTACATGATGTCGAACTCAACCTGCTTGAAGGGCGGGGCCACCTTGTTCTTGACCACCTTCACGCGGGTCTGGTTGCCCACCACCTCGTCACGGTCCTTGATGGCACCGATGCGGCGGATGTCGAGGCGAACGGAGGCATAGAACTTCAACGCATTGCCGCCGGTGGTGGTTTCGGGCGAACCGAACATCACGCCGATCTTCATGCGGATCTGGTTGATGAAGATGACCATGCAGTTGGTCTTGGAGATGGAACCGGTGAGCTTGCGGAGCGCCTGGCTCATCAGGCGGGCCTGCAGGCCCGGCAACTGGTCGCCCATCTCGCCCTCGAGTTCGGCGCGCGGCGTCAGGGCTGCCACCGAGTCGATCACCAGCACCTCCACGGCGCCGGAGCGGACCAGCGTGTCGGCGATCTCAAGCCCCTGCTCGCCGGTGTCGGGCTGGGAGATGAGGAGGTCATCGACCTTCACGCCGAGCTTCCGGGCATAGACCGGATCGAGCGCATGTTCGGCGTCGACGAAGGCACAGATGCCGCCGCGCTTCTGGGCTTCGGCGATGGTCTGCAGCGCCAGCGTGGTCTTGCCGGAGGATTCAGGACCGTAGATCTCGATCACGCGGCCCTTCGGCAAGCCGCCGATTCCCAGTGCGATATCGAGGCCCAGGGAGCCGGTCGAAATCGCCTCGATCTCCAACGCCGAGTTGGCGCCGAGCTTCATGATCGAGCCCTTGCCGAAGGCGCGCTCGATCTGGCTCAGCGCGGCGTCCAGTGCCTTGTTCTTGTCCATGGAATTATCAATGACCCGCAGATTCGATGCCTGTGCCATTTGGTTTACTCCTTGATGATCAGTGGGTCCACCGGAGGCCAGTTCAGCGCCGCCGCGTTTCCATTGTTCGAACTATGTTCTATTTCTGTTCAGCACGCAAGAGGAAAATGGAACGGTCCTAACCTATTGATATAAAGGTTAACACGCCGCACGAAAGCGGAACATACCGGAACGAAGAGTCGTGTACGGGAAAAGTATCATTTAGGCGGTTTTCTCGCGCCAGGGATGCATCAGGAAGCTCCTGCCAGCACCCGCTCCAGTGCTCCTGCCACCCCGAAAAGATCACGGTCCAGGCCCCAGGGTGCCATGGCCATCAGCCCGCAGGGGGCCTCGCCCGGCCCCTGCATGGGCAGCGAAATGGCGCAGCCGTTGAGGAAGTTGCCGACATAGGTGTTGCGCAGGCTCATGGCGTTGAAGCGCATGTAGTCCTTGTCGTCGGCCAGTTCGGAAATGGCCGGCGCCGTGTTCAGCGTGGTTGGCAACAGCACCGCATCGATGCCGTCGAAGCGGTAGGCGAAGAGCGCGATCATGGCGCGGCGTCTCTCGACATAGTCGAGGTAGTCGGCTGCCGCGATCGACTGGGCCGCCTCGATGCGGAAACGGACGCGCGGGTCGTATTCATCGCCGCGGGTGGCCATGCGGGCGCGGTGATTGTGGAGCGCCTCCGCCGCCACGATGCCGCCCTTGGCATTGATGGCCGGGATCTCGCGCAGCTCCGGAAAACTCATGTCAGTGAGCGTGGCGCCTGCCGCTTCGAGTGCCTTCAGCGTGCGGGCAAAGTCGCGTTCCACCTGGGGCGCGAGGCCATCGAGGACGAAATCCGTCAGCACCGCAAGGCGCAGGCCCCTGGCCTGCCGCCCCGGCACCACGCCATCCCAGTCGCCTGCCATGAGGGAGTCGGCGGTGGCGCAGCAGGCCACCGAACGGGCAAGCGGCCCAATGGTGTCGAAGCTGAAGGACAGCGGATTGCAGCCCGTCAACGGCACGCGTCCGTGGCTCGACTTGTAGCCGACGATGCCGCAGTAGGACGCGGGTACGCGGCATGAACCGCCCGTGTCGGTGCCGATGCCGAGCGCCACCATGCCATCCGCCACCGAGACGGCAGCACCCGACGACGAGCCACCGGGAATGCGCCCCGTGGCGCGGTCGAAGGGCGAGCGCGGCGTGCCGTAATGCGGGTTGAGGCCAACGCCCGAATAGGCGAACTCCGTCATGTTGGTGCGGCCGATGACGATGAGCCCCGCATCTTTCAGCCGCTTGATGGCAACGGCGTCCGCCGTGGCGGGCGGATCACTTGCCAGCACCCTCGAGCCGGCCGTGGTCACTTCGCCAGCGAGGTCGAAGATGTCCTTCGAGGAGAACGGAATGCCGGCCAGCGGCGAGGCCTGATGGCCGCGCCTGCGCTGACTGTCGGCGAAATCAGCCGCTGCGCGCGCACCCTCGGCATAGACGGCGGTGAAGGCGCGGGCTCCCTCCCCCGCCGGATCGGCGATGAGGGCGAGCGAGCGCTCGACAAGTTCGCGGGACGTGACTTTGTGATCGGCAAGCTGGCGGGAGAGTGCGGCGAGAGTTTGCATGGGAGTTCCTGTCGTCTTGCAAACCGGATTAGGATGATTCAAAGGGTTCCGCATCCGAAAAAGGGATGGGGCGGCAATGGTCTACGACATCGGTTTTCTGGACGGCGCCGGCATCCGCACCGCCGTGGACTGGGCCCGGCAGGAGGGCTGGAACCCCGGCCTGCAGGATGCGGCCGCCTTCGCCGCACAGGACCCGGAAGGCTTCCTCGGCTTGCGGATCGATGGCGAAGTGGTGGCGGCCATCTCGCTCGTCAGCTACGGTCCGTCCTTCGGTTTTCTCGGCTTCTACATTTGCCGTCCGGATCATCGCGGCGAGGGGCTGGGCCTGGCGCTATGGACCGCAGCGCTGGCGCGCAAGCCCGCCCGCACCATCGGCCTCGACGGCGTTCCCGCGCAGCAGGAGGCCTACCGACGATCAGGCTTCGTGCTGGCGCATGAGAACATCCGCCACGGCGGGTTGAAGCCTCCGGGCTATGCGCAGCGCAATCCTTCCCTCTCTGCCCTCACACCCGCCGATGCATCCGCCGTCGATCGCTTCGAGCAGCGCAACCGCCTGTTCCCCGCACCGCGAGCGGCCTTCCTGCAACACTGGCTGCGCCACGATTCCCTCGCCCTGCGCCGTGGCGAAGAGATCGCTGGCTACGGCGTGATCCGCCAATGCCACGAAGGCTGGAAAGTAGGGCCCCTGTTCGCAGAGAACGTGACGGACGCAGAAACCATCCTGCGCGGGCTGCTGACACGAATTCCGGAGGGAACCTTCTTCATCGACACGCCACGCACCAACCGGGCAGCGGTCGACCTCGCCGTCTCGCTGGGCCTCGAGCCGATGTTCGAGACGGCACGCATGTATCGCGGGCCGACGCCGGATATGGACACCGCAAAGGTGTTCGGGATCACCACGTTCGAGCTGGGATAAAAAGAGCCGCCCCCCGCTGCTGCCGAGGCAGGGGATGAACGCCGCGAAAGCCCTACCCCTCCATCGCCTCCTTCACCTTCTCGACGAGCTGTTTCAGCGAGAAGGGCTTGGGCATGAAGCTGTAGCCTGCGTGGCCTTCGAGGTCCTGTTCGAACTGCTCGCCGGGATAACCCGACACGAAAACGAACTTCGTCTCGTTGCCGCGCTTCCTCAGCTCACGGAGCAATGTGGGACCGTCCATCTCGGGCATCACGACGTCCGAGATGATGAGGTCGAAGCCCTTCTCGTCCATGTCGATCTTCTCGATGGCGCTCTCGCCCGAGTCGGCCTCGACCACGGTGTAGCCGCGCGAAGTGAGCGCCCGCAGCGCGAAGGCACGCACCGCGTCCTCGTCCTCGACCAGCAGGATACGCTCCTTGCCGGTGTAGTCGCGCTTCGGAGCCTCCGCCGGCTTCTCCTCGGTAGCGGCCTGCTCCGACTTCTGCGGATAGTAGCGCGGCAGGTAGATCCGGAACGTGGTGCCCTTGCCGATCTCGCTGTCGCAGAAGATAAAGCCTCCCGTCTGCTTGACGATGCCATAGACGGTCGAGAGCCCGAGCCCGGTGCCCTTGCCCACGTCCTTCGTCGAGAAGAAGGGTTCCCAGATCTTGTCGCGGATTTCGGGCGGAATGCCGCTGCCGGTGTCCTGCACCTCGCAGGCCACATATTCGCCGGGCGGCATGAGCGAGGGCATGATGGTGCGGGAGTCTTCCACCCCCACATTGTAGGTGCGCACGGTGAGCGAGCCGCCGTTGGGCATGGCATCGCGCGCGTTGACGGCGAGATTGATGATGACCTGCTCGAACTGGTGGATGTCCACCAGCACGAGGCCCAGCTCGCGGTCATGGTTGATGCGCAGGGTCACCTTTTCGCCCAGCACGCGGCCCATCAGGTTGCCGAGTTCGGACAGTGCCTCGGTCAGCACATGCACCTTGGGCTGCAGCGTCTGCTTGCGTGAGAAGGCGAGCAACTGGCGCACCAGGTTGGCCGCCCGGTTGGCGTTCTGCTTGATGTTCATCACGTCGGCGAAGGCGGGGTCGGTGGGCCGCATCTTGGCCAGCAGCAGGTCGGCGAAGCCGATGATCGGGGTGAGCACGTTGTTGAAGTCATGCGCGATGCCCGACGCGAGCTGGCCCACGGCCATCAGCTTCTGGCTCTGGGCGAGCTGCACCTCGAGCGACTTGTTCTCGGTCTTGTCGACGGCGAAGACCACCGCCGTGTCGTCCTCCGGCGCCAGCCTCGTGAAGGTGAAGAGCACGTTGCGCGGGCTGGTGCCTTCGACGTTGGCCTCGATTTGGTGCAGGCTGCCCTCGTTGCGCAGCGCGGTGGAGAGCGTCTGCAGCAGGGGAGCGCGCTCGGCGGCGACGATCGCAGCTGAAATCTCCGAGCCGCGCCGCGCCTTGGGCGAAAGCTCGAGGAAGGCTCCGTTCGCCATGCGGACGATGCCGTCCTTGTCGACCTCGGCGATGCCGATGGGCGCGTTGTTGATGAAGCGCGACAGGCGGGGTGCCGAAATCTCGCCGCCCGCCGCCGAGGTGCCCGCAAGGTGGCGCGGCACGACGATGGTGCGCGATGGCGAGGGCTGGCCCTCGGCATCGAACTCGACGTGGTGGACGAGCTGCACCGGGATCAGCTTGCCCGTCGCGGTGTTGCGGAGGTCGAGGCCGAAGCTTTCGGTCACCGCCGTGCCCGGTTTGGGCGCCACGCCGGAGACGAGGCGCGCCGCCTGCTCGCCCAGCATGTCGGAGAGCTTCATGTTGCCGCTCTGCGCCTGCGACAGGTCGATCCCCAGCCACTGCGCCAGCGTGGCGTTGATGTAGTCCACTTGCCCGTCGCTGAGCGTCGAGAAGAAGCCGGCGGGTGCGTTGTCGAGATAGGTGATGATGAACTGCAGGCGCGAGAAGGCCTGCTCCTGGCGCGCCCGATCCTCGCTGATGTCTTCAATCTGCCAAAGGCGCAGGGCCTTCTCGCCCACCGTCAGGGGCGTGGCGGAGAGCTTCACCCACACCGGGCTGTCTGCCTTCGCACAGGGCGCGGCCGCCCCTTGTGCCACGCGCAGTTCACGCGTTTCGCTGCGGCCCTCGGCGGCGGCCTGCGCCAGCTGGTACACGGGCGCGGAGAATTCGGCGTAAGGCGCGAAGAGCACGTCCATGCCCACGAGCCGGCCGGCCTTGCGCGACATCGCCTCATAGGCGGCATTGGCATGGACCGCGCGGCCATCGGCGTCGGTCACCACCAGCGGGTGGCCGATGGCGGCGGTCAGCGCATCGAGGAGGCCGCGGTCCTTGCGCTCGCCACCGAGCCTTAGGACGCCCGCGACCAGCGAAAGCAGGGCGAGCAGGCCCAGCCCAGCCAGCGCCGCACCCGCCCACAGCAGCCAGCGCGGCTGTTCTGCCTCAAGGTGGCGCAGCGCGTAGACCACCGTCGCCGCGACGACCGCTGCCAGCAGCAACGCGACCACGGCGCGGCCTGCGCCGCCGCCCTGTGCCGCCGGCGCCGCCCCCTCGCCTGTCACCGGCGCATTCCTGTCCGTCATCAAATCCCACCCCGAATCACGTGCAGTATAGGGCAATCGGCAGGTGGCGGAATCGCCCACAGCCCGGCGTTGATCTTCGCTTTACAAACCGCGGGCCGGCCGCCAGAGTCGGGAGCTTGGACAGTTTGCGGCGCACGGCGGCGGCGGATTGGGCATTGCCTGCGGTATGCGGAGGGTATGGGGATGGAATTCCTGAACCAGAACATGCACAACATCATCCTGGCGGGCGTGGTCCTGCTGATCCTGCTCATCCTGCTCGGGGTGTGGCGCAAGTTGAGCCCACGCGTATCCGGCGGCCGCCGCGGCCAGCGCCTGGGCGTGAGTGAATATTACGAGATCGACAAGGACCGCCGCCTTGTGCTGGTGCGCCGCGACACCGTCGAGCACCTGATCCTCATCGGCGGCCCGCAGGACATTGTGATCGAAGGCAGGATCGGCGCGGCCAGAACCGCGCCCGCGCAGGGCGCATCCCCGAATGCGCCGGAGCCGCCCCTCGCCCCGGCAGCCGGCACGGCAAGACCCGCACCGCGCCCCTCGGTCTTCATCGAGAAGGCACCCCGGCCGGAGGAACCCGAACTCTGACATGCGAAAGAGCCCGGCCGATGGCCGGGCTCGCTTACTCACGCGGACGGGTGTCAGTCACTCGTTGCTGGATGGCGCCGCCTGGCGGCGCTCGGCCATGAAGCGGTCGAACTCATCCTGGTCCTTGGCGCGCCGCAGGCGCTCCACGAAATCGCGGAAGGCCTTCTGCTCGTCATCCAGCCTGCGGCGCTCCTCGTCGAGGCGCTTCAGCTGCTCGCGCTTGTAGTCGTCGAAGGCCGCATTGCCGGAGCCGGCGAAGCCGTAGGACGGGCCCCTCCAGCTTGCACTCCAGCCCGACAGGTCAGGCGCCTTGAAGCTGGCCCAGGGCGCGGCACTCGAGGCCGAGCCCTTCCACATCTCGCCGTTCTTCCATTTCAGGAAAAGGGCGATCAGCCCAAGGGGCCAGAACACCACGAAGCCGGCCACCATCGCGCCGATCTCCCAGGCCGACCAGCGGCCCATTGAGCCCCAACCGCAGCCGCGCTTGTGCGTGCCGCCGTCCCGCTCGAAACCAGCCGAAGCTGAATGTGTCATCTCCGATCCTCTCTCCAAAGTTGACGAATACTCAAGTAGGAACCCTCGCAATGAGCTTCAACAAAAATCGGAGTTGCGGCTCTGCCGTTTTGCCGGGTTTCGCCGGAAGGGCTCCGGTGCTAACCCTTTAAGTCCTGATTTCCCGAGGAGTTACGTGACGATGACCCACACGCACCACAAGATCGCGATGCTCACCGCGGGTGGGCTCGCCCCCTGCCTCTCCTCGGCCGTGGGCGGCCTGATCGAGCGCTATTCCGCGATTGCCCCCGATGCGCCGATGATCGGCTACCTGTCGGGCTACAAGGGCTTGCTGCTCGGCAAATCCATCCCCGTCACGCCGGAGGTGCGCCGCCGGGCCCACGTCCTGCACGGGCACGGCGGCTCGCCGCTGGGCAACAGCCGCGTCAAGCTCACCAATGTCGCCGACTGCGTGAAACGCGGGCTCGTCAAGGACGGCGAGGACCCGCTCAAGGTAGCCGCGAACCAGCTGGTGAAGGATGGCATCACCATCCTCCACACCATCGGCGGCGACGATACCAACACCACCGCAGCCGACCTCGCGGCCTATCTCCATTCCAATGGCTACGAGCTCACCGTGGTGGGCCTGCCCAAGACCATCGACAACGACGTTGTGCCGATCCGCCAGACGCTGGGTGCCTGGACGGCCGCCGAACACGGCGCGATGTTCTTCGAGAACGTGGTCAACGAGCAATCCACCTCCTCGCGCCAGCTCGTCATCCACGAGGTCATGGGCCGCCATTGCGGCTGGCTCACCGCCGCCACCGCCAAGGCCTGGCGCGACCGGCTGGACCACCTCGAGTTCCTGCCTGAGTTCAACCTGGACCGGAAGCACAAGGACATCGACGCCGTCTACATCCCCGAGATGCACATCGACATGGAAAGGGAGGCCGAGCGCCTGCGCCAGGTCATGGACCAGTATGACTCGGTGTCGATCTTCGTGTCCGAAGGCGCCTGCGTGCCCGAGATCGTGGCCGAGCTTGAGGCCCGGGGCGAGCACGTGGAGCGCGACGCCTTCGGCCATGTGCGCCTCGACAACGTGAAGGTGGGCGACTGGTTCGGCAAGCAGTTCGCCCGGAAGATCGGCGCCGACAAGACGCTGGTGCAGAAGTCCGGCTACTTCGGCCGCTCGGCGGCGGCCAACCAGGCTGACCTCGACCTGATCCGCGCCATGGTGCATGTGGCGGTGGACTCGGCCCTCGACGGCGTGTCCGGCGTCATCGGCCATGACGAGGACAGGGAGGACGAGCTCCGCGCCATCGAATTCCCGCGCATCAAGGGCGGCAAGCACTTCGATATCCACACGCCGTGGTTCGTCGAGATGCTGAAGGACATCGGCCAGAGCGCATGAGGTTCGCCGGCGCCCTCCTTAGCCTTGCCCTTCTCGCCGCCCCGGCGCTCGCCGACGCGGCACTGAAACAGGGCAAGGCGGATTTCGAAAAGCTGTGCGCCCCCTGCCACGGGGCGAACGGCAAGGGCGACGGCCCGCACGCCGCCCACCTTGCAAAGAAGCCGGCCGATCTTACGCTGGTGACCCAGAAATACGGGGCGTTTCCGGAGCAGAAGGTGTTCGAGACCATAGCCGGGCTGGACATGCCCGACGGCCACGGCACGCGTGAAATGCCGATCTGGGGCGATGTCTTCGTCACCGAGGAAGTGGGCAGGAGCACCCGTGTCGAGGACGCGATGAAGGCCTCCGACGATGCCTCGCGCCGCATCGCGGGGCTGGTGCGCTACGTCGAGTCGATCCAGGCCGCGCCGTGACGGCTTGCCGGGGGTGGCAATGTGTTATAGCCATACGGGAATGACGCTCCCCGTCCCTATCCTCCGTCATCCCGGCAGCAGCCGAGATCCAGCTTTCCGATTGGCAGCTGCCCAAAGCCGGGCCCCGGCTTTCGCCGGGGTGACCGACCCGAGGGTCCGGGAGTGACCCTCCTCTCCCTCACCCCGGAGGAATGGGAGGCGGTGCGCCTCAGTCTCAAGGTTGCAACCGTCGCGATGATCGCCAGCCTGCCGGTGGCGCTTGCCGTGGCCTGGCTGCTCGCGCGGCGGGAGTTCTGGGGCAAGTCGCTGCTCAACGGCGTCGTGCACCTGCCGCTGGTCATGCCGCCGGTGGTGACAGGTTACCTGCTGCTTCTCACCTTCGGCACCAAGGGTCCCATCGGCGCATTCCTCGCCGAGTTCGGCATCGTCTTCGCCTTCCGCTGGACGGGTGCGGCACTCGCCTGCGCTGTGATGGGCTTCCCGCTGATGGTGCGGGCGATCCGGCTGTCCATCGAGGCGGTCGACACGCGGCTCGAGTCCGCATCCTCGACGCTGGGCGCAAGCCCCTTGTGGGCATTCCTCACGATCACGCTGCCGCTCACGATTCCCGGCATCATCGCGGGCATGATCCTGTGCTTTGCGAAGGCCATGGGCGAGTTCGGCGCCACCATCACATTCGTCTCCAACATCCCGGGCGAGACGCAGACCCTGCCAACCGCGATCTACACGCTCACCCAGGTTCCCGGCGGCGATGCGGGCGCGCTGAAGCTGACCGCCATCTCGATCGCCATTTCGCTGGGCGCCCTGCTCGTTTCCGAATTCCTCGCCCGCCGTGCTGGTCAGCGGATCGCCGCATGAGCCTCTCGGTCGACGTGCGTCATCACCTGGGCGGCCTGCATCTGGAGGCCGCCTTCGACAGCAGCGGCGGCATCACGGCGGTCTTCGGCGCCTCGGGCTGCGGAAAGACCACACTCGTCAACGTCATCGCCGGGCTGATCAGGCCCGACGTCGCAAGGATCAGCGTCGGCGACACGGTGCTGGTCGACACGACGCGCGGCACCGCAATACCGCCCAGCAGGCGGCGCATCGGTTACGTCTTCCAGGAAGCACGTCTTTTTCCCCACATGAGCGTGGAGACAAACCTCGCCTATGGCGAATGGTTCACGCCGAAGGCCGAACGCTACGCCAGGAAGGCGCAGGTCCTCGATCTGCTCGGCATCGGCCACCTGCTGAAGCGCCGCCCGCGCGATCTTTCGGGCGGCGAGAAGCAGCGCGTGGCCATCGGACGCGCGTTGCTGGCCTCGCCCCGGCTGCTGTTGATGGACGAGCCGCTGGCCTCGCTCGACGCCCCGCGCAAGGCCGAGATCATGCCTTATCTGGAACGGCTGCGCGACGAGGTGAAGATCCCCATCGTCTATGTCAGCCACTCGGTTGCGGAGGTGATGCGGCTCGCCACGGACGTGGCCGTCCTGTCACAAGGCAAGCTTGTTGCATTCGGCTCCGCGGCGGACATCGCCCAGCGCCTCGACCTCGTACCCGCCGAGGAACGCGAGGAAGGCGGCGTCATCCTCGACATGGCGGTCGCGTCCCATGACGAGAGCTTCGACCTCACCCTGCTATCGTCCGGCGCCGGCAACATCTATGTTCCCGGCCGGCTCGGCCCCGCAGGAACGCTCGCCCGTGTCCGCATCCGGGCACGGGACGTGATGCTGGCGCTGGAAGAGCCCAGAAACATCAGTGCACTGAACATCCTGCGCGGCACGGTGGCGGACATCGCACCGGCCGGCGCAGCATCGGTGAACGTCAGGCTGGACTGCGGCGGGGTGGCGGTGGTTGCGCGCATCACCCGGCATTCGGCCGCTGTGCTCAAGCTCGCGCCCGGAACACCCGCCTATGCCGTGGTGAAGGCCGTCTCGGTGAGCGGCCCCAGTTCAGAAGCCCGTTGAGCGGCTTGAAGTCAGGTTCACGCCCTGGCGATCTCGGCGGCCAGCGCCGCCAGATGCGGCTCGGTGGCCGCCGCCGCCGCCTGCTCCATGGCGCGGTAGCGCGCGATCAGCGCCAGGCCCAGCGGGGTGAGCGTGGCGCCCCCGCCCTTCTTGCCGCCGCTGCGCGAGTCCACCACCGGCTTGCCGAAGATGGTGTTCAGCTCCTCGATCAATTCCCAGGCGCGGCGATAGCTCATGTCCATGGCGCGGCCCCCGGCCGAGATCGAGCCCAGCGCCGCAATCTGCTCCAGCAACGCGATCTTGCCCGGCCCCACCCTCAGGTCTGGACCAAAATCGATGCGGATGCTGAGGTCTGCCATGGGATTCGCTCTTTCGTCACATGGCAATGATCGAACAAACTCCGCCCTGAATCCAGTGCCACAAGGATACCGTTCATGGCTGCCGTCCTGACCGTCACGCTCAACCCCACCATCGACGTCTTCGGGGAAGCTGCCAAAGTGCAGCCCACCCACAAGGTGCGGCTGAAGGACACCAGCTTCGAACCGGGCGGCGGCGGCATCAACGTGGCGCGCGTGATCTCCACGCTCGGCGGCGAGGTGGAGGCGCTGGCACTGTCCGGCTGGGAGATGGGCGACTTCCTCGGCCGGTTGCTGAAGGCCGAGGGCATCCCGTGGAGGCCCATCCCCATTGAAGGCGAGACGCGCGTTGCGCTGATGGTGCACGACCAGTCCACCGGCCTCGAATACCGCTTCCTGCCCGAGGGGCCGGAGGTGCACCCGCGCGAGATCGACGCCTGCGCCGACGCGATCCTGCATAAGAAGGAGGGCTTCGTGGTCGCCAGCGGCAGCCTGCCGCGCGGCGCACCGGTGGACAGCTACGTGCGGCTGGCAAGGGCCGCAGCACTGAACGGCCTGCCCTTCGTGCTCGACTCGTCCGGCGCGGCGCTGAAGGCCGCCCTCGAACACGGCGGCATCCATCTGGTGAAACCGAGCCAGAGCGAGTTGGAAAGCTATGCCGGCCATGAACTCGATGACGCCGGGATCGAGGCCACGGCCAAGGCCATCATCGCGCGCGGTCAGGCCCGGATGGTGGCGGTAACGCTGGGCGCCGAAGGCGCCGTGCTGGCCACGCCGGACAAGCTCCTGCGCCTGCCGGCAATGAAGGTCGAGGTGCGCTCGGCGGTGGGTGCGGGCGACAGCTTCCTCGGCGCCATGGTGTGGGCGCTGTCGGAGGACTGGGACCTCGAGCAGGCATTCCTGCTCGGCATGGCGGCAGGCGCGGCGGCGACCAGCAACCCCGGCACATCATTGTGCCGCAGGGAGGACGTGTTCGGCCTGTTTCGGACGGCGGGCGGCAAAATACCCGCCGCGCGCGCTTGACCCTACGCCCGCACTCATAGAGAACCGCTCCAAAGAGCTTGGGAACATTCATGTCAGGAACGGAGAATTACGCCCGAGGCGCGGTCATCCTCTGCGTGGGGATCGCGGCCTACATCGTCCAGGATCTCATCATGAAGATCGCCAGCGGACATTACCCCATCCACCAGGCGCTCGCCTTCCGCGCCCTGACGGCGATCCCCATCGCGATCCTGTTCATCTACTGGTCCGGCACACTCAAGGCGATCCGCGGCTCGACGCGGCCCATGCTGCCGCGCAGTCTACTCACCGTCGCCTGCAGCCTCACCTACTACCTGGCGCTCGCCGCCCTGCCGATGGCGACCGTCGGCGCACTCTACCTCTCGGCCCCGCTGATGATCACCGCGCTCTCCGTGCTGCTGCTGCAGGAAAAGGTGAATGGCTGGCAATGGGGTGCGCTGGGTGCCGGCTTCCTGGGCGTGGTGCTGATCATCCATCCCGGTGCGGGTCTGTTCGAATGGGCCATGGTGCTGCCACTGCTCTCCGCCCTCACCTATGCGGGTGCGGTGATCTATGTGCGCAAGGCCGGTGCGGACGGCGACTCCGGCGTGATGTCGCTGCAAAGCCAGGCCTGGCTGTCGCTCACCGGCCTGCTGCTCGGTGTCATGCTGGGCGCAGGCGAACTCGCCAGCGACGTGCAGATGCACCCCAGCATGGGATTCCTGCTGAGTGGCTGGCAGTGGCCCTCGACGCGTGACGTGCTGGTGCTGCTGGCCTGCGGCGTGGTGGGCGCGATCTCGACCTATCTCCTCACGCGGGCATATACCCTCTCAGACGCCTCGCGCCTCGCGCCATTCGAGTACACGGCACTCCTCTGGAGCATCGCACTCGGCTGGCTGGTGTTCGGACATTTCCCGCCGCTGAAGGACTGGTTCGGCATCGCGCTGCTCGTCGCGGCGGGCCTCGTCAGCGTCTACATGGCGGAGAAGACGGAACCCGAAAAGGCCTCACAGGCCGCTTGACTCGAGGTCGATGCCCTCGGGACCGAGCGGCACGATACCGTTCGGGTTGAGCGCCTTCACCGAATAATAGCCGCGCTTGATGTGGGAGATGTTCACCGTGTCGCGGAACGCCGGGATCGCCAGCAGGCGCGTGAGATAGGCGCTCAGGTTCGGATAGTCGGCGATGCGGCGCTTGTTGGCCTTGAACAGCCCGTGATAGGCCGGATCGAAGCGCACCAGCGTGACGAAGAGACGGATGTCCGCCTCGGTGAGTGCATCGCCCAAAAGATAAGGACCGGAGGCGAGACGCTCCTCGAGATGGTCCAGCATCTCGAAGACGCCGTGATAGGCGTCCTCATAGGCGGCCTGGGTGGAGGCGAAGCCACAGCGATAGACGCCGTTGTTGAGCTGTGGATAGATGGCGTCGTTCAACGCGTCGATCGCGGGGCGCAGGTGCTCCGGGTACAGATCGATTTGGTTCCGCGCCAATGCGCCGAAACCCGAATTGAACATGCGCAGGATGTCGGACGACTCGTTGTTGACGATGGTGCGCGTCTTCTTGTCCCAAAGCACCGGCACCGTGGCGCGGCCGGTGTGGCGCGGGTCGGCCAGGGTGTAGATCCCGTGCATGTAGCGCGCCCCATTCACCGGGTCGGCACCGTCGGAGAAGCGCCAGCCCTGCGCGCCGAGTTCAGGCTCGGCGACGGAAACGGAGATCGCCTCCTCCAGGCCCTTCAGCTTGCGCGCGGCGAGCGTGCGCGAGGCCCAGGGGCAGATGAGCGCCACATAGAGATGGTAGCGCCCGGCCTCGGCCTTGAAGCCGCCTTCGCCCGACGGCGAGACAAAGTCCCTGAACTGTGAATCCTGGCGGACAAAACCGCCCTTCTGGTCCTTGGCCTGGATGGGGTGCCAGTCTGCCGACCACTTGCCATCGACGAGCATGGGTAACGTCCTTTCAAAAGGTGAGGAGCCGGC
>Ga0208783_10000795_pt1 | contig 19100 bp, 21 predicted proteins | sample DEB19_08_DNA_2_FD_184529 | JGI IMG/M metagenome (GOLD analysis project Ga0208783, IMG submission 184529) | Aqueous microbial communities from the Delaware River and Bay under freshwater to marine salinity gradient to study organic matter... | ecosystem: Environmental > Aquatic > Marine >...
CACGACTGAGCGAGCACGATCGGGATCGAGCGAACGGGAAGGAGCAGGGATGGATCCGCGTCAGAAGGGGACGGTCGTCATCACGGGGGGCGGCGGTGGGATCGGGGCCGCCACCGCGGAGGTGCTCGCCCGGCGCGGCCACCCGGTGGCGATCCTCGATCTGGACGGCGCCCGCGCCGCGGAGGTCGCGCGCGCGATGGAGCAGCACGGGCTCCCGGCCTGGGGTGGCCCCCTCGACACCGCGGACCCTGCCTCCGTGGAGGCGGCGCTCGATGCCGCCGAGCACGCCCTCGGCCCGGTCCGGCACCTCGTCACCGCGGCGGGGGTCATCCGCAAGGCGCCCTTTCTCGAGCTCGCCCCGGAGGCCTTCGAGCGGACCCTCCGGGTGAACCTCATCGGCACCTGGCTGATGATCCAGCGGACCGCGCGGCGGATGGTCGCCGCGGGCCGGCCCGGATCGTTCGTCGCCCTCTCCTCGATCTCCGGCCGGAGCGGCCGGGCGACCTCCGCGGACTACGCGGCGAGCAAGGCCGCCGTGATCAGCCTCGTGAAGTCCTCCGCGCTCGCGCTCGCCGAGCACGGGATCCGCGTGAACGCGGTCTGCCCGGGGATCGTGGATACCCCGATGACCACCGCGATCCACGCGCAGAACGCGCAGGAGCAGGGGATCACGCCGGAGGAATCGCTGCGCCGGATGCTTGCGATCGTCCCGATGGCGCGCCTCGAGACCCCGGACGAGGTGGCGGACGCGATCGCCTTCCTCCTCTCGGAGGATGCACGCTTCGTCACCGGCCAGGCGCTGAACGTGGACGGTGGCGTGGAGATGGACTAGGGCTTCGGCCCGCGCGGGCCGGGGCGCAGGCCGGGAGCGCGGGTCAGGCGCGCGCCGACCCGCCGCGCGCCACCCGGCGCGCGAACGCGATCGGGAAGGCGAAGACGAGGAACATCGCCGTCCACATCGCCACCGCCGGGGCGGGCCCGAGGATGGCCCCCACGACGAGCGCGGCGGCGGTCCACGGGACGGAAAGGCCGTAGGCGATCCGGAGCCCGCCCCAGACGACCGGATCGATCGCCGGGTCGGCGAGCCCACGCCGCTCCGCGTACCAGGTGAGGATCGCGAAGCAGGCGGCGATGCCGAGGAAGGTGACGCCGTAGAGCTGCGCCGCCGTGGCCTGACCCGGACCGGCGGCATGCTCGGCGAGGAGCGCGGTGGGGAGCGGGACGGCCGAGACGAGGGCGAGCATCAGCCCGTTCACCCACGGCAGGCCCGCGTCGCTCCGGCGGAGGAAGCGGAAGACCGCGTGGTGGTTGATCCAGCAGACGAGGATCGTGGCGAAGCCCACGAGGTAGGCGAGGAAGGTGGGCCAGTGCCCGAGAAGGTGCGCGGCGAGGTCCGCCTCCTCCGCGACGCCCTTCGCGACCGCCACGACGTCGATGATCAGGAGGGTCAGCGCGATCGCGAAGACGCCATCGCTCAGCGCCTCCACCCGCGCCGGCCGTTCCTCCGCCAGCTGCCGGACCTCGTGCGCGTCGGCCATCCCGTCCTCCTTCCGTGAGCGGGCACGCGAGGGTCGGGCACCCGCGGCGAGGATAGCGGGGCAGGGTCCGGCGGAGGACCGGCCCGCGCCATCGGCGGCGGCCTTGCTACGCTCCACGGGATCCGCCATCCCGATCGCATCGTCGCAAGGAGCCATCGCATGCCGCTCGATCCGTTCGCGCAGCTCCCGGTCGGGGCGACCGGGGTCTCGGTCACCCGGCTCGGCTTCGGGACCGCGCCGCTCGGCGGCCTCTACTCCCCGTTCCCGCATGACGAGGCGGTCGCGCTCGTCCGCCACGCCTGGGAGACGGGCGTCCGCTACTTCGATACCGCCCCGCTCTATGGCTACGGCCTGGCGGAGGAGCGGCTCGCGGAGGTCCTCGCGGACAAGCCGCGCGATTCGTTCACGATCTCGACGAAGGTCGGGCGCCTGATCCGGCCGGCATCGGGGGCGGAGCTCGAGGGCGGCCGGTTCTTCGGCACCCGGGACGAGCGACCCGTCTGGGACTTCAGCCGGGACGGCGTCCTCCGCTCCATCGAGGAGAGCCTCCGGCGCCTCAAGCTGGACCGGGTGGAGATCGTCCTCATCCACGACCCGGACGACCACTGGCAGCAGGCGATCGACGAGGCCTACCCTGCCCTGGACGATCTCCGCTCCCAGGGCGTGATCGGCGCGATCGGCGCGGGGATGAACCAGTCGGAGATGCTCACCCGGTTCGTGCGCGAGGCGCGCATCGACATCCTCCTGTGCGCCGGCCGCTACACGCTCCTCGACCAGGACGCGGACCGCGAGCTCCTTCCCGCGTGCATCGAGCGCGGCACGAAGGTGATCATCGGCGGCCTGATGAACAGCGGGATCCTCGCGGACCCCAGGCCCGGGGCGACCTTCAACTACGAGACCGCCGACCCCGCGTGGGTCGCGAAGGCGCAGCGGCTCCGCGAGATCTGCACGCGCCACGGCGTCCCCCTGAAGCACGCGGCGATCCAGTTCCCGCTCGCGCACCCGGCGGTCGTGACGGTCGCGGCCGGCGTCCGGCAGCCCGCGGAGCTGGACGACTACCCGGCCGCGATGGCGACGGCGATCCCTGCCGCGCTCTGGGCGGAGCTGAAGGCCGAGGGTCTCCTCCCGGCCCACGCCCCCGTCCCGGCCTGACGGGAGCAGGACGACGATGGTCCGGATCGACAGCCACCACCACCTCTGGGATCCCGCCACGGACGATCTTCCGTGGATGGGCGATGCGATCCGCCCGGTCCTGGGCCGGCGGTTCGACGTGGCTGACCTGCGGGCGGTCCTCGCGCCGCACCGCATCGACGGCGCGGTCGCCGTCCAGGCGCAGCTGAACCTGACGGAGGGCCGGAACCTCCTCGCGCTCGCCGCGGTGCCGGGGTCGCCGATCGTGGGCGTCGTCGCGTGGGTGGACCTCACGAGCCCGTCCGTCGGGGATGACATCGATGCGCTGCGCGCCGGACCCGGTGGCGACCGGCTCGTTGGCATCCGACACATCGTGGAGGACGAGCCCGATCCGGCCTGGCTCCTGCGCACCGATGTGCAGCGGGGGATCGCCGCGCTCCACGCGCGCGGGTTGGCCTACGACCTGCTCTGCCGTCCGCCCCAGTGGGAGGCGACGCTCGCCACGGCCCGCGCCTTCCCGGACGGCCGGTTCGTGCTCGACCATATCGGCAAGCCGCGGATCGCGGCCGGCCGGGACGAGGCGTGGTTCCCGTGGATCGCGGCGATGGGCGCGCTGCCGAACGTGGACGTGAAGCTCTCCGGGATGGTCACGGAGGCGGACCACCGGTCGTGGACGCCCGCCGACCTGCGGCCGTACGTGGACGCGGCGATCGCGGCGTTCGGCCCGTCCCGCGCGATGTTCGGCTCGGACTGGCCGGTCTGCCTGCTCGCCGCGGACTACGTCCGAACGATCGGCATGCTGGAGGAGGCGATCGGCGGGCTCTCGGCGGCCGAGCAGGCCGCGATCATGGGCGGGACCGCGGTCCGCGCCTACGGCCTCCGCGTCGCGTGAGCGACGTGGACCAGACGGGCCGAGCCGGCGCGGCGGCCACCGGCGGCTGGCGGCTCTTCTTCGCGATCGAGGTGCCCGACGATGCCGCGGCGGCGGTCGAGTCCGGCCTCGCCCCGCTCCGGACGCGCCACAAGGCGAAGTGGACGAGCGCCGATGCGTTCCACCTCACGCTCGCCTTCCTGGGCGATGTCGATCCGGCCGCGGTCCCGGCGCTCGTGGCGCTCGCGCACGAGGTGGCGGCGACGATGGCGCCGTTCCCGGTGACGACCGGCCGTGGCGGTGGGGTGCGGCGCCTGCGCGACGGGACGGCCTGGCTCGCGATCGACGACGGGGCGGCCGCGATCCGCGCGCTCGCCGATGCGGTGGCCACCGGGGCCGCCGCGCTCCTGGGGCCGGAGGGTCCGGCGCCGCGGCGTGCGCCCGCGCCGCACCTCACGGTCGCCCGGAAGGCGTCGCAGGCGCTCATCGACGACCTGGCGTCCGAGGCCGGCGGGCCGATCCACGTGGGCTGGACGGCGGAGCGGATCGTCCTCGTGCGGTCGCACCTGGACCCGGACCGCGCGCGCTATTCGATCGTGGACGCGGCGCCGCTGCGGGGAGCGCCGTCCCGAGGCTGACCGGTCAGGTGGTCGGGACGCCGGCGGCGGGGGCCGTCACGACCGTGGTGGGGCCACGTGGTCCGAGAGGAGGACGACGCCGATCCGGCGCTCGAGCGGGGCGAGGCGCGTGGACCATGCGCGGTCGTTCGTGAGGAGATGCCGGACCTGGGTCGCGATCCCGGTCCCGACGATCAGCGCGTCCGGCGGAGCGAGGCGCGCTCCCGCCCGGAGGTGCGCCGCGTCCTGGGCCACCTGGAGGTCGATCGGGACACAGGTCAGGTGCGGCGCCGCGCCGAGGAAGGCGAGGACGGTGTGGTGGCCGGGGGGCGTGGCGCGCAGCGGCCGGATGAGGAGCTCCATCACGGTGACCATCGAGATGACCGCCGGGTTGCGGCCGCTCGCCACGAGCTCGTCGATCACGGTCCGGGCGACGGGATGGGTCGCGTCGCCCGCGTCAAGGTAGGCGGCAAGGACGGTCGTGTCGAGGAGGAGCCGGTCGCCGACCGCGATCGAGGCTTCCAGCGTCGCGGATGCCACGGGTGGTCAGCCGCCCCAGGCGTCGCGCTCGGCGCGCACGAAGTCGAGCGTCTCCTCGGTGGACCCGAAGACGCCGGTCAGCGACCCGGCGAAGGTGCGGGGCCGGACGCGGGCATGGAGAAGCCCGGGGATGGCGGGGTCCACCTCGAAGAGGAGGACGTCATCCGGTCCGACCTCCAGCGCACGGGCGATCGCCTCCGGGAGGGTCAGCTGGTTCTTGTGGCGGAGCCGGGCCTCGGCCGCGACGGGGCGGGAGGTGAGGGTCATCCTGGCGGTCCTCGGCGGTATGACTAGTTGTTTGTTAGTACGACCGTAGTCTATCTAGTCGTACTCCCGTGGCCGGACACCGGCTGGCCCGGCGGCCCGGGGCCGCTCGGTCCTCGCACGATGGGTCGACGGTGCACGGGTGATCGGTCGATGGTGCACGGGTGATCGGTCGATGGTGCGCGGGGCCACTGCACCCGCGCTTCACGCTCCGACGGCATCGTGTGGCGATCGCGGGGTCAGGCGCCGGCGGGAGCGCGCCGTGCCGGGGCCGAGCGGTCAGGCGGTCGGGACGCCGGCGGTGACGGCGGCGGCCCGGAGCCGGGCGTCGCGGGTGGCGAGCGTGGCGCCCGTCCGAAGCGCCAGCTCCAGGTAGGCGGCGTCGTACGCCGTCAGGCCCGTGCCGCGGGCGATCGCGAGGAGCGGGAGCGGGAGGTCCGTGACCGGCCGCGGATCGACCGTGATCGGCAGCGCGCCGAGCAGCTCGAGGAAGGTCGAGGCACGGGCCGTGTCGATCCGCCCGCGCCGCTCGGCACCGGCGAGCAGGTTCGCGACCTCGAAGACCCACAGGCCGGGGACGGTGGCACCGTCCGTTGCGACCCGGTCGAGGAGGGCGTCCGCCGCCGGGTCGCTCTCGTCCTGAAAGCACCAGGCCGCGATCGCCGAAGCGTCGAGGACGATGCCGCTCATCGCCGACCCTCGTCGATCAGCTCGCGGACGGTCACGTCGCCGAGGGTCACGCCCTTCCGAAGCTCGCGGATCCGCTGGGCCGCGGCGTGCGCCCGGATCGCGGGCTCGGGCGCAGCGGGCGACAGGACCGCGATCGCCACGCCGTGACGCGTGATCGTGATCCGCTCGCCCCGTTCGACCTCGTCGAGGAGCGCCGAGAGATGGGTCTTCGCCTCGAAGGCGCCGATCGTCCTCATATCAACCAGTCGCAGACTAGTCGGACGCCGCGCGACCGTCAACGCGGGAACGGGGACGCGGACCAGGCGCGTCGGGTCCGCGTCCCCGCGACCCGGTGATCGATCCATCAGATGCGCATCACCCCGAGCCCGTCTACGACCAGGGGTCCACGAGCCGGATGCCCGGGAACCGGGCGAAGTCGCGCCGGTCGCGCGTGACGACGGTGAGCCCGTGGACGATCGCGGTCGCGCCGATGAGCGCGTCGCGGAACGGGGCCGGGTCAGGGACGTGGAAGGCGGCGGCGAGCCGCGCGATCGGCGCATCGATCGGGAGGATCCGGCCGGCGAACGCACGCGGGACGCTCTCGTCCAGCCAGCGTCGCAGGAGGGCACCGCGCGCCGGATCGGCGCGCTCGGCGAGCCGGACCGCGTGCTCGACCTCATGGAGCGAGATCACGGAGAGGTAGAGCTCGTCTCCCGGGACCGCGTTGACCCAGCGCACGACGTTCGGGTCGGCACGGCCGGCGGTCACCTTGCGCAGCTCGGAGACGACGTTCGTGTCGAGCAGGTGCATCAGTCGAAGGTCGCCGCTCGCGGTGCGTCCGCGGCACGCGGCAGCTCCAGATCCACCTCACCGACGCCCACCGGCTCGCCGAGGATCGCGAGGAACGGGATCGCACCGGTGAGCCGGTCGAACTCGGCGGCGCTGAGAAGGACATGGGTCGGCCGGCCGCGGTCCGTGATCACGACCGGGCCATCCGCGGCGGCGCGCTTCGCCGCGCTCACGTCCTGGTTCAGCGCGCGGCTCGTCATGGTCCGTCGCATCGTCCGTCGCTCCTTGTAGGTACGTTGCTACATCGTACCCGGGAGCGGTCGCTCGGGAGGTCGCGCGGGATCGGCTGGTCCATGCCGCCCACGATGACCACCGATCCTGTACCGCGGCTTCACCGGTCGGTGGACCGCAGAGAGGGCATTTCTGACGCTCGGGGGGGGCGTGGTAGGGTCCCGCGGACGGCGCCTGCAGCGCTGCACCAGCGGGGGGACGCGATGCGGTCGGTCCTGGTCCTGGTCCTGGTCCTGGTCACGGGGTCGCTGCTCGGGGGGAGCACGGTCGGGTCGGCGCAGGGAGCGGCAGGGTCGCCGTCGCCCGCCCCATCGGTCGCACCGGCGCCATCGGTCGCACCGGCGCCATCGGTCGCACCGGCGCCATCGGTCGCACCGGCGCCATCGGTCGCACCGGCGCCATCGGTCGCACCTCCGATCGCATCGCCCGTCCCGTCACCGACGCCCGCGGTGGCGGTCCCGATCCCCGACATCCCGTTCGACCCGGGCAGCGGCGAGGCGCCGGGCGGCCTCACGTGGGAGCGGGTCGACCTTTCCAGGGCGGTCGCAACGAACCGGCTCGAGGGCCTGATGCGCTGGGCGGGCGGCTTCGCGATGCTCGAGCTGCGGCCCGGCGGTCCGCATGGCGCGGCCGTGGTCGCGACCTGGACGTCGCCCGATGGCCGTGCGTGGGCACGCCGGCGGCTCCCCGAGCCGATCCGCCCCGCTTCGTTCACGTCGTTCCACGCGCTCGGCGACGGGCTCGCGCTCACGACGATCGACGCCCGGCCTTCCATCACCTTCGGGACGAAGTGGATCTCCGTCCTCCTGTCGGACGATGGGCGCCGATGGCGGCGAGGCGCAGGCATCGAGCTCGGCGTCCCTGCCGGCTACCCGAACGGCTGGGTGCTCGACTTCCCCGCGATCGTGGCTGCCGGTGACCGGCTCATCGCGATCTCGCGGCTCGGGCCGAACCGGTGCTGCGGCTCCGCGCCGAGCGCGACCCGCTGGGCATCGATCGCCGGCGGGGTCGCGCTCGCGGCCGGCGAAGGTGCCGGGCGGCTCGTCGCCTGGGAGAGCGTCCGGGGCGGCCCATGGGAGCCCGCACCGATCCGGGTGACCGGGACGCGATCGACGGTCGTCGCGATCGAGTCGCTCGGCCGCAAGGGCGATCTCCTGACTGGCGTCGTCCTCGACGTGGACTACCGAGCCGTCTTCTCGCGCGACGGCGTCCGCTGGTGGGCGGGCGCCGCGTTCCCGCCCGGCTACGAGTGGGGCGGCGCGCAGGAGGTCGCCGGTGACGGCGGCTGGACGATGCTCCTCGGGGAGCACGATCCCGAGCCACGGTTCCCGGTCGGCTACGGCAACCGGCTCGCGGCATGGCTCATTGGCCCCGGCGGCCGGCCGCAGCTCGTCCTGGACCGCCAGCCTGTCGTCCCGAGCGGTTGGGCGGCCGAGGGCGACACGCTCGTGATCCTCGGGCGGTCGTGGCTGGGCGAGGATGACGGGGACTGGAGCTGGCTCCTCGTCTCGCACGATCGCGGGAGGACGTGGGATCAATCGCTCGCCTGGTCCGGCGCGCTGGGCGCCGTCTTCACCGACCTCGTCCTCGACGACGGCACGCTCGTGATGCGCCGCGTCGATGACTCGTCCCCCGGCATCTGGATCGCGCCGATGCCCGATGCGGGCTGAGGGCCGGGAGGCCGGCGCGTTACCGGGCCGTCGGCGGGAGATCGAGCCAGCCGTCGAGGTGGCACTGGCCAAGCTGGAGGGGGTACGGGCTATGCGTGTCAGTCGCGCTGGGAGCTGGTTGCGAGAGCGTCACATGGGATCACCGCGTCGGGCGGTGCTCGTCTCGGGGATAGCCTTGATGATCACGGGCATTCTCGGCCCCGGGCCCCTGTCCGCATCGGGCACACCGGCGCAGCGCGATATCGAAGCAGCTGTCACCGCTCGCTGGTCGTTTGGGTTGCCAGCGGACGAAACCGATGTAGCACGGCTACTCGAGTCGCCCGAGGTGTCCGTCCGCTGGGGATTCCCGATGACGACCGCCGAGGAACAAGAGGTCGATCCGGTCGGCCGGATGGCGTTCGCTCAAGAAGCGAAGCAGCGTCTCCTCCCGACCGCGCAGAAGCTCACAACCTTCAGCGGGGCTTGGTTCGATCAGCGACACGACGGCCAGCTGGTCGTGATGCTTACTGACTGGACCGATGCCACGCTCAATCAGCTGGACCACGCCCGACCGACCTTCGGCCCGGGGTACCGAGTGGAGCGGGCCGACACAACCTACGCGAGGCTCGAGGACGCCGCAGCAGCGGTTGAACGAATCTGGTCCCTTGTCGCAGATATCCGCTTGTTAAGCTACGCGATCGACCAGCGCCACAACCGACTTGTGCTTGACGTCTCGCCGCAGGACCTAGAGGCAGCGTCAGCATCTCTCCCTGACTTCGCCGCCATTTTGGGCGTGTCAGCAGTGCTCCGCGGCGCCGACGACATCACGGATCTGGACTGTAACCCAAGGACTGACTGCTATCCGCTCCGAGCGGGCGCCAAAGTGTTCAAAGGCGCCCTCGACACCAGTAGCTATTGCTCGCTTGGGTTCCTCGTTAAGAACTGGAACGGCAGTCCCGCGAACCAGTGGTTGACGGCAGGTCACTGCGGATACGCCGGCTCCAACACGTGGTACAACCACGGAATGCAACACTATGCTTGCGCAACTTGTGGCTCTGGCAAGATCGGCGTCGAACAAGGTAACGCATATGATCCTAATGGGTCGTATATCCGCGACGTAATGCGAGTGGGTGTCCAGGATCCGCCGGGCGAGACAGCCATGGCGGCTCGCGTAGCGGATGCTGACGTGACGGGGATCACTGATGCGGAGTACCCGGTAGAAGGTGAGATTCTGTGCGCGTCGCTCGGTCAGTCGGACAGTATCGAGTGTGGTTGGGTGGTGTCTGCGCAGGCTTCCTGGCAGAGCGACACTGTGACCCCGCACCCGACAGTACACGGTGCGAGCATGGACACGTACAGCGGTCACACGCTGAACCCTGGCGATAGTGGTTCGCCCATATATGCGACCACCAATCCAATCCAGGGCGTCTACTACGTCGTGCCTGTTGGCATCGCCGATTCGGAGCGACAACCGTCACTGGGTCAGTACCGTGACATCTACTTTGCGAAGGTGCGGTGGGCGGTCGAGTACTGGAACCTGGAGGTGTTCCACTGATGGTGGTCACGGGACGCCCGAAGCCCTCTCGGTGGCGCTGCAGTGACGAATCCCGGGCGTGGTCGAGTGCGCGTCTGGCCTGTCGAGTGACGTCGCATGCCAGGTGAGCACGGGCGAGTCCTCGACCGCGGACGCTCTCGTCGTGCGCTTGGTCCACCCTGGCTCCCTGCCCTGATCGTCCTCGCCGCGACGGGCTTGGTCAACGCGCCGCGCGCTTCCGCGGAGATCGTCCCGTCGCCCTCGCCGGCGGCTGCGTGTCGGCCGACGCCGGCCACCCCGAGCGACGGCCCTCTCGTCGCTCCGTCCGACGAGGCCGGCGGTTCATCGGCGACGGTTGACGCGACCGGACCGAGCCGGGTCTCGCCATCCCCGGTGATGGCGGGTGGTAGCGGACTGCTCCCGGGCGAGTGGAGGCGCCTTGCGCCTGCGCCGTTCGCCTCGACCGGCCCGCTGGGGGTCTGGACGGGCAGCAGGTTGCTGGTCCTGGACGCGGCCACGGGTCGCACGGCGACGTATGACCCAGGCAAGGATCGATGGCGGGAGATGCGGACGGCACCGTTCGGGCTTGACGCACACATCCCGGGACATGCGATCTGGACGGGCGTTGAGCTGCTCGTGTGGGATCGTTCCGAACGGTCGCTGGGGGCGGCATTCGATCCGTCGTCCAACGACTGGCGACGACTGCCCCCGGCACCGGTGGGCGGTCAGGTCGTGGCCGTGGCCTGGATGGACGAGCGCGCGGTGGTGCTGACCGACGAGCCCGGCTTCGCCGCCTACGACCCGGAGTCCGACTGCTGGCGAACGCTGGCGGCACCGCCGACCGGCCTGACTGGGCCCGTTCGCCTGTTCTGGACCGGCCGGGAGCTCCTGGCGGCAGGGATGCCACCAGGCGTCGCGAGCTGGAACCCGGCGACAGAGGTCTGGACGATGGCGCCGCTGTCACCGCTCGGTCGCTCGACCGACGTACCCGTCCTCGCTGGGGATCAGCTCGTCTACCTCTCGTACGGCAGTCGAGTCGAAGGCCAGGTCGTGGACGGCGCGTTTGACGGGCCATCAGCAGCGTGGAAGGTGATCGACACCCCCTGCCGCGTCTCGACCGACTACGCGGTCTGGACTGGTCGGGTGGTCACCGACGGGTTCCATGACGCGTTCGATCCGGTCACCGGCACCTGCTATCGGCTGCCTCGGACGCGAGACCGGAGTCGCACGGGCGAGCTGCGGTCGTGGACCGGCCAGGACTTCGTCATCTGGTCGGGAGGCGGCGGAGAGGAGGTGCCGGCGAAGCCGGATGGCATCGCGTTCAGGCCGACGACTCCTTGATCACGCCCCCGCTCGACCCGCCTGCCGCCAGCTGAACGCAACCATGGCGGAACGGCCGTGCGGCACCGCGCGTTGGTGGACGTGGGACCCGTCCCCCGGCATCTGGATCGCGCCGATGCCCGATGCGGGCTGAGGGCCGGGGGGCGAGGAGGCGTCCCCTCCCCCTACCCCGCCGTCGCGCCGCCGTCCATCGAGAGCACCTGGCCGGTCATCCAGGCCGCCTCGTCCGAGAGGAGATGGCGGATCCAGCGGGCGACATCGTCCGACGTGCCGAGCCGGCGCATCGGATAGTTCTTCGCCTGGTTCGCGATCGTCTCCTCCACCGTGGTCCCCCAGCCCATCTCGATCTTCTGCTCGAGCGAGGACTTCCCGATGCCGGTCTCGGGGATCGATGCGGGCGCGACCGCGTTGACGATGATCCCCTGCGGCGCGAGCTCCACCGCCATCGCCTTCGTGAGGCCCACGAGCCCCCACTTGGACGCGATGTAGGGCGCGCTGTTCGGCCCCGCCCGCACCCCCGCGATCGAGGCGACCGTCACGATCCGGCCGCCGCCCGCGGCGAGGAGCCGGGGCACCGCCTCATGGCAGACGAGGAAGGTGCCGGTGAGGTTGATCTCCAGCGTCCGCTGCCACAGCTCGTCGGTGATCTCCGCGAACGGGACGAAGCGGAAGATCCCCGCCGAGCAGACGACGCGGTCGATGCCGCTCATCGCCGCCTCCGCAGCCGCCACCGCCGCCGCCACGTCGGTCCGCGACCGGACGTCGCAGCGCACGGTCGTCACCCGGTCGCCGAGCGCAGCAGCGCGCGCCAGGCCCGCCTCGTCCACATCGAGCGCGGTGACGCGCGCGCCATCGGCGACGAGCAGCTCCACCGTGCGCAGCCCGATGCCGCTCCCGCCGCCCGTGACCAGGACCCGCCAGCCCGCCGCGTCCACCATCTCCGAACCTCCGCTCCGCCGTCCTGCCGTTGCCGTAGGGTAGCCACGGCGGCGGGCTGCCGCGAGCCAGAGGAGGGAGAGATGGGTGTCTCGGGACGCGATCGGCCGCTCGGACCGGAGCGCTTCCGGCTCGATGGCGCGGTCGCGCTCGTCACCGGTGCGGGCGGCGCGTTCGGGCGGGTGACGGCGATCGGCTTCGCGCGGGCGGGCGCATCGCTCTTCCTCACGGATATCGACCCGGCGCGGCTCGCGGAGACCGCGGCGCTCGTAGCCGCGGAAGGGGCGCGCTGCGAGACCGCGACGTGCGACACCGCGGACGCCGCGTCCGTGGATGGCGCCTTCGCGGCGCTGGACCGCGCCTTCGGCCGGATCGACGTCCTCGTGAACAACGCGGGGATCAACCCGATGCAGGGCCGCCCGGAGGAGTTCCCGACCGAGATCTGGGACCGCGTCCTCGCCACGAACCTGACCGGCTACCTCCACCACGCCCAGCGCGCCGCACGGCGGATGATCGCCCAAGGGGAGGGCGGCTCGATCGTCAACGTGGCATCGATCGCCGGTGCCTCCGTCCTCGGCCGCGGCAACCTCGCGTACGGGGTGAGCAAGGCGGGCGTCCTCCAGATGACCCGCGAGCTCGCGGTGGACTGGGCGCAGCACGCGATCCGCGTGAACGCGATCCTCCCCTGCCAGTTCATCAACGATGGCTGGCGGCGCGCGATCGACGATCCAGAGCGACGGCCGCTCGTGGAGCGCGTCCTCTCCGGGATCCCGATGAACCGGATGGGCGAGGCGGACGAGATCGTCGGCCCGATCCTCTTCCTCGCCTCGTCCGCCGCCTCGATGGTCACCGGGGTCGGCCTCCCGGTGGACGGCGGCAACCTGGCCCTCAACCCCGGCGGGAGCCACGCCGGCCTCGGCATGAAGGAGATGATCCTGTGAGCGACCGCCCCTACCTCGTGATGCGCATGGACGACATCGAGCCGTTCACCCACCCGGGCGATACCGGCTACCACTCCCAGCACGTCCTGGGGAACGAGCTGACCGGCCTCCACGACACGCTCGTCAACCGCGGCGTCGTGGAGCCGCACTACGCCCTCGGCGGCGGCAACCACCCGGACAACGACGAGATCTACATCGCGGTCGAGGGGAGCTGCATCCTCGATCTCGGGGGCCATCCCGACACCGGCGAGGGGAGCCGGCCGTGGCGGATCGACGCGGGGATGACGGTCTTCGTCCCGCGCGGCACCTTCCACCGGCTGCGCAACGACACGGACCGCCCGTTCACCCTCCTCACCGTCTGGCCGCAGCCCGCGGCGCGCGGTGCGAACGGGATCCACGACCTGCGACTGGACACCTGGGGGAGCGGCGTCCGCTTCCGCGCCGGCCACGAGCTCGTCGCGGATGGCGATTCGCTCCGCGTCGTGGAGCGCGGCGCGGGCTGGGATCCGGCCCTCCCGGAAGGAAGCTGACCGGGCCGGGGGGCGTGGGGCGGGCCCGACCAGGGGCCGCGGGGAGTACCGTGCGCCCATGAAGGTCGCCCTCAGCCCGATCGAGATGATGCGCCGCGCCTGGCGGCTCTACCCGGAGCGCGAGGCGGTGGTGGACGGGGACGTCCGCCTCACCTACCACGAGCTCTTCACGCGCTCGGACCGCTGGTCCGCGCTTCTCCAGCGCCGCTATGGGATCGGGCACGGCGACCGGGTGGCGCTCATCTCGCCGAACTCGCACACCGCGCTCACGGCGTTCACCGCGGTGCCGCGGATCGGGGCGGTCCTCGTCCCGGTCAACTTCCGCCTGGCCGCGGACGACTTCGCATACATCGTCCGGCACTCGGGCGCGCGGGTCGTCTTCGTCCATCCGGACCTGGCGCCCGCCGTGGAATCGATCCGGGATGAGCTGCCCGGTGTGGAAGCCTTCGTCCTTCTCTCGGGCGGGGCGCGCGCAGGCTGGGACCTTCTCGAGCCGCTCCTCGCGGAGGACCCGGACGCACGGCCGGCGCTTCCGGAGATCGATGAGGACGACCTCATCACGATCAACTACACGAGCGGCACGACCGCGCGCCCGAAGGGGGTGATGATCACCCACCGGAACGCGGCGATCAACGTCCTCGACGTCCTCGCGCACGTGCCCATGACGCCCCACGACCGCTACCTCTGGACGCTCCCGATGTTCCACGCCAACGGCTGGACCTTCACCTGGATCGTGACCGCGATCGGGGGGACGCATGTGAGCCTGCCGCGGCCGGATCCGGCGCACGTCTTCGAGCTCGTGGAGCAGGAGCGGATCACCTTCCTGTGCGCGGCACCGACCGTGCTCATCGGCCTCGCGAACGCGCCCGAGGAGCTGCGGCGCCCCGCCGCGGGGCGGCTGCGGGTGATGACGGCCGGCGCGCCGCCGGCGGCCGCCACGATCGCGCGGGTCGAGGGCGAGCTCGGCTGGGAGATCCTCCACATCTACGGCCTGACCGAGACGACGCCGATGATCACGATCAACGAGCGACGCCCCGAGCACGACGCGCTGCCGGCGGACGAGCGGGCACGGATCAAGGCGCGCCAGGGCGTGGAGCTCGTGGCATCGGGCGAGCTGCGCGTCGTGGATCTCACGGGGAACGAGGTCCCGCACGACGGCGCCACGACCGGCGAGATCACGGTCCGCGGCAACGTGGTGATGGCGGGCTACTTCGATGACCCGGTGGCGACCGCGAACGCGATCCGCGATGGCTGGTTCCACACCGGCGATGCGGCGGTCGTCCACCCGGACGGGTTCGTGGAGATCCGCGACCGCCTGAAGGACGTGATCATCAGCGGCGGCGAGAACATCTCGTCGGTGGAGGTGGAGGGGGTCCTCCTGCGCCATCCGGCGGTCGCGGAGGTCGCCGTCGTCGGGATGCCGGACGAGCGCTGGGGGGAGACGCCGCACGCGTACGTGGTCCCGCGGTCCGGCGCGACCGTGGACCCCGGCGCGCTCCATGCCTTCGCCCGGGAGCACCTCGCGCACTTCAAGTGCCCGAGCGCCTACCACGTGGTGGACGAGCTCCCCAGGACCGCCACGGGGAAGATCCAGAAGTACGTCCTGCGGGGCCGGCGCTCCGCGATCGCGACGCAGTAGGGGACGCCGGGCCCGCGAGCGACGCCACCCGTCGCGCATCGGGCCTCCATCGTCCGTCCGCCCCGCCGTACCATGCGGGGACCGAGCACCCCGGAGGAGCGCACCGCATGTCCGACCAGAAGCCAGGCGTCGCGATCGCCTGCAACGCCACCTTCCTCACGGTCGTGGAGGAGCACCCGGCCATCGCCGTCCTGCGCGAGTTCGCGGACGTCCGGATGGCCGCCTTCGCGCGCCCGGAGGGCTATATCGAGGCGCCGCCCTCCGATCCGGCCGAGGACGCGCGGCTGATCGAGCTGATCGGCGACGCGACCGCGGTGATCGTGAGCATGGGCGCGCCCCGGATCACGCCCGCGATCATGGATGCCTGCCCGAACCTCCGCTTCATCGGCGAGCTGGAGGGTGACCGCTTCGCGAACCGGATCGACACCGAGGCCGCCTGGGCCCGCGGGATCCGCACCGTGGACACCACGAACGGCTCGTCCTACGGCGTCGCGGAATGGGCGCTGATGATGATGATCCTCGGCCTCCGGAACGGGAGCGAGCAGTACCGCGGCGTGATGAGCCGCGCGCCCTGGTTCCACTCCGTGCCCTGGGATTCGCGGGCCTTCATCCCGCGCGAGCTGACCGGGCGGACGGTGGGGATGATCGGCTGCGGGATCATCGGCCGGCGGCTCCTGGAGCTCCTCATGCCCTTCGGCTGTGACATCTACATCCATGACCCGTACGTCCCGCGCGAGCTGGCGGACATCTTCGATGTCACCTTCACCTCGCTCGACCAGGTGATGGAGCAGGACGTCGTCGTCTGCCTCGCCCCGATCACGCCGGCCACGAAGGGGATGCTCGGCCGCGAGCAGTTCGCCCGGATGCCGGACGGCTCCACCTTCGTCAACGTCTCGCGCGGCCAGATCGTCCAGAGCGACGCGCTCATCGAGCGGCTCAGGGGCGGCCGGATCACCGCCTGCCTGGACGTCTTCGACCCGGAGCCCTTCCCGGAGGATTCGCCGATCCGCGACCTGCCGAACGTCTTCGCCACGCCGCATACCGCGGCGGCCGCGCAGGATGGCCGGGGCCGCAACCTGACGATCATGGTGGAGGAGCTGGACCGCTTCTTCGCCGGCCACGAGACCCGCTACGACCTGCTCCCCCGGACGATCGCGAACCGGACCGGCGCAGAGGCCCCCAAGCGCGTCTGACCGAGACGGACGAGGAGGAGACCGAGATGGCGATCGATACCCTGATCGTGGGAGGCGGCTCGGCAGGCTGCGTCCTCGCGAACCGTCTCTCCGAGGATCCCGCGCGGCGGGTGACGCTTCTGGAGGCGGGTGAGGACATCCCGATCCTCGCGGCGGCGCCGGAGCTCGTCCGGCTCGCCTTCGGCGGCGTCTCGGTCCTGGACCAGCTCCAGCGCCTGGACTGGGCGTACAGCGCGAAGGGCTCGGAGACGAGCCCGCGGATCCAGATCCCGCGCGGCAAGGTGATGGGCGGGTCGGGCTCGATCAACGGGACGATCTACCTGCGCGGCGTGCCGGAGGACTTCGCGCGCTGGGCGGAGATGGCCGGTCCCGAGTGGGGCTGGGAGCCGATGCTCGCGGCCTACCGCGCGATCGAATCGGATCCGCACGGGAAGGACGCGGACCACGGCCGGACGGGCCCGGTCCCGATCCACCGCTGGCCGCGGATCACCTGGGTGGAGACGCAGGAGCGCTTCTACCGTGCGTGCCTGGAGGCCGGCTACCCGGCGGCGCCGGATGCGAACGCGCCGGACGCGGACGGCGTGGCGCCGATGCCCCTCAACCAGTCCGCGGGCTGGCGGATGAGCCCGGCCGTGGCCTTCCTCACCGCGGAGGTCCGTGCCCGGACGAACCTGGAGATCCGGCCGCACACGCGGGTCGTGCGCATCGAGATCGCGGACGGCCGGGCGACCGGCGTCGTCATCCGGCGTGCGGACGGCTCCACGGAGACGCTCCGGGCGGGCGAGATCATCCTCGCCTCCGGCGCCGTGGGCTCCGCGCACCTCCTCCTCCTCTCCGGCGTGGGGCCGGCGGACGACCTGCGCAAGCTCGGCATCCCCGTGACGAGCGACGTCCCGGGCGTCGGCGAGGGGGTCCGCGACCACCCGAAGACGTGGATCAGCTGGCTCCTCAAGGAGAGCGCGGACCCGGCGCTCACCCCGTCCGTGCCGTGGCTCCAGGTCTCCACCCGCTACACCGCCACGGGCTCCCCGCTCCGCGGCGACATGATGCTCTACCCGAACTCCGTCATCCCCGGGCCCACGCCGGGGAGCCGCGCCTTCCGGATCGAGGCGGTGAACAACCTCCAGCTCTCGAAGGGCCGGATGTGGATCACCTCGGCGGACCCGGACGTGAAGCCGGAGATCGACCTCCGGCTTCTCTCCGAGGCGCGGGATGCGGACCGGCTCGCGGAATCGATCCGGCGCAGCCTCGCGCTCGCGGAGACGGCGCCGCTCAAGGAGATCCTCGGCCCGGCCTTCCTGCCGGAGCCCGCGGACCTCGCGGACGATCGCGCGCTCCTCGGCTACGTCCACCGGACGGTGATGACCGGCCAGCACATCAGCTCGTCCTGCCGGCTCGGCTTCGATTCGGATCCCCTCGCGGTGGTGGACCCGGCCTGCCGGGTGCGCGGTGTCCAGGGGCTCCGCGTCGTGGACAGCTCGATCATGCCGGACAGCATCCGGGCGAACACCCACGCCACGGTCCTCGCCTTCGCCTGGATGATGGGCGGCCGGATCGCCGGCGGCGCCTGACCGGGGTCCCCGTCCCGTGGGCGGCCCCGGGTACGGGGGGAGGTCAGCGGCCGTCTCGGTCGCCCTGACGATCCTGCGCGCCCTCCTCCGATCGGCGACCCTCGTCGTCGTCGCGGTGGGGGTCGCCTTCCTCGTGGAGCGCTTCCTGCCGCGGATCCAGCAGGACCCGCGCCCCTGGCTCGATCAGCTCGCGGACTGGGTCCGCGGCCCCTGGGAGACGCGCACGGGGCCGGCGATCCTGCGGGCGATCCCCTGGACCGTGGCGATCGTGGGGACCGGGACGCTCATCGCGGTGGTCGTGGGGACGCTCACGGGTGCGTGGCTCGCGCGTCCGGGGCGGAGCGGGCGGACGCGGGCGGCCTGGCTGCCGATCCTCCTCGCCGCCTGCACACCCGCGTGGATCATCGGGCTCCTCCTTGTCGCCCTCCTCGGCGTCTGGGCGCGGATCCTCCCCACGGGGAACGCGATCTCCCCCCTCCAGCGCTGGGCGGACCCGGTGGAGATCGCCCTCGACCTCGCGGCGCACGCCGTCCTGCCGATCGCCTCGCTCGCGCTCGCGGGGATCGGGACCTTCGCGGTCTCGATGCGCGCGCTCGTGACGAGCGAGGCGGGGACGGACTACACGACCTACGGCGAATCGCTCGGTCTGGCGCCCCGCAGCCGGTTCCTCCGCTGGGAGGTCCGGCCGGCGCTCGGCCCCCAGCTCACCGCCGCGGCGCTCGCGCTGGGCACGATCGTCACCGGGGTCTTCTTCGTGGAGGCGGTCTTCAGCTACCCGGGCCTCGGCTGGCTCTTCGTCCACGCGATGCTGAACTACGACTTCCCCACCGTCCGCGGGGTCCTCTTCCTCCTCGTCCTCGGGGTCGCCCTCGTCACCTTCGTCATCGACCTCGCCCTGCCGCTCGTGGACCCGCGGGTCCGGCGAAGCCGCGGCTGAGGGGGCGGATCCGGCCGGGGTTCAGCCCGCGGCGGGGACCGGGCGCCGGGTGCGCAGGAGCGTCTCCATCGTGCCGCCCATCACCCGGTCCATCGCGTCCCCGGGGAGGAGATCCGCGC
>Ga0208783_10000796_pt1 | contig 19093 bp, 17 predicted proteins | sample DEB19_08_DNA_2_FD_184529 | JGI IMG/M metagenome (GOLD analysis project Ga0208783, IMG submission 184529) | Aqueous microbial communities from the Delaware River and Bay under freshwater to marine salinity gradient to study organic matter... | ecosystem: Environmental > Aquatic > Marine >...
GCTCGTGTCGCATGTCACCGCTGCCGCGCTGGTGTTTCCCATCGCGCTCGCCGCGGCCAGCGCGCAGGGCCTCGATCCCAAGCTCACCGCGATGATGGTGATGGTGGCGGCAAGCGCGAGCTTCGCAACGCCGATCGGCTACCAGACGAACCTCATGGTGCAGGCCCCCGGCGGATACCGATTCACCGACTACACCAGGATCGGCGTACCGCTCGGCGTGGTCGTGGGCATCGTCGCCATCGCCGCCGTCTGGTTCCAGATGCAACGCACGGGAGTAGGCACTTGAGCAACCGGATCCTGGATCGGATGAAGTCGGCCGTCGAGCTCGCGGCGCGCGCGACCCGTTTCGTGCACGCGTCGACGGCGCTCGACGGCATCGCGAAGGACGACCGCTCGCCCGTCACGGTGGCGGACTGGGCGAGCCAGGCCGTCGTGGCCCTCTCGCTTGCCGATCTCGGGATTCCGCTGGTGGGCGAAGAGGAGGCGGCCGCGCTGCGCGCGCCCGAGAGCGCGCCGCTGCGCGCCCGCGTGTTGGGCGCGGTGTCGCATGCGCTCGGCCGCCCGATCGACGAGACGACATGCCTCGATGCGATCGACACAGGCCGAGCCGCCCCCTGTGACCGCTTCCTCACCCTTGACCCGGTCGACGGAACCAAGGGCTTCCTGCGCCGCCAGCAATACGCGATCTCACTCGCCCTCATCGAGCGCGGCAGGGTCGAATTGGGAGTGGTCGGCTGTCCGAACCTTCCCGACGACGGCGGCGACTACGACCGCGCCGACGCGTCGGGCTGCGTCGCCTTCGCCGCGCGGGGCGAAGGCGCGTGGATCGTGCGGGGAACCGCCGCCCCGTCGCGGATCGCGTGCGCGCCGTGGAGCGCAGGCGACCCCGTGCGCTCGTGCGAAAGCGTCGAGAGCGGCCACTCGAAGCAGGACCTCTCGGTCGAGCTTCTCGCTGCGATCGGCGCGCCCGGCAAGCCCGCGCGCCTCGACAGCCAGTGCAAGTATGTGGTGGTCGCGCGAGGAGGCGCCGACATCTACATGCGGCTCCCCGTCAAGGCCGACTACCGCGAGAAAATCTGGGATCACGCCGCCGGGGCCCTCGTTGCCGCGGAGGCGGGCGCGCGTGTGTGCGATGTCGACGGCAAGCCGCTCGACTTCAGCCGCGGCCGCGAGCTCGTCGCCAACCGCGGCGTGTTCGCGGGCCACCCCGCGATCGTCGGGCAACTCGTCGCAGCCTACGCGGCCCGCGTCAGGTGATGCCGCGCGACCGCAGCGCGTCGACCACGCGCGTCGCCGCCGCGTCCACCGACATCGCACTCGAGTCGATCACGAGCTCGGCAGCCTCGGGCGCCTCGTACGGCTGGTGGATGCCGGTGAAGTCCTTGATCTCGCCCGCGCGCGCCTTACGGTAGAGGCCCTTCGGATCGCGCGATTCGGCGACGGCGAGCGGCACATCGACAAAGACCTCGACGAAGGGCAACTTCCACTCGTCGTGCAGCGCCCGCACCGCCGTGCGATCGGCGCGGTACGGACTCACCAGGCTCGCGAGCGCGATGACGCCCGCATCGCCGAGGATGCGGCACACTTCCCCCGTGCGGCGCACATTCTCGGCGCGATCATCAGGGCTGAATCCGAGGTTGCGGTTGAGCCCATGGCGAAGATTGTCCCCGTCGACCCGATAGCAAAGCCGCCCAGCGCGGACGAGATGCGCTTCGACAGCGACTGCGATCGTGCTCTTGCCCGAGCCCGAGAGGCCCGTGAACCAGACCGTCGCGCCGTGCTGCCCGAGAAGGCGCTCGCGGTCCGTCCGCGCGACAGCGCCTTGATGCCAGGTGGTGTTGGTCGACTTCTCCATCTCGGCCTCGGAAATGAGCGGGCGAAACAGCCCACACGCGCAGTCAAACGCCGATAGGGTACAGACCCTTCGGACCGCGTGCATGGACCAGAACCGACCGACCAACCTCAACATCACCCACCTGAAGGAGCTCGAGGCGGAGAGCATCCAGATCTTCCGCGAGGTGGTGGCGAGCTTCGAGAAGCCGGTGATGCTCTACTCGATCGGCAAGGATTCCGCGGTGCTCCTCCATCTGGCGATGAAGGCCTTCTATCCCGCGAAGCCGCCCTTTCCGCTGCTCCATGTCGACACCGGCTGGAAGTTCCGCGACATGTACCGCCTGCGCGACGAGTATGCGGCGAAGGAGCTCGGGCTTGAGCTGCTGGTGCACATCAACCCCGAGGGCCTCGCGGCGGGCATCAATCCGATCACGCATGGGTCGCGCAAGCACACCGATGTGATGAAGACGCAGGGGCTGAAGCAGGCGCTCGACAAGTACGGCTTCGACGCTGCGTTCGGCGGCGCGCGCCGCGATGAGGAGAAGTCGCGCGCCAAGGAGCGCGTGTTCAGCTTCCGCGACCGGCAGCACCGCTGGGATCCGCGCAACCAGCGCCCCGAGCTCTGGAATATCTACAACACCGAGGTGAATCGCGGCGAGTCGATCCGCGTGTTCCCGCTGTCGAACTGGACCGAGCTCGATGTCTGGCAGTACATCTGGCTCGAGGGCATCCGCATCGTGCCGCTGTACTTCGCGGCGCCCCGACCCGTGGTGTACCGCCACGGCGTGCCCATCATGGTCGATGACGACCGGCTGCCGCTCGAGCCGGGTGAGAAGCCGCAGATGAAGGTGATCCGCTTCCGGACGCTCGGCTGCTACCCGCTGTCGGGCGCCATCGAGTCGAGCGCCGCCACACTGCCCGAGATCATCCGCGAGATGCTCCAGACGACCATGAGCGAGCGCCAGGGCCGCGTGATCGACCACGACGCCGCGGGCAGCATGGAGGAGAAGAAGAAGGAGGGCTACTTCTGATGACCATCGACCGCACCGCGGCCGAGATGGCCCTCATCGACTCGAACATTGAGGAATACCTCGCGCGCCACGAGCGCAAGGAGCTCCTGCGCTTCCTCACCTGCGGCTCGGTCGACGACGGCAAGAGCACGCTCATCGGGCGCCTCCTCTACGACACCCACATGGTGGCCGAGGACACGCTGGCCGCCGTCGAACGCGACTCGAAGTCGATGGGCACGCAGTCGGGGTCGCTCGACATGGCGCTGCTCGTCGATGGCCTCAAGAGCGAGCGCGAGCAAGGCATCACCATCGATGTCGCGTACCGCTACTTCACCACGGCCGCGCGCAAGTTCATCATCGCCGACACGCCGGGGCACGAGCAGTTCACCCGCAACATGGCGACGGGCGCGAGCACCTGCGACCTCGCGATCCTGCTGGTCGACGCGCGCCACGGCGTCGCCGTGCAGACCAGGCGGCACTCGTTCATCACGAGCTTGCTCGGCATCAAGGAGATCGTGGTCGCAATCAACAAGATGGACCTCGTCGACCACGCGCAGTCGCGCTTCGACGAAATCGTGCGCGAATACGAGGCCTTCGCGGCGAAACTCCCCGGCCGCGCCACGCGGTTCATCCCGATGTCGGCGCTCAACGGCGACAATGTCGTCCACCCGAGCCAGAACATGCCGTGGTACTCGGGGCCCACGCTCCTCGAGCACCTCGACAGCGTGCCGCTCGGGTCGAGCCGCAACCTCGTCGACTTCCGCTTCCCCGTGCAGTGGGTGAACCGCCCGAACCTCGATTTCCGCGGGTTCACGGGCACGGTCGCAGGCGGTTGCGTGAAGGCGGGCGACCGCGTGATGGTGCTGCCGTCGCGCAGGACGAGCACGGTGACTCGGGTCGTGACCTTCGACGGCGACCTCAAGGAGGCGACGCCCCCGCTGTCGGTCACGCTCACCCTGGCCGACGAGGTCGACTGCGCGCGCGGCGACATGCTGGTGCATCCCGGAAACGAACCGCATGTCTCGCAGGATGTACACGCGATGGTCGTCTGGATGGACGACCAGTCGCCGCTTGTTCCGGGCAAGGAGTACCTGCTCAAGCACGGCCCGCACAAGACGCCCGCGAGCGTCGTGCGCATCGCGCACCGGGTCGATGTGAACACGCTCGATCAGACGGCAGCGCCGGCGCTCGCGCTCAACGACATCGGTCAGGTCGAGATCCGCACCCAGCGCCCGCTCGTCTACGACGCCTACACCCGCAACCGCCAGACGGGCGCGTTCATCCTCATCGATCGGCTCACGAACGCGACCGCGGGCGCCGGCATGCTGCTCGATCCGAGCGCGGTCGAAGGCCACTGGACCGAGGCGCCGCACATCGCGCGGGCGCGCCCCGTCCGCTCGACGGTCACGCCCGAGGAGCGCCAGGCGCGGCTCGGACAGAAGCCGTTCACGCTGCTGTTCGTCGGGCTCTCGGGCTCGGGCAAGGGCAAGATCGCCCGCGCCGTCGAGCGCCGCCTGTTCGACCTGGGTCGACTCGGAACCGTCGTCGACGGCATGAGCCTGCGCGCAGGCATGAGCCGCGACCTCGGCTTCTCGAAGGGCGAGCGAAGCGAGAACCTGCGCCGCGGCATGGAGCTCGCGAAGGCGATGAACGACGCGGGGCTCATCACGCTCGCGGTGTTCACGGCGCCCGAGGCCTCCGTGCGCGAGCGCGCGCGCGAGCTCGTGGGCGGCGATCGCTTCGCGCTGGTGCATGTCTCGACGCCGCTCGACGAGTGCCGTCGGCGCGATCCGTCCGGTCTCTATCGCGATCTGGCAGCTGGCAAGGTCGCAGGCGTGCCTGGCGTCGACTTCGAGTACGAGGCGCCGATGAATGCGGAGCTCACGATCCCGTTGCACGAGCTTGGCGCCCCCGAGGTCGCGCTGCGCACGGCCGTCGACCGCGTGATGGCGCTGCTCGAAGGCCGCGGCGCGATCGTGAAGTAGACGACACTCACTCCTTCACGACGCGCATCGCGATGAGGTCCTGCACATCGACGAGGCCGACGGGCTTGCCTTCACGATCGACGACAGGGATCTCGTCGAGACGCTTTGCCTGCACGAGCTGCACGGCGTCGCGCACGAGGTTGTCGACGGTCAGCGTGGTCGGATGGCGCGTCATGACGCCGGCGATCGATGCATCGAGCGCAGCAAGCCCGCCGCCGTTCACATGGCGGCGCAGGTCGCCGTCGGTGAAGATGCCGCTCAGGCGACCGGCGCCATCCACGAGCACGATTGCACCCGCGCGGCGACCTTCGCCTGCTGCGCGGAGCGCGTCGCGCACGGTCGTCGTATCGGGCACAGTGGCCAGGTTCTGCCCGACCCGAAAGCGGAGCACTTCGGTCACGGGGCGAAGCCCGGCGCCGAGCATGCCGCCGGGGTGATGCTTGTGGAAGTCGTCCTTGCCGAAGTCGCGGCGCTGGGCGAGGGCAAGCGCCAAGGCGTCACCGACGGCGATCGTGAGCGTGGTCGATGCCGTCGGAGCGAGATTCAGCGGACAGGCCTCGGTCAAGTCGCCGAGGTCGACATGCACCGTGCAGGCGCGGGCCAGGCTCGATTTGGCCTTGCCCGACATGCCGACGGTGGGGATTCCATCCATCTTCAGGATCGACGCGAGCGCGACGACCTCCTGCGTCTCGCCGGACCAGGAAAGAAGGAGGACCACATCATCGGGACGGATGGAACCGAGGTCTCCGTGGACTGCCTCCGCCGGGTGGACGAAGTGCGACGGCTGCCCGAGGCTCGAGAGCGTCGCTGAGATCTTCGCACCGACAAGCCCCGACTTGCCCATTCCGCTGACCACCACATGCCCCTTGCAGCCCTCGAAGAGATCCAGCGCCGCATGGATGCCCGTCTCCTCGCCAGCGCTCAGGCGGGCTGCAAAGCGAGTCACCGCGCCGGCCTCGGTGGCCAGCACCTCACGGAGGAAGGCGCGCTCGTTCGAGCGGATGTGCGGGTCTGCTGCGGCGGCTGTGGCGTCGGCCATGAGGCTAGTGTAATGCCTGCGATTTCACGCGAGAAGCGCGCGATTCTTGGTAGGTTACAGGGCGATGTCGCAGACCGACTGGCTCGTTCGTCTTCCGGTGTTCCAAGGTCCGCTCGACCTCCTGCTGTTCCTCGTGCGGCGGGCGGAAGTCGACATCCATGACATCGAGATCCACACCCTCACCGACCACTACCTCGAGTATGTGCGGCACCTCTCGCGCATCGACATCGACATCGCGGGCGAGTTCCTGGTGATGGCGGCGACACTCGTCGAGATCAAGTCGCGATCGCTCGCTCCCGTGCAGAACGCCGACGATGGCGATCCGAGCACACCGACCGCTCCCGGCGAGGATCCGAAGGCCGAGCTCATCCGCCAGTTGCTCGCCTATCAGAAGTTCCGCACGGCGGCCGACGCGCTCGACCATCGCCGTCGCGAATTCAACGACCGCGCAGCGGCGCGCGTGCGACCAGGCGCGACCGACGAAGAGACACCCGAGGCCGTCGAGTGGGAACTCGAGGACCTCCACCTCGGCGACCTCTTCGCGGCGTTCGAGAAGATCTCGGCATCGATCGACCTCACGCGCATGGGCGATCACAAGGTCGAGTACGACGACACGCCGATCTCGCTCCACCAGGAGGATCTCGTGGATCGCCTGACGCGATCGGACATGCATCAGCTCTCGCTCACCAGCGTGTTCGAGGGTCGCTCGCACAGCGAACGCATCGGCCTGTTCCTCGCCGTGCTCGAGCTGGTTCGCCAGGGCCGCGTGCGCGTGCGCCAGGATGAGCTCAACGATCCGATCGAGCTCAACCTGATCGAAGAGCGCGATCCAAACGCACCGACGTTTTAAAGCGCGAGCGACTGGACGCGCTGGCGGCTGCTTCGCAGCCGCGTGCGCGTCTTCGCTCGCTTTGGTGCTCGTTCACGAAAATCCGGCGCCCAAAGGGCGCCGGGTGGCACGAGCCCCGAGCGGTGAGCGCAGCGAATCCGAGGGGTCGTGCTCGTTTGACAGCCGTACCGCGCCTTTCGGTGGCGGCCATGTATCGAGCCATACCTCTCCCGCAGGACACCAGTTCCAATCGGATCCTCAAGGAACCCCGACAGCCGTACCGCGCCTTTCGGTGGGTCGCGGTCAACACGCAGGCATAGGCGAGGCCCTCACGCCGCTTCGCGCATCACCATCGGCGCGCGATCGTTCCGACGCACCCAGCGCGCGACCGCGGCGGGCTCCATCGTGACCTGCAGGTGATTGAGGTATTCCCGCAGATCGGTCTCGGAGAACCGGGCCAGCCACTCGGTCGAGGCGGACGGGTTGATCTCACAGATGGACGCGATCAGGATGGCCTTTTCAGACACGGGAACCTCCGTGCGGCGAAAATCGGCACGACGCACCCGCGACCTTGAACGGCATCGGAAGATTGGGAAAGTTCCGGCGCAGCTCCGCCGAACCTGCCTATCGCCCCTGGAGGAGCTCGGTGAGCTTCCGCTTGAGCAGCGACACCCGTAGCAGGCTTCGGACACGCGTCACCAGTTCGAGCTTGTTCACCGGCTTGGTCAGGAAGTCATCGGTGCCGCTCTCGACCGCGCGCTCGTGGTCGCCGACCTCGTGCAGTGCCGTCACCATGATGATCACGATGTCGCGCGTCGCTGGGTCGCTCTTGAGCTTCCGGCAGACCTCGAAGCCCGACATCTTGGGCATCATCACATCGAGCAGCACGAGGTCGGGCTTCTGCCTGTGGATCGCCTCGATCGCCTCGACGCCGTCGCGCGCGGTCGCGACCTTGCACGGCAGCGACTCGAGATACGCCTGCATCAGCTCGAGGTTCTGCTGGTTGTCGTCAACGAGAAGGATCGTCGCGCTCGAGAGATCAGTGAGCGCGGACTCGTCAATGGCTGGAAGCGTCGGACCGGACATGCCGAGAGTCTAGCAAAACCGCCCATGCAGCCCGTTCGTCACAGACCAAGCGCCCGCGCGGCCAGATCCACGGGGTGCAGCGCGTCCCGCGCGGTCCCGTCGTGGATCTGATGGCGGCAACTCGTTCCGGGCGCGCACACGACGGCCCCCTCCGCCGCCCGGACGGCGGGAAAGAGCTTGTCCTCGCCGATCTTCATCGAGAGCTCGTAGCGGCGGTCGACATATCCGAAGCTACCCGCCATGCCGCAGCATCCGGTGTCGAGCACGCGCAGACGCTCGCCAAAGATGCGCCGCAGGAACTTCGCGGAACTCTCCGCTCCCCACAGCGCCTTCTGGTGGCAGTGCGCGTGCAGCACGACGCTATCGGCCTGCGGCGAAAGCGCGGGGCGCCGCGGATGCGCGTCCCAGTTCGTCTCGAGGAACTCCTCGACGAGGAAGGTCCGCATCGCGAGGTTCTGTCGCTGCTCCATCGCGAAGTCGTCGGGCATCTCGGGCGGAAGCTCGAGCCAATCGTCGCGGATCGCGCTCGCGCAGCTCGGCTCGAGCACGAGCACGGCATCCGCATTCGTCGACTCGAGCAGTCCGATCAGCGCGCGCGAGGCCGCGTCGACCTCGCGCCGCGCCTCGACAAGCATGCCCGTCGAGATCAGGCTTCGTCCGCAGCAGCCGACATCGGCCAGCACGACGCGATAGCCAAACGCCTCGAGCAGGCGCACCGCGGATTGCCCGATGCCTGGCTCGTTGTACGCGCTGAAGCAATCGCCGAAGAGGATCACGCTGCGCGGCGCACCCGCAGGCTCGCGCCTGCCGAACCACTCGAAGAGCGACGGCCCGAACGCAGGGATCGACCGCCGCGGATCGATCCCGAGCAAGGCGTGGGCAACGCTCTTCGCGAAACCCGTCGTGTTCACGGCGTTCGCGATCGCGTGGAAGCGCGAGCCAAGCGCGTTCAGCCGCCGGACATGCCCGAACATGCGCGTCGCGAAGGGTGTGCCGTGTTCGGCGTGCCGCTGCGCCGCGTACTCTGCCTTCAGCTTCGAGATGTCGACATTCGACGGGCACTCCGTCTTGCACGCCTTGCATGAGAGGCAGAGGTCAAGCGTGTCCATCGTCTCGGGGTCGGACCAGCGGTCCGTCGAAAGCTGCCCCGTGACGGCAAGCCGAAGGGCGTTCCCGCGTCCACGCGTCGCGTGGCGCTCGTCCTTCAGCACGCGGTACGACGGGCACATGGTGGTGCCGCCGGTCATGCGGCGACAAAGCCCCGCGCCATTGCACGACTCGATGGCGTGGTCGAAGCCTTCCTCGCGGCGATACGAGAAGAAGGTCTCGACAATTGGCGGCTGCGCCTCCCGGCCGTGCGGCGCGACGCGCAGGTTGCTGATGATCTTCTCGGCGGGTCCTGTGTCGACGATGTTGCCGGGATTCAGCACGCCGCGCGGGTCGAACGCGCGCTTCACCTCCCTGAGCGCGCTGCAGATCGTCTCGCCGAAGTACTCGCCGAGCAGCGGCGACCGCACGCGGCCGTCGCCATGCTCGCCCGAGAGCGCGCCGCCGTACCGGGCCACGAGCCCCGCGATCTCGCGGGCGATCCGCACCATGATCGCGCGGTCCTTTGCGTCGTGGATCGCGACCAGCGGACGGATGTGCAGGCATCCGACCGACGCGTGCGCGTAGTAGGCGGCGCTCGTCCCGTGATTCGAGACGATGGTGCGGAAGTCCTCGACGAAGTCGGGAAGGCGCGACGGATCGACCGCCGTGTCCTCGACGAAGGTGAACGGCTTGCGTGCGCCCGGCACGCCGTGCAGCAGCGGCTCACCGGCCTTGCGGAGCTTCCACGCCTTCAGGCGTTCGGAGGCGCCCGTGTAGGTCGACATCGGCTCGCCCGGCAGCGCCGCGCGCAGCGCATTGAACCGTTCGCCGATCTCGCGCGCGTCGTCGGCGAAGTACTCGACATAGAGCACGGCGCCGAGCCCGCCGCTCGGCGGCTTGGGCATGAGCTCGACATACTGCCGATACTCGTTGTTGCGCATCGCTACATCGATCACGACATCGTCGACGAGCTCGACGGCGGCAGGCTTCGTCTCGAGGATCGCCTTCAGGCGCGCGAGCGAATCGCGCACGGTCTCGAAGCCGATGATCGCAAGCCCCCGCTCTTTCGGCTTCGCAACGAGCGAAACCTCTGCGCGCAGCGTGGTCGCGAGCGTGCCCTCGCCGCCGCACACGATGTGCGCGAGGTTGACCATGTCGAAGGTGCCTGGCGTCGAGCGCTCGAGCTGATCCAGCAGGAGGTCGAGCGAGTAGCCATCGACATGGCGCAGGATCCTGGGGAATCGCGCCCGGATCTCGGGGCCGATCGGTCGCACGATCGCGGCAAGCTTCGCAGCGAGCGCCTGCTGCGCGGGATCGCGGTCGCAGCTGCCTTCCTCGAGGCGGTGCAGCGTGCCGTCCGCGAAGGCGACATCTAGGGCGACGAGGTTCTCGACCGTGCGCCCGTAGAGGATCGAGTGCGCACCCGCGGAGTTGTTGCCGATCATTCCACCGAGCGTCGCGTGCGAGCTGGTCGCCACATCGGGCCCGAACATCAGGCCGTGCGGCGAGAGCGCCTCGTTGAGCTGATCGAGCGTGACTCCTGGCTCGACGACCGCGCGCCTGCGCTCGACATCGATCGCGAGAATCGCCCGGCAGTGCTGGGAGAAGTCGACGACGACCGCTTCATTCACGCTCTGCCCGGCCAGCGCCGTGCCCGAGCCACGCGGCAGCACCGCGACGCCCTCGTCGGCAAGCACGCGAAGGACCTTCGCCGCGTCGTCGACCGAGTGCGGCACGACCACGCCGATCGGCTCGACCTGGTAGATGCTCGCGTCGGTGGCGTACAGCATTCGGTCGTGACGCCCGAAGCGGACATCGGCCCGCGCGGACGACCGCAGTGCGGAAGACAACCTCAGCCGCTGCGCGTCGAGCGCATCGCCCCGCTCGACAAGCGGGAGACTCGCTGACTGAACCCGTTTCGCTGCCGTCACTTCGGACATGCGCGCAGGATAGTGAAGCCCTCAGTTCGCTGCGGGGGCTGCTGGTGCGGCCGCTTCGCAGAGCGCCTTGAGCTTCTCGCGGATCTCGCGCTCGGTTCGGGGAGAACTTCCCTCCCACACGCCTGCGATCTTTCCATCGGGCGCAACCACGAAGGTGGTCGGAAACGCGCGGATCAGCCAGCGGCGCGCAGCCTGCCCATCGAGATCGAGCACGCACGGCATCTCGACCTTTCGCTCGCGGAAGACCTTCGCGATGCTGGCCTCGCGCTCCTCGCGGCTGCCCTGCTCGCCTGCGTTCACCATCATGAACTCAGCCTTCCCGGCGAATTCCGCCTTGAGCTTCGCGAGCCCCGGCAGCGCGGCCTTGCATGGCCCGCACCAGGTTGCCCAGAAGTCGACCAGCACGGGCTTCGGGCGCTGCGCGATCAGGTCCCAGTCGCCGCCACCGACCGCTGGCAAGGCGAGCGCGGGCGCCGGCTCGCCTGCCTTGAGCCCGGCGACATCGCGATCGGCGGCCGCGTTCGCGTCGCGCACGATCAGCGCCGCAAGCCCGTCGACCTTCTGCTTGCCGTTCGAATCAAATGCGAAGGTCGAGGGGTCGGGTGCCTTCGCGGGCACCTTTGCCTTCGAGCGGACGGTCCAGGTGAGCGCCCCGCCGTCCTCGACCTCGTCGCCCGACTTCTTGGTCCCGACCGTGCGCTCGATGAGCTTGGTGTCGGGGTCGAACGAGATACGCACCGTCTGCGTCGCATCGTCGGACTCGAGCACGATCACCTTCGCGACCTGTCCTTCCACTTCCTCGTCCTCGATCCGGGCAGGCAGCACCTCGGGCAGCTGCGGCAGGACTTGCATGCAGACCTCGTCGATCGCGTCCTCGCCAAGCGCGAGCGCGAGTTCGGGCACCGGCAGCGCCTGGAATGCATTGAACAGCGCGTAGTACGGCGACCCGTGGTCGGACACCTCGAGGTACGCCAGCGGATTCGAGTCGTGCGTCGCGACGATCTTGCCGCCCGAGATGCGCAACTGGTAGTCGCGCAGCGCCACCAGCGCCTGGCGCTTCTCGCCAAAGGTGCACTGCATCTTGACCGCGGGTCCACTGCCTGAACCGCCGCCGAGACTCGCAGCAGCGACGGTGACCTCCACCTCGACCTGCACACCCTTGACCGACCGATACGCCTTGACGATCTCACCGAGCGCTTCCGTCGCGGCCTTGCGGTCAGCCTCGATATCGCGAGGCTTCGCGGGGTCTGACTTGCTTGCCTGCGGCTGTGCGTCCTGGAACGGACCTGCCGCGAGTGGCGCGGCGACCACGGATGCGGCAACGAAGGCGACGGCAAGCCGGGGAGTGATCTTCATCGTGAGCTCCAAGGTGGATACGGGGCAATGTAGGCGCAACGACCGCCTGCGGAAAAGAAGCCGCGCGCAGGAATCCTGCGCGCGGCGTGGATATTCAATGGCGTGCAGCGCGGAATCTTGGTCCGCGCCCTTCGGCCGGCCCGCCTCAGCCAGCCTTCGGATCGAGCGCCTTCTGGCATTCATCCTTGAGCTGGTCGATGATCTTGGCGGGATTCGCCGGATCGATGCCGTTGTGGATCGCGGCGATCTTGCCATCCGGACCGATGACCACGGTGGCGGGGATGCCGTTGAAGCCGTACGCGCGGATGGCCGCGTCGTCCATGTCGACGAGGCACGGCATCACGAACCCCTGCTTCGTCCAGAACTCGGTCACGCTCTTGATGCGCTCCTCGCCCTTCTTCTGCTCGAGCGTGTTGATTCCGTAGACCTCGATCGGCTTGCCCGACTCCTTCGCCCACTTGGCGAACTCGCTCACATGCGGAAGCCCGCGCTTGCACGGCCCGCACCACTCTGCCCAGAAGTCGATGACCACGGCCTTGCCCTTCAGGCTGGCCAGGCTGACATCCTTGCCGTCGGTGGTCTTGAGCGCGAAGGCCGGGGCGTCCGAGCCAACGGCGACCGACTCTCGCTGAAGTCCCTCGGGCGATTCGACCTGCTTCTTGCCGGCCTCGTCGAACGCGATCGCTGCGGAGAGCTTGGCCGTCGAAGGCTTCATGGTCATGGTGAGCGGAAGAACCATGCCGGGGGGCGCGCCTGCGGGCGCCATGTTGATCAGGCCTTCGGCAAGAAGCGAGGTCTTTGGGTCGATCGTGAACACCGCAACGCCATCGCCGGAGCTCGTCACCAGCACCTTGTGCGTGGCGGCGTCGTAGCCCGCGATCTTCGGGCCGGGAAGCATCTTGCCGGCCAGCTCCTCGGCGACGCTGGTGGTCTCGGCTGGGTCGATGATCCAGGTCGGGACGGGCAGCTCGAAGCCCTGGAACTCCTTGGCGAGGGTCTTCATCATCGAGCCTTCGAGCGCATAGGCCACGAACTTGTCGTCGAGATCCGGACTCATCAGGTAGACCTTCTTGTTGACCGAGGTGACGATCATCGAGCCAAGGTCCAGGCGCGAGCCGTTCTCGTCGCGCGCGATCGACAGTGTGTTCGTGTTCTTCTGCCCGAGGTCGACCGTGATGCTGACGCTATCGGAGAAGCTCTTCGCCTCACGGTACGCCTTGGCGACCGCCTTCAGCGCGTCCTCGCCCGCCTTGACGGCCTCAGGCGACTTCATCGCATCGGTGAAGTCCTTCGCGATATCCGGGGGCTTGGGGAACTCGAACTGCGGCGCCTCGTCGCCGGACTGCCCACCCGCAGCAGGTGCGTCCTGCGCGAAGGATGGGGAGACGGTGAAGCCCATCGCGATCGTCGCGAGGAGTCCAATGCTGGCGATGCGGGCGAGTGACTGCGCGATACTCATGTAATGCTCCATTCGCGCCTGCGCCGAGGATCGGCGGAGGCAACCGTGACGAACGCCCGATCGAGGGCGCCGCCGTCCCCGACCTGCCCGTTGGACCGGCCTGAGCGCCGGACGGCGTCAGCGGAGCGGGAGATCGACGAGCGGCCCTGCCTTGACCGCATCCGAGCGACCAGGACAGGCACGAAGAAGGGAGTCTATCCGCTCCCCCGTCACAGGATCGCGCGCTGCAGGCGCGATTTCCGCCAATGGCACCAGGACGAAGGCGCGCTCGCGGAACCGTGGATGCGGCACCGAAAGCGAGCCCGCAGACGCGTCGCCTCCGACCTCCACGCAATCCCCGAAGAGGATGAGATCGAGGTCGATGGTGCGGGCGGTCCAGCGGGTGGTCGAACGCTCGCGGCCCAGGGCACGCTCGATCTCGAGCAGCGTCGCGAGCAGTGCGCGCGCAGGCAGCGCCGTGCGCACCGCGGCCACCGCGTTCAGGTAGCGGGGCTGGTCCGGCGGTCCGACGGGCGCGGTGTCGTACGCAGACGAGCAGGCGGTCACGCGCACACCCTCGGTCGCATCAAGCCGACGGACCGCTTCGCGCATGGTCTCTGCGCGGTCGCCGAGGTTGGCGCCAAGTGCGATGTACGCGGTGGTCTCGGTGGCCTCACGGGCGTTCGACACGCACGGCCTCCGCCTCGCTCCAGAGGAGCGCACGAGTCGGCTCGCCGAGCAGCGCGAACCGCGCACAGGCAAGCGCAAGATGCGCGGTGCGGCGACGCACGGTCGTGCGGTCGCCCGGGAAGTGGAATCGTCGGGAGTAGACGCCGACCCCACGCAGCGCGACGGCGACATACACGGTGCCGACCGGCTTCGCGTCGGAGCCGCCGGTCGGTCCTGCGATGCCCGTCGTCGCAAGCGCGAGCGAGGCGCCCGCGCGCGACAGGGCGCCACGCGCCATCTCGCACGCGGTCTCGTGGCTCACGGCGCCGTGCGCGGCGAGGGTCTCTGCGCGCACGCCGAGATCCACCTGCTTGCGCTCGTTCTCGTAGGTGACGAAGCCGCCGCGGTACCACGCGCTCGAACCCGCGATCTCGGTGATGAACGCGCCGAGCAACCCGCCCGTGCAGCTCTCTGCGGTGGCAAGCGTGAGCCCGCGCTCGAGCAGGATGTGTCCGACCACGGCGGCCAGCGGCTCTCCGTCGCGGCCGTACACGATCGACCCCGCACGCGCGACGCACTCGGCGACCGTCGCCTCGAGCGCCGCGCGCGCCGCTGCAGCGTCGCCGCTCGCGCGCACGCGGATCGAGACGATTCCATCGCTCGCGGTCGTCCCCACGGACGGCTCGCGCCCGCGCACCATCAGGTCGCCGAGCCGCTCGGCCAGCGTGCTCTCGCCCATGCCGATCGTGTGCAGCGCGGCCGTGAGCACGACCGAGTCGCCGCGCAGCGTTGGCGCCACGAAGCGCTCGAACATCGGCTTCATCTCATTCGGCGGTCCGGGCAGGCAGTAGATCGCGCAGCCTGCGGAAGTCTCGGCGGCCATGCCGGGCGCGGTGCCATGTGGGTTCTCGAGCAGCCGCGCGGCGCGCGGCCGAAACGCCTGCCGCAGGTTCGATGCAGGCATCGCGCGGCCGCGCCGCTCGAACCAGCCGCGCAGGTGCTCGACGCCGGCGGGATCCTCGACGAGCGCGCCGCCCGGGTCGAGCACATCGAGCAGAGCCTCGCGCGTGAGATCGTCCAGCGTCGGCCCGAGCCCGCCCGTCACCACGACCGCCGCGTGCGTGCGCGCAAGCTCGCCAATTGCACGGACCAGTTCCGCGCGATCGTCGCCCACTGTGCGCCGCTCGCACGGCATCGCGCCGACCGTGCGCAGCTCGCGCGCAAGCCACGACGCGTTGGTGTCCTCGATCTGGCCGAGCACCAGTTCATCACCGACCGAAAGGATCGCGACCCTTCGAACGCTCATGCATCGCTCCCCGACACCTGCGCGTACTTGCCGCGGAAGAACTCCCCGAGTCGCATGCGCAGCTCGTCGGCGCCCGACGCGCCTGTCGGCCAGAGCCCGGCATCCTTCCAGCCGCCGCGCATCCAACCATCGCGGACCGCGGCGCGCCCCTGTCGATCACCAAGGTCGTGCCGAGCGCCGCCGGGACCCTCGACCGCAGGCATCGCGTCGAACGCCTCCAGCATCGCCTTGAGTCCCGGATCGCCGACATCGTTCGCGGTCACCATCGCGCGGTCGCGGGGGTACGCGGGATGCGTGCGGATCGCGCGCCACGCCCGCGCGAGTTCGTCGCGGCGGTCGGCGCACAGCGCGTTGAACACCGGCGCGATCAGCGCACGCGCGTTGCGGTCGGGGTCGGGCACCGCGGTCGCGAGCGTGAACGGATCGACCCGATCCACGAAGTCCGCGGAGTGCGCCGCGATGAACGAGCGCAGGATCGGCAGCCGTCGCAGCTCGAACTCATGAGGCCCGAGCCCGCCATCATCCCGTCTGCGCGCACGGAACTGCCACAGTGCCTGCCCCTCGTCGGACAGCGTGAACTGGATGAAGCGGACCGCCGTCTCGCGGTTCGGCGCGCCCGCGAGGAGCGCGACAGGATCGGAGTCGACGACGGTCTCGCCCTTCGGGTCGATGTAGCCGACGCGGTCGCCGCCGCCGGCGGCGAGGATCGCCTGAGCCTGGAATCGCCCGTAGAAGTCGATGGTCGGCCCCGCGGCGCTGTCACCCGACGCGACATCCATCGAGACCTTGGGTGCACTCGATGCGATGCTCCGCGCGTTTGCCGACATGCGCCGGATGATCTGCCAGCCGCGCTCCCAGCCGACGCGCTCGAGGATGGCCTCGAGCGCCGTCGTGATCGACGCGGACTGCGAGGGATTCACCATCGTGAGCGCTCCGTGATAGCGCGCGTTCGCGAGATCCTCCCACTGCACCGGCTCCTTGAGCCCCAGGCGCAGGAGCATGTCTCGGTTGTAGACGATGCCGAAGGCCGACAGCGCCGTGCCAAACCAGCAGCCGTCGGGGTCGTACAGCCGCTCGCCGCCGATCGAGTTCTCGCCGTAGACGCCCTCGAGCCACGCAGGCTCGAAGCCCGGCGACTCGAGGATCCGTCCCGCGCGCTTCTCGCCCGCCACCTCGACGGTGACCTCGCGCTTCAACTGCGCGAACTCCCAGCTTCCACCGCCGAACACGATGTCTGCGTTGCCGCCGATGGGCCGTCCGTCGCGAAGCGAAGCCTCCGCGTTCGCCTGCAGGATGCGGCGGATATCGCTCGCACCGCCCGGCGCATTCCACACGACCTTCGCGATCTCCCCGTAGTTCCGCTGGTGCCACTCTGCGAACCCGCGTCCGAACTCGGAGCGAATCTGCTCGTTGTGAGGCGTGTACGCGATGACCCACCGCTGCGCGCTTCCACCCGAGCTCCGCCCGATCGCCAGCACCACAGGCAGCGCCGGGAGCAGCACCAGCAAGGCAAGGAGGGCGATCCGTCGGAAGCTCACGGAACTCCTCACGCGCGGTGCGCGATTGCCCTGATTTCGTCGGCGAATGCCCGAGCTGCGTCGCGGATCGCCTGCTCCCACGCGACACCTGCGGCGGCCTTCGGATAGATGACCGAGCGGCTGGCGGTGATGAGCGCGCCCCGCTGCGGCGCCGTGAAGCACGCGCGGACATCGTCGGCCGTGCCGCCCTGGGCACCGTAGCCCGGCACGAGGAAGATCGTGTGCGGCATGCGCGCGCGTAGCGAGGCGATCTCGGCGCGTTTGGTGGCGCCGACGACGGCACCGAGCAGCGAGAAGCCGCCGGCGCCGACCGACGGCGCGCCGAGCGCGGAGACCATGTCCGCGACCGCCTCCGCGACCGTGCGGCCGTCCGCGAGCGCGAGCGTCTGCAGGGCGTCGCCAGAGGGGTTGCTGGTGCGAACCAGGGCGAAGGCGCCGTGACCCTCGGCGAGGAACGGCGCAATGCCGTCGCTCCCGAGATAGGCGTTGATCGTCGCCCAGTGCGATCCCGTCGCACGGGCGCTGGCTGCGTAGTGTTCGGCGGAGATCCCGATGTCGCCGCGCTTGAAGTCAAGGACGACGGCAAGCCCGCTCGCACGCGCGGCCTCGAGCACGCGGCACATCGCCGCGTAGCCCTCGGCGCCAAAGCGTTCGTAGCAGGCAGCCTGGATCTTGACGGCGGCGGCATCGGTGGCGACCGCGGACAGCACTCCCATCGAGAACGCCTCGATCGCGCGCGCGCAATGCGCGTTGTCGTTGGCGTTGGCAGGCGCGAGGACCGAGGGAAGGCGGTCGATCACTGGGTCGAGCCCTACGCAGGTTGCGCTGCCGACCTTCGCGACGCGCGCGCAGAGCGCGTCGGCGGCGTGGAAGGTGGTTGCGGACTGGATCATCGTCGGACTCGCGGCCGCGGAAGGCATGGAGCGATTGTACGGACTTGAGGACTACGGCTTCGGTGCGGGTTTCCCATGCTGGCCGCCGAGCTCGCGCAGGTACTTCCATGTGTAGATGCCCGTGTCGTGCCCGTCACTGAAGCGGATGCGCAGCGCGTAGTGCCCGATGGGCTCGATCGCGTCGGCTCGAAGCGGTCCCGACGACTGGGCGCTCGTAGGCAGGACCGCGAGTGGGTTGCGGGCCATCTCGGCGCGTAGTTCGCGCTGGTCGGCGGACGGCGAGTGCCGCCGAAGGACCGCGACCGGCAGTAGGATCCGTGCGCCATCGCTCCAATCGATCGTGAGCCCCCGCTCGCGGTCGAGGTCGAGGTGCAGCGGGCGGACGCCTCCATCGGGCATGCTCATTCCGCCATGCTACGCTCACCCGCGATGGCGGTGGACCGCGACTTTGCCCAGCTCACGCGAACGCGGATCGCGCTTCCGAAGGACGCGCCCGAGGACGGCGTCTTTGCGCTGTCGCACACCGTGCGCGCCGACGAGACCAGCGAGCTCGTCCCGCACGCCAACAACATTGTGATCCTCGGCTGGATCGACCTTCTCGCCGCTCGGCACGGCGACGCCGCGGGGGCGTCGCGCGGGGAACTCGCCGCAGCCGGACGAATGTGGTTCGTGGCGCGACACGAGATCGACTACCTCGGCGAGTCGTTCATGGGCGACGAAGTCCACCTCGTGACCTGGATCGAGAAGCTCGGTCGAACGAGCCTGTCGCGGGCGACGCGCATCATCCGCGCGCACGATGGCACAGAACTCGTGCGCGCGACCAGCCGCTGGGCGCTCGTCGACCTCGCGACGCGTAGACCGACCGCGATCGCCGAGTCGGTGCGGGCGAGGCTGATGGAGTAGGACCCGGCGTGACTTGAGCGGTCGCGGCTGCGGCCGCTCCATCTGGTGTTGGAGACGAGACTGAGGGATGCCCTCGGGCCGCCGAGTCGTGTGACCCTCGAGACTTCTGTGGCCGTCGGCGGCGAGCCCGATGGTGGCGCGTGGAACACGCGGTCAGGACATCGTTGATGCTCGTCTCG